>Ga0209382_10001616_pt1 | contig 35005 bp, 37 predicted proteins | sample SoiMetdeltSBSDD5_FD_187599 | JGI IMG/M metagenome (GOLD analysis project Ga0209382, IMG submission 187599) | Bulk soil microbial communities from a Populus tree surrounding site in Tennessee, USA - Soil MetaG P. deltoides SBSDD5 (SPAdes) (version 2) | ecosystem: Environmental > Terrestrial >... | reverse complement strand
CCAGGTGGGCGACATCGCCTGGTCGCCCGATTCGCGCACCGTGTACTTCACGGCGGAGGACGACGCGCGGGTCCCGATCTTCGCGGTGCCGGCCGCGGGCGGGCCCGTGCGCACGATCGCCGGAGGCGTCAGCTTCGGCGACCTGCGCGCGGCGCCGGACGGACGGACGCTCTTCGCGACCGCGGCCACCCTCACCCATCCCGCGGAGATCGTGCGCGTGGGAACGGATGGCGCCGGTCCCAGTGCGGTCACGCATGCCAACGATTCCGTCCTGGAGCCCTTCCGCCTCCTCCCCGGCGAGAGCGTCCGCTACACGGGCGCCGCCGGCAAGACCGTGCAGGCCTGGGTGGTGAAGCCGCCGGACTTCGATGCCGCGCGCCGCTACCCGCTCCTCGTGCTCGTCCACGGCGGGCCGCAGGGCGAATGGGGCGAGAGCTGGAGCTACCGCTGGAACCCGCAGGTCTTCGCGTCCGCCGGGTACGTCGTGTTCATGCCCAACCCACGCGGCTCGGTCGGCTGGGGCCAGGAGTTCGTCGACGACGTCAATGCCGACTGGGGCGGCCGCGCCTACGAGGACGTGATGCGGGGCACGGACTTCGCGGAGGCGCTCCCCTACGTCGAGAAGGGACGCACGGCGGCCGCGGGCGCCTCCTACGGCGGGTACATGGTGGACTGGATCGCCGGGCATACCGACCGCTACCGCGCGCTCGTCTCCCACGACGGCGTCTTCGACCTGCGGTCGATGTACGGCGCGACCGAGGAGCTGTGGTTCCCGGAGTGGGAGTTCCGGGGGCCCTATTGGGCCAGCCGCGAGATGTACGAGCGCTGGAGCCCGAGCGGTTTCGTCCAGAACTTCAAGACGCCCACGCTGGTCGTGCACGGCGAGCTGGACTATCGCGTGCCCCTCGAGCAGGGCCTCGGGATGTTCACCGCCCTGCAGCGCCAAGGGGTGCCCTCGCGGCTGCTCGTTTTCCCGGACGAGGGCCACTGGGTGCTGCAACCCGCCAACGCCGTGCGCTGGTACCAGGAGGTCCTGGGCTGGCTGGACCGCTGGACGAAGCCGGCCGCGCCGTGAGGGCCTTCGCCTACGCCGAGCGCTGGGGGCACGAGGAGATCGTCTTCCTGCGCGACGCCGCGTCGGGCCTGCGCGCGATCATCGCCATGCACGACACCACGCTCGGGCCCGCCATCGGCGGCACCCGCATGCGCACCTATCCGTCCGAGGAGGAGGCTCTCCTCGACGCCCTGCGCCTGGCCAAGGCCATGACCTACAAGAGCGCGATGGCGGGCATGCGCTACGGGGGCGGCAAGGCCGTCATCATGGGCGATCCGGCGCGCGACAAGACGGAGGCGCTCCTCACCGCGTACGCGCGGGCGGTCCAGCGGCTGGGCGGCCGCTTCCACACGGGCACGGACATGGGCCTGGACGAGCGCGACATCGTGGTCATGTCCCGGGTCACGCGGTATGCCACCCACACCGCGGCGGGGGCGACCATCGACTCCGCGGACCTGGCCGCCCTGGGCGTGTTTGCCTCCATCGAGAAGGCGGCGCAGGTCCTGGGTCGTCCCCTGCGCGGGCTGCACGTCGCGGTGCAGGGTCTGGGCGAGGTGGGCGGACGGCTGGCCCGCAAGCTCGCGGACGCGGGGGCGCGGCTCACCGTCGCCGACATCGCGCCCGGCCGCGTCGGCCACGCGGTGAGCGTGTGGGGCGCGCGCGCGGTGGCCCCGGAGGCCATCTACGACGTGGAGGCGGACGTCTTCTCCCCCAACGCCGCGGGGGGCGTGCTCGACGAGGCGACCATCGCTCGCCTCCGCTGCCGGGCGGTGGTGGGAGCGGCCAACGAGCAGTTCGCGGAGGACGGCGCGGGCGAAGCCCTGCACGCGCGGGGGATCCTGTACGGACCCGATTACATCGTGAACGCGGGCGGCCTCCTCAGCGTGCTCTTCGAGACGGGCGAGCTGGACGAGCGCGGGGTGACGGCGCGCGTGCGCGGGATCGCGGACACGCTCGGCGAGGTCTGGGCTCGCGCGGGCGAGGAAGGCGCGCCGCCCCATCGCATCGCGGATCGCATCGTCGAGGAGCGGCTGGGCGCGGCGCGCGCGGCCGGGAAGGAGGCGAAGTGAAGGCCAGGATCCGGGGAGCGGAGCTCGCCTACGAGGTGCGCGGGAGCGGGCCCGCCCTGCTCCTCCTCCACGCGTTCCCGCTCGGTCTCGCCCAGTGGGACGACCAGGCCCGCGCGCTCTCCGGCGCGTTCCAGGTCGTGCGCTTCGACGCCCGCGGCTTCGGCGGCTCGCCGCCCGGCGACGGCCTGCTCACCATGGAGCGCATCGCGGACGACGCGGCGGGGCTGCTCGATCATCTCCAGCTCGGGGCGGCCACGGTCTGCGGCCTGTCCATGGGCGGCTACGCCGCCTTCGCCTTCGCGCGCAACCATCCCACGCGCCTGCGCGGCCTCGTCCTCGCCGATACCAAGTCGCCCGCGGACAGCGACCAGGCGCGCCGCCTGCGGGCGGAGCAGGCGGACAAGGTGCGCAAGGAAGGCACGGCGGCCATCGTGGACGCCGTCCTGCCCAAGCTGCTCGGGAAGACGAGCCACGAGCAGCGCCCGCCGGTCGTGGCGCGGGTGCGCGACCTCATCCTGGCCAATCCCCCGCGCGGCATCACGGACGCCCTGGCCGGGCTGGCCGCGCGCGCGGACTCGACGCCCACGCTGCGCCAGATCCGCGTGCCGACCCTCATCGTGTGCGGAGAGGAAGACGTGATCACGCCGCCGGCAGAGGCGGAGGCCATGCAGGCGGCGATCCCGGGCAGCACGCTGGAGCTGATCCCCAAGGCGGGCCACCTGGCCAACCTGGAGGCCCCGGATACGTTCAACCGCGCGCTGGAGGCTTTCCTGCGCCGGGTGGGCTGACCGGCTCCTTCGCGGGCGGAGCGAGCGCACGCACGACGTGCATGTGCAGGAGCGAGTTGCTGGCCACGGCGTGGCCCGTCTCCAGAAAGCGCGGTCCGCCGTCGAAGTCCGTGAAGCGGCCTCCCGCTTCCTCGACCAGGACCTTCAGGGCCGCGATGTCCCACGGCCTCACGCCCGCCTCCAGCCAGGCCTCGGCCCGGCCGTTGAGGAGCTGGATGCATCCGGCCACGTCCCCGTAGCAGCGCGCGGAGGCCGCGGTGGCGATCAGCGAACGCACTCCCTCCGCGCGCGAGCCGACCTGGAGGGCCTTCAGCTCGCCCACGGACAGCGTGGCCTCCGACCATTCCGCCACCTTCGACACGGCCAGGCGCTCGCCGTCTCGATAGGCACCGAGGCCGCGCCCGGCGAAGTACGTCTCGCCGAGGGCGGGCAGGCCGACCGCGCCCGCCACGATGTCGCCTTCGAACTCGAGGGCGACCAGCGGCCCCCAGAACGACCCCCCGCGCGCGAAGCCCTTGGTGCCGTCGAGGGGATCGACGATCCAGCGGCCGCCCGTGCCGTCGTGGACGCCGCTCTCCTCGGCCAGGATGGCGTGCTGCGGGAAGGCGAGGCGGATGACGTCCAGGATCGCCGCCTCCGAATCGCGGTCGGCCGCGGTCACGGGCGTGCGGTCCGGCTTCATGTCCACCACGACGTCCTTGCGCCAGTAGCGCAGGCTGGCCGCGGAGGCGGCGAGCACGGCATGGCGCGCGGTGTCCATGGCGCGCTGGATGTCGACGGGCTCGGGCATCGGGACGGACAACTCTAGGACGATTCTCTTCCGGAGAGAAGTCGGTATCGCTCAGGCCCGCGGGCGGCTCCGGCCGCCGACGCGGCGCGCGTGGCGCCGGGGCGGGCGGAGCTCCCGCGCGGCGGGCCGCGGCGGGGCGGGGCGCGGCCCCTCGAGCGGCGGCGCGGCCGCCGGTTCACGCCAATAGATCCAGCCGCGCGCCCCCATCCACGCCAGCAAGCGGTCGCAGAAGAAGGCGAGCGCGGCCACGCCCGTCAGGGCAGGCCAGTTCTCCATCACACCTCGAGCGAAGAGCCACGGATGAAAAGGGGACCCCGCGTGTCGAAGGGCGCGGTGGTCCGGCCAGGGGAGCTCTAGGGAGGCGGCGGAGGACCGCGCTGGAAGGTGACGGCGGCATGGCGGGACGGGGCCGGGCGGTCGGAGGTTCGGGCGAGCACCGTCCACCCGAGGCGTGGGGCGAGGGCGAGCCGCGCCCCCGACGAGGTCGCCCCGCGCTCGACGCGCGACACGCCGGCGCGGCGCGAGAAACGAGCGTGGACGAGGCTGGCCAGGGAGACCGGCGACGGGGGCCGGACCCAATGCGGCGGGCGCGGCTCCGAGCGCGCGGGCGCCGAGACCGCGGACGCCTTCGGCGAGCCGAGACCGGGGCCAACAGACGGACCCGTGGCCAGCATCGCACCCAGGGCGAGAGGAATCAGGCCACTCATCCGGCCTGACGATACTACGCCTTCCAACCCTGGGGGGCCGGGCGGAGTCTCATGGGGCCAGGGAGGTCTCTTCATGAGGACACGTATGGCTTGGGCGGCCGCCGCGGCCGCGATCCTGCTCGGCGGGCCGCTGGCCGCCGAGGATTTCCAGTGGCACGGACGCGTGGCCCCCGGCAAGACGGTCGAGATCAAGGGCGTGAACGGCGCCATCGACGCGACGGCGGCCGCCGGGGACGAGGTCGAGGTCACGGCCACCAAGCGCGGCCGGCGCAGCGATCCGGGCTCGGTCCGGATCGAGGTCGTCGAGCACGGCGAGGGGGTGACGATCTGCGCCGTCTACCCGGACGTGGAGGGGCGGCGGAACGAGTGCCGGGCCGGGGACGGCGGGCACATGAGCACGCGCGACAACGACGTCAACGTGCACTTCACCGTCCGCGTGCCGCGCGGCGTGGCTTTCGCGCCCCGGACCGTCAACGGCGACGTGGCCGCGGAAGGGCTGGAGGGCGACGTGAGCGTCCGTACCGTCAACGGCTCCGTCGAAGTCTCGACCACGGGACATGCGGACGCGCAGACGGTGAACGGCTCCATCCGGGCCAGCGCGGGTCGCGCGGACTGGAGCGGCGACGCGGAGTTCAAGACGGTCAACGGCAGCATCACCGTCACCCTGCCTTCCTCCACCTCCGCCGACGTGCGCGCGGAGACGGTGAACGGCACGATCGAGACGGACTTCGCGCTCACCGTGTCCGGACGCGTGTCGCGCCGGCGCCTCTCCGGCACCATCGGCGGCGGCGGACGGTCGCTCGAGATGGCGACGGTCAACGGATCGATCCACCTGAAGAAGTCGTCCTAGCCCTCAGGCGGCCGGACGGGAGCGGCGGGACCGTGGTCCCGCCGCTTCTCGTTTGATAGGATTCGCACCTCCCCGAGCGTTCCCGCTCGCCCTCAGCGAGGTGCTCCATGCGAATCGGCGTCCTGCGCGGCCGCGAGAACTCCTTTCCCGAGGCCTTCGTGGCCAAGGTCAACTCGATGGGCAAGGGCGTGGAAGCCGAGTTCGTCCAGCTCGGAGGCACGAAGCTCAACGAGCCCGTGCCCTACCGCGTGATCCTCGACCGCATGAGCCACGAGGTGCCGTACTACTCGGTGTACCTGAAGATGGCGGCCCTGCAGGGGACGTACGTCATCAACAACACGTTCTGGCGCTCGGCCGACGACAAGTTCTTCGGCTACGCGGTCGCGGAGAAGATGGGCATCGCCGAGCCCAAGACGGTCGTCCTGCCCAACCGCGAGTACGTGGACGACGTCACCGCGGAGAGCCTGCGCAACCTCTGGCCGACGGACTTCGCGTACTACGCCGATTACGTGGGCCTGCCTTGCATCATCAAGCCGGCTTTCGGGGGCGGGTGGAAGGACGTCTACAAGGTCCACGACATGGACGAGCTCATGTGGCGCTACAACGAATCACGCCACAAGACGATGATGCTGCAGGAGCTCGTGACCTGGGACCTGTACATCCGCGTGCCCACCATCGGGCGGCGCTGGGCGCGCGCCATCCGCTACGACCCCGCCCCGGGCGGCCTCGGCGGCTACAACCAGGACTACGACATCCTGCCCCGCGACGTCCGCGACAAGTCGGAAGAGCTCTCGCTGCGCTTCAACCAGGCCCTCGGCTACGACATGAACGCCCTCGAGTTCGCGTTCAAGGACGGCAAGTACTACGGCATCGACCTCACCAACTACACACCCGACCTCGACTACCGCAGCCTCAAGGACGCGCACTTCCCCTGGGCGGTGGAGAGGATGGCGGAGTTCGCGGTGGAGAAGGCGCTCTCCGACGAGGCCACCCCGGCCGCGCCCGACTTCCGCCGCCTGATGCTGCGCTGACCGGACTCCGGCCTGTTCGGTTCCGGGAATCGGTCCGTCCGTAATCGGACGCGTTGGCGCCGGGCCGTGCGCGCAACTGCCTGGCCGGATGGCGATTCTGCTCTGGCATGCCCTTCGCACTCCGTGGCCTGGACCTGCGCTCGGCAAAGGCTCGCGGAGGAGACATGGACGACCTCAGGCTCGACATCCGGCAGGCCCTGCGCGGCTTCCTCAAGAACCCGGCCTTCACGGCGGTGGTGGTGCTCACCCTCGCGCTGGGCATCGGCGCCAACACCGCGATCTTCTCGCTCATGGACCAGGTGCTGGTCCGGCTGCTGCCCGTCAAGGAGCCCGCGCGGCTCGTCCTGCTCCATGCGCCCGGCCCGTTCTCCGGGCGGATGTCGAGCCACTACAACTCCTTCTTGCCGCTCTCGGGTCCCATGTTCGAGCGCCTCCGCGACGGCAACACCGTGTTCGACGGGATGCTCGCGGAATACCCGTCCGCCGTGCACTTCGGGGCGGGCGGCCAGACGGACGACGTGCGCGGCGACCTGGTCTCCGGCACGTACTTCGACACGCTCGGGCTCCGTCCCGCCGCCGGCCGGCTCTTCACGCGTGACGACGACCGCGTGGCGGGGGCCCACCCGGTGGTCGTGATCAGCCACGGCTACTGGACACGGCGCTTCGCCGCCAATCCGTCCGTCATCGGCAGCACGGTGCGCGTGAACGACCATCCCATGACGGTCGTGGGGGTGGCGCCGGCGGGGTTCCACGGGATCGAGGTCGGCGAGACGACCGACGTCTACGTCCCGCTGGCCATGCAGAAGCAGGTCCTGCCCACCTGGCCGGCCGACCGCGGGATCGGCGACTGGCGTACGGCCTTCCTCACCGTGATCGGCCGGCTCAAGAAGGACGTCTCGCGCGAGCAGGCGAGCGCCTCCCTCAACGTCCTCTACGGGCAGCTCCTGCGCGAGGACCTGGCCACCGTCAAGACGCCCTCCGACCGGTTCCGGGTGGCCTTCCTCCAGAAGCGCCTGGAGCTGCGCCCGGGCGGCCGCGGTCCGTCGGGGCTGCGCGACGAGTCGGAGACGCCGTTGATCGTGCTGATGGGAATGGTGGGCCTCGTACTGCTCATCGCCTGCGCGAACGTGGCCAACCTCCTCATGGCCCGGGCCACCTCGCGCCAGAAGGAAATCGCCGTCCGCCTCGCCCTGGGCGCCAGCCGCCGGCGGCTGGTGCGCCAGCTCCTGGTCGAGAGCGTCGCCTTCTCGCTGGCCGGGGGCCTCCTCGGCATCGGCTTCGCGGTGTGGACGGCCACGCTGATGCTGAATGCCGTTCCGTCCGCCCGCGCGGGGCAGGTCCTCTCCGCCGATCCCGACCTGCGGGTCGCCCTGTTCGCGCTCGCCCTGTCGCTCCTCACCGGCCTCGTCTTCGGCCTCGTGCCCGCCCTCCAGGCCACGCGCCCGCAGCTCGCGCCCACCCTCAAGAACGAGTCGGCCGCGGTCGCGGGCGGCACCGCCCCCTTCCGCCTCCGCAAGGGCCTGGTCGTGGCGCAGGTCGCGCTCTCCCTCCTGCTCCTCATCGGGTCCGGCCTTTTCACGCGCAGCCTCATCAACCTGCGCGCCCTCAACCCCGGGTTCCAGCCGGAGCGGCTCCTCACCTTCTCGGTGGACCCCGCGCTCAGCGGCTACGAGACGGCGCGCAGCCTGGCCTTCTTCAAGCGGCTCCAGGACGACCTGGTGACGGAGCCGGGGGTGGATTCGGCGGGAGCGGCCCGCGAACCGCTGATGACCAACAGCGACACCAGCTCCACCGTCCGCGTCGAGGGCTACGAGCCCCGGGAAGACGAGGACATGAACCCGAACTTCAACTACGTCTCTCCCGGCTTCTTCTCGACGGTCGGCGTGACCCTGGTCTCCGGGCGCGACTTCGCCGACACCGACGTGGCGGCCGCGGCCCCGGTGGCGATCGTGAACGAAACCTTCGCGAAGTACTTCTTCAAGGACAAGGACCCGATCGGCCAGCACATCGGCCTCGGGCGCCGCGGGAAGGACGCTCCGATCACGATCGTCGGCCTGGTGCGGGACAGCAAGGCGAGCAGCCTGCGGGAGAAGCCCAAGCGCTTCGTCTTCGTCCCCTACACGCAGGCGGAGGAAGCGGGGCAGATGACGTACTACGTGCGCGCCCGCCTCGACCCCACCCTTCTCGGCAACCGCGTGCGCGCGCTGGTGCGTGAGGCGGACGCCGGCCTCCCCGTGACGGACATGAAGACGATGCAGGCCCAGATCCGGGAGTCGCTGTTCGTGGACCGCATGGTGGCCGCGCTGTCCGCCGCCTTCGGCCTCCTCGCCACCATGCTGGCCGCGATCGGCCTCTACGGCGTCATGAGCTACGCGGTGTCCCTGCGCACGCGCGAGATCGGCATCCGGGTGGCCCTGGGCGCGGAGCGCCGCACGGTGCTGATCATGGTCCTGCGCGAGGTCGCGATCCTGGCCCTGATCGGCATCGCCATCGGCCTGCCCAGCGGATACGGGCTCGGGCGCCTCGTCGAGTCCCAGCTCTACGGCCTCACCGCCCGCGACCCGCTCACGTTCGCGGTGGCGACGGTGACGCTCCTCCTCTCCGCCCTTCTCGCCGGCTACGTGCCCGCGGCGCGCGCGACGCGCGTGGACCCGCTGGTCGCGCTCCGCTACGAGTAGCGCTCACTCCCAGCGCAGCGACTCGATGGGATCCAGCCGGGAGGCCTTGATCGCCGGATAGGCGCCGAAGAAGACGCCCACGCCGGCGGAGACGAGCAGGCCGACCAGCGGCGACCAGAGCGGGATCGCGGTGGGCAGCGCGGGCAGCGTGGCCTTCACCGTCGCGGAGATGGCGAGGCCGAGCACCACGCCCACCACGCCTCCGATCGTGCTCAGGGTGGCCGCCTCCACGAGGAACTGGCCGACCACGTCCCGCCGGCGCGCCCCCAGCGCGCGCCGCACCCCGATCTCGCGCGTGCGCTGGGTGACGGACACCAGCATGATGTTCATGATCCCGACCCCGCCGATCACCAGCGAGACGAGGGCCACGAACACCATCGCTCCCGTGATGCCGCCGGTGATGGCCCGGAACTGCGAGATGAGCTGGTCGGGGGTGACGAAGGCGAAGTCGTTGGGCTTGTCGAAGGGGACGTGGCGGCGGGTGCGCAGGATGCCCACCACCTTGTCGATGACCTGGTCCATGTCCTCCGTACGGCGCGGCACCACGCTGAAGTGCAGGCCGTCGCGCTGGGCGCGGAAGGAGAACTGGCGCTCGAAGAGCGGGTACGGGATCGCCACCTTGTTGTCGGGGGAGAAGCCGAACTGGGCGCCCTTCTTCTCCAGGACCCCGATCACGCGGTAGCGCAGGCCCTCGACCGTGATGTCCTTGCCCAGCGGGTCCTCGCGGGGGAAGAGCGCCTCGCGCACGTCCGCTCCCACCACCGCCACCAGCGCGCTGCGGGCCACGTCCTGCTCGGAGAAGCACCGCCCCCGGCTCAGGCTCTGGGCGGTGGTCTCCAGGTAGTACTCGTCGGCGCCCACGATGTAGGGCGCGTTGGCGGTCGCGCTCCCGTACTTGACGTGGACCACTCCGTCCACGAACGCGTAGAGGACGGACACCGTCGCCTCCGGGAGGGCCGCGCGCAGGGCGGCGGCGTCCTGGTGGGTCAGGTTCTTCCGCCGCTTCTCCTCGTCGCTCTGGGGGCCGCCGGGGCCGAAGCGGTCCTCGTACTTCTTGATCTCCAGCCGGTTGGCTCCGAAGGTCTGCAGGTTCCCGATGATGTTGTTGTTGAAGCCGGTGATGATGGCCACCATCGCCATCACGGTGGTCACGCCGACGACGATGCCGAGCACGGTGAGGGTGGAGCGGAGCTTGTGCTCGACGATGGATCCGGCGGCGAAGCGAACGTTGCCGGCGAAGCCGCGCAGGAAGACCGACCATCCCCTGCCCGCCGGCCCGTCACTCATAGCGCAGCGCCTCCACCGGGGCCAGGCGCGCCGCCGCCGCCGCCGGGGCCAGGCCGGCGAGGACGCCGGTGACGGTGGCGGTGACGAGGCCGATGAGGATGAAGGCCGGCTTCACCGCCGCCGGGAAGATCTGGCTCACGGCCAGGGCCACCAGCGCGCCCGCCAGCACTCCGCCCAGTCCGCCCATCGTGGTCAGCAACGCGGACTCGAGCATGAACTGGCGCCGGATGTCGCGCTTCTTCGCCCCCAGGGCCATGCGCAGCCCGATCTCCTGCGTGCGCTCCACGACCGAGACGAACATGATGTTCGCCACCACGATGCCGCCCACGACCAGCGAGAGGCCGGAGATGAGGACCATCACCGCGAAGGCGGCGGCGGAGATCGACCGCCACAGCGACTGGATCGCCTCCGCCCCCACCACCCCGAAGGGATCCTCCGTCCGGAAGGGCGTGCGGCGCAGCGAGCGCAGGAGCGTCCGCACCTCGTCCTCCATGACGGCCACGCCCTTCATGCCGTCCACCGGGCGCGCCATGATCGCGATGCCGTCGTCCGCGGTCATCACCTTCTGCAGGAACGACAGCGGCACGAACATGACGTTGTCGCGGTTCTGGCCCAGCACGTTGCCCAGCTTGGACTGCAGCCCGATCACGCGCAGCGGGTAGCCGTGGACGTAGACGACGCGCCCGATCGGGTCGACGTTCGGGAAGAGCTGGTCCTTGACGTCGTGGCCGATGATGGCGACGGGGACGGCGTGCTCGTCCTCCACCGGCGTGAAGAACCGGCCCGCCTCCAGGTCCACGTTGAGCATGGTGAGGACGTTCGCGGTGTAGCCGGTGACGGGCACGTTGGAGAGCTTGCGCGGGCCCAGGTGCACGTTCGCGAACTGCTGGGCCTGGCCGCCCACCGCCGCGCAGGAGCGGCACTCCCGGCTCACGATCTCCATGTCGCGCCGCGTCACCGGCTTGCGGCGGGTGGCGAGGACGAACTCGGCGCGGCTTCGGATGATGCCGTACTTCGCGAACACGACCACGTCGGGGTTGAGGTTCACGACCTTGGTCAGGACGTAGTCGTTGAGGCCGGAGATCACGGAGAGGACGGAGACGACGGTCATCACCCCGATGATCACGCCCAGCAGGGTGAGGGCGGACCGCAGCTTGTTCAGGCGCAGGGCCTGGAGCGCGACCGCGAACAGCTCGCTCAAGCGCATGCTTCCAGCGCGCGGCTAGGACGACCCCGCCCCCTGGGCCTCGGCCGCCTTCTTCTGCTTCTCCGACATCTTCTTGACCTTGTCGCCGTCCTTGATCTCGCGCAGGGCCTTGAAGGGTCCGCTCACGATCTCCTCGCCCGCGGGCAGGCCGGAGACGACCTCGACCATCAGCTCGCCGGAGATCCCGGTCTTGATCCCCGCGAAGACGGCCTTGCCGTCGCGCAGCGCGTAGACACCCTGCTCCGTCTTGAGCTTGCCCGTTTCCGTCTTCTCGCCCTTGGGGGAATCGCGCACGACCACCGCGGCCAGGGGAACCGCCGCCACCTTCTCCTTGACGCCGGTGATGATGTCGGCGGTGACGGAGAAGCCGGGACGGATGGTCGGCGGCGGAGAAAGCACCTTCACCTTCACCTTGAAGTTGATGGCGTCGGAGGTGGTGGTGAGACCCTGCAGGTCGGGGTCGTCCTTGAGGATCGGCGAGTTTCCCACCTCCGTGACCACGCCTTCGAACGTCCGCCCCGGGTAGGCGTCGATGTCGAGCAGCGCCTTCTGGCCCACCTGCACCGTGGGCGTGTCCGTCTCGTCCACCATCAGCACCGCCTCCACGGTGGACATGTCGGAGACGGTGAGGAGCTGGGTGCCCGGGTTGTTCATGGTGCCGATGACCGTCACCTCGCCCGCCTTGATGCGCAGGGTGGTGATCACGCCGTCGATGGGGGCGCGCACCGTGGTCTTGGACAGCGTGTCGCGGTTCGCGCTGACGCCCGCCCGCATCTGGTCCACGCGGTTCTGGGCCGCCTCGAACGCGGAGCGGGCGGTCTCGAGCGCGGACTGCGCGCGCTGGAAGTCCGCTTCCGCGGTGATCTTCGCCTCGTAGTTGCGCCGCGCGCGGTCGAAATCGCGCTGGGCCTGGGCCATGCCTTCCTTGGCCGTGTCGCGGTCGGCCAGGCTGGCCTTGAGGGCGGCGCTGGAGCCCGCCTCGTCCGCGGCCGCGCGGTTGCGGTCGATCTGGAGGAGGAAGTCCCCCTTCTTCACCTTGTCGCCCTCGCGCACGGCCAGGTTCACGATCTGGCCCTGCACGAGGGCGGACATCTCGACCTTGCTCTCGGCCTGGATCTTCCCGTTGGCGGTGACCTTCGAGACGATGTCCTGGGTCGTCACCTTCGCGGTGAGGACGGGCGTCGGCTTCTTGCGGCTCGCCGAGAAGGCGGCGCCGGCCCCCAGGACCGCGAGGCCGGCCACGACGATCCAGAGGATCCGCTTGCGGCGAGTCACGGAAAGCGGACGCTATACCGCGGACCCGGCATGGTCAACGCGGGCGGAGAAAGAGGAGAGGACCCACCGACGGGATGTACGAGGGAACGGCCGCCGGCGTTCCGGCGCTCATCGTCCTGGATCCGCGAGCGCCGCCCAGGCGGCGAGCGCGCCGAGCTTCTGGTCCTGCGTCCAGGGTGGGCCGAGGGCCTTGCCCCAGGCGGTGACGGAGGACTGGAGCTCCCCCGCCGGCCGCCGCAGCGCCGCCTCCGCCCGGGCCGGCAGGTCCTTCTCGCGGATGCGCGTGACGGAAAGGCGATGGCCGGCGCTGGCAGCGGCCAGCGCGTCGCGGAAGTGCTCGCCGTCCGCGGTATGGATGAGCGCGTGCGAGGCGAGCACCGACTCCAGAGGGGGGAGCGGCCGGCCGGAGGCCGTGAGGATGACCGTCCCCACGACGTCATAGCCCTTCCCGCGCACCTCTTGGAGGGCCGCGCCCAGGCCGGCCGCCGCGCGCTCCTGGGCCATGCGCGCGAGCCGTTCCAGCAGCGCCACCGCCTTGGGCAAGGGCAGATCTTCCGCGGCGTGATACGGCTGCTTCGCTTCGGGGCCGTCCGCCATCTCGATGCGCCGGCGATCCACCACCTCCGGCGCGGGGCCGGAGCCGCCCACCGCGACGAGGGCGGCCCATCCCGAGTGCGCGCGAAGGCCGAGGACGGCGGGCCGGCGAGGGGTCTTCGTCAGTCCCTCCTTGGCGGCGGGGTGGCCTATTATCGACCTCTTGCCCACTGCTTCCGAGCTCGCCGCCGAGGTGGCCGTAGAGCCGGGGGCGCGCTTCGCGCCCGACCGGGTGCGGGCGGTGACCTTCGCCCTCGTCCTCGTCACCGCGCTGGCTTCGCTGGAGTCGACCGTCGTCTCCACCGCGATGCCCACCATCATCGGCGAGCTGCGCGGCCTCCCCGTGTACTCGTGGGTGTTCTCCGCGTACCTCCTCTCCGCGACGGTGACGATGCCGATCTACGGCCGCCTCGCGGACCTCTACGGCCGCCGGCGCATCCTGCTCATCGCGATCTCGCTCTTCGTCCTGGGGGCGGGCGCCTGCGCGGCCGCCCAGACGATGACCCATCTCATCGCCGCGCGCGTGCTGCAGGGGCTGGGGGCGGGCGGGCTGATGCCGGTCGCCCTCGTCGTCTCCGGGGATCTCTTCTCCCTGCGCGAGCGCGCGCGCATCCAGGGCCTGTTCAGCGGCATCTGGGGCGTGGCCAGCCTGGCCGGGCCCATGCTGGGGGCGGCCCTCACCGTCACCTTCGGCTGGCGGTCCATCTTCTCCATCAACCTCCCGCTGGGCGTGCTCGCCTTCGCGCTGGTCGCGACCAAGATGATCGAGTCGCGTGCGATCCGGCCCGATCCCCTCGACGTGAGCGGGGCCCTGCTCCTGGCCGGCGGGATCACCGCCCTCCTCCTCTCCGTCCTGCAGAAGGCGGGTGGCGCCGCCCTCTCCCCGGCCGCGCGCGCCGCCCTGATCGTCGCGGGAGTGGTCCTCCTGGCCGTCTTCGCCCGCCAGCAGGCGCGGCGCGAGCATCCCCTCATCCCACCCGCGCTCTTCCACCACGCGCGCACGGTCGCGCCGTACGTCTCGGGGGCGCTCCTGGGCGTCACCATCTTCGGCGTCGACACCTTCGTCCCCCTGTTCGTGCAGGGGGCGCGCGGGGGCACGGCCATGGCCGCGGGCGCCGTCGTCACTCCCGTCGTCCTGATGTGGGCGCTCTCCGCCGCCTTCGCCGCGCGCGCGGTCGTCCGCTTCGGGTTCCGCCGCACCGCGCAGCTGGGGTCGATCCTGATCCTGCTCGGCTGCGGCGGGCTCATCGCCTGCGCCATCCTGCATGCGCACGTCGGGACCATCACCGCGACTTGCGCGCTCATCGGGGCCGGCCTCGGCCCGTCTTCGATGTCGCAGGTACTGGCCATCCAGCATGCGGCGGAGGAGCACGAGCGCGGGGTGGCCACGAGCCTGGTGCCCTTCTTCCGCGCGGTGGGAGGCGCCCTCGGCGTCGGCGCGCTGGGCGCGCTGCTGGCGGCGGGGCTCTCCCGGCGCCTCGGACCGGCGGCGGAGGCGGCGGGAGCGCTGCTCGCGCACGGCCCGGCGGCGACGCCGGTCTCGGCGGTGGAGCTCCAGGAGCTGGGGGCGGCCCTGGAGGCGTCCCTCCTGCCCGTCTTCGTCGTCCTTCTCGTGCTCGCCGCCGTGAACATCGCGGTGGCCTCGTCGTTCCCGCGGCACGCGGACGCCGAGCCGCCTCCGGTTTGACGGGGCCGCTCGCCCTCGGTAGGGTCCCGCCCCTGGAGGTCGCCATGGCCGAAGACCGCTTCCGCGTCCGACCCGACAAGAAGTTCCGGCTCGAGGACCACGACCCCGGGTTCACCGGCCGCTTCGAGTCGAAGGAAGACGGCAAGCGCCACCTCCAGGAGGGCCTGGAGAAGCTCCACGAGCTGCAGGAGAAGCTCTACGCCCAGGACCAGTGGGCGATCCTGCTGATATTCCAGGCCATGGACGCCGCGGGCAAGGACAGCGTGATCGAGCACGTCATGTCCGGTGTCAACCCCCAAGGGTGCCAGGTGTACTCGTTCAAGGCGCCCTCGTCGGAGGAGCTGGACCACGACTTCATGTGGCGGACCACGCGCTGCCTGCCCGAGCGCGGCCGTATCGGCGTCTTCAACCGCTCGTACTACGAAGAGGTCCTGGTGGTGCGCGTGCACCCCGAGATCCTGGCCAAGCAGAAGGTGCCGCCCGCCCTCGTCACGGACAAGATCTGGAAGGAGCGCTACGAGGACATCAACGCCTTCGAGCGGTACCTGTCCCGGAACGGGACGGTCATCCGCAAGTTCTTCCTGAACGTCTCCAAGGAGGAGCAGCGCGAGCGCTTCCTCGCGCGGCTGGACGAGCCGGAGAAGAACTGGAAGTTCGCGGCCGGGGACGTGGAGGAGCGGCGGCACTGGGACGAGTACATGAAGGCCTACGAGAAGATGATCGAGGCCACCACCTCGGAAGAGGCCCCGTGGTTCGTGATTCCGGCCGATCACAAGTGGTTCACGCGCCTGGCCGTGGCCGACGTGATCGTGGAGACGATGCAGGAGCTGGATCTCCACTTCCCCGAGGTCTCGGAGGCGCAGCGCCAGGAGCTGCAGCGAGCGCGCGCGCTGCTCGAAGGCGGCTAGAAGGCGCGCCCCACGCGCTGGGCGAAGGCGGCTAGGACCATCACTGCGGAGAAGAGCGCCAAGAGGCCGAATCCCAGGACGGCGAGGATTCCGATCCACTCGGTGCCCGCGATATCGGCCTTCTCCGGGCTGCCGGGCTCGTAGGTCACGGAGACCCGGTCGCCGACGCTGTACTTGGGCGGGTGCTGGCGGATCGTGGCCTCGAAGTCCACGCCCACGCCCTCCGGCGTCGTGAAGTGAACGACCGGATACTCGTACGTCTGATCTCCTGGACGCTCGTCGAAGCGGATCTCGATGACCACGCCCTCCGCACGCGCCGCCCGGGCCTGGCGCCGGTCGTATTCGACGGCACTGGAGTAGCCAAGGCGCGTCAGCGCCACTCCGATCGTGCCGAACAGCGCGGCCATGAACAGCAGCCCGAGTGCTTCCCCGCCAAGGCTGAAGTAGACGAGGCCCGCCACCGCCGCGGCGAGGATCAGGGCTCGGACGCGAAGGGGCGTCATTCTAGAACGCGGGCGAGGGCAGCCGGCCGTCGACCTCGAACACGCGGCGCTCGAACGCGAAGGACGCCGAGCGGAAGACGTCCTCCTTCGTGACCTCGACCCCCTCGCGCGTGACCAGACAGCGCCAGCTCTCCGGCACGCTGGGCCGCCGGGACGAAAGGGCCTCGCGCACGAACAGGCCGAGGTTGGCGCCGTGCTCGGGATCGCGGGCGGAGGCGTAGAGGAAGGCCTCCACGCCGTCCGCGCGCATCTCGCGCCCGAGCGTTTGCGACGCCGCGTAGTCGGACGGAGACGAGATGAGCGCGCCGTACCGTTCGAAGGGGCCGCGGGTGAGGTCCACGCCGCGCCGCGTCTCGTACCCCGCCTGGAAGATCGAGACGTCCGCCTCCAGCGGGTTGAGCTCCGCCGCCGTGCCCTCCAGGAACAGGAGGAGGTAGTACGCCTTCTCCGCGAAGGCGGTGGCCCGCGTGCGCGACCCGTACCAGATGCCGGGCTCGGCGCGGGTGCCGAAGCGCGAGCCGTGCCGGAGGGGCGGATAGCGGAAGGGCGTGAAGAGGAGGTAATGGAGGCCCGCCGGCGCCCCCGCCGGCGGCTTGGCGTCCTCGATCAGCTCCTCGAGCAGGGCCTGCTCCTCGTCGGAGTCGACCAGCTTCCGCGTGGCGAAGAGGTGCTGCGACTCGACGACGCGCCAGGCGCGCCCGCCCAGCCGGCGGAGGCTAGACCTTCCCGCGCATCGCGTCCAGATACTCGATGGCATCGACGAGGCCGGTGACGGTGCGGATTCGCTCGGCCGGAACTCCTCCCAGATGTCGGTTCGGCGCGTGCAGCCATTGCCGCGCCTTCTCCGTCTGCCCGCCCAGCAGCGCGTCCAGGCTGCGGAAGAGGCGCACGAAGAGCACGGCCAGCTCCCCCTCCTTGCGCGCGGGGTCGAGGGGCCGCTCGTCCAGGCGCGAGAGGGTGGACGGGCTCACGCCCAGGACCACGGCCAGGTCCTTGCGGGCCAGGCCGAGGAGCTCGGCCGCGCGCAGGGCGGCGCGGGTGAGGACGACGTTGCGCCGCGGCGCCTCCACCGCGGCGCGCGGGGCCCGACGTTCCCGGGGGCGCGAAGGCAGGACGGGCCTCCTTTCAATTGAAAGGATATCGGCAATCGAGCGTCAATTGCAAGGACCGCCCCCGGCCAGGGCGAGCTCCCGTCCTCGGTCCGCGTAGGCATCGGGGGGGGCGGCGGGCGGATGGGCCAGGAAGCTGGCCACGATGGAGCCGAGGTACGTGGGGAGGGGCGTGGCCACAAAGCCCAGCTCCGCCCGCGCCCGCGCCGGATCCAGCAGCGACATCCAGCGTCCGGAGAAGGGGGAGACGCGCACGGGGTCGAGCCCCGCCGCCTCGATGGCCGCCCGCGGGACCGCGCGCAGGCGCGCGGGCGTGCCCAGGAGCCGCGCCAGCCAATCCAGCAGCTCGGCCAGGGTCGGCGTCTCCTCCTGGCACAGGTTGTAGGCCTGGCCCAGGGTGCGCGCGTCGCCGAGGAGACCGGCGATGGCGCGGGCCACGTCGCGTGCATACACCTGGCGCAGCCGGTGGGTGCCGCCGTCGGGCACGATCACGGGACCGCCGTCGAGCAGGCGCCACAGGTAGGCCTCCAGCCGCCGCGTGTGGTCGCGCTCGCCGTTGATGACGGGCACGCGCAGGCGGGTGGACGGGAAGCGGTCGCGGGCGAAGGCCGCGGCCAGGACGTCTTCGGCGGCGCGCTTGCCCACCCCGTAGGCCCAGTCGCCGTGGTCGGGATGGGCCGGCGGTGGCTCCGGCATCACGGGGCCGTCGTAGTCGGCCTCGCGCGCGAGTGACGGCCGCGGCGCGCGCACGAGATAGACCTGTCCCGTGCTGATGAACACGTAGTGTCCGACCCGGCCCTGGAGCACCCGCACGGCGCGCTCGAGGTCCGCGGCCACGAAGCCCGCGAAGTCCACCGCCGCGTCGAAGCTCCGCGCGGCCAGGCCGCGGTCGAACTCGTCCGTCTTGCGATCGCCGTGCAGGCGCTCGACCCGAGCGCCGAAGGGATCAGCCAGTGTTCCGCGGTTGAAGAGGGTCACGTCGTGACCCCCGGCCAGTAGCCGCCAGACGAGGTCATAGCCGACGAAGCGGTTCCCCCCCACGACGAGGACCTTCAGGAGGCGGCCTCCGCCGCCCGCAGCGCGGCGGGCACGTAGCGCTCGAGGAGCCGGCGGTGCAGGCGGGGGCGCGTCCGCCTCAGCCACTCCAGGAACGCCTGCGGCGTGGCGAAGGCCTGGCCGCCCTCGGGGTCGTTGACGTCGCAGGTCGTGTTGTCGAAGTCCCGGCAGATGATGGGCCGCTCGGGGTAGACCGCGCAGAGCAGGCTCCCCTTCAGGTGGCGGCAGCGCGTCTCGAAGACCACCGACCACTCGCCGTCGCCATCGCGGTAGATGCTGACCTGCTCGTGGTAGAGGTACCAGAGGATGTCGGACGCGTTGCGCAGGGTGTTGGGCTCGTTGATGCCCACGCTCACGTAGGTGCAGCACTTTCCGCATTCGGTACAGGCGATGAGGGGCGGGCCGGCGGCGGGAGCCATGGGCAGGGGGACGCGCGTCACTCCGTGGACCTCCTGTGGATGTTGTACACCCCGCGCCCTTCCGCGACCAGGACGTCGGCCTGGGTGACCGCGATGCGGACGTGGCACACGCGATTGCCCTTGCGAACGAGCTCGGCGGAGGCGCGCAGGTCCGCGCCCAGCCCGGCCGGCTCGAGGTAGTCCACGCGCAGGTCCACCGTGGACACGCTCTCGCCCGGGGAGAGCACGGACCACGCGGCCAGGCCCCCCGCGGTGTCGATCAGGCTGGAGACGACGCCCCCGTGCAGGGCGGGCCGCCGCGGGTCGCCGACGAAGTCCTCCCGCACGGCGAGCGTGAGCACGCAGCCGCCGGCGCGGATCGACTCTCCGCGCAGGCCGAGCAGCCGGTTGAAGGGGACGTGCTCCTCCATCACGCGCATGAGGTCTTCCGGTGACTTGGGCACCCAATGGTGGGGCATCTGGACACTCTATCGAATGTCAGAATGACCGTCGCGTGAGACCCTCCATCTCGGTCGTGATCCCCGCCCTCGACGAGGAGCAGCGCCTCCCCGCCGCCATCCGATCCGTCCGCGCCGACGCGGAGGTGATCGTGGTGGACGGCGGCTCGCGCGACGCCACCCGGGAGGTCGCGGCACGCGAGGGGGCACGCGTCCTCGAGTCGCCCCGGGGACGGGGGCGCCAGCTCGACGAAGGCGCACGCGCCGCCGGCGGGGACTGGCTCGTCTTCCTGCACGCGGACACGACGCTGGAGGCGGAATGGGCCAGCGCCCTCCGCGCCCTGGGTCCGGACGTCGTCGGGGGTGCCTTCCGCCTGGCCGTGGATTCGCCGCGCGCGGGCTTCCGCATGGTGGAGGGGGCGGTTCGCCTCCGCCTGCGCTTCTTCGCCCTTCCCTACGGCGACCAGGGGATCTTCGCCCGTCGCGAGGCGTACGCGCGGGTGGGGGGCATCCCCCATCTGCCCCTGATGGAGGACGTCGCTTTCGTGGCGCGGTTGCGGCGCGCGGGCCCGCTTGCTTTCCCGCCCGTGCGCGCCTTGACCAGCGCGCGGCGCTGGGAGCGCTACGGCATCGTCGGCACCACCCTCCGCAACTGGTCGCTCCTGGCCCTCTACGCCGCCGGCCGGTCGCCCGAGCGCCTGGCCCGGCGCTACGAGCGGGGTCGCTAGTTCGCCGATTCGCCGTCCAATCCGTTGAACCCATTCACGGCGTTGGATACGATGGGCCACCTACACCCGTGCCCGTCGAAGCGCTGTCCGCCGCTGCGCCCGCAGCCGCATCGAGTGTCGTCGTCTGCGTCGAGCCTGTGAAGGAGTTGAGGCTATGAGCGTGAACATGGCGAGGTCCGCCTGGCCGCTGGCCCTGCTGGCCGTCGCAATCCTCGCGGCGCCTCTGGGCGCCCAGTCCACCACCGGATCGTTCCAGGGCACCATCACCGACGAGCAGGACGCCCTGGTGCCGGGGGCGAGCGTCACGGTCAGGAACGTCGACACCAACGGCCGTCGTTCGACCGTGACCGATGTCGCCGGCCGATGGCGCGTCTCCAACCTTCCGAGCGGCAACTACGAGGTGACGGTCGATCTGCCCGGCTTCGCGAGGGTCGTGCGCTCGGGCCTGACCCTCGCCCTCAACCAGGACGCCGTGGTCGACATGCGTCTCAAGACGGCGGCCCAGCAGGAGACGGTGACCGTCACCGCGGACGCCCCCCTGCTCAACACGACCACGCCCGAGGTCGGGGTGCGCTTCGACACCAAGCGCATCGCCGAGCTGCCCGTGTCACAGTCGCGCGACGTCTTCAGCCTGGCCCTTTCCGCGGCGGGCGTGAGCGAGACCAACAGCGGCCAGGCCAGCTTCGCCTCCGGGCCGGACTTCGCCGCCAACGGCATGCGCGCGCGGTCCAACAACTTCATGATCGACGGCCAGGACAGCAACGACGTCAGCGTCACCGGCCGCGTGCAGCAGATCAACAACACGGACATCGTCCAGGAGGTCCGGCTCATCACCAACCAGTTCGCCGCCGAATACGGGCGCGCCGCCGGGTCCGTCATGAGCGTGGTCACCAAGAGCGGGAGCAACGCCTTCCACGGCAGCGGGTTCTTCTTCACCAACCGCGACCAGTGGAACGCGCTCAGCAACCTCGACAAGGCGGCCGGGCTGAAGGAGCCGCCGCCCTGGACGGAGAACCAGTACGGCTTCACCCTGGGCGGGCCGATCGTCAAGGACAAGACGTTCTTCTTCGGCTCCTACCAGCGCTGGACGCAGAAGGGCGCGGGATCGGGCTTCACCCTCAACGGCGCGCCCACGGAGGCGGGCCGCGCCGTGCTCCAGCAGGTGGCCTCGGGCCGCCCCCAGATCGCCGCCCTCCTCAAGTTCCTGCCCGCCGCCCAGAGCCCGATCGGCAAGAGCGCGAGCTTCACCGTCGGCGGCCAGACCTACACCGTGCCCCTGGGCGCGATCACGGGCTCAGCCGCCCAGTTCTACAACGACGACCAGTTCTCGGGACGCATCGACCAGAAGCTGGGCGCCAACCACAACCTGGCCGCCCGTTACCTGCTGAACGACGACGCCAGCGGCGGCACCGGCCAGGTCACGCCGGGCGGCCTCACCACCCTGGGCGTGTCGAAGACGCACTCCGCGGCCCTGTGGCTGACGAGCACGCTGCGCAACGACCTCGTGAACGAGGTGCGCTTCGGCTTCGTGCGGCTGCAGACCAACACCAGCTCCGAGGATCCGTCCTCCGAGGAGATCCCCTCCCTCGAGATCAACGAGCTGGGCCTCGTCGGGTTCAACGCCGGCAGCACGCGCACCGCGATCGGCCTGGCCGTGAACCTGCCCCAGTGGCGCAACAACGACGTGTACCAGATCCAGGACAACCTCGCGTACTACCGGGGCAACCATTCCTTCAAGGTCGGCTTCGACCTGCGGCGGACCACGGTGGAGAGCTTCTTCAATCCCACCCTCCGCGGGCGCCTCGTCTATCCGACCCTCCAGCGGTTCGTCGACGACATGGCGGACGTGGCCACCATCAACAAGCCGCTGCCCGGCGGCGCCGAGGTCGTCAACTACGAATGGGACGACGCCTACGTCTTCCTGCAGGACGAGTGGCGGCTCCGGCCCAGCCTCACCCTGAACCTGGGCGTCCGCTACGAGCTGCCCGGCAACTGGATCAACAGCCTGCAGGATCTCAACCGGGGCATCGTCACCGCCGCCGGCGGCGACGAGCGCTTCGCCCTGAGCCCCATCCCCAAGAAGGACACCAACAACATCCAGCCGCGGCTGGGCTTCAACTGGAACCCGCGCACGGGCAAGGGCGGGCTGATGGGCCTGCTGACCGGGGGCGACCGCCTGGTCGTGCGCGGTGGCTACGCGAGAACGCACGATTACGCGTTCCTCAACATCGCCCTCAACATCGCCAGCTCGTTCCCGCAGCAGGCCACCGTCACCTACACCGCGCCCGTCTCGAACGCCTTCACACGCCTGCCCGCGACGACGCCCTCCGGCCTCAACCCCTTGACCCTCACGCGCACGATCGTCGCCGACGACTTCCGCTCGCCCTACGCCGACCAGTTCAGCTTCGAGCTGCAGCGGCAGATGACCAGCAACCTCGTCGTCCGCGCCGGCTACGTGGGGACGCGGGGGCACGACCTGTATCAGACGCTGGACGGCAATCCCCGGCAGCCGTTCTCGACCACGCGCGTGGACCCCGCCCGTGGCGTCATTCGGCTGCGCGCCAACGCCGCCCGCTCCTGGTACGACTCGCTGCAGCTGAGCGCGGAGCAGCGGGTGGCCCGTGGTTTCAGCGCCGGCCTCCACTACACTTTCAGCCGGTATCTCGACACCGCTTCCGAGATCTTCAACATCTCCAACGCCGAGGTGGCGGTGGCCCAGGACTCGTTCGACATCGCGGCGGACAAGGGGCGCTCGTCCTACGACCGGCCGCACCGGCTGACCGGCAACTTCGTCTGGGAGCTGCCCATCGGACGCGAGCAGCAGGGACTGGCGGCCAGGATCTTCGGGGGCTGGCGCGTCGCGTCGAGCTTCACGTTCCAGAGCGGCTCTCCCTTCAGCGCCCTCAACGGCGCCGACCCCACCGGGGCCTTGTCCGGCATCGACGGCCTGGTGGGCAGCAACATCCGGCCCAACCTGAACACGGATCTCAACCTGGGCGACATGACCATCGAGGAGATCAAGACCGCGGGCGGAGCCAGCCTCTTCCGGCCGCTCTGCGGCAACCCCTCGCCGACCTGCCGTGGCGAGCGCGTGGGGAACGCCCCCCGCAACTTCCTGCGCTCGGACGGGATCTTCCGGATCGACCTCGGGTTCATCAAGAACACGCGCGTCTACCGCAACCACAACCTGCAGTTCCGGGTGGAGATGTTCAACGCCACCAACACGCGGAACTTCGGCATCCCCGACGGGCGCATCAACTCCGCGAACTTCCTCAACGAGAAGGGCACCGACGGCGGCAACCGGGAGATCTGGCTCTCCGTCCGCTACGCCTTCTGAACCAGGCGGGCCTCTCCGGGCCTCGGGCGCCGCGCGCGCCCGAGGCCCCGTTCCTTCCCCCGCCCCCGGAGCCCGCGCCCGCCTCGCCTTGACCGCCTCCGGGCCGTCCTCTTTAATAGGTCCTCATGCCTTCCGCGACCGCCAGGGCTGCCATCACCGCGCTGGGCCGCTACGTGCCCGAGCGCGTCATGACGAACGCCGACCTCGAGAAGATCGTCGACACCTCCGACGAGTGGATCCGCACGCGCACCGGCATCCATCAGCGCCACGTCGCCGAGCCGGGCACGCCCACGAGCGAGCTGGCCGCGCACGCCGCGCGCATGGCCCTGGAGAAGCGCGGCATCGGCGCGGAGGAGCTGGACCTCATCATCGTCGGCACCGTCACCCCGGACACGCTCTTCCCCGCCACCGCCTGCGTCGTCCAGGACAAGATCCAGGCCAGGAAGGCCTGGGCCTTCGACATCTCCGCCGCCTGCTCCGGCTTCACCTACGCGCTGACCATGGGTGCCCAGTTCATCGCCTCCGGCGCCCACCGCAAGGTGCTGGTGATCGGGGCGGACGTGATGTCGTCCATCATCGACTACCAGGACCGCACGACCTGCGTGCTGTTCGGTGACGGCGCGGGGGCGGTGCTCCTGGAGCCCGCGACGGACGACAACGGGTTCATCGACTTCTACAACGAGGTCGACGGCTCGGGCGGCTGCTACCTGAACATGCCCGCCGGGGGCAGCGCGCGGCCGGCTTCCCACGAGACGGTGGACCAGCGCCTGCACTACGTGCGGCAGGACGGGCCGCACGTCTTCAAGTACGCGGTGCGCAAGTTCGCGGAAGCCAGCCAGATCGTGCTCGAGCGCAACCGCCTCAAGCCGGCCGACATCGACCTGTACGTCGCCCACCAGGCCAACGCCCGCATCATCGACGCCTCCCGGGAACGGCTGGGGCTGCCCGAGGAGAAGGTGGTCAAGAACATCGCGCGCTACGGCAATACCACCGCCGCCACCATTCCCCTCGCCCTGGGAACGGCCCTCGACGAGGGACGGCTCCGGCGCGGGCACCTCGTCGTCATGACGTCGGTCGGGGCCGGCCTGACCGTCGGCTCGATCCTGATGCGCTGGTCCGGCGTTCCCTGGTAGCGCGGGACACGATGAAGCGCGAGCCCATGGTATTCGCGGTGGCGGGGATGATCTTCGGCTTCGTCCTCGGCTACATGGCCGCCGGCCTCGGCGACGCGCCCGCATCCGACTCCCGGCCGCGGCCGGTGGCGGACGCCTCCGCGCGCATGCCCCCGAACGCGGCCGCCCCTGCCGCCGCCCCCGGGGCCGCGCCCGACCGCCCGGCCGGACCGGCCGATCCGGACGAGGTGCGCACCCTCGAGAACCTGGCCGCGCGCGACAAGCAGAACGCGCAGGTGCGGATCGAGCTGGGCAACCTGCTCATGGACCACGCCCAGTACGAGGACGCCGCACGCTGGTACCGCGAGGCCCTGGTCCTCAAGCCCGCCGACAACGACGTGCGCGTCGACCTCGGCGCGTCCCTGCTCAACCTCGGGCGCGGCCCCGACGCTCTGGCCGAGTTCGACGCCGCGCTGAAGAGCGACCCCGGCCACAAGAAGGCCCTCTTCAACAAGGGGCTCGCCCTCATGCAGTCCGGGCGGCCCAAGGAAGCGGTCGCCATCTGGGACGATCTCCTCAAGCGCTATCCGGGCGATCCCCAGCTCCAGGGCCTCCGGGACCAGGTGGAGCGGATCCGCGCCGGCCGCGGCACGGCCGGGGGGCCGTCGTGATGGCCCTGGTCGTGAACCTCGTCCGCATCGTCGTCGTCCTGCTCATCGTGCGCTTCGTGCTGCGCTTCGTGGCCGCGGTGGTGCAGGGCTACCAGGGGGCCCCGTCGCGCCCGGCGGCCACCGAGATGGTGCGCGACCGCGTGTGCGACACGTTCGTGCCCCGCTCCCGGGCCCTGATGGCGGTGATCGACGGGCGCGAGCAGCACTTCTGCTCGCCCGAGTGCCGGGACCGCGCGCGCCGGCTCGTCACGACGTGAGCCGCGATGAGCAGCAGCTCCGCTGTGACATCGTGGAGGTCGGCCGGCGCCTCTACGCGCGCGGCCTGATCGGTGGTCACGAGGGCAACGTCTCCGTCCGTCTCGAGACGTCCATCCTCATCACGCCGGCCGGGGTCTGCAAAGGCTTCCTCACCCCCGACATGATCGTGCGCACGGACCTCGAGGGGCATCCGACGGACGGAGGGCGGGCCTCCACGGAGACGCTCATGCACACCGCGGTCTACCGGCGGCGCGCCGACGTCCACGCCGTCGTGCACGCCCATCCGCCGACGGCGACGGGGTTCGCGGTGGCCGGGATCGCCCTCGACCGCCCGCTCATCGCGGAGGCGGTGGTCACGCTGGGGCCGGTGCCCGTCATCCCCTACGGCCAGCCCTCGACGGAAGAGCTGGCCGACAACGTGGGCCGCGCCGTCTGCGACGCCCAGGCCCTGCTGATGGCGAACCACGGCGCCCTGGCCGTCGGCGATACGCTGGAGCGGGCCTGGGAGCGCATGGAGACGCTGGAGCAGCTGGCGCGGGTGACGCTGGTGACCAGGATCCTCGGCCGCGACCATCTCCTTCCGGGGTCCGAAGTCGGGCGCCTGGAGGAGTCGCGCACGCGGTCGGGCTATCCGCCGCCCGTCTGCGATCCCGTCCCCGGGGGCCCGCCGGCGGCCCGGGGAGCGGCCGGCCCGCGCGCGGGCGGCACCGTCACCTTGAGCGAAACGGAGCTGGTGAAGCTCATCACGGAGGCCGTGGAGCGCTTCCGATCGTGAACGAAACGACGCCGGCGACGGCTTGACTCCGTCTCGCGCTCGGTTCAGAGTCGAGACGGCTCGGAGGGTGTGAATGGGTGAAGCGCTGGGGATGATCGAGACGAGAGGGCTGGTCGCCCTCATCGAGGCCGCCGATGCCATGGTCAAGGCCGCCAAGGTCACCCTCGTCGGCTACGAGAAGATCGGATCCGGGTACGTGACCGCGCTCGTGCGCGGCGACGTGGCCGCGGTGAAGGCGGCCACCGACGCCGGGGCCGCCGCCGCCCGCCGCGTGGGCGAGCTCGTCTCCGTCCACGTGATCCCGCGGCCGCACGGCAACCTCGAGGACGTGCTCCCGATCGGCAAGGCCTCGAAGTAGAACCTTGATTCTCGGGCGCGTGGTCGGGACGGTCGTGGCCACGCGCAAGGACGACCGGCTCGTGGGCGCGAAGCTCCTGGTGGTCCGTACCACCGATCCCAGCGGCAAGGACGAGGCCGGCCACATGGTGGCCGTCGACACCGTCGACGCCGGCCTGAGCGACCGCGTGTTGGTGGTGACCGGCTCCTCCGCGCGCATGGCCTCCGGCCTCAAGGACACGCCGGTGGACGCCGCCATCATCGGCGTGATCGACAGCGTCGAGATGAAGGAGTAGGGCGTGTTCCTGGCCCGGGTGGTGGGAACGGTGGTGGCGACGCGCAAGGACCCCGGCCTTCTGGGGACGAAGCTCCTGGTGATCCAACCCCTCAAGAACGACGGCACCGCGTCGGGCAAGACGCTGGTCGCGGTGGACTCCGTGGGGGCGGGCGTCACGGAGAACGTCTTCTACGTGCGCGGGCGCGAGGCCTCCGTTCCCTTCCTGCCCGACGAGGTGCCCACCGACGCCGCCATCGTCGGCATCGTCGACCACTGGTCCATGAGCTAGGCCGATGCAGATCGCCCGGGTGGTGGGGACGGTCGTGGCCACCCAGAAGAACGCGAAGCTCGAGGGGGCGAAGCTGCTGCTCGTCCAGCCCCTCGACCCTTCGGGAGCGCCGAAGGGGCCGACCGTGCTCGCCATCGACTCCGTGAGCGCGGGCATCGGCGATCGCGTGCTGCTCGTCCAGGACGGAAAGGCGGCGATCCAGGCGCTCGGACGCGGGGTGGCGGCGGTGGATGCGGCCGTGGTGGGCGTGATCGACGCCGTGGAGATGGGCGCGTGAGGCGCCCTTCCCCCTGACCGTGGACGACGCGCGCATCGAGCAGCTCCGGCGGGAAGTACTCACGCAGCTGGGCGCCTCTCCGGCCGAGCGCGTCACCCACGACCTCGAATCGCGTGTGGCCGCGCTCGAAGCCGCGGTGGCCGACCTTCAGGGCGGCGGGACGCGGCCCCTCGCCCTGGCCCCGCGTGGCCACGCGCATCCCAGCCTCCAGGTGCTGGGGCCGGGCGGCGGCGGAGACCGTTGCCTCATGGAGCCGGACAAGCCGTGCGTCCAGAGCCACGCCTGCCGCACCTTCGGGCATTGACGGCGGCCTGACCTCCCCCGGAGCGGTGCCGACGGAGAATCCCGGCGTGGACGCCGCCCGCACCATCCTCCACGTGGACATGGACGCCTTCTACGCCGCGGTCGAGCAGCGCGACCATCCGGAGCTGCGCGGCCGCCCCGTGATCGTGGGCGCGGACCCCCGCGGCGGGCGCGGGCGCGGCGTCGTGGCCACCGCCTCCTACGAGGCGCGCCGCTTCGGGGTGGGAAGCGCGATGCCGATCTCGCAGGCCTTCCGCGCCTGTCCCCACGGCGTGTACGTGCGCCCGGACATGGAGAAGTACGCCGCGGTCTCCCGGGAGGTCATGGAGGTCCTGCGGCAGTTCACGGACGCCGTCGAGCCCGTCTCCATCGACGAGGCCTTCCTGGACGTGACGGGCAGCCGCCGGCTGTTCGCCTCCGCGGGCCGCCCGGCCAGCGGCGAGGACATCGCACGCGCCCTCAAGGCGGCCATCCGCGAGCGCACGCAGCTCACCGCCTCCGTCGGGGTGGCCCCCTCCAAGATGGTGGCCAAGGTGGCCTCCGACATGCGCAAGCCGGACGGCCTCGTGGTGGTGCCCCCGGGCACGGAGGCGGCGTTCCTGGCTCCCTTGCCCGTGCGGCGCCTCTGGGGCGTGGGCCCGAAGATGGAGGAGGTGCTGCTCAAGATCGGGGTCCGCACCATCGGCGAGCTCGCGACCTGCGATCCCGCGCGGCTGGAGCGACGGCTGGGCACGCACGGCCACGACCTCGTCTCTCTCGCGCGGGGGATCGACGACCGCGAGGTCGTGCGCGAAGGCGAGGACGCCAAGAGCATCGGCCAGGAGCACACTTTCGATGCCGACACCGGCGACCGCGAGCGCCTGCGCACGACGCTGCTGGAGCTGTGCGACGCGGTGGCCCGCCGCCTCCGCCAGCACGGCGTACGGGCCCGCACCGTGAACCTGAAGTATCGGGACGAGGACTTCCACACCTCGACCCGCGCGAAGACGCTGGACGAGGCCGTCGATTCCGGGGACGCGCTGTTCGAGGCGGCCTGGCGGCTCTTCCGGGGCGTGCACGGCCGGCGGAAGGTGCGGCTGGTCGGGATCTCCGCGTCGGGCCTGGCCGGACCGGCCCAGATGCCGCTGTTCGCCGCCGCCCCGCCGTCGCGGTCGGACGTCGCGCGGGACCTGGTCGAGCAGCGCTTCGGGGAGGGCACGCTCACGCGGGCCAGCCTGCTCGGGGCGGACCCGCGGCACACGCACGGCAGCGGCACGGAAAGGGACGCGAGACGCCAGGGGGGAATGGTCCAGGACCGGAAGGGCAGCCGGCGCCTGCGCCGGTAACCATTCCCCTCGGCGGTGCGAGGGCTACTTCTTGCGGCGGGCGCCCTTCTTACGGCCCTTGGCCGCCATGGCGCGCTTCACCTTGGCCTTGCCGCGCTTGACTCCGCGCGCGGCCTTGCGGGCCGCGCCGCGCGTCTTGGCCGCGACCTTCTTCTTGGCCGCGACCTTCTTCTTGGCGGAACCACGCTTCTTGGCGGACGCGCGCGGCCGGGACGGGCGACGGCGGGCCGCGGGCTTCGGGGCGCCACCGCCGGGCAGCGCGCTGACCGCCTTCTTGGCCAGGTCCGCCATCGTGCCCGCGGCGCTCGATACCGCCGAGCCCACGGTGCTCGCCGCCGTGCCGACGCCGGACGTCACGGTGTCGACGATGCCGCCCTTGTTGTCTTCGGCCATCATTCCTCCTCGAAAGATCACGCCTTCACAACGAAAGTAGCACCACCGCGGAGCGCCGGGCGTGGTATGCCTCTTTTTAGGGTGCTTGCGGCCGAGCCCGCGTTGACGCCCGCGCCCGCGCGCACGTAGGCTGCCGGTATCGGCCGGGAGGACGCATGAAGCAGACGACGGACGACCCGCCGCGCCCCGTCCGCGAGATGACGGACCGGGTCGCCGCGGACGGAGGCACCGTGCTGGCGGCGTTCCGCGAGCCCGTGGGCGGCCACTGGCACCTGTTCTGCCTGCTGCCCCTCGAGAAGGTCGCGCCCACCCCCTACCAACGCGACCTCTCGCCGACGCACGTCAAGCGGCTGCACGACGCGGTCAAGAAGATCGACCGGTTCGTGGACCCGATCGTCGTCGTCTCGCCGGAGCCCGGAGTGTATTGGACCCCCAACGGCCATCACCGCCTCAAGGTCCTGCAGAAGCTCAAGGCGGAGGCGTGCCCGGCCCTGCTCCTCCTGGAGCCGGAAGTGGCCTTCCAGATCCTCGCCCTCAACACGGAGAAGGCCCACAACCTCAAGGAGAAGTCGCTGGAGGTCATCCGCATGTATCGCGGGCTGGCGGAGTCCGAGCCCCGGCAGGGCGAGGAGGACTACGCCTACCAGTTCGAGGCGCCGCACCTCGTCACCCTGGGCCTGCTCTACGAGCAGAACAAGCGCTTCGCGGGCGGCGCCTTCGCGCCGCTCTTGCGGCGCGTGGACAAGTTCCTCTCCGGCACGTTCGCGCGCACGCTTCCCCAGCGCGAGGCGCGGGCGGAGAAGGTCCGGGCCGCCGACGCCGCCCTCGCCGACGTGGTCGCCCAGCTCAAGAAGCGAGGCATCCGCCACCCCTTCGTCAAGAACTACGTGCTGGCCCGCACCACCCCGCTCTCACGGGCGCGCAAGACCATGCCCGCGTTCGACCAGGCCCTGGACAAGCTCATCGCCAACATCGAGAGCTTCGACGTGGCCAAGGTGCGCTACGACGACGTCCAGCGGGGGGCGATGATGGCGGCGGCTCCCGCCGACTAGCGACTACGGCACCACCTTCAGATCGAGAAGGATCTTCAGGTTGATCTCGACCTGACCCTGCCCGTTCTTCACCGTGATGTCGACGGGCACGGCGATGGACTTGTCGCCCGCGTGGACGGTGGCGGAGACGCGAACGGGGGCCGTGTTCTCGGTCGCCCGCGCCGGGGCCGCCGTCGTGGGCGGAATGGTCGTGGAGCCGGCCGCGCCCGAAGGTCCCGCGGGAACGCGCGTAGGCGGCTGCGTCCGCGGAGGGGCAGCCGGAGCCGAGGCCGCCGGGCGGGAGACGGGCGGAGGCGGCGGAGCCGGCCGGGGCGGCGGCGGCGGAGCGGGCTCCTGCTCGGGCACGAGGTTCGGGGCGGTATCGAAAGAGATCTCCTCGATGTCCTCGTCGTCGGGGTCGGCCGTGTCCAGCGTCAGCTCCGGATCCGTGTTGCGCCCGATGCGCGCGCGGAGATCGTCCGCTTCGTCCGCCGTCCGGATCAGCGTCGTCCGTCCGGGCGGTGAAGAAGGCCGCGACGGCGGATCCAGCGACAGCTCTTCCGAGACGCCCAGCTCGGGCCCGGAGCCGAGGGACAGCTCCGGCGAGTCCTCGCCCAGCTCCGACCCCGGCTGCAGCTCGATGGATTCGAGGAGCTCGTCGGTCGAGGCCGCGACCCGCGCCGGGGCCGGGGCCGGGGCCGGTCGCGGGGGCGCCGCCGGGCGAGCCGGAGCGGCGGCCGCGGCGGCCCGAGGCACCACGGGGGCCGTGTTCGGGCGCGGCCCGGCCGCGGCCGGCGCCGCCGCCGGCGCCGGCGTCGGGCTCGGGGCGGCCGCCTTGGCCGCCGCATCGCCGCCGCCGCCGTACTTGGTGGCCAGCGATTTGAAAACGAGGCCGGTGGCGGCCTTGAGCGTCTCGTCCACCCCCTGGCCCTTCATGGCCACGGCCTCGAAGAACGGCAGGCCCCGCGGATTGAGCTTCTCGTTCAGGATCTCGACGGGAAGGGCGTTGGGCAGGTCCCGCTTGTTGTATTGCAGGACGGTCGGGATCTCGGCGGGATCGATCTCGTTGGCCTCGAGGTTCTCCTTGAGATTGGCCAGCGCGTCCAGGTTCGGGTCCAGCATCGGCTCCTGGCTGTCCGCCACGAACACGACGCAGTCCGCGCCCTTCAGGACCATGCGCCGCGTCGCGTTGTAGAAGACCTGGCCGGGGACGGTGTAGAGCTGGATGCGCGTCTTCATGCCCCGGATGGTGCCGAGGTCGATGGGCAGGAAGTCGAAGAACAGGGTGCGGTCGGCCTCCGTGGCCAGCGACAGCATCTTTCCCTTGTTCTTGATCGGCGTCTTCTCGTGGATCCACTGGAGGTTCGTGGTCTTCCCGCACAGGCCGGGGCCGTAGTAGACGACCTTGGCCGTCAGCTCCTTCGTGGAGTAGTTGAAGAGGACCATCGGGAAAAGGGAATTCTACGGGCCACCCGCAGGCGAATCAACCGCTTGGGTGCTGCTAGAATTCCCGAAGGCCGTGCCGGCCCGCGACGCTCCCGCGCCGCGCGACGATTCGAGGAGGACGGATGATCTCGGCCGCTGCCCTGCTTTGCCTGGCCCAGGTGGCCGCTTCGCCCGCGGCCGCTCCCTCCCCGCGCCCCACGCCCAGCGGGCCGGTGGTCGTGCTCGAGACCAGCCTCGGTCGCATCCGCATCGGGCTCTACGACGACAAGTCGCCGATCACGACCGAGAACTTCCTCAAGTACGTGCGCAAGGGCCAGTACAACGGCACCCTCTTCCACCGCGTGATACCGACCTTCATGATCCAGGGCGGAGGCATGACCGCGGACATGAAGGAGAAGCCGACGGACCCGCCCATCCGCAACGAGGCCCGCAACGGCGTCCGCAACAGCCGGGGCACGCTGGCCATGGCCCGGACGGACGACCCCAACAGCGCGACCGCGCAGTTCTTCATCAACCTGAAGGACAACGCGTCGCTCGATTTCGGGATTCGCGGGGCCGGCTACGCCGTCTTCGGCGAGGTCATCGAGGGGATGGACGTCGTCGACAAGATCGCGGCCGTCGCCACGACGCGCCGGGGGCAGCACGACGACGTTCCCGTCACGCCCGTCCTCATCACGTCGGCCAGGGTCGAAGGCGGCGGGGCGGCGAGGCCGGCCACGGCACGACCCGCTTCGCCGCGGCCCTCTCCGCGCGTGACGGCACGGCCACCCGCCCGCCCGCGCCCCGCGACGCCCCGGCCGAGCGCCAGCCCGAAGGCCTGATGCCGGCGGACGCCTCGTGATCCGCGCGCCCGTGTTCGCCTTGGCCCTCGTCGGCGTCGCGGCCGCGGCGGAGACGCCGAAATGGACGGCGCCCGACGAGGAGAAGGCGCGGGTCAATCCGGTGGAGGCGACCCCCGCCGTCCTGCTCAAGGGCCAGGCGCTCTACCAGAAGCACTGCGCCTCCTGTCACGGCGACAAGGGCAAGGGAGACGGGCCCGCGGAGAGCTACGAGACGGAGCCGGCGACGGATCTCACCGATCCGGCGCTGCAGGACCGCCTGACCGACGGCGAGATACTGTGGAAGATCACCAAGGGACGGCGCAACGGAACCGAAGTGGTCATGCCGGGGATCGCGCAGCGGGTACCGGTAGAAGAAGACCGCTGGAAGCTGGTGCGCTTCATGCGGACCCTGGCGACCAAGAGTCCGTAGAGGCCCGTCAAGCCGACCCTGTTGACCAGCCCACGCAGCGCCAATCTGGCCGACGCCGCGACCCCAGCGCCTGTTTTTCCGTTGCTGTTGTTGTCACAGCTCCTTGAACGCCTTCACCACGTCCGCGCTCTTCTTCGCATCCACCTTCAACACCGCCACGTCGTTGGACCGGCGCGCGTAGGCGGCGCCGTCCTTCTCCCCCAGATCGAAGGTGACGGGCGGCTTGCCCCCGTCGAAGCGGAGGGTGACCTTCAGGGAGGGCTGGTCCAGGCCGTAGGCGGCGGGGGGGCCGGGCTTGTCCACGAACTCGACGACGTCCACTCCGCCGATGGCGAAGAGGGCGTCCTGCACCTTGTTCGTCTCGAGGTCCTTCGCGTCGGGCGCGGTCCGCCGCCATTTCGAGACCTCGAGGCCGTCCTTGTCCTTCGTCGTCGAGCGCGCGTAGGTCCGCTTGACCCCGCCCGCCTCCGTCTCGAAGCCCGAGACGTCGTAGGTCGCGATCTCGAGGAGCCGCCGCGCCCGCAGCTCGTTCATGCCCTTGGCCAGCTCGTCCACGATGGCCCCGGGGATGACCGCCACCAGGGGGCGATCGGACACGCGGACGTTGTACTTCTTCTCGGGGGTGGCCGCGCCGACCTCCAGCGTCTTGCGCGTGCCGTCGCCCAGGGCCAGGGTCACCGTGCGCACGGGCTTGTCGAGACCGAAGGGCTTGAGGTCTTTCGGACCCTCGTCGGCCACGGAATCCATGCGCAGCGATTCCAGGCTCCCCAGCAGGGCGTCGACGGACCACCGCCCGGCTTGCGTCGCCACCGGCTGGGTCAAGGCCCACTCGCCTCCCTCGCTGCGCGCGAGGGCGTAGCCGCCCTCCGGCCCCGTGATCTCGAGCGCGCGCACCGCGTCCCGCTTGACGTGGAGGACCTCGCGGTCCCGGAGGTCGAACGGCTTCTTGTCGAACGCTCCTTCCAGATGGGAGCCGACCGTGAACACGCGGGCCTGGGCCGGCGTCTTCGCGTAGAGGGCGCCGCCGTCGGGCGTCTTCGCCCCCAGGGCGAGGACGAGCGGGTCCTTGGCCCCCTCGAGCGTGACCGCGACCGTGCTCCGGGGCTTGTCGAGACCGTATTCGGCCAGGGACGCCGGCGCATCCGTGACGACCTCTTCCTGCTGCAAGGTGTCGAGGCTGGACAGGAGCGAGTCCACCTGGGCGGTGTCCGCGGCCACGTCGGAGGGGGACTTCATCCGCCAGCCGTCCTTCTCCTTGACCAGCCGGATCTCTTCCCCTCCCTGGGGGGCGAGCGTGATCGACTGGACCTTCGCGCGATCGAAGGTGAAGACCTTCTCCTTCGGCTTCTCCTCCGTCGGCTCCGGCCGCTTGCGCTCCACCAGGAAGATGTACGCGCCGAGTCCCGCCGCCAGCGCGACCACCACGTACGTCCTCCAGAACGTCGGCGTCTTCATCGCCGCGACCACCACTCGCGGATGCCCATCACGATGAACACGCCCGGGATGAGCAGCAGGGCCAGCACGGCCAGGTTCTGCTGCTGGTTGCGCGTGAGGACCAGGCGCTGGTCGTCCGGCTCCTTGGGCCGGATGGAGATGAGGTCCGCGTCCTGGGCCAGCCAAGCCACGGAATTGAGGAAGAGGTCGCGGTTGCCCTGGAAGCCCAGCAGGGTGTTGGTCGCGAAGTCGCTGTCGCCGAACACGGCCAGGCGGCCTTCCTTCTTGGGGGCCGCCTCGTCCGGAGAAGGT
>Ga0209382_10001615_pt1 | contig 35042 bp, 29 predicted proteins | sample SoiMetdeltSBSDD5_FD_187599 | JGI IMG/M metagenome (GOLD analysis project Ga0209382, IMG submission 187599) | Bulk soil microbial communities from a Populus tree surrounding site in Tennessee, USA - Soil MetaG P. deltoides SBSDD5 (SPAdes) (version 2) | ecosystem: Environmental > Terrestrial >... | reverse complement strand
GCGGGTGCCGACATCATGCGGCTCTGCGCCGAGGCCGGCGGCTCGCTCTCCGGGGAGCACGGCATCGGGATGGAGAAGAAGGACTTGATGCCGCTGATCTTCTCCGAGGCCGACGTGGCGGTCATGCTGCGGGTGAAGGGGGCGCTCGACCCGGCCGGCCACTGCAACCCGGACAAGGTCTTCCCGACGCCCGGCCGCTGCCTGGAGATGTTCAGCCGCAAGGGCTCCGCCATCGGCTGGTGAGCAGCGGAGGCCCTGTATTCCCGGCCCGGCGCGGACAGCGTGCCAGTTGCCGAGCGGTGATTGTCGAGCGCGACCAACCGCTGGCGAGTTGCTCAGCCAGGCGATGTGTCGACTGGAGTCGCACGTCCGGTCATGGGCGGTGTGGACACGACCAGGTTTCTGAGGTGCAAATAAGTTCGTCCCTGATCTGTGAGCTGGACATGCTCCTTTGCGTCCCCTTGCGGCGGCATGCCGCCAATCGTCTTCCCGGGTAACATCTCGATGAAGCCCAGGTCTCGAAGGCGTCGCAGCTCTTTTACGAAGTTCTCGTGCTTGGTGTAGATGAACGCTCCTGGCTTGGCCAGGTTCTCCAGCTGCTGTAGCTCATTTGCAGGCACCATAAATGAGAGGAGCAGTCCCATGACATTTGGCTCTCCTCCTTGCTGATCCGGTGCCGGCCGCTCTGCCGAGGCAGGAACGGGGATCTGCTGCAGCAAGGCCTCGAGTCTGGGCCACCAGAGGTCGAAAGATTCGAGAAGTAGGTTCTCATTGATTGGACGCTCTATTGCTCGATTGATATCGAGGACAAGCCGCCTGGTGCCGTCCTTGTCGGCAGCCTTCGCCTGGAATTGAACGAGTGGCCCCTGCAACTGGGATGACGAAAGGCCGAACAGATAGGGGCACACGCGTGCTTCGTCAACCGCCTTGGAGAGTGCCCCGGCTTCGAACATCAGCCAGGGCCGGTCGTGGTTGTCGGGCGTCACGCAGACGATACCGAAGTTGGTTTCGGTCAGCCGTCGCGCGATCTCTGCTCCCCACCGGGCGCCACTCTGGATATCCTGGTCGGACGTCCATGGATCTACCGACTGGATGATGCGCGGAAGCCAGTCTCGTAATGCCTGGGCGATTGACCGACTCGTCTCCCCAGACCAGCTAATGAAGATCTTCATCGTTGCATCCAGTCCATTGGCTGCGTGGACGGTTCGAACGCCGTCGTTGGCCGATGCACGGTCCTGGCCCCGGTGTCAAAACCTCGAGCCGTGACGCCGCGGCGCGGTCCATCGATCACCGACGGGCGCGCACGACTACGTACGAGCGTACATCAGCCCTTGGGTGACTCTCCATACCGTGGAACCCGTATATCGGCCCGCGAGTATCTGCACTCGCGCTCCCAGGTCATCACGTCGGGCATGCCGGCACCCGTGAGGACAAGCCCTCCGGCAGCCGGACTGAGCCCATTGGCGGCCCCCACAGTCATTCGCCCGTGGCAGGCCAGGGAGAGCCACCGACGGCGACGGGCGGGCAGGGTAGTACAATCCCGCCCGCGACCCACGGTGGAGGATGAACGGTGACTCAGGCTGACGAGAGCGCGCCCGAGGTAGACGAACAGACGGCAGGGCCGGCCGATCTCGAAGGCGCGCTGAAGGCAGCCGACCTCGAATGGCGCGCACTGGCGCCGGACGACGACGCCTTCCTGGTCGACGGCGTGCGCCCAGGTCACCTCTGCATCCCAGGCAGCGTGGACGAGCTCTCGGCGGCCGTGCGCGCCGCCAGCGGGGCCGGCGCGAGCGTCGTTCCCCGCGGCGGCGGGACCAGGATGACGCTCGGGTTCCCGCCGAGCAGCGCCGACCTCGTCGTCCAGACCGAGAGGCTGAACGAGATCGTCGAGTACGAGCCGGCCGACCTGACCGTCACCGTCCAGGCCGGCATGAAAATGGCGGATCTCCAGGCTCGCCTCCGCGCCGAGGGCCAGATGCTCGCGCTGGACCCCGCCGCTGCCGATCGAGCGACCATCGGGGGGCTGATCGCCGCCAACGCCAGCGGGCCGCTCCGCCTGCTCTACGGCACCGCCCGTGATCTGGTGATCGGCACCCGCGTCGTCAACGCGGACGGCGTCATCAGCAAGGCGGGCGGCCGGGTCGTCAAGAACGTGGCCGGCTACGACCTGAACAAGCTGTACGTCGGCTCGCTCGGGACGGTCGGCGTGATCGTCGAGCTCAGCTTCAAGCTGCACCCGCTGCCCCAGGCCCAGGGGATGTTGCTGGCCGCGTTCGCCTCGGCCACCGATGCCGCCGAGGCGATCGGCAAGCTGATGCGCTCGCCGCTCGGCCCGGCCGCCGTCGAGCTGCTGGACGCCGGGGCGGCGAGCGCCTTGCCCGGCAGCCCGCCGGTCGACGAAAACGGCGTATTGCTGGTGGTCGCGGCGACTGGCTTCGAGAAGGCCGTGCAGCGCCAGCTCAACGATGTCGGCGACCTCTGCGTGAGCGCCTCCGAGCGGGCGACGGTGCGCGAGGGTGACGTGCTCGACGGCCTCTGGACCGCCCTGCGCGAGCTACCAGATCCGTCCCCGCCGGGGATCGCGTTGCTCAAGCTGGCCGTGCCCCCGGCTCGTAGCGCCGTCGCGACGACGACGGCCCGGGACGCCGCCCGCGACGCCGGCTTCACGCCGAGCACCCAGGCGCATGCCGGCAGCGGCGTCGTCTACCTGAAGCTCCAGCCCGACGCCTGGAATCCCGACGCAATCGCCAGCCTGACCACCCTGGTGGCACGCCTGCGCGCCTTCGTCCGAGGTGAGGGTGGCAGCCTGGTCCTGGAAGCGTGCCCCGTTGCCGCGAAACATGGTGATTCTGGCATCGATCCGTGGGGCGACGTCGGGAGCGGCTTCCCGGTGATGCGAGCGCTCAAGGAGAACCTGGACCCGAAACGGACGCTCAACCCGGGCCGCTTCGTCAGCCGCCTCTGACCCAACTTGACTACCCTGGGAAGATCTCTATAATGGCGCCCATCGACGGTTGAGGCCCTGAGGACGGTGGCCTGAAGCTCCGCGACGGCGCGGGGGTGTGAGGTTCAGCCGGACCGCCTGGAGCCCAGGGGACGGCGGCTTCGCCAGGTAGGCGTTCAGACGGGCCCCCTGGGAGGTCTGTTGTGGACGTGCCCGTTTCGCGCCGTAACTTTCTCCGTGTCTCGCTGCTCGCCAGCTCCACCGCCGTGACCGGCGGAATTCTCGCCGCCTGTGCCGCGCCGCCGCCGCCGGCCGCCTCGAAATCAGATGCGCCCGCCTCCAAGCCGGCCATCGATGCTGCTGCCAGGCCGACCGAGGCCGTGGCGGCCAAGCCGGCCGACGCCAAGCCGGCCGAGACCGCCGCGAAGCCAGCCGCTGAGGCTCCTACTGCTGCCGCGCAGCCTGCTGCCGGCGCCAAGCCCGCTGAGAAGGCCGCGTCGTCTGCCGCCGCGCCGGTCGCGGCGCCCGCCACGCAGGGCCAGGTGATCACCTGGAAGTGGCAGAGCGCGTTCGGCAACACCGACGTCTTCCACCAGATGGGCGTCGACCTGATCCAGAAGATCGACGAGATGTCCGCTGGCCGGCTCAAGATCGATCTGCTGCCGAACGGCGCGGTGGTGCCGTTCGGCCAGATCATCGACGCCACCCACCAGGGGCTGCTCGACGGCGGGATCGGCGTGCCGGCCTACTGGTTCGGGAAGAACAAGGCGCTCAGCCTCTGGGGAACCGGCCCGTCGTTCGGCATGGACGCGGACATGATGATCGCCTGGGTCCAGTACGGCGGCGGCGCTGCCATGTACCGGGAGCTGGTGCAGGAAGTCCTGAAGCTGGACGTCGAGTCGTTCTTCGGGCCGCCGATGCCCACCCAGCCGCTCGGCTGGTTCAAGAACGAGATCAAGTCGCCGGACGACCTCAAGGGGCTCAAGTACCGGACGGTCGGCCTCTCGGCGGACCTGTTCAAGGAGCTTGGCGTCGCGGTGACGATCCTGCCCGGACCAGAGATCGTGCCGGCGCTCGAGCGCGGCGTCATCGACGGGGCCGAGTTCAACAACCCGTCGTCGGATAAGCTGCTCGGCTTCGCCGACGTCGTCAAGGTGTTGATGGTTCAGTCGTACCACCAGCCGGTCGAATACCTCGAGTTCCTCGTCAACAAGAAGAAGTATGAGGCGCTGCCGAAGGATCTCCAGGCGATCGTCAAGTACGCCGTGATGGCCGAGTCCGCCGACGCGACCTGGAAGTACTTCATGGACGCGAACAGCAAGGACCTCGCGGACTTCAAGTCCAGGGGCGTCCAGGTGATTCAAACGCCGCGCTCGGTGCTGGAGGCGCAGCTCAAGGCGTGGGACGTCATCGTGGATCGGGAGACGAAGGCCGATCCGTTCTTCGACAAGGTCATCAAGTCCCAGCGTGAGTGGGCGACTCGTGTGGTTCCGCTGCGCTCCGAGGTGATGGTCGACAACCGGCCGGCCTTCGAGTACTACTTCAAGCGCTGAATCGGCCCGAGAGGCGTGCTCGCGTGACACGATATTTGCTCACCGTTGACCGGTTCAGCGCGTGGGTTGGCAAGGCGTTCGGCTGGTCGATCGTCTTGCTGACCCTTGTCGTCGGCGTCAGCGTCATCTTCCGCTACCTGTTCAGGATCACCACGGTCAATCAGCTTGGGATCAATCCGACCTCGAACCTGGCCTGGCCGTTCGTCTGGTTCTTCGACTGGGCGTTCGACACCAGCTTCATCCTGTACGGGACGCTGTTCATGATGTCTGGCGCCTACACGCTGTCGCGGAATGCCCACGTGCGCGGCGACATGCTCTACCGCGAGTGGTCGGTCCGCAAGCAGGCAACCGTGGACCTGATCTGCTACCTCACGTTCTTCCTGCCAGGGATCCTCGCGCTGGTCTACTCCGGCTGGCAGTTCGCGGAGATGTCCCGGCTGTACAACGAGCGCTCGATGGCAACGCCGGGCGGCCCGGTGATCTGGCCGTTCAAGTTCGTGATCCCGCTGGCCGGGCTGGCGATGCTGCTCCAGGGCATCGTCGAGATCATCCGCACGATCGAGGCGATCCGGACCGGCGAGTGGCCTCAGCGGCTCTCTGACGTCGAGGAGACCGAAACGCGGCTGGCACAGGAGACGCAAGTATGAGCGAGCCGATGCTCGGCGTCCTGATGCTGGCGCTCCTGTGCATCGCCATCATGATCGGCTTCCCAACGGCGTTCACGCTGATGGCGCTCGGCGTCTTCTTCGGCTACCTCGGCTTCGGCGATCTGGTCTTCCCCCTGCTGGTCCAGCGTGCCTTCGCCGTCATGACCAACGACGTCCTGATCGCCGTGCCGCTGTTCGTCTTCATGGGGTACATCATCGAGCGGGCCGGCACGCTCGATCGACTGTTCAGGAGCATCCAGATCGCCCTCGGCCCGATTCGCGGGTCGATCCTGCTCGCAACGCTGGCGACCTGTACCGTCTTTGCCACGGCGACCGGGATCGTGGGCGCCTCGGTGACGCTGATCGGGCTGCTGGCGCTGCCGGCGATGATCCGCGCGAAGTACGACATCCGTCTCTCGACCGGGACGATTGCGGCCGGCGGCACCCTCGGCATCCTGATCCCACCCAGCGTGTTGCTGATCCTGTACGGCGCGGTGGCTGGCGTGTCGGTGCCGCGCCTCTACGCCGGCGCTTTCGGGCCGGGCCTGATGCTCTCGTCGCTCTACCTGCTCTACATCCTGTTCCGGGTCAACACGGACCCGAACGCCGCGCCGCCGCTGCCCAAGGAGGAGCGAACGTTCCCGGTCGGCGTGATCGTGAAGAATCTGGTGACCTCGTTTCTGCCGCTGACCTTCTTGATCGGCGCGGTGCTCGGCTCGATCCTGATGGGCGTCGCCACCCCGACCGAGGCCGCCGCGCTCGGCGCGATCGGCGGGCTGATCCTGGCGTACGCCTATGGAAAGTTGACGTTCCAGAACCTCAAGGAGTCGGTCTTCCTCACGGCCCGGACCACCGCGATGGTCGGCTGGCTGTTCGTCGGGTCCAGCCTCTTCGCGGCGGTGTTCGCGCGGCTCGGCGGCTCGGCGCTGATCGAGCAGTGGGTGCTGAGTCTCGGCCTGACGCCATTCCAGTTCTTCTGGCTGGCGCAGATCATGATCTTCCTGCTCGGCTGGCCGCTCGAGTGGACCGAGATCACGATTATCTTCCTGCCGCTCTTCCTGCCCTTGCTCAAGACGTACGACATCGATCCGCTGTTCTTCGGGATCATGACGGCGTTAAACCAGCAGACCTCGTTCCTCTCGCCGCCCGTCGCGATGTCGGCGTTCTACCTGAAGGGCGTGGCGCCGCGGCACGTCACCATCAACCAGATCTTCCGCGGGATGTACCCGTTCCTGGCGATCCAGGTCGTGGCCATGGCCGTGCTCTACTACTGGCCGGATCTTGCGCTCTGGCTGCCACAGGCGATCTACGGATCCAGCACCCGGTAGGTGGATGCGCCGGGCAGAACCTTCGCGCGCGCCCGCTCGTTACCCTTACGTTGGCTGACCCATCAGTGTCATCATGGTGGCGTGCCAGCAGACGACGCCGACCGGCGCGCGTGGGCGGAAAAGGCGCCTTGCGCTTTAGAATGAGCGTCGACAGAAGTAGGGCTGCTCCTCCGGCCCTGGTGGACTGTAGTGGCGCCGTGGACATGCATGGCGACCAGTGAACGGCTGGCGAACAGAAGGGACCAGGAGAGACGATGCCGAAACTCGTGACACGAGGCTGGCTCAGCAGGGTTGCGGGAGGGCTCGCGAGCGGGGCGCTCGCGCTCTCGCTGCTGGTGACGGGTGGCAACAGCGCGCCCGGTGCCGGCGTCCGTCCGACGTTCGCACAGGAGCTTGATTGCTACAACGACAAAGACGTCTACAGCATGGCCGAGTGCGCCGCCCAGCGGGAGCTCGACCGGAAGACTGGCAACGCCCCGAAGGATGCAAGCGATCCGCAGGGCGCGCCAGCCGCCGGCTCAACGCAACAAAGCGAGGGTCAGCCGGGTGAGGGCGGTCAACAGCAGGCTGGCAGCGGCGGTCTGCAGCCTGGCAGCGGCGGGCAGCAGGCTGCGCAGGGCGGCGATGACGAGGAAGAGGAAGAGAAGCCGGCCCCACGAGTCCGCCCCAGCGATCCTCGCCAGGTGGCGCTCACCATTGCCGATGCCGGCAAGGAAGCGACCCAGTTCATCAACGACGAAGGCAGCGACAAGTACGGCAAGTGGGCACGAACCCGCTACGAACGTGACCGTTCCAACGGCGCCAGCGCCCTTGGCCCGAACGTGATGGATAGCAAGGTCTGGGTCGCCAAGGACGTCGAGACGGCGAAGACCCTGTACAAGGAGCAGGCCGCCATCAAGAACTTCCCCGAGCGCACGGAGAAGGTGCAGGGGCCAGTCGAGAAGGTCAAGCCGACCAAGTACGGCGAGGAGTACTCACACGTCGGCGGCTACTTCCAGGACGAGAAGATCTGGCATCACCACCGGTTCGTGATCCGGATCGGGAACATCTTGTCAGTGGTCTACCTGTTCGGGCGCGAGGAGTTCTTCCAGGATCTCGAGGACGGCGGGTGGACTGGACAGGGCGACTGGTTCACCTCGGCGGTCGCCAACCGCATGTAGGACCAGCGGCCGAACAGCAGATTGAGAAGAGGCTCTCCCCGGGATCCCAGGGAGAGCCTCTCAGCTTATCCCGCCAGCGCGCGGAGCTTCGGCAGGACGTCTCGGCCGTACTGCTCGATGAACCGGACCTGGTCGAGACCCGGCGCGTGGAACACCAGGTGGGTAAATCCCAGGTCGATGTACGGCTTGATCCGCTCCACCTGCTCGTCAGGGTCGTCCGAGACGATCCAGCGGCTCGCTGCCTGCTCGATCGGCATCTCGCGGGCCAGCCGCTCCATCTCTCTCGGGTCCTCGGTCTGGACTTTCTGCTCGGGGGTCAGGGCCAGCGCCGCCCACAGCCGGGTGTCCTCGAGCGCTCTTGCCTTGTCGGTGTCGTACGAGACTTTCATCTCGATCATCTTCTCGATGCTGTCGTAGTCGCGCCCGGCCGCCGCGGCGCCCTCTTTCACGCCGGGCAGCAGCGTCTCGGTGTACAGGTCCCAGGCCTTGCCGCTGGTGCAGATGAACCCCTCGGCGACCCGCCCGGCCAGCTTCGCCGCCGAGGCGCCGGCCCCCGCGATGTAGAGCGGCATCGTGCCGGTCGGCTTGTCGTACACCGTCGCATCGCGGGTGCGGTAGTACTCGCCCTGATACGAGACGTGATCCTCGGTCCAGAGCTGGCGCATCAGCTCGATCGACTCCCGCAGGCGCCCGAACCGCTCCTTGAACCCGGGCCATTTGATGTCCAGGACGGCGACCTCGTTGAGCGCCTCGCCGGTCCCGATGCCGAGGAAGACCCGGCCTGGCGAGAGCTGGTCGAGCGTCCCCATCGTCTGCGCGATGATCGCCGGGTGGTACCGGAACGTCGGCGTGACCACGCTGGTGCCGAGCTTGACGCTGCTGGTCTTCTGCCCGAGCGCCGCCAGCCAGGTAAACGAGTGCGGCGCATGTCCGTCCGTGTGGTTCCACGGCTGATAGTGGTCGCTGACCACGACGCTGTCGAACCCGTTCTTTTCGGCGGCGATGCCGAACTCCAGCAGGTCGCGTGGCGCAAACTGCTCCGCCGACGCTTTGTAGCCCAGGGTAAGCTTCGCCATCTTTCCATCCCTCGCGAGACTACCGGCACCGTAGCGAGCGCTGAGCGGTGACGTCAAGCGTCGCGCTCATCTCCGGCCGGAACCGTGCCGGCCACGCAGAGATTCCCGTTCGCGGCTTGCCCCCGGCCACGGGGACCGCTACGCTTCGAAGAGCGCCGACGCCAGATAAGAGCGTGAGGTCCACCATGCGCGTCCTGGTCATCAACCCGAACGCCAGCGTCGAAATGAGCGACGTGATCCGCGAGCAGCTCCACGCCGTGGCCCGGCCGGACGTCCAGGTGGACGTCGTCAACCCGCCGGGTGCGCCACCTGCCATCGAGTCGGCGCTGGACGAGGCCGCCTGTGTGCCGCCGATGCTTCAACTGGTCCGCGAGGCCAGCGATCGTGGGTATGACGCCGTCGTGATCGCCTGCTTCTCTGATCCGGGCCTGGACGCCGCCCGCGAGGCGACCGACCTGCCGGTCGTCGGCATTCAGGATGCCGCGATGCACCTGGCGGCCCAGATTGGCTACCGCTTTTCGGTCCTGACCACCCTGGCCCACCGCGCCCCCCTCCGCGAGCGCGCGGCGCTGCTGGCCGGCCTCGATCGGCGCCTGGCCTCCTGCCGCCCGCTCGATCTGCCGGTCCTGGAGACGGTCGTCAACCGCGAGCAGGTGGTCCAGAAGATCGTCACGATCGGGCGGCAGGCGATCGAGGAGGACGGCGCCGAGGTGCTGGTCCTCGGGTGCGCCGGCCTGGGCGACCTGGCGCTTCGTGCCAGCCAGGAGCTCGGCGTCCCGGTGATCGATCCGAACGCGGCGGCGCTGAAGCTCTGCGAGACGCTGGTCGACCTGCGCCTCTCGCACAGCCGGGCCGGCCTCTACCGCGCCCGCCCCCGCGAGGATCTGGCTTTCACGTAGGGTCGCGGCGGCTCACGGCGTCCGCCTGGAAGAGGCGGCGCAGCGCGGCGAGCGAGCCGTCCACAGGGGCGCCGGACTCGTCGGTCAGGCCGAAGACGCGATCCAGGTCTTCGGGGCCGCGCGTCGCCCAGGTGTAGACCACGCCGCCGATCACCCGCTTCGGGTGGGCGCGGATCGTCGACCAGTACCAGCCGAGCATGTTCGGCCGCTCGGCAGCGCCAACCCCGCCCGGCGAGAACTCTGAGACCAGCAGTGGGGCGTCCAGACCTTGCGACGGCCAGCGCTCGATCACCTCGGCGAGCCGCTGGGTGTAGACGTTCGTGCCGTAGATGAACCACGGCCGCGTCGTACCGTCCTTCAGAAGCGCCTGGCGCAGCCGCGCGAAGTAGAGATCCTCGGCGTCACGGTAGACGACCGGGTGGTTCGGATCGAGCTGGCGGACCATGTCGATTAGCTCGACGTAGAACGCCGCGAAGTCGTCCGCCCGCTTTTCGCGGGCCGGGTCGCGTTGACCCTGCACCACTGTCGGGAAGATCAGCCGGTGCATCACCTCGTTGCCCGGCCCCCACATCAGGACGGCAGGATGATCCCGGTAGCGCAGCACCCAGGCCGTCACCTGCTCCCGGAACATCGCCTTGACGGCCGGATCGCTGTAGTCGTAGTCGTGATTCAGCTCGAACGGCATGATCACCTTGATGCCCTGCCGATGGGCCTCGTCAAGCGTGATCTCGTCGAACTGCGGCTGGAACCATCCCTCCAGCGTGTTCACGCCGATCTCGCGCATCGCGCTGAAATCGCGACGGTACTGCTGGCGGCGCTGGTCCTCTGGGAGCTCGGCGTACCAGGGGTTGTAGCCCATGCCCCGCACGATCGTCGGCTTGCCGTTGACGCGCAGGGTGTACTGGTAGCCGCTTCCTTCGACCGCCACGACGTTGCCAGCTGACGGTGCCGGCCCGCTGTCTGTCGGAGCTGCCTGACCTGATGTGCTCGACTGGTCCGTGCCCTCGACCGGTGTCTCTCCTGAGTGGGCAGACGGAGCAGTAGACGGTGATGCTGCCAGGGCATCGGCGCCGACGGCCGGTTCGGGTGGTGTCGTGGACGCGACCTCGAAGTCTGCGTCAGCCGGGCTGCCGGCCGTAGCCGGGTCGGCGACCTCAGCATCACCGAAATCGCTGTCGGCGGCCAGGGCGGGCTCCGTGTCGGGCGCCACCTCGTCCGGCGCCGATGCCTGGCCGATCAGCACCGCCGTCTCCCCCTCCGCCAGGCTCCGGAACGGCGAGGCGCTGAGGACGACGGCGACCAACACCAGGGCGGCCACGTTCGCCAGGCCCGGGCGAACCTGAAGCCGCGGCCACGCCAGGCGCCAGCGATCGACGCGAATCGAGCGGATCGAGCGGATCGTCGCCTTCCAGCGGGGCACCCGGCGAGCCCGTGCCATCAAGACCACCAGCCTGAAGACCCGGCGAAGCGTAAGGGCCAGCAGCAGGCAGCCGACGACCGCCAGTCCCGCGTTGGCGACGCCGATCGCCGTGGCCGGCAGCCCGTCAAGGTAGCTTGTCAGCAGCACCCGCTGGCCGTTCGCGTCGACCGGCGCGAACGCCGCCAGCGCGAACGGCAGCCCGGTCGCTTCGAGGTCGCGCACGCTCAGGTCAGCCTCATGGGCCAGGTCGATCAGCAGCCAGATCTGGGCGAGGCGGGCCGCGATGGCGAGGTCCGGCCGTCTCAGGCGCTGCCCGGCCGCCGAAACCACGGTCAGCAGGATGCTGGTCGCCAGCAGCGCCGTCAACACGCGCGCCAGCACGGTGATGCCGGGATCGACCAGTGCGCTGACGGCTGCGCCGGGCGCCGTCAGCTCAGGCGGATAGAAGATCGCCGGAAGAAGCTGGTGGAACAGCAAGCCCGGTGGCCCCGCGACGGCCAGGCCGCGCGGCTCGATCCCGCCGAGAACACGCAGGCCGGCGCCGCCGTAGACCGGATCGACGGGCAGCAACGGCAGGAGCCACGTTTCGCCCAGGGTGGCGACAGCGGTCAGCAGCGCGGCCACCGCCAGCAGCATCGCCTGGCGCGCAATCGCGAGCAGCGGCGCCGCCAGCAGGAAGATGCCCAGGCCGAGCGCGAGCGGCGACGTGAGGAGCGTCCTGGGCAGCATCCAGGGTACGGAGCTCCGGACGAAGCGGCCAGAGCCCGCCCTGAGCGCAGCGAAGGAATGGCCGCGCTCCCTGGCGATCCGGGGCGAGATCTTAAGCACGGCCCGGCTCACCGTACCGCCGCGCGACGCCCCGGGCGGCGGCGGCGCAGACCTCGTCCCAGGGCAGGCCGTCGTCGAGCGCCTGGGTGAACAGGTGCTCGCCGGACGGTGCGTCGCCGACCGCGTACGCCTGCGCGATGGCGTCCAGCGCGGAGCTGGCGTGCGTGGTCGGGTCCATCGGGGCCGTCGCTTCAATCATGGTTCTCTCCTGGGAACGGACAAATGTGAAGGCTTCGGACGATCTCTTAATGTCGGTGGCTGTGCGGTCGCGCGGTCGTCGTTCTCCCGAACTGGGCCATGGTCGGTCGGGCTACTCGTCCTCGTCCGGGGGCGGGCCGGCGCTCAGGGTCGTGACAGAGCGCGCCGGCACGGTCAGCGTGGCGGTGCCACCGGAGACGGCCACGCGCCCGGCGTGCTGGAAGTAGCGGTCACGGCTCGTGACGTAGACCTCGAAGGCGCGTGGCGCCGGACCGTCCAGCGTCAGGGTAAGCTGCGTCGGGCCGCTCCGGTTGATCGCGGCGATCGTCAGGTCGCCAGGGCGCCGGGCGCCGCCGCCGATAGCCATCGCTGTCAGTCTCTCAGGGCCGATCAGGTCGATCGGCAGGATCGTCGAGCCGGCCTGGACGTACGGCAGGATCTGCTGGAAGCCGAAGTAGCGGGTGCGCGGCGCGAACGCCTCACCCGGGCCCTGGAGGATGCCCCAGCGCGTGATCGCCGCGTGGCCGGCCTGGTAGTAGTCCACGGCATCCCAGTAGATCGCCGCGTCGGCGCCGGCGTTCATCAGCGAGGCGTACACCTGGAGGCTGTCCAGCATGTGGCCCATCTCGTTGGTCGCTTCCTGCCCGCGATCCATCGCGCCGAAGCGGAAGCTGGTGTACTCCGTGATGTAGACCGGCAGGCTCGATCCGGCCGCGCGGACGTCGGCGATCAGCTCACGCAGCTCGTGGGTCGTGAAGTACTCGTGGGTCGCGATCGAACTGAACCACCGGAGCGCCTCTGGGTCGGCCGCCATCGCCGCGAAGTACGGTCGGGCGTTGCCGGCCGAGGCCGTGTCCGGGCCGTACAGCGTCACGCCGTACGGCGCGATCCTGGGGCCGAGCTTGCGCGCGACCTCGACGTACATGTGCGGCGGAATGAAGGTGCCGTCGCCGCCGTCCGGCTCGTTCGCCACCGTCACGGACCAGATGCTGATCCGCTGGCGGTCCACCAGGTACTCCACGACGGCCGCGACGTAGTCGACGTACAGGTCGACGTTCTCCGGCAGCAACGCGCCGCGCCGCGTGCCGTCGTCGTTGAGCTGCCCCGGGCCGCCCCAGACGCCGAGCATCAGCTTGACGTTGTCACGGTTCAGCCGCCGGAGCATCGCCCAGCTCGGTCGGTACTTCGGGTCGTCCATCATCGCGTGGTAGTGATCCCGTCCGATCTCATCGATCGTGGCATCCTCCTGGACGAACGGCAGCTGGCCCGAGTCGACACGGGCGACCTCGGGCTGGAACGGTGTTAGCAGCCAGCGGTCCATGACGTTGCGGAAGTCCGGGCAGCTCCAGAGGGTGTGCTCCAGGTTCCAGCCGTGCCCCTCGACCGTGCGGCCGGCGGCCGTGTCGACGCGCAGCGAGGCCGTCAGCATCGAATCGGACGGCGAAGCGACACGTGACGGTGGGACCGGTGGGTCGGCGTGGTGCAGCTCCTCGATCGGACCTGGATTGCAGCCGAACACGATCTCGTCGTTGGTCGGCTCGGCCTCCGGGAAGAACTGGGCCAGCGCCAGGTCACCCGTCACGGCGATCACCATCAGGGCCAGAACGAACACCCGAAGCTGCCGAAACGCCGCTTCCCACGGTCTGAACGTCATGATCCAGGCTCCCGTTCCGGAGGGTCCAGCCGCCCCGGTCTTCTGCATGGTAGAGCGTCGAGATCGTGTCGAGCGCGTCGTCAACCGGCGTGCCACCGGCGTCGACCAGCCCGAAGGCGCGGTCGACCTCCTCGGGACCGTCCGTAGACCAGACGTAGACCGCCCCGCCCAGCACGAACCTGGCGTGAGCCTTGATGATGCCCCAGATCTCGCGGAAACGGTCGGCGCGCTCGCCGTGCGGTGCGTTCAGCGGCGCGTACTCGGAGACGAGCAGCGAGGTCGGGATGCCGCGCTCCGGCCAGCCGTCCAGGATCTCGGCGAGGCGCGGCGTGTAGGCGTTCACCCCGTACACTAGCCACGGCCGATCGGCTGGATTGGCTGCCAGGGCGCGAGCCAGCCAGGGGGCGTACGAGTCCTCGGCCTCGCGGTAGAGGACCGGGTGATCGGGATCTCGGGCACGGATCAGGTCCGCCACCTCCACCAGCAGGCTGGACCAGGCGTCGGCCCAGGCCGACTGGCTCGCGGATGGCGCCGTGCCGCACCAGGCCGGCGGAATGGATCGCTGGAGCACCTCGTTGCCCACGGCCCACATTCGAACGGCCGGGTGCGAACGGTATCGCTCGACCCAGGCGAGCACGGCGGCGCTGAACGCCTGCCGGACCCCCGTATCCGTGACGTCGAGGGTGAAGTCGACGTCGAACGGCAGCGCGACACCCAGTCCGACCTGCTGCGCGACGTCGAGCGCCAGGCCGTCGATCGTGGCGGGGTTCCAGCCGATCAGGGTGTTGACCCCGGCCACCGCCATCAGGCCAAGATCGCGCTCGAGCCGCGCCCGCCGGTCAGCGGGCGAAGCGTAGAGCTCGGGCGGGTTATAGCCCATGCCGCGAATCGTCTGAAAACGACCGTCCACCTCGTAGCGGTAGGCATCGCCGGTCCGCGTTATCGCCGTTTTCGAGAGCGCTGGCGTTGCCGCCCAGTAGGCGCTCAGGTCGGGCTGTGCGAACGGGTGCGGCTCGCGCGGCGGCACGCCGCAGGCCAGGGGAGCGGCTGCGCCCGTCCCCGTCCGACCGAGAACGGCGCTCAGTGCCAGGGCGGCGCCACTCTGGAGGAGCAGCCTGCGACGGGGTGCCCTCACCCCCAGCCCCTCTCCCTGCCGCGGGAGAGGGGAGCAGGCTCGCTTCTCCCCCTCGCCCACGGTAGGGAGAGGGGGCCGGGGGGTGAGGGCCATCTTCGTGCTCATCTAGCGCGGCCCGTGGTAGATGTAACCGACGCCAAGGCCGCCGTCCTGGCGCTCCTGCACCACGAACGTCAGCTTCCGTGTCGGCGTCGAAGGGGGGAGCCAGGTCACCCACCACTCCCCGACCACGCCGGCGTCGCGCGCCCAGGCGACCCTCCTCGGGTCGCGGACGCGCTGGACGACCATCTCGACCTCGGATGAAGGCGTCTGCGCGACCGCGTTGACGTCGCCCATGATCGACGTATCGGCCGTCACCGGCAACAGTTTCGCGCTATCCCCGGCCTGGATCGCAACGATCGCCCGGCGCGCGAACGACCAGACCCGCTCGTCGCGCCCCGGGCCTGGCTGCGTGACGTCGGCCTCGGCCTGCCGCTCGACGCCGCGATAGAACGATCCGACGGCCGCGTAAGCGCCGTCGACCGGCTTGCCGTCGGCGTCGACCAGCCCGAAGACCCGGTCGACTTCCTCGGGGCCGTCGGTCGTCCAGGCGTACACCGCCCCGCCGAGCACCCAGCCGTTGGCACCACGGATCATCTTCCACATCGAGCGGAAGCCGGCCGGCCGATCGGACGGGCTCATCCCGCCCGGCGCAAACTCCGACACCAGCAGCGGTACATCCCAGCCCTGGGACGGCCAGGAGGTCAGGATCTCGGCGAGGCGTGGGGTATAGGCGTTGACGCCGTAGATGAACCACGGCCGCCGCCCGCCGGTCTGGAGGGCGTCGCGGAGCCAGGTCAGGTAGGCGTCCTCGGCGTCACGGTGGACGATCGGGTGGTGCGGATCGGCCGCGCGAACCTTGTCGATCAGTTCGACGTAAAACGCCGCGAAGTCGCGGGCGCGGCGCTCCCAGGCCGGGTCCGAGCGCATCGGCATCCAGGACGGGTAGACCAGCTTGTGGAGCACCTCGTTGCCGATCGCCCACATCCGGAGCGCCGGGTGCTCCCGGTACCGGGCGACCCAGGCCAGGGCGTCGGCGGTGATCCGCTCGCGGACGGCCGGATCGGCGTAGTCGGCCTCCGGATCGAGCTCGAACGGCGGGGCGACGCCGAGGCCGTGCCGCTGGGCGGTGTCGAGCAGCAACGTGTCGAACTCGCGCGGCTCCCAGCCGAAGACAGTGTTGACGCCGGACTGTCGCAGGGCGGCGAAGTCGCGATCGAGCAGGCGTGCGCGCTCCTCGTCAGGCAGCCGCCGGTAGCGCACGTTGTAGCCGATGCCCCGGATCACCTGGGGAACGCCGTTCACCGTGTACTGGTACCGATACCCCGAGCCGGTTACGGCCACGATCGAGGGACCGGCGGCGGGCGGGACTGGCGCGCCGGACTGCGCGGGACCGGTCGCGCTGGCTGGCGGTGCCGAGGTGGCCGGGGGCACGGGGACTGACCCGACCACGTCGGCCGGCGACGTTGCCGACGACGCGGTCAGGGCAGGCGCGTCCCCGCCGGGCTCGGCGTCGAGGGAGATCGAGAGGAAGCGGGTCTGGGCATCGGCGAGATCGCCCAGCGGCGAGAGCGCAACAGCGACCCCCAGCGTCGTCAGCGCGACCACCCGACCGAGGCCGGTCGGCGCGGTTCGCCAGCTCCAGGCGCCGCGGCCGAGCAGTCCGGCCCGGCAGAGCGCCAGCGCGGGCCAGCCGGCCGTGCGTCGCGGGCGCCCCAACCGCGCGACGCGCCGGCCGGCCCGCGCCAGCCGCCAGGTGAGCACGGCACCGACGACGGGCAGATAGGCAAGCGTCACCATGCCCATGCCCAGGACGGCACCCTGGAGCGGATCCACCATCCCTTCGAGCGTCTCGGACAGGCGCGGGCCGGCCTGGACGTCACCCGAGACGATCATCGCGACGGCGAACGGGACGCCGGCCGCTTCGACGTCCGCCAGCTCCGGCGGGACCTCGATCAGGTGGGTGACGACGACGTGCGCCTGGACGATCGCGCCGAATACCAGGAGCCAGGCGCGCCCGTTCCGAGCTCGGCGCATCGCCACCAGCCCGACGGCCACCATCGCGGCGTCGGCGACGATGCCGCAGAGCCAGCGGCTGACGACCGTCGAGCCCGGCGCGACGATCGCGCTGGCCCAGGCGTGCGAGGCGATCAGCGCTGGCGACTGGACGAGGCCCGGACAGTGCTCGTGGAGCAGCGCGCCGACCGGGCCGGCCAGCGCCAGACCGCGCGGCTCGATGCCGCCCAGGGTCAACAGCATCGCGCTGGTGTAGATCGGGTCGAGCGGCAGCGCGTGCAGCAGGCCGCCGGTCGCGACGAGCCAGGCGACGTCGCCGACCAGGTGGGCCGTGGCGAGCACGATCAGCTCGTGCGCGATGGCGAGCAGCGGCGCGACCACGCCGTAGGCGGCGATCCCGACGACGACAGCGCGAGTGCGCGGCCGGAGCCGGGCCTGGCGGACGAGCAGTGGCTGGGACGATGCGAGCATCGACGCTCCGAAGGTGGGCGCAAGACCTGGCAGGCACCCAGGATTGTTAAGCTCGGCCCGTGTATCTTCTCAAGAACATGAAGATTCGCGCCAAGATCTTAAAGATCGCGTCCTATCCTACGGCCGGCTGGAGGTGTTGTGCAAGAGATCCGACGGGCCGTTCGGCGGTACAATGGGTGATGTCATGGCGACTTCACCCGGACCGACGACGATCCCTCGCGAAGACCAGGAGCAGCGCTCGCGCTCCCGCGCGCTCGACCCGTACGCCGTGATCCTGCACAACGACGACGTCAATTCGATGGATCACGTCGTGCGTTCGCTGATGCGGTCTGTCCCCGGCCTCGGCATCGGCAAGTCGATCAAGATCATGCTCGAGGCACACAACAGCGGCCGGGCGGTGGTGATCGTCTGCCCGCTGGAGCCCGCCGAGCTGTACCGCGATCGGCTGGAGAGCTGCAGCCTGACGGCGACGATCGAGCCGACCTGACGAACCCCACCCCTTGCCCCTCCCCTCGCAGGGGAGGGCTGGGGAGGGGTCTACTTCTCGGTGAAGAACTCGCGGAGGTCGCGCCAGAGCCCTGGTCCGCCCCGCGAGAAGACGTCGTTGTGGTTCGCGTCGGGCACGATCACCAGGCGTTTCGGCTCGTTCGCGGCCTCGAACAGGCGCCGGCTGTGCTCGGGCGGTACCAGCGTGTCCGCGCCGCCGTGGATCACCAGCAGCGGCACTCGGATCTTGCCGATCGTCGCCAGCGACTCGTACCGCATGGTCGCGAAGGGGATCAGGAAGCTCAGGGCGGGGTAGTGCAGCCGCGTCATGTCGGCGATCGAGGTGAACGACGACTGGATCGCCAGTGCGCTCGGCGGTACGTCGGTCGCCAGGTTTAGCGCCACCGCGCCGCCCAGCGACTCGCCGTAGTAGGCGATCCGGCCTGGATCGACGTCCGATCGGCCGTGCAGGTAGGCGATGGCGGCGCGGGCGTCCGCGAACGTTGCCGCCTCCGAGGGGCGGCCCCCGCTCTGACCGTATCCCTGGTAGTCGAAGATGAAGACGCTGGTGCCAAGCTCGGAACGGAGCCGAAAGATCAGCGGCGCCCGGTGGCTCAGGTTGCCGCCGTTGCCGTGGAAGAAGACCAGCGTCGGCGGCGGACCGCCGGACGCCGGGACCGGGCCGGGCACGAAGATCCCGTGCAACCGGCTCTGCTCCCCGAACCAGACCTCCTCGGCGCCGGGCCCGAACGCCGCGAGCGGGTACGCGACGTCGTGCGAGGGGAAGTAGAGCAGCGCGCGCTCGAGCCAGGAAAGCACGGTCTCATCTCGCCGGGCGCCAGCGTCGACCGCGATGGCGAGGAACGCGACGATCAAGACGGTGGCAATCAGGCCGTTGGCTCGATCCCGCCGCTCGCGATCCGTCGTTCGCCCCGTTGACCGTTTCGCGCGGCACCTACTCGACGTCGCGGCGTCGGGTCGCGGCCAGACGATCGAGCGAGGCCGCCGCCATCAGCATCAGGATGGCGCCGGCCGCGAACGTGGCCAGGACCGGATAGATCTTCTCGGGGTCCGGCTGGTAGAACGCGATCATGCTCAGGCAGACCGTCGCGGCGAGCGAGGTCACCAGGATCCCGACGCACATGACCGCCATCCAGAAGCCGCCGGCAGTTCCCACGCAGCCCACCTCTTCGTGTGACATCATAGCGCAGATCGCGCGTTCCCGAAACGTCCGGGTTTCGCCTGTGCTACGGTTTCTCGGGGTTCTGTCGTCACGATGGTAGCGGACGTCACGGTGAGGAGGCGCCCCGAATGAGTCTGGATGTAGCGTTGGAAGCTGGAGGCGCAGCGTGGTCGGCTGTCGATCTGTTCAACCCGAGCCCTGAGCACGCCCTGCTCCGTGAGACGATCCGGCAGCTCGTGCGCGATGAGGTCGAGCCGCAAGCGCTGGAGCACGACCGCGCCGAACGGTTCAATCTGGCGCTGTTTCGCCAGTTTGGGGCGCTCGACCTGCTCGGGCTGACCGTGTCGGCTGAGGACGGTGGGGCCGGCATGGATGCCGTCGCCGCGGCGATCGTCCACGAGGAGGTCTCAACCTCTGACCCCGGCTTCTGCCTGGCGTACCTCGCCCACGCGATCCTCTTCGTCAACAACCTGGCCAGGAACGGGAGCGCCGAGCAGCGCGAGCGGTACTTGCCGGACGCAATCTCCGGCGCGACGGTCTGCGGCATGGGGATGACCGAGCCGGAGGGCGGCACGGACGTTCTGGGCATGCGGACTACGGCCGTCCGCGAGAACGGCTTCTACGTTCTGAACGGCCGCAAGATGTGGATCACGAACGGCGCGATCGACGATCGGACGCTCGGCGACGTCTTCCTGATCTACGCCAGGACCGAGGACGGCCGAATCTCGACGTTCATCGTGGAGAAGGGGTTTCCCGGCTTCTCCCTCGGTCAGAAGATCACGGGAAAGCTGGGCTGCCGGGCATCGTCGATGGGCGAGCTGGTGTTCGACGACTGCCTCGTGCCGGCCGCCAATCTGATCGGCGCGGAGGGCCAGAGCGTCCTCCACATGATGCGGAATCTCGAACTGGAACGGGTGACGCTGGCGGCGATGTCGCTCGGGATCGGGCTGCGCTGCCTGCGAGAGATGGTGCGCTGGGCCGATCAGCGCGTGGCGTTCGGCCGGCCGATCCGGGACTTTGGCCAGATCCAGCGCCACATCGCCGACTCATACGCCCAGTGGCGGGCAGCGCGCAGCTATGTGTACGACGTCGCCCGGCGGATGCACCTGGACCAGGCCGGCAACCGGGTCGACTCAGACGGCGTCAAGCTGGTGGCCGGCACGACGGCGAAGGAGATCGCCGACCGGGCGATCCAGGTGCTGGGAGCGTACGGCTACGTGGCGGAGGGCGTGGTCGAGCGGCTCTGGCGCGACGCCAAGATGGTCGAGATCGGCGGCGGCACCGTCGAGGCGCACCAGAAGAACATTTCTCGCGACCTGAGCCGCGCCGCCGACCTGCTGTTGCGCTGACCTGGACTGGGAGGATCTGGACAAGGATGACTTTCGTATGAGTGTGCTGTTCGTCACCGGGGGCGCCGGTTTCATCGGGTCGAACTTCGTGCGCTACTGGCTCGAAGCCCATCCTGACGACCGCGTGGTCAACTTCGACCTGCTGACGTACGCGGGGAACCTGGCGAACCTCGACGACCTGCCTCCCGCCGCGTTGGAGCGGTACACGTTCGTCCAGGGCAGCATCGAGAACTATCACCTGATTCTGCACGTGCTGCGCGCGCACCGCGTCGACGTCGTCGTCAACTTCGCCGCCGAGTCCCACAACAGCCGGGCTGTCGTCGATCCAGGGCTGTTCTTCCGCGTCAACGTGCTGGGAACGCAGGCGCTGCTCCAGGCCGCGCGCGATGCCGGCGTGCCCCGGTTTCACCACATCTCGACCTGCGAGGTGTACGGCGATCTGCCACTCGACACGGACGAGCAGTTCAGCGAGGAGTCGCCGTACCGGCCGCGGACGCCGTACAACGCATCGAAGGCGGGCGCAGACCTGGCGGTCCGCGCGTATCACGAGACGTTCGGTCTGCCGATCACGATCTCGAACTGCGCCAATAACTACGGCCCGTACCAGTTCCCGGAGAAGGTGCTTCCCTACTTCACCATCTGTGGGCTGCAAGGGAAGCCGCTGCCGCTCTACCAGAGCAGCCGGAACCGCCGCGAGTGGCTGCACGTCACAGACCACTGCCGGGCGATCGACCTGATCCTTCAGCACGGCCGGATCGGCGAGACGTACAACGTTGGGAGCGGCGTCGAAGTCGACGTCGAGGGGATCGCCGATCTCGTCCTGGAGGTGCTCGGCCTCGGCGAGGAGAGCAAGCAGTACGTGCCGGACCGCCCGGGCCACGATCGGCGGTACCTGCTGGATTCGAGCAAGCTGCGTCAGGAGTTGGGCTGGGAGCCGGCCGTGCCGGTCCAGCGCGGGCTCGCCGAGACGGTCGCCTGGTACCGGGACCATCCCGAGTGGTGGCAGCCGCTGCTGGAGCGCCTGGCCGTCGACGAGGCCCAGTGGAAGCGCTGATCGGCGTGTTGCGCGGCGCAGTCTGCTGACGGACGGTCAGGTTTCGACGGTGGCGAGGAAGGAGCCGGCGTCTTTCGGGACGCGGAAGACGCCCTCGCGGGCGACGATCTCGCCGATCAGCTCGGCCATCCGCGCCAGCAGGGCCGGCCGTTGGCTGCCCTCGGCGTCCCGAGCATCGCCTACGGCGAGACCTCGGTCTTTTCGAGCAGATTGGGCGATCGGATGGAGGCGGAGGCCGCGCAGCAGGGCTACAACAATGTGGTGTGCCGCGGTCAGTGACTCGCGTTGACGCGCGGTAGCGCGCGGCGGTAGACTGGGACTGCCGGGAGCGGCTTCGCCCGGGTCGTCGGTCATCAGCGGAGGGGTGGGCGATGCTCGACGCTCCTGCGCGTTTGCACGGGCGGGGGCGCCACAAGCCGCGGATCGCGCTCATTCCGCGCAGCGCACCTGCGCTGCCGGCGCCGCTCACTCGGTTGATCGGCCGCACGGCCGAGGTGGCCGCCGTCCGCGACGCGCTGCTGGCGCCCGAGGTTCGCCTGCTGACCCTGGTCGGCGCGCCCGGCATCGGCAAGACCCGCCTGGGCCTGGCGGTCGCCCACGCGCTGGCCGCCGGCCCGCCGGTGGGCGCGGTCCAGGAGCGTGCGGCGGAACCGAGGTTCGCGGACGGGGTGGTCTTCGTACCGCTGGCGCCGCTGCGCGACCCGGTGCTGGTCATTCCCGCTATCGCCCACGCCCTCGGCGTCCCGGACATCGGCGGCCGACCGGTCCTGGACGGCCTGAAGGCAGCGCTGGGCGATCGGCGGCTGTTGCTAGTCCTCGACAATTTCGAGCATCTGCCGGCGACGGCGCCGCTGGTGGGCGAGCTGCTGGCGGCCTGTCCCGGGCTCACGGTGCTGGCGACCAGCCGCGCGCCGCTGCACGTCTATGGCGAGCATGAGTACCCGGTCCCGCCGCTGGCGCTGCCGGACCTCGGGCGCATCGCTGACCCGCCGGCGCTGGCGGGGGTGCCGGCGGTGACGCTGCTGGTGGAGCGTGCGCGGGCGGTGCGTCCCGACTTCCGGCTGACGGCGGAGAACGCCGCGGCGGTGGCCGAGGTCTGCGTGCGGCTGGACGGGCTGCCGCTGGCGCTCGAGCTGGCCGCCGCCCGGATCAAGTTGCTGCCGCCCCAGGCGATCCTGGCCCGGCTGGGGAGCCGACTCGATCTCCTGACGGACGGCGCGCGGGACCGTCCGGCCCGCCACCAGACGCTGCGGGCGGCGCTGGCCTGGAGCTACGACCTGCTGTCGGCCGGGGAGCAGCGGCTGCTGCGGCGGCTGGCGGTCTTCGTGGGTGGGTGCACCCTGGAGGCGGCCGAGGCCGTCTGCGCCTTCGGCGTGGGGGAAGCCGACGGCGAAGGCGTGCCGCCTTCCGCGTCGCCCGTCTTCGATCGCCTGGCGGCCCTGGTGGACCAGAGCCTGCTCCAGCAAAGGGACCAACCGGGAGGCGAGCCGCGCTTCGTGATGCTCGAGACCATCCGGGAAGACGGCCTCGAGCGCCTGGAGGCGAGCGGCGAAGCGCCGGCCACCCGGCGCCGGCACGCCGAATACTACCTGGGGTTGCTGGAGGTTGCCGAGCTCGAGTTTCGACGTGCCGGGCACACGGTCTGGCTCGAACAGCTCCAGGGCGAGTTCGACAACCTGCAGGCGGCCCTGGTCTGGAGTCGCGAGGAGGCCAGACAGGGCCGTGCGGACGGCGCACGTCGCGCGCTACAGGGGGCCTCGACGCTCATGCGGCTCTGGTCATTCCGGGGGCAGCTCGACGACGGTCGCGGGTGGTTGGAGTGGACGCTCGCGGCGAGCGGCGACGCCCCGACACCGGCGCGAGCGAGGGCATTGCACGCCGCCGGGTTTCTGGCCTTCGATAAAGGCGAGCACAGCAAAGCATTCACGCTGCATGAGGCGGCCCTCCATGCCAGCCGCGCGCTGGCCGACGAGCGGAGCGCCGCCGACTCCCTCAGAGGGATGGGAATGGCCGCTCGGGCGCAGGGTGCGGTCGAACAGGCGGCGGCAGCCCTCGAAGAGAGCCTGGCCCTGTACCGAAGGCTGGGGGACTTATGGGGCGTCGCCCTGGCGCTTCGGCCGCTGAGTCTGGTGGCACAGGACCGGGGCGACTACGACCTGGCGATGACCCTCGCGGAGGAGAGCCTGGCCCTGGTCCGCGCTCACGCGGACGAGCGAGACCTCGCGCATGGGCTGCACGCCCTCGGGCTCGTCGCGTGGCTGCGGGGCGAGTACCACCGGGCCGTGGCCCTGTGCGAGGAGAGTCTGGCCATCTTCTGTGAGCTGGGGCTCCCGCGCGGCATCGCGATCGCCCGCTGCAAGCTGGGGCTCGTCGCCTGGCGCATGGGCGACCAGCGACGGGCGGCCGCCTTGCTCACCGAAGGGCTGGCGCAGGCGTGGGACATCGGCGATTCCCAGTGGATCGGGGTAGCGCTCAATTACCTCGCCAGCGTCGCGTGCGACCAGCACGACTATCGGCGGGCCGCGCGGCTGCTGGCGGCGACCGAGTCAGTCTGGGCAGCGTTCGATTCTGTTCCCTGGCCGGCGAGCTGCGCCGACCACGAACGCGCTGTCAGCGCGGTGCGTTCGGCCCTCGGCGAGGCAGCGTTCGCGGCGGCGTTCGAGCAGGGACAGGCGATGACGCTCGAGGCGGCGGTCGAGGACGCACTCAGCCGGGCGGACGCTCTCCCGGACGCGGCTCCCGTGGGGGAGTCGCCGGCTGACCGCGAGCTGTCGCTGCTGACGCCGCGCGAGCGGGAGGTGGCGGCGCTGGTGGCGCGCGGGTTGACCGACGCCCAGCTCGCCGAGGTGCTGGTGATCAGCCGGCGGACGGCCGAGAAGCACGTCGCTAACTGCCTGGGCAAGCTCGGGCTGGCGACCCGGGCCGGACTGGCCGCCTGGGCGGTCGAGCGGGGCCTGGCGGCGCCGTGGTCCGCCTGAGCCGAACGGCCGCTCCGTCGCCCAAAGATACGTAGCCGGGCTACGTACTTCTACGACTGCCGGCCGGCCCGTCATGGCGTAGGCTGGGGACAGCCCGCGGGAGGAAGACTCCGCGGCTCGAACCGCACCAGCCACGTGAGCAGATACCTCTGAAGGCTTGATGGGGGACAGCATGACCAAGCGACCGTTCCGGAGCGCCGTGGTCGCCCTGCTCACCGTCGCCGTCGTCACGGCCACGTCGCTCGGCCCGGGATGGGGCCGCGCGGGGGCGTCTGCCGCCCGCGCCGACACTCTGCTCGCCCCCCCAACCCTGGTCTCGCCGACCAGTCCATCGAACGCTCCGGGGCCCCAGTGGAGCTTCGCGGGGGTGGCCGGTTCGACCTTCGAGTGCCGGCTCACCCGCCCCGACGGCACGGTGGTGGTCGACGCGGCCTGCACCAGCCCGAAGCGCTACGACCTGACGCTGGACCCGGACGGCACCTACGCCTTCGACGTGCGGCAGCGCGATCCAGGCGGGAGCAGCTCGGACGTCGCGGCCAGCAGCTACCTGCTCGACCGCCAGCCGCCGGGGTTGGCCTTCACCAGCGTGCCCGACAACTACTCGAGCGATCTCACGCCGACGTGGACCTTCACCAGCGAGCCAGGGGCGACGTTCTATTACGAGCTCTACGTTGCTGATCCCTTCAGGTGCCCTGGTAGCGGCCCGTGTGTCACGCCCGGCAGTTATGGCTGGATCAGCGAGTGCGAGAATGGCAACCCGTGCCTCTTCGACAGCGGATCGAATACGTCGGGTACCTACACCTACGACTTCGGCCCGTTCATGCAGGCCGGGGTCACGCTGGTGGTCGCCGCGCAGGACGCCGCCGGCAACTACTCTGCTGGTTTGTCGTCCATCATTGTCGACAACGTCGCGTACCCGCCGACGTTCCAGACGCGCCCGGACGACGTGTCCGGCGATTCGACGCCGACGTGGACGTTCACGGGCGAGCCCGGTGCCAGTTTTGCGTGCACGCTGGCGAGAGCCGGCGCGACCGGTGCCGTCGATAGCGGGCCGTGCAATTCGGGCAGCTACACCATCGACCTCGGCGCGTCCCCCGACGACACGTACACGCTCTCCGTCACCCAGACCGACATCCTCGGCCACACCTCCGTCCCCAACATCGACAGCTTTGCCCTCGCCCGGGCGATCCCGACCGCCACGGCCGGGTCGACGATGACGCCGACCCCGACCGCCACCGGCACGCCGGCGACCGCGGCGACAGCGACCCCGATCGCGACCACCATGGCCGCGACACCGACCCTGACGGCGAACACCGTGGTGGCGACGCCGACTCCGACCGCCACCGGCCCACTGACGCCGACCCCGACCGCTACCACCGGCCCGCCGACGGCCACGGGCAAGCCCACGTCGACCGCCACCGTCACGCCGGCGACCACGCCGACGGCGACGAAGACTCCGCGGCCGAAGAACCCGCACCCGTAGTGCGGGCCGCGACCGGCCTTTCGGAAGGAGCTGGACGGGGCGGGGTGAAGCAGCCGGATCTCGAGTCGGCGTGGACTGGATCTATCCGAGGGGAAGGGTGGGAGCTGCCGCTGGGGGCGCGGGCGCCCGGCCCACGTCGGCATCGTTCAACAGTAGGAGGAGGGGTGGACGAGCGGGAGAACATCCGGACGGTCCGCCAGTTGTATGCGTGCTTCATCGGCCAGGGCGACATCCTGGGGACGCTGCGGCTGCTGACCGAGGACGTCGACTGGTGGCTGGCCGGCCCGGGCGAGATCCTGCCCTGGGCCGGCAGCCGCTGTGGCCGCGAGCAGGTGGGGCGCTTCCTGGCCGCGTTCCCCGAGACGCTGGAGATCCAGGCGTTCGAGCCGCGCACGTTCGTCGCCCAGGGCGAGACGGTCGTCGTGCTCGGACGGGAGCGGACCCGGGTGAAGCCGACCGAGCGCGTCTGCGAGACCGAGTGGGTGATGGTCTTCACCCTGCGCGACGGCAAGATCGCCCGGTTCCGGCAGTACCACGATACTGCCGCGTGGGTGGCGGCCTACCAGGGACGGGTGTGAGGCGTCCACGCCCTCGCGCACGGCGACCCACATCGGTTGGCGTCCACGCCCACTAGCCTCACCGAGTGCGTCCGAGTGACCGGCCAGCCGGCACTCCGTGAAGAGCTGGAACGGCGGCCCGCCTGTGCCGAACCGCCGCTCCATCGCCCGAAGATACGTAGCCCGTCTACGTAATTCTACGACTGTGGTCCGGCCCGCCGCGGCGTAGGCTGGAGGTATCCCAGGGGAGGACGGGCAGAAGCGGCAGAGCCAGGAGCTTTAGGCGTCCGTGCAGCAGTCAGTAAGGAGCATGGAATGGCCCGACGCCTGATAGATGCTCGCCCCATCCGCCGGGCCGATCGGCTGTGCTGACGGGAACATGACGTGGAGTAGTGAGGCGAGTACCTACCACTACTCTGGCGTCCACCCGAAAGTAACCCTGCTTTGGCGCCTTCGAGGCGTTCAGGACGGCCCTGAAGGGTCCAAACTCGCGCCATTCTGCACGGTTTTGGGAAGTCCATCATGTCCATCTGTCGGTCTCAGAAAGGGACGCCTGAGGAGTGTTAGGTACTCAACCCGTAGATCTACCCATGTGCGCGCCCCGGCCATCTGCCAGGATGGCGATGTCGAGGGCGCTGTCGGGTGCGGGCGGCCAGGGCCATCCCACCTGCGAGGTTTTTGAACGGAGCGCCGTCGCGATCGGCACGAGCTGACGGCGAGAGGAGCAGGCCATGATCGGGATCTCCGGCAGGTATCGTTCACGGCGCCCGCGCCTGGCACTCACCGTGGTGCTCGGCGCGCTCCTCGCGGGCGGGCTGCTGCTCGCCCCCGCGCCTGGGCCGGCGCCGGCCCAGGCCCAGGCCGTGACCACCTGTCCGGATCCGGTGGTGAGCATGGGCACCGCCACGGTGACGTACAGCCATACCGGTGGCGCCCAGACCTGGCTCGTACCCGCCGGGGTCACCCAGGCCACCTTCGACGTGCAGGGCGCCCAGGGCGGCGACCTGGTCGCCGATGACGCGTACCCCTACGTCCCCCTCAGCTTCCCCGGCGGGCGGGGAGGGTGCGCGGTCGCCACGCTCTCAGTAACGCCCGGCGACACGGTCTACCTCTTCGTGGGGGGGGCCGGGGGGATCGGTTTCGCCGTCGACGCCACGTCGAACTGTACCCCGGGCCCTCCCTCAAGTACCAATGACCCTTGCCCCTACGGGGGGTCGCCTGGCGGCTTCAACGGCGGCGGCAGTGGGAACGGCGGGGTTTGCGCTGGAGCACTAATCTTCTGCATCGGGGGCGGCGGGGGCGGCGGCGCCTCGGATGTCCGCGTTGGCGGCACGGACCCGAGTAACCGGGTCCTGGTGGCCGGCGGCGGCGGCGGCGCCACCTACGATGCCACCGGCGGCAGCGGGGGCGGGCTCACCGGCGGAACGGGCGGGGGCGACTACCAGGGTGGCACGGGCGGCAACCAGGACGGCACCAGCGGCAGCGGCCTCCCGGGCGGCGTAGGGAGCGCCGCCGCAGAGAACTCTGGCGGCGGCGGCGGCGGGGGTGGCTACTGGGGCGGCGCGGCTCCCCCAGCGTACGGCGCTGGGGGGGGAGGCTCCGGCTTCGAGCCGCTGGGGGTCGCCTTCCCCAGCGGGTCCCGGACCGGCCACGGGCAGGTCATCATTACCTACCTCGACCCGAATCCGCCCGTCCCCACCACGCCAACACCCACGCCGACGCTAAGCCCCACGCCAAGCGATACTCCGACGTCGAGTCCCACGCCGATACCGAGTAGCACCGCGACCCCGAGCCCGACCCCGCCCCCGAGCAACACGCCGACACCGACGACGCCACCCGCGACCCCGACGCCGATCCCCAGTGCCACCCCAAGCCCGAGCCCGACCCCGACGAAGACGCCCACCCTGACGCCCAGTCCCCAGCCCACCGCCACGCCGACGGCTACGGTCTGCACGCCGCCGCAAGCGCTGCGGTGTCGAACGCCTGGGCCGCCCCGCTAACCCAGTGGGGCCTCACCCCCTAGCCCAGCCCGCGTCCCCCGCGCCGAGGTCCATGACGATCTCGGCGCGTTCCTTTGGGCGTCTTGACTTCGTCTCCTCGACATCTAGCCTGTACGTATGAGCAACGAGGACGGCACACCGATCCACGGTGCGCTCGATCCACGCCTGAAGGTCCCCGTCCTGGTGGAGCTGGACGGCCGCCGTCTGCGCGTGGTGACCCATGTTCCACGGATGGATCTCCAGATCGCCGCCTGGAACACGGGCAGCTATCGCAGCTATGCCGAGCTGACGTTGAGTGACGGCACCACGTTCCTCGTCTTCCACGATCTGGTGAGCGGCGGCTGGTTCCGGATAGCTCCCCCAGATCCCGCGCCAGACGCGCGGTAGGCCACGGAGCGCCGCGTACCACCCGCCCGGCGGCTTCCCGCCTCCTTGTCGGACGATGGCCGCGATGGTGCATAGCTCTGATGGTTCAGCTTGACAATAACAACGGGGAGATGCGCGCCGTGCTCTGGGCCGAACCGACGCGGCCAGCTTGAAGCGTTGGTGCGGGAGATGCGAGGTCGGGTGCCGGACGCCGAGGCGCTCGTCCCGGACCTGGAGGATGGCTTTATCGCGGATCTCCGGACGGCGGTCGTCCGTCGCCTGGAGGACGGCGAGGCGCTGGGGGCGATCTGCACGGATCTCCGGCGGCGCAACCAGGAGACGGTGCTGGTGGTGGCGGAGGGGCGGCTGGCGGCGCTGGACGAGGACGACCCGGACCTGGCGCTCGTGCTGGGGCCGCTCCCGGCCGACGGGCGACGACGACCGACCGGGCGGGTGCAGCTCGCTGACCTGACGTCGTACGAGCACGGCATGATCGGGTACCTCGACACGCTGGCGGCGCGGGCGGATGAGCCGCGCCGGGCTCGCCCGCCTGGGCGGTCGAGCGGGGCCTGCCGGCGCCGCGGCCCGAAGATACGTAGCCGGGCTACGTAATCCTACGACTGCGGGCCGGCCCGTCGCGCCGTAGGCTGGAGTCATCCCACGGGAGGAGGACTTCGACGAGTTTGGCAGGTAGCGGGATCGCCCCGGCGATGCCGGTGGGGGACATCAGCGCCGCGTGACCCCCGAAGGAGGACATTATGGCCCAGCGTTTGCTCCGGACGTCCGTGCTCGGCATGCTCACCTTCGCCCTGCTGCTCGGCGGGGGCTCCGCCGGCACTGACTTCGTTCATGCCGATCCGCGTGCGTCCACCGTGGACCTGCTTGAGTCCAGCTCGAGCCAGCCGAGCGCCCAGCACGAGCTGCGCCCGGCCATCGTGTTTACGAGCAGCCGCGCATACCCCCCGGGCCCCCCGAGCCAGCTCCTGTTCACTGCCGAGATCTACCTGAAGATGATGTTGAACGGCGCTACCTGGGACGCGACCCCGCCGCTGCGCTTGACAGATAACGGCTCCGGTGAGGCCTACGCGGCCATCCGGCCGGATGGCAAGAACATGGTGTTCGACAGCAATCGCGATGCCATTGCACATAACGAGAGCCCTTTGATCTCAGACCTCTACCTGATGAACCTGGAGGACTCCGACAACCTGCAGCACCCGGTTCCGGACGCAAAGCAGGTCCACCTGACACGGGGCAGTTCCGCGACCTGGTCCCCGGACGGCAAGAAGATCGCGTTCCACGCCTCCAGGTCGGGCATCGGGTCGCCGATCAGGCCCGACCCGGGCGGTCCGTATGGGGACAGCGACATCTGGGTCATGAACGTGGATGATTGCCTCAACAACCTGGTGGAGTGCCGGGCGAAGGAGAAGGCGGGGCAGCCTGGGGTTCTGCCCGATTTCCTCAAGAACCTCACGCGCGGCATGAGTTCAACAATCGTTGACGATGACCCCGACTGGTCGCCCGACGGACAAAAGATCGTGTTCACGAGCCGCCCAGTCACTGAACCCAATTTTTCCCCTAGCGCCGAGATCTACGTGATGAGGGTGAACCCGGACGGCACGCCGGTGCCGAGTACGCCGGACGACCCAAATCCGAAGCGACTGACCGACAACAACCAAGAGGAGCGGGGTCCTGCCTGGTCCCCGGACGGCACGAAGATCGCGTACTTGTGCAGGATCGGCGCCAACCCGAACCCTGCAAATCCGACTCCCACGTTCGAAATCTGCGTCATGAATGCCAACGGCTCGGGCTTGGTGTTGCGGCTGACCACCAACAATACCGTGTTTGAGTCTTCCCCCCAGTGGTCACCCGATGGCAACTACCTCGTGTTCCATGAGCCAGTGTGTGGGCCAGGCCAATACCAGCTCCTCGTAATAAAGGCTGACGGCACGGGCCAGAAGCAGCAGCTGACCTTTGCGACCTCTGACCCGCCAGATCCATGTGGCAACGGGTTTGCGGGCTGGGACCTTGTCCGGGTCCACGTCCAGGCCCCAGCGGTGACGCAGCCGTCCGTCCGCGCCCCGGCAGCTGCGCCGGTCCCAAAGCGATGAGGCCAGCCATGACGCCGACGGCGACGCCTGCCGCTACGCTGAGGCCGTAGGAGAAGAACGAGCGGCAGGCACCACGGGCGAGGCGCGGTGTATCGTTGGACGTGGCCTCGATGGGTTCCCGCGAGGTGGCCTGACCCCGGCCGTCAGCAGCGTGCCTGGCGCTCGAATCGTGACCGTCGTGCCAGCCGATGCGCTGGCACGACGGTGCCTCTTCTCCGTAGTCGGCGGCGGGAGATCGCATGCCCGCCAGATCCCGCGCGCCGTGGCGATAACCCTGCTCGGGGCTGTGAGCTGGAGTGTGGCTCGCTGCGCTCGGCGGCAGGCGAGCCGGCGTCGCAGGCGCCCGGCGTGGCCAGGGACGCCGGCGCGCCACCTCCCCGGCCGCCAGCGTGGAGAAGGGCGACGGATGCGCGAGGAGACCCGAGGTGGTCGGGGCGGCTGTGCTACTCGCCCGCCTCCGCCAGGTCCCGCTCGGCCTCCGGCAGCCAGAACGCCATCCCCATCTCGCGGAGCATGGTAGCGGCCGTCGACAGCTCGGCGCGGGCCTTGACGAGCCGCAGCAGCTCCTGCTTATTCTCGCTGACGCTGAGGTGGCCCACCGTCGGCTCACTTCAGGGAGCGCCACCCCAGTCGGGCGCGTGCGTCAGGGGGCCAGTGGCGACGGTGATGCTGACCAGTTCCGTCAGGGAGGTGGGTCAATGAGCCGGCGAACCGGACCGAACGGTGCCTGCCGCCCGCGGCAGGCAGTTTCCAGCCTGCTGCTCGGCCTACTGCTCCTGGCCGGCAGCGCGGCATGTCGGCTGGGGTCTGACACTGCTGCCCGGACCGCCGGCGCGCCGACCAAGCCCGAGCTCCCCAGTGTTGGGGCCAGCTCGAAAATGCAGGGGTGGGAGGTCACTCTCCTGAATTTCGGTCCCTACGGGCGGATCGCTCCTGACCGCACGCCGTCACCGGAATCTCACGACGTCCTCGTCGTGGCCGACCTGCGGATCCGGAACCTGCAAAATCGCCCCGACGATTTCACGCCGCGGGATTTCGTCCTGCGGGTCGGCGACGGTCGCCACTTCACCCCAGCTGCAGAGACGGCGCAGATCGAGCGCGGCCTCAGCCCACGTGAGACGCTGCAGCCCGGACAGGCCACCGAGCGCCGCGTCGTCTTCGAGGTCCCACCGGATGCCCAAGACCTGGTGCTCGAGGCATTGGAGCTGGAGTTCAGCGTGCCGGCACCCCGCTCGTGAGGGCACGGTCACGCTGACGGTCCGGAACAGGGCGCACGCGCCGGCACCTCTAGCGCCGCCAGACGACCCGCACCTCCGCCGAGGGGTCGGCCTCCTGTTTCAGGAAGCAGGTGCCCCGCGCGTCACACTCGTAGAGGTCAGCCGCGTAGGTCCGGCTGGCCGCCTGGTCGGCCCGCTCCTCGACGTTGCAGGCGGTCTGCGACCAACATGCAGCGGCGAGCCCTGATGCGAGGCTACCTCCCTCACGTCGGATAGTGACCACGAACGGCCCCGGCGGGGCTTGCTCCACCCGCGCGCTCAGCGTCACGGCCTGGCCGGCGGGTACGTCCGTATGGCTGGCTCGTAGACGGACCAGGCCTGGGGCCGTGACCGGCGAGGGTGTGGCAGGCGGCTGGTCAGCCGGGGCCGAGGTGACCGTGCCAACCAGGGGACCACCGACCGAGGTCGTGAGCAACAGTGCGACCAGGAGCACCGCCACGACCAGGGGTCTCCGTCGATCATGCCACTGTCTCATCATTCCTCCTGATCCGCATCGGTACTCACGGCCTGCTGGTGGCCCCGGATGCAGGCTTCTGCGGTGCCGCCGGCAACGTGTCGAGCGGGCAGTAACGGTCGACGTACGGCGTCAGGAAATTGGCATCGCCGCTTCTGATGACGTCCGCGCTGCCAGGCAGGAGGAAGTTGACCAGGCCGTTCGAGCCATTGTTCACGACGTCGGTGTCTAGGACGACGTAGACGTTCCTCTTGCCGTTGAAGTCGTACACGCCCGACATGCGATTGTCCGTAACGATGTTCCTGCAGATCGAATTCTCGCCCTGGTTGGCCCGAAGCCGCCCCCTGGCCGCATACAGCGCGATCCCACGAAAATTCTGCCTGGCGGTGTTCATTGCGACGATGTTGCCCGAGACCTCCAAACCTTCGTCTGGCTCCAGAACGATGCCGCCTGGAGCGAAGTCGTCGAGGTTGTTGTTCTCCACGACGCAATGGTCGATGATATTGCCGGTGCCGTGAGTCAGTGAAATGCCGTTGCGCCAGTTATTGATCAGCGCACAGCCACTTACGCGGACGTTGGTCACATTGTTGTTGTTGTTGTAGCCAAGATAGATCCCGTCCATGCTGTGATTTTCGCTCTTGACGTTGATGATTTTCGAATCCGTGAGGTTGACGAAGCGCAGCCCGTGGCAGCAGCCGGTCATCGCAGACCGGGTCCTTGGACCGAGACCCCGCAGCGTGAGGTTCCAAACCTCGATGCCGGTGTCTCGACTGCTTTGACTGTCGTCCGCCATGAGGTGATCGTCCATCCTGACGCCGTCCATCCTGATGCCAGGCGTGATGATCGTCTGATCGATCCCAGCACCGACCACCTTGATGTTCGAGTAGAGCCGCACCTTCTCCGGGACGGCATACACTCCCGCCGGGATGTGCACGCAGCCACCAGTGTTGCGCAGACTATCGATGACGACCTGAATTGACTCGGCGGTGCTAGCCACCAGGCACGGCGACTGGGCGTTAGCCGTCGGGCTGGAGTTACCCAGGAGCAGAAGCGCGGCAGCCAGGGCCGCTACTGCGAGCGTAGCCCACAGACCTCGGCCTTTCCACGGTCGATGAGCGGAGGATCGGCTCATGCTTCCCCCAATCCAGCGTTGTCATCGGACACGCCCGTGCTCGGAGAGTGTCCTCCTGCCTGCCCTGAGGTGTCAAGAGCACCAATCAAACCCGGGCATGACCTTGGCTACAGATAGGTGTCGGAACGCGGTTCCCCTTATCAGTCGGTGGTGGGCGTGCACCAGGAGAGGGCGCCGCGTTCCGTCGGCCCACGTCAGGGAGCGCCACCCCAGTCGGGTGCATGCGTCAAGGGGCCGGTGGCGTCGGTGATGCTGGCCAGTTCCGCGTCGGGCGCGGCCTGCCCGCGACCTCTGACTGGGCCCGGTACGCTGGCTCTTGCCCGGGCGGAGTCAACCGGGCCGTGTGGCGCCGACGCGACGTGGGTGGCCGGGCCGTCGCGACACCGTTGACAGGGTAGGAGCGTCACGGTACACTCGGATTCGATCGGGCGTGGCATGGCCCGGGCGGCTGGTGGTACGAGGAGGCCCTGCAGATGCGGGTTAGCCCTGCACCGCCGCGCGGTCCGACGCCGACGCGGCCGCACAACCTGCCGGCGCCGCTCACCCGGCTGATCGGCCGCGAGGCCGAGGTGGTCGCCGTCCGCGACGCCTTGCTGTCGCCCGAGATCCGCCTGCTGACCCTGGTGGGTGCGCCCGGCATCGGCAAGACCCGCCTGAGCCTGGCGGTGGCCCAGGCGCTGGTCGCCGGCCCGCCGGCGGGCGCACACAACGGGACCGGCGCGGAGCAGGGCTTCGCGGACGGGGTGGTCTTCGTGCCGCTGGCGCCCCTGCGCGACCCCGAGCTGGTGGTCCCCGCCATCGCGCAAGTCCTCGGCGTCCACGAGATCGGCGGCCGACCGCTCCTGGATAGCCTGAAAGCGACGCTGTGCGACTGGCGGCTGCTGCTGGTGCTGGACAACGTCGAGCACCTGCCGGCGGCCGCGCCGCTCGTCGCCGAGCTGCTGGCGGCCTGTCCCGGGCTGACGGTGCTGGCGACCAGCCGCGCGCCGCTCCATCTCTATGGCGAGCACGAGTACCCGGTCCCGCCGCTGGCGCTGCCGGACCTCGCGCGGATCGATGACCCGGAGGTGCTGGCGCGGGTGCCGGCGGTGGCGCTGCTGGTGGAGCGGGCGCGGGCGGTCCGGCCCGAGTTCGCGCTGACGGCGGAGAACGCCGCGGCGGTGGCCGAGGTCTGCGTGCGGCTGGACGGGCTGCCGCTGGCACTCGAGCTGGCGGCGGCGCGGCTGAAGCTGCTCCCGCCGAACGCG
>Ga0209382_10001614_pt1 | contig 35065 bp, 34 predicted proteins | sample SoiMetdeltSBSDD5_FD_187599 | JGI IMG/M metagenome (GOLD analysis project Ga0209382, IMG submission 187599) | Bulk soil microbial communities from a Populus tree surrounding site in Tennessee, USA - Soil MetaG P. deltoides SBSDD5 (SPAdes) (version 2) | ecosystem: Environmental > Terrestrial >... | reverse complement strand
ATGATGGAACAGTGGGCGGGGCCCCGAGCTCTGGGACGGTCTTGGGAGACCCAGGGGGTGACGGGCTCCCGCCCACCTTCACCCGGCTCAGCTTACTGCTGCGCCGCTCACGAGAGATACAAGGGGGCTGGGCCGGCGGACAGCCGAATCGTCGGCGGCTCGCTCGTCGAACCCTGCGCTCGAACGGCGACCACGGCTCGCCATGATGGCGCACCCGCAGCCTCACTGTCCGGCCCCCGGCGTCACCGCGGCGCTGGAGATCCACCGGTCGTGAGGACCACCACGGATCTGGCGCGGGCGGTTCAGACGGCGTTTGAGGTGGCGCGGGCGCAGGCGGATGTGCGGGAGGTGGAGGTGTTCGCGGCGGCCAATGGGAGCTTGCTGGCGCGGCTGAACTACACGTCGCACATCCCGTGCAACGGGGTGGAGGAGCCGAAGTCGGTCGAGGCGTATGGGCTGGGGATCCAGGCGGTGTTCGACGGGCCGAGTGGTGGGCGGCTCGGGTTCGGCAGTGAGCCGAGCGATCTCGGCCTCGCCGGCGCCGAGCGCGCGCTGGCCAAGGCGCGGCGCGCGGCGGTGATCGATCCGGAGTTCGTCTCGTTGCCGATGCCTTCGTCCGCACCGCGCACGCTCAGCGACTACCACGATCCCGCCCTGATGAACCTCGCCGACGATCGTCTCGTGGAGTCCGGCTGGACGATCGTGAACGGCGCGCTGCGGACCTTCGTGAACTCCTCGCGGCTGGCCGAGCTGGCCGGGAGCGACGAGGGTCTGCGCCGGCTCGGCCTCATCCTCGGCGGCGACGTCACGATTCTCCAAGAGCGGATCGCGATCGTCTCCACCCACCTGCCGCGCGTGCAGACCGACGAGTCCACGCTCGTCACCGCCTTCGTCACGGGCATGGTCGAGGCGTCCGGCGCCAAGGGCTCGGGCTGGTCGGCGGCGACGCGGCTCGATCACTTCACCGACGAGGCCGGCACGACCGCCGCCCAGGCCGCCATCGACGCCGTGGGGGGCGAGCGGGTCCCGTCGGGGCGCTACACCGTGGTGTTCGGGCCGCAGCCCGTCGCCGACATCCTGAACAACCTCGTGGTCCCCGCCTGCCACGCCGATGCGTTCTACGCGTCGGCGACACCCTTCCTCGGCAAGCTGGGGCGCCGCGTGGCCTCGCCGCTCCTGTCGATCTACGACCACGGCGCGATGCCCGGCATGGTGGGCTCCAAGGGGATCACGTGCGAGGGACTGCCGACGGGGCGCACCGATCTCATCCGGCGCGGCGAGCTGGCCGGCTGCCTGAGTAACTGGTACGCCACGCAGCGCCTGCTGCGCGATCGCGCCCTCGCGGAGAAGCTCGGCGCCACCGGCTCCGCGGCCGCCGCCGCGCTCGTCCCGCGCAACGGCTTCCGCTTCGGCGCGGGCGGCGGCCGCCAGTTCGACGGCCCGCCCGGCGTGGCCGCCTCGAACGTCGTCGTCGAGGGCAGCGAGCCCGTCTCGCACGACGAGCTGCTGCGCCGCGTGGGGGACGGGATCTACGTCGGTCGCATCTGGTACACCTACCCGATCAACGGGCCGCGCGCGGGTGATTTCACCTGTACCGTCGTCGCCGATTCCTATATCATCCGCAACGGCCGGATCGCCGCACCGCTGGCGGCGAACGTCATCCGGATCAACGACAACATCGCCACGTTCCTCAACAACGTCGTCGGGGTGACCAAGGACGCAAAGGCCACGATCGTGTGGGCGGCGGACGAGGTCGTCTACGCTCCCGAGATCGCCGTGTCCGGTGTCCGCGTGGACGCGATCGCCGAATCCCAGGAGGGCTCCTCGTGACGGTTGACAAGCTCGACGCCGTCGCCCGCGCCTGCCGCGTGCAGATCATCCGCATGCTGACGCACGCCGGCTCCGGGCATCCCGGTGGCTCGCTGTCGGTGATCGACCTGCTGGTGGCCATCGCGTTCGGCCGGCTGCGCCACGATCCCCGGCGCCCGGACTGGGCCGACCGCGACCGCATCGTGCTCTCCAAGGGCCACGCCGTCCCCGCGCTCTACACGGTGATGGCCCGGGCCGGCTACTTTCCCGAGGAGCAGCTCATCACCCTGCGCAAGCTGGGCAGCCCGCTCCAGGGCCACCCCGACCGCGTCGCGCTGCCCGGCATCGAGGCCGCGACCGGCTCGCTCGGCCAGGGGCTGTCGATCGCCTGCGGGCTGGCGCTGGGTCTCAAGCTCGACGGCTCGCCCGCGCGCGTCTACTGCATCCTCGGCGACGGCGAGGTCCAGGAGGGTCAGGTGTGGGAGGCCGCCATGTCGGCGCCCAAGCTCGGCCAGCCCGACCACCCGCTCGACAACCTCACGGTGATCGTCGACTACAACAAGATCCAGCTCGACGACTTCACCGCGAAGATCCTCGACCTGGAGCCGCTCGTCGCCAAGTGGCAGGGCTTCGGCTGGCCGGTACTCGAGATCGACGGCCACGACCTGGCGCAGATCGACAAGGCGCTGGACCAGGCCGAGGCCACGCGCGGCCGGCCCACGTTGATCGTCGCCCACACCGTCAAGGGCAAGGGCGTGTCGTTCATGGAGAACAACCCGGAGTGGCACGGCAAGTCGCCGAAGCCGGCCGAGGCCGTCGCCGCGATCCGTGAGATCCTCGGCGTGAGCGAGGCCGCCTGGCCCGACCATCTCGCCACCGACACCCCCACCCGCGCGATCGTCGACGAGCTGCGCGCGCTGGACACGAAGTAGGAGGCGCGATGGCCGCCAAAGCCACCCGAGCGGCGTTCGGCGAGGCGCTGATCGACCTCGGCGCCCGCGACGAGCGCATCGTGACGCTGGACGCCGACCTCTCGAAGTCCACGATGACCGCCGGCTTCGCCAAGAAGTATCCCGGGCGCGCCTTCAACCTGGGCATCGCGGAGTCCAACATGGTCGGCGTCGGCGCCGGCCTGGCCCTCACCGGCCGGATCCCGTTCGTGTGCTCCTTCGCGTGCTTCATCGTGGGCCGCTTCGAGACGATCCGCATCTCCGTCGCCTACACCAACGCCAACGTGAAGATCGTCGGCACCCACGCCGGGATCGCGATCGGCGAGGACGGCTACAGCCAGATGGGGCTGGAGGACATCGCGTGCTTGCGCGCGCTCCCCAACGTCGCCATCGTGCAGCCAGCCGACGAGGTGGAGACGAAGCAGGCCGTGGCCTGGGCGGTCGAGCATCAGGGGCCGGTCTACTTGCGGCTGACCCGCCAGAACCTCGAGCCCGTGTCGCCGGACGGCTACCGCTTTCAGCTCGGGCGCTGGGTCACGCTGCGCCCGGGCCACGACGTCACCGTGGTCGCCAGCGGCGGCACCGTGGCCAACGCGCTCGAGGCGGCCCGGCGGCTGGAGACCGTGGGCGTGTCGGCCGAGGTCGTCAACGCCGCCTCCATCAAGCCGCTGGACGAGGACGCGCTGGTGCGCTCGGCCCGGCGCACGCGCCACGTGGTCACCGTCGAGGACCACGCGCTCGCGGGCGGCCTCGGCGGTGCCGTCGCCGAGACGCTGGCCGAGCTCCTGCCGACACCGCTCAAGCGTCTCGGGGTCATCGGCTTCGGCGAGTCCGGGGACGCCAAGGGTCTCTACGCCAAACACGGCCTCGACCCGGCCGGCATCGCCGCGAGCATCCGCAAGTTCCTCGGCCGGTCTTGAGGCGCGAGCCCGCATGGACGTCCTGATCACCAACGTGCGGATCCTGGACGGGACGGGCCGCACGCCGTTCACCGGCACCGTCCGCGTGGAAGGCAACCGCATCGCTGAGGTCACGGTCGGCGCGACGCCGCCGCCCGCCGGGCAGGCCCGGGTGATCGACGGGGCCGGCGCCACGCTCATGCCGGGCCTCGTCGAGGCGCACGCGCACATCGGCCTGGCCGACCTGCCCTCCTACGACCTGACGCGGCTGCCGCCCGAGGAGCACATGCTGCTCACGGTGCGCAACGCGCGGACCATGCTCGACTGCGGCTACACGAGCGCGTTCTCGGCGGCCGCGCCGAAGCCGCGGCTCGACGTCGTGCTCAAGCGCGAGATCGAGGCCGGGCACGTGGCGGGGCCGCGGTTGCTCGCCAACGGCCCCGAGATCACGGTGAGCGGCGGCCTCGGCGACAGCAACCTGCTGCACCTGCCGCACTACGAGACGCCGACCTTCGCCTGGGTGGCCGACGGCCCCGACGCCATCCGCAAGGCGTGCCGCGTGCTCGCGCGCGAGGGCGTCGACCTCCTGAAGCTGAATCTCTCGGGCGACCTCGGCACCTCCAGCTTCCCGTCCGAGGCGACGCCGATGACGGAGGGCGAGGTCGCCGCCGCCATGGAGGTCGCCCGGGCGGCGGGCCTGCGCGTCGCCGCCCACTGCCGCAGCGCGGACTCCGTGATGCTCGCGTTGCGCCAAGGCGTCGAGGTGATCTACCACGCCAACTACGCCGACGAGCGTGCCCTCGACGCGCTCGAGGCGGCGCGCGACCGGGTCTTCGTCGGCCCCGCGCTCGGGCTCACCTACAACCTGAGCCAGGCCGCCGGCCAGGGCCCCACGGCCGCCGAGCGCGCCCGGGCCTTCGAGCGGGAGCTCGCCGTCTCGGTGGACGTGGTGGCCCGCATGCGCAAGCGCGGCATCCGCGTGCTGCCCGGCGGCGACTACGGCTTCCCCGCCACGCCGCACGGCACCTACGCGCGCGATCTTTGGCTCTTCGTGAAGATCCTCGGCTTCTCCCCCATGGAGACGATCGTCGCGGCCACGCGGCTCGGCGGCGAGCTCATGGGTCGGCCCGGCGAGCTCGGCGTGGTGACGCCCGGGGCTCTGGCCGACCTGCTGCTCGTCGACGGCGATCCCCTCGCCGACATCGCGATCCTCCAGGACCGGGCCGCGCTGCGCGTGATCATGAAGGATGGCGCGCTGCACAAGTCACCCTGACCGGGACCCCGGACGCGTCTGTTAGAATCCCCGGCACGCCGAGGCCCACGGCGGCCCCAGGGGCCGCCGTCGATCGCGACTCGAATACCGTCGACCCGGAGGAGTCATCCATGAGGCGCTTGTACCGGACCGTGGCCATGTCCCTGTCGCTGGTCTTCGCCCTCGCTCTCGCCGGCACCGCCGAGGCCCAGGCGAAGAACGAGCTGGTCGTCGTGCTGTCGAGCTTCTCGGGGGAGACCCTCGACCCCGTGCTGCAGGGGCACATCGTGAAGTACTACCTCTCCCCCATGTTCGACTACCTGGTCGGCACGACGCCCGACGGCACGCCCTCGGGCGCCGGCGGGATCGCCACCAAGTGGGAGAACTCGGCCGACCACAAGCGCTGGACCTTCCACCTGCGCAAGGGCGTGAAGTTCCACAACGGCGACGACCTCACCTCGGAGGACGTGAAGTTCAGCCTGCAGCGGGCCATCGGGAAGCGGTCGACCACCGGCTACGCCGGCCCGCTCCGCACGCTGATCCAGGACATCGAGACCCCAGCTCCGGATCGCGTGGTCATCGTGACGAAGGAGCCGACGCTGATCATTCCGACCTACCTGTCGCGGTCGCTGTCGACCGAGGGGATGGTCCTGCCCAAGAAGTACATCGAGGCCAACGGGGACGACGCCTTCGCGCGCAAGCCGATCGGCAGCGGCCCCTACCGCTTCGTCGAGCAGGTCACCGGGGCCCACATCAAGCTCACCGCGATGGACAGCCACTGGCGGACGGGGACGCCGAAGTACAAGCACCTCACGTTCCGGCTGGTGCCCGAGGAGGCCACGCGCATCGCCCTGCTGCGCCGGGGCGAGGGCGACGTCGTCGAGATCAGCCGGGAGCGCGTGGCGGAGCTGCAGAAGGAAGGCTACCCGATGCACTTCCGCAAGGAGGAGGCGATCCTCCACGCCTACTGGGTGCTCGGCCCCGACGGCCGCGTCGGCCCGACGAAGGACAAGCGGGTGCGCGAGGCGCTGAACCTCGCGATCGACCGCAACGAGGTCGCCCAGTCGATCTTCGGCGGCCACGCCGATCCGGCCGCCATCCCGATGGGCCTGTCGTGGTCGTTCCCGGCCGTCGGCTTCAAGGTGACGCCTGAGATGCAGTACGCGTACGACGTCGCCCGCGCCAAGAAGCTCCTGGCTGAGGCCGGCCACGCCGGCGGCTTCTCGCTCGACATCTACGCCTACCAGCTGCCGGGCCTCCCCGAGGGCAAGGCGTTCGCCGAGGCCCTCGCCGGCTACTGGGAGAAGGTCGGCGTGAAGGCGAAGCTGGTGCCGGTCGACTACGCCGCCTACCGCAAGCTCTGGGTGGACCGCAAGGCGCCGGAGGCGGTCGGGTACTACAACATCGCCAACCGCGACTGGATCGGCACCTACGCGCTGCTGGAGAAGATGGCCTACAGCCCGTCGAAGGCGAACGACACGGCCAACGACGCCGAGGTCGATGGGATGATCGCGCAGGTGATGCGCCAGACCGACCGCGACAAGATCAACACCCTGATGCGCAACATCTACACCCGGCTGCGCAGCGAGCACGTCGGCGTGCCGGTGGTGTACCTGCACTCGCCGTACGCGACGTCGAAGTCGCTCGGCAAGTGGACCCCCGGCACCGTGATGTACGACCTGTTCCTCGAGCAGCTCGCGGCGGGCAAGTAGCCGTCGGACGGAGGGGCCGGGGGACGCGAACGCGCGTCCCCCGGCGCGTGATCCATGCTCCGGTTCATCCTCTCCCGGATCGTCCAGTCGCTGATCGCGCTGGCCATGCTGTCGGTGGTCGTCTTCATCCTCGCGCGCGCCACCGGCGATCCGCTGCACATGATCATGCCGATGTCGGCCACCGAGGAGGACTTCGCCAACGCCCGGGCCTACCTCGGCCTCGACCGCCCCTACGTCGAGCAGTACCTCCTGTTCGTCGGCCGCGCGGTCACCGGCGACTTCGGCACCTCGATCCGCGCCCGCCGGCCGGTGAACGACATCCTGCGCGAGCGCCTGCCCAACTCGCTGCGGCTGGCGCTGTTCGCCATGACGGTCTCCCTGGCGATGGCCTTTCCCCTCGGCGTGCTGGCGGCGGTGAAGAAGGGCACCAGCGTGGACCGGGCCGCCCAGGTCATCTCGGTCCTCGGCCAGTCGCTGCCGTCGTTCTGGGTGGCCATCATCCTGGTCGAGTTCGTGTCCGGCCGCCTGCAGTGGCTGCCGGCCGGCGGCAACGAGGGGTTCACCAGCTACGTCCTGCCGGGGTTCACGCTGGGCTGGTTCGTGGTGGCCGGGCTGATGCGCCTGCTGCGGTCCGGCATGCTCGAGGTGCTCGACTCCGAGTACGTGAAGCTGGCCCGCCTCAAGGGCGTGGTCGAGTACCGCGTGGTGTGGCTGCACGCGCTGAAGAACGCGCTCATCCCCGTCGTGACCTTCGCCGGCATCTACTTCTCGATCCTGGTGACGACGGCCATCGTCGTCGAGACGGTGTTCGCGTGGCCGGGGCTGGGCCGGCTCGCCTACGAGGGGATCAGCTCGCGCGACTTCCCGGTGATCCAGGCCGTCGTCCTGACGACGGCCGCCATCGTGGCCGTCGTCAACCTCGGCGTCGACCTGCTCTACGCTCTCATCGATCCGCGCATCCGGTACGCGCGATGAGCGCCGATGGCCGCTGATCCCGCCGACGCCGCGCTCGCCCTGCCGCAGTCGTCCGCCCAGCCGGACGTGGCCCCGCGCGGCCGTCGGCTGCCGATCGTCCCCCTCGGGATCATCGGCACGTTCGTCCTCATGGCGATCCTGGCGCCGCTGCTGAGCCCGTCTAGCCCCTACGAGCAGTCGCTCCGCAACCGGCTCAAGCCTCCGGTGTGGGACGAGCGCGGCAGCTGGACCCACCCGCTCGGGACGGACCGGCTCGGTCGCGACATGCTCGCCCGCATCGTGTACGGCTCGCGCGTGTCGCTCGCGGCCGGCGTGCTCACGGTGCTGCTGGCCAGCGCCGTCGGCGCGGCGGTCGGCCTCGTGGCCGGCTACTACGGCGGCCGTGTGGACGCCGTCCTCATGCGCATCACCGACGCCACCATGTCGTTCCCGGTGATCCTGCTCGCGCTCATCCTGGCCGTGACGGTCGGGCCCAGCTTCTTCAACGTCGTGGTGGCGATCGCGGTGATCCTGTGGGCGCGCTACGCGCGCGTGATCCGCGGCGAGGTGCTGACCCTGATGGAGCTCGACTTCATCGCCCAGGCCCGCATCGCCGGGGCCGGCCCCTGGCGCATCATCACGCGCCACCTGGCGCCCAACACGCTCAACACCCTGGTCGTGCTGGTCACGCTGCAGGTCGGCTACGTCATCATCGTCGAGGCCGCGCTGTCATTCCTGGGCGCCGGGATCCCGCCCCCGACGCCGGCGTGGGGCTCGATGATCGCCGAGGGGCGCGACTTCGTGACGTCGGCCTGGTGGGTGTCCTTTCTGCCCGGGCTGGCGATCCTGCTGGTCGTGCTGGCGTTCAACCTCATCGGCGACTGGCTGCGCGACACCCTGGACCCCAAGCTCCGCCAGCTCTGACGGGGCGACCCGCATGACCCTCCCGGTCGTCGACGTCCGCGAGCTCCGCACCCACATCGTCACCCGCTGGGGGACGATCAGGGCCGTCGACGGTGTGTCGTTCTCCGTCGCCGAGGGCGAGACGCTGGGGCTCGTGGGCGAGTCCGGCTCCGGCAAGAGCATGACCTGCCTCAGTCTCGTGCGGCTCGTGCCGCGGCCGGCGGCACGCATCATCGGCGGCGAGGTCCGCCTCGACGGCGACGACCTGCTGGCCAAGAGCGAGGCGGAGATGCAGCGGATCCGCGGCCGCCGGGTGGCCATGGTCCTGCAGGACCCGATGAGCTCGCTCAACCCGGTGTTCTCGGTCGGCATGCAGCTCGGGGAGGCGGTCTCGATGTACCACGGCCTCCGCGGCCGGGCCCTCACCGAGCGCGCCACCGCCCTCCTCGCCGCGGTGCGGATCCCCTCGCCGGCCGCCCGGCTGCGCGCGTTCCCGCACCAGCTCTCCGGGGGCATGCGCCAGCGCGTCGTCGGCGCCATGGCCATCGCGGCGCCGCCGCGGTTGCTGATCGCCGACGAGCCGACCACCAGCCTCGACGTGACGATCCAGGCCCAGTACCTCGGCCTGCTCGAGGAGCTGCAGGAGCGCCACCGCTTCGCGATGATCTTCGTCACCCACGACCTCGGCATCGTGGCGCGCATCTGCGACCGGGTGGCCGTGATGTACGGCGGCCGCATCGTGGAGATCGGTCCCGTGCGCCGGATCTTCCGGGCCCCGGTGCATCCCTACACGAAGGCGCTGCTCGACGCGATCCCCCGCCTCGGCGCCCGGCGCGACCGGCTCACCACCATCGAGGGGCAGCCGCCGGATCTCGTGAAGCTGCCGGCGGGGTGCGCGTTCGCGGCGCGCTGCGCGCACGTCATGGAGCGCTGCCGCCAGGAGGCGCCCCCCGAGACCGCGGTGGCGCCCGATCACGCAACCCGATGCTGGCTCAACGCATGAGGCCGCGGTGATGGCGCCACTCCTCGAGGTCGACGGCCTCACCAAGCACTTCGCGGTCCGCCGCGGCCTGCTGGGCCGCTCCACGCAGCTCGTGCGCGCGGTCGACGCGATCTCGTTCACGGTCGAGGCCGGGCGCACGCTGGGGCTCGTGGGCGAGTCCGGGTGCGGCAAGACGACGACGTCGCGGGTCATCCTCGGCCTGGAGCGGCCGACCTCGGGCGCCATCCGCTTCGACGGGCGCGACGTCCTCGCCCTCGACCGCGAGGGGCTACGCGGGTACCGCCGCGCGGTGCAGGCCGTCTTCCAGGATCCGTACGCCTCGCTCGATCCCCGCATGCGCGTGGGCACGATCGTGGCCGAGCCGCTGGTGATCAACACGGACCTCGACGCGGCTGCCCGGCGCCGGCGGGTCGCCGAGCTCCTCGACCTGGTCGGGCTCCCCGACCGGTCGGCGACGCTCTTTCCCCACGAGTTCTCGGGCGGCCAGCGGCAGCGCATCGCCATCGCCCGCGCGCTCGCGCTCGAGCCGCGGCTCGTGATCCTGGACGAGCCGGTGTCGGCGCTCGACGTCTCGATCCGCGCCCAGATCCTCAACCTGCTGCACGACCTCCAGAAGCGGCTGGGGGTGTCGTACCTGTTCATCGCGCACGACCTCGCCGCCGTGGCGCACATGAGCCACGCGATCGCGGTGATGTACCTGGGGCGGATCGTGGAGTGGGGCGAGGCCGACCTCGTCGCGCTGGAGCCCCGGCACCCCTACACGAAGGCGCTCTTCACGGCCGCGCTGCCCGTGGACATCGACGCCCCGCGCGAGGAGGTCACGCTGACGGGCGAGGTGCCGAGCCCGCTGGCTCCGCCGACCGGGTGTCGCTTCCACACCCGCTGCCCATTTGCCATGCCACACTGTGCGACGCAGGAGCCGGTGCTCCGCCCGGAGAGCGGCCGGCTGGTGGCCTGTCACCTGTACTGAGACGAGGAGGTTCCGCATGAACGCGACCGCGGCCGTGCTCTACGAGACCAAGAAGCCCCTCCGCATCGAGGACGTCGAGCTGCTCGAGCCCGGACCGCACGAGGTGCAGGTCCGGTGGGTGGCCAATGGCGTGTGCCACAGCGACTACCACGTCATCAACGGCGACTACCCGCACCCCCTGCCCGTCGTCCTCGGCCACGAGGCCGCCGGCCTGGTGGAGCGGGTCGGGCCCGGCGTGGAGACCGTGGCGCCCGGCGACCACGTCTGCTCGAGCTACATCCCGTCGTGCGGCCGCTGCGGCTACTGCATCGGTGGGCAGCCCACGATGTGCGCGCTGCGCGACAAGCCGCGATGGTTCATGCTCGACGGCACCGCGCGCTTCCGGAAGAACGGCGCGAGCCTCCACCACTTCCTGCAGGTGGCCGGGTACGCGACACACTCCGTCCTCCCCGAGGTCAGCGTCATCCCCATCCGCAAGGACGCGCCGCTCGACGTCGTCTGTCTCGTGAGCTGCGGGGTGCTGGCCGGCGCCGGCCCCGTCTTCAACCGGGCCAAGGTCCAGCCCGGCTCGAACGTGGCGGTGTTCGGGTGCGGCGGCGTGGGTCTCAACACCATCCAGGCCGCGCGGCTGGTGGGCGCGGCGAAGATCATCGCCGTCGACGTGATGCCGCAGAAGCTCGCCTGGGCCGAGGAGTTCGGGGCGACCCACGTGGTCAACGCGGCCACCGAGGATCCCGTCGCCCGCGTACAGGCGATCAGCGGCACCGGCGGCGTCGACTACGCCTTCGAGGTCGTCGGCACCCAGGCCACGATCGAGCAGGCGGTGCTCTCCACCCACCGCGGCGGCACCTGTGTCGTGGTGGGCGTGTCTCCCGCCGGCACCCGCCTCTCGCTCGACCCGGGTCTGTTCCTGCAGCAGCGCATCCTGACCGGCAGCTCGTTCGGCGGCGGCCACCAGCGGACCGACGTCCCGATGCTCATCGACCTCTACATGAGCGGCCGCTACAAGCTCGACGAGCTCATCACCCGCCGCGTCCCGCTGACCGAGCTGAACCGCGCGTTCGACGCCATGCTCAAGGGCGAGGTCAAGCGAAGCATCGTCGTCTACGAGTAGCCAGGTCGGCAAGAAAGGTCCAGACGCGAGGCGGCGCCCGCGGGCCGCACGCGAGGCGTACTCCCTGTACGTTGAGCGTGCGGCCGCGGGCGCCAACGAAGCAGATGGGCCTTTCTTGCCGACCTGCGCCCATGATCAGGCCAGCAGAAGACACGTCGCGCCGGCCGCCGCCAGGAGCGCGGCGAGGAGGCGGCGGGTGAGGTCGGGCTCGCGGAAGAGGGTGGCGCCGAGGAGGACGGCGATCACGGCGGACATCCGGCGGACCGCGTTGACGTAGGCGGCGGGGGCCGAGGTCAGTGCGGTCGTCTGCATCCCGGTGCCGGACACGCCCAACAGACCGTGGGCCACGAGCGTCACGACGTTGCTGGGGCGTACGCTCGCCTTCAGTCCACCGGGCACGAGCACGAGGGCCAGCGCGCCGGTCAGCAGCGCGGTGGCCCCGTGCGAGCACACGAGGTAGCTCGGCGGCCCCATCGCGAGCGCGCCCCACCGGTCGACGGCGGCCACGAAGCCGAGGAGGATCGCGGCGCCGAGCGCGTCGAGCGCGTCACGCCTGGCGAAGAGCGCGCGGAGCCCGCCCGCGCCCCCCGACAGGCTCACCGTCCCCGTCACCGAGAGCGCCAGGCCGAGCCAGCCGAGCGCGCTCGGGACCGTCCCCGACAGCACCGCGTCCGGCAGCACCGTGAACACCGGACTCAGCGCGAAGACGGGACCGACGACGGAGATGTCGCCGCGCGCGCTGGCCCGGGCCAGCAAGGCATTCATCCCCGTCACCAGCACGGCCCCGCCGAGGACCGCCGGCCACGCGCCGTCGGGCGGCGAGAAGGGGTGGCCCGACACGACGAAGAACGCGCACCAGGCGAGGGTGGCGACCGTCTGCGTCCAGGCGACGATCACCAGCGGCGGGATGGCCCGGGCCCGGCCCTTGACGACCGCGAACTGCGCGGCCTGGGTGACCGCCGCGCCGAGCGAGAGGACGAACCAGCTCAGTGCGACGCCCGAGAGCGATGCGGCGAATCGAGGAGCGCCACGGCTCCGCCGGGGCGCTACCGAGCGACTGGGGGGTGTGGGGGGCCGTGTCGGGGCCCCCCACTCAGGTCTGGATGACCGGCGGCGGCATCCGCGATCGCGTGGTCGTTGTCGGCGGGCACCGCGCCGCTCACGCCGACCGCCCCGATGACGCGGCCGGCCTCCACGAGCGGCACGCCGCCCTTGCCGAACACGAAGGCGTAGTCGCCCAGCGTGGCGACGTTGTCGGCGAAGAGCATCCGCTTCGTGAACCGGTCCTCGAGGTCGAGCGTGCTGGCGCGGAAGCCGGCGGCCGCGTTGGCCTTGGCCCGCGCGATCTCGGGGGTGACCCACAGCGCGCCGTCCATGCGGTCGCAGGCCACCAGGTGACCGGCCTCGTCCACCACCGCGACGGCGACCTCGAAGCCGAGCTCACGGGCCCGCGCGATGCCCCGGTGGATGCAGGCGCGGGCCGCCTCCAGCGAGAGGCCGCTCACGGCACGTCGACCCAGACCTCGCCGGCCTCGACGCGCACCGGATACGAGGGCACCGGGCCGCCGCGCGCGGGGAAGAGGCACTGGCCGCTGCGCACGTCGTACATCCAGCCGTGCCACGGACACGCCAGCCGAGTGCCCTTGAGCACGCCCTCGCCGAGCGGTCCACCCTGGTGCCCGCAGTCGTCACCGAGCGCGTGCACCTGCTCGCCGACGCGAACCAGCGCGACGCGGGTGCCGTTCAGCGTGACCGAGATCGGGCGATCAGGGCTGAGATCCGCCAATGCCGCGGCCCGGACCTCGCTCAAAGCTCTTCCTTGGCGACGAAGGCCCGGTGCAGACCGCTCATGTACTGCCAGCGCATCTCGGTCGCCTGCCGGACCTGGTCGAGCGCCTCCTCGCGCATGACGTCGGTCGCGCAGTGCCGCTCGACGATCTGGTAGCCGCGCTCGCCGTGGACCTCGTCGGCCTCGATGTGGATCGCGAAGAACTCCACTTCGCGGTCGTTGAAGCCGTAGTGCGTCTTGAGCGGCGGCAGGTTGCGCTTGTAGATGCCGGGCACCTGGGACTCGAGGCCCACCAGCAAGCCCGCCGCGGCAATGTGGAAGGATCGGCGCGACGTCTCGTAGCACCACGCCGTGAGGGCGCGGGTGGTCGGCAGCTGGCGCGTCGTCTCCACCTGCCGGCGGGTCACGCCGCACGCCTCGCCGAAGCGGATCAGCAGGTCGACGTGCTTCACCCCCGACTCCTCCTCCACGATGTTCTCGAGCAGGAAGTCGCGGGCGTCGGGGTCCGGGCACTCGGCATAGACCGCCGCGCACCAGCGGGGGAACTGCGAGACGTACTGGTAGTGCTGGCAGACCCACGCCCCGAGCTGGTCCCGGGTCAGCTCGCCCTTCACCCACTTCTCGGTGAACGGGTTCAGGCGGCTGTGCCGAGCATTGACGGCCTGCGCGAGCTGCGTGCGAAAATCACCGGTGGCGCTCATGGGGCACCTCCACTCGCGGCCGATGATCGGTCGCCCCGTCCGGCCAGTCAAGCCCGGGTCGTGGCGTCGCCGCCTCGTCATCGGCGCGGCCGCGGTCGCCGGCGTGCTCGCGGCCGCATCGTCCCACGCCTGCGACTGTCGCCGCCTCCCCGAGCCCTCCGCCGCGCTGGCGACCGAGGCGCCGGTCATCTTCGCCGGCCGGGTCGCGGAGATCCGTGAGCGCAGCGAGCGGCTGGTGATCACGCGGGACGGCTCGGCCGAGACGAGCGTGCGGACGCTGGAGCGCACGGTCGTCTTCCGCGTCACGCGGGCGTGGCGAGGTGTGGCGACGGCGACGTTCACGGTGGCGACGGACTGGAGCGACTGCGCCTACCCATTCGCGGCGGGGGCCGAGTATCTCGTTTTCGCCGATGCCACGGCCGGACCGCACCCCTCGACCAGCATCTGCACGCGGACGACACCGCTGGAGCGCGCCGCGCCGCTGCTGGAGCGGCTGGGGGCCGGGCGATGACCATCATCTTCGTGGTCATGGTCCTCGGCTTCCCGGCCTGCGCGCTCTGGGCGGCGCGGACGGGGGGAGCCGCCCGGCTGTGGGGCACGACGGGCGCCGCGCTGGCCGTCCTGGCCGGACTCGCGCTTGCCGGCGCCTCCGCCCACCTCGGCAACCGCCTCGCCGCGCATCAGGGCTACTGGCGGACCGCGCTCGGCACGCTGCTCGCGGCGGCGCTCCTCGGTGGCATCCCGATCCTCGCCGGAACGCTCACCGTCCACCTCGGTCGTCGCCGGATCCGCGCCGCCCCGGCGCTCTACCTGCTCGCCGCCGCGGCCGCCCTCGTCGCCTTCGTGCTGGGTACGGGCGCCGGCCTGTACGCCGCCCGCGCGCTGCTCTGACGCGGCGGCCGCCCCCTCATTCCGACATCTTGAGCAGGAGGCCATTCTCGCGCGCCCGCTCCACCGACGCGTGGAAGGCCCAGTGCGCGAGGACCGCGTAGAGCGCCGAGAGCACGAAGCCGACCGTCAGCGGCGAGGCGAACTCGGAGGGGAAGCCGAAGTGGGCGCGGTAGGCGTCGAGGAAGTACGTGAGCGGGATCGCGGCCGCGATCGCCGCCACCGGCCCCGGCAGCACCGAGACCGGATAGTAGATGCCGGCCAGGACCAGCACGAGGTTGGTGCTGGCCCAGGCGAAGGCCTCGGCCCGCGAGCCGAACAGCGTGATCAGCGCGCACACGAGCACGCCGACGATCCACGCGGTCAGGAAGCACCCCGCCAGGAACGCCGCCACCGCCCCCACCCCCGGCCGCAGCACCTGGAAGTCGAAGGCCCACGCTCCGAGCGCAGCGAGCAGGACGAAGATGACGAAGCCGCGCAGCATGCCGACCAGCCAGGCACCGACCGTGAGGTGGCGGACGCCGATCGGCGCCATGAACTGGTGCTTGACCGACTTCGACCACACGTCGAGCAGCATCGCGTAGGCCACCTCGAGCTGGCAGACGTTGATGACGGACAGCGCGATCGTGCCGACCATCACGAACGCCCCCTGCTCCGGCGTGAGCCCCAGGAAACGCGTCATGAGACCGATCGACAGCACGCCGACGACCGGCCAGAACAGCAGCTCGAAGAAGAAGAAGACGTTGCGGACGCCCATGAGGGCGTTGCGCACGACCACCGCCCACGCGGCCAGCAGCTCAGCGCGCCAGCTCAACAAAGACGTCCTCGAGGTCCGGCTCGTGGACCTGAACGTTGCGCACGACCACGCCCTCGGCCAGCAGCGCGCGCAGCAGGTCGGGCAGACGCTTCTCCGCCTCGTCCACGGTCAGCTCCAGCCAGCCGTCGCTCTGTGCGACGCGGATGACGCCCGGGGCATCGGCCAGCCAGTCGAGACGGGGTGGATCGAGCTTGAGCGCGATCACGTCGCCGAGGCCGATCTGCCGCTTGAGGGCGTCCGGCGTGCCGTGGGCGAGAATGCGACCGCCCTTGATGAAGCCGATCTCGTCGCAGAGCTCCTCGGCCTCTCGCATGTAGTGGGTGGTCAGCACGATGGTCACCCCCTGCTCGCGTCGCAGGTCGGCGACGTGCTGACGCACCCGTACGGAGACGTCGGGATCGAGGCCGAGGGTGGGCTCGTCGAGGAAGAGCAGCTCGGGATCGTTGACGAGCGCCTTGGCCAGCGCGACCCGCTGCTTGAGCCCGGTGGAGAGCTCGTTGTACTGGGCGCGGCGATAGGCGGTGAGCTCGTACTGCTCGATCAGCGCGTCCACCCGCCGGTGCAGGCGCTGGCCCGAGAGGCCGTAGAGGCGCCCGTAGAACGCGATGATCTCATCGACCTTGAGGCTCCACAGGAACGAGGGCCGGCCGCTGGCCATGTTGATGCGCCGCCGCAGCGCGACCGCGTCGCGCGCCACGTCGAGGCCGAGGACCCGCGCCTCGCCGCCGTCGGGGACGAGCAGCGTGGCGAGGATCGACAGGAATGTCGTCTTGCCGGCGCCGTTCGGTCCGAGCAGCCCGACGATGGTGCCGCGACGGACCGCGAGCGAGGCGCCGCGCAGCGCGGCCGTCTCGCGCCGACGCAGCCATCCCGACCGGAACGTCTTGGTCACCTCGCGGGCGTCGATGGCAAGCGAGGGCGCCGGGGCGGGCCGAGCCATGATCTCGATGGTAACATGCGCGCATGACGCGTCCCGGCGAGTGGCCCTCGAGCCGCCCGTGAGTGACCGCGCCGACGTCGAGGAAGCCAACGCGGCCTTCTACCGCGCCTTCGAGTCGCTGGACATCGCCGAGATGGATGTGGTGTGGGCGCACGGCGACCACGTGCGCTGCGTCCACCCTGGCTGGCCGCTGCTGTGCGGCTGGGATGCCGTACGCGACTCGTGGCAGCGGATCTTCGAGAACACCGAGGAGATGCGCTTCTCGCTGTCCGCGGTCACCGTGGAGGTCGTGGGCGACTTCGCCTGGGTGACCTGCACCGAGAACATCCTCTCCGAGGTCGGCGACCGCGTCGCCGTCACCGCGATCCTCGCCACCAACCTCTTCGAGCGCGCGCCGACCGGCTGGGCCCTCGTCCACCACCACGCTTCACACGTCGTGTGACTCGGAGGGGGACTTTGTCCCCCTTCCGACGGTCGTCGCGCGCCTTCGGCGCACTCCTCCCTGCCTCCCCCTAGGACAAGGATTGCGCCGGCGAAGCCGGCGCTCGAACGGCGGTGGATCAAGACGCGCGGCGGAAGACGGATGTATCGCGCGTGTGACCAGTTCGCGGCTGCGGGTCTCAGTCTGGTTTGTTGCTGTAGAGCCAGCGGCCGTTGGCGCGGGCGAGGGGGTGGAGGGGGGTGAGGGAGCGGACGACGCTGTGCGCGGGGTCCACCGTCGAGACCAGGAAGCAGCGTTGGGGCGAGGCCCAGGCCTCCTGGAGACGCGTGGTGCTCCAGAAGACCTCGCGCGCGTCGGGGAACGTCGCGCCGAACGCGAGGTTGGACTGGAGGCCGTTCACGATGTGCACGGGCCGGTGGACGCTCAGGAGGAGCGACGCGCTGTTCTCGAGGGCGCCCTCGTGGACGATCTGGTCGTCCGCCGCGAGCCGCCGGACCAACGCCTCGGTGATGGGACGGACCGAGCGCCCCCGCGCGAACTGCGCCATCCCCTCGCCGGCCGTCGGGAGGAAGGCGATCATCGCCGCGAGCGCCACGCCGACACCGGCGGCCGGCCATCGGCGCCAGACCGCCACGGCCATCGCGAGCGTCGCCGCGCCGAACACGAGCGCGCTCTTCACCGCCGCCGACGCGTAGGCCTCGAGCGGCGATCCGGCGGCGGTCTGACCGCGCGCGGCCAGGTTGCGCGCGGCGACGTCGACGTTCTCGAGCAGGCCGGTCGGAACCGGCAGGCGGCCGAGCGCCGCCGCGCCGAGGATCAGCGTGAGCGCGGCGAAGAGCCCCAGCACCGGCACCATGAGCGCCCGCGGCGTCGCCGCGCCCGGCAGCGCCTCGATGCACTCGTCCCACGCGCGCGCCGCCAGCAGGGCCAGCGCGGGGAACGCGGGCAAGCCGTAGTGCGGCAGCTTGAACGGGGACACGGTGAAGAACGCGACGACGGCGACGGCCCACAGGCCGAGCAGCGCCCACAGACGCGCGTCGGCGTCCGTCCACGGCGGCCGCAGCACGCGCTGCAGCGCCCAGGGCACGGCGAGCATCCACGGCAGGAAGGCCAGCACAGTGACGCCCAGGAACTGGAGCGCGCCGAGCGGCACGTCCTCGTCGGGGAAGGCGCGCTGCTGGGTGAAGTTGAGGAGGTGGTTGTCGACGACGGTGTACCAGAGGAAGCCGTCATTGCGGAGCTCCACGGCCAGGTACCACGGCAGCGCCACCGCGAGGAGGATCGCGACTCCCCACCACGGGGCCCACGCGCCGTACGGCCGCTCGCGCGTGAGCCACAGGAAGAGCGCGACGACGAGCAGCGGTCCGATCGCGCCCAGCACGTCCTTCGTGATCGCGGCCAGACCGAGGCTCGCGTAGAAGAGCGCCAGGCCCCACCGGCCACCACCGCGGTAGGCCACGATGAAGCCGGCGAAGGCCAGCACGATGAAGAGGATGAGCGGCAGGTCCGGCTTCAGCTGGCGCGCGAAGACGAAGATCCCCATGTTGGCCGCGACGAAGAGTCCGGCCAGCAGGCCAACCCTGGGACCGCCGAGGATCACGCCCACGCGCCCGGTCACCGCGGCCACGCCGATGGCCGCGAGGGCCGGCCAGATGCGCGCCGCCAGCTCGGTCGGCCCTACCACCGAGAACGACGCGGCCATCAGCCAGTAGAGGAGCGGAGGCTTGTCGAAGTAGCGCACTCCGTCGACCCGCAGGGTGATCCAGTCACCGGTGGTACGGATCGTCTGCGCGATCGCGGCGTGAAATCCCTCGGGGGGATCGAGAAACGGGGCGGCGCCGAGCCCGAGCAGGTACATCAGGCCGACCGCGAGGAGGGCGAGGCCGAACGGGACCCGCGGCACGAGAACGTCTATCCGGGTCGCGTCAGGTGATCTTCACCACGACCTGGGCCGGCAGACGGGCCAGGAAGTCGGCCAGCGCCTGCTCGACGTATCCGCGGTCGCGCGACTCGAGCGTCACCTTCACCTTGTATTCGGGATTGGAGAACTCCGGGTAGGAGCCGAGCTGCAGCAGCGGAAAGTCGACGAGCAGCCCGTTGAGATAGTCGGCGAGCGTGCCCTCCCCGATCGAGACGAACACGTTGCGCAGGTGGATGGGCTGATCCCGGAACCGCTCCCGCAGGGCCTCGAACTTCGCGCGAAAGATCTCCGGCACCCCGGGCAGGACGTAGACGTTGCGCATGAGCACGGTGGGAAAGCGCACGGTCTCGCCCCCGACCAGCTCGGCGCCGTCCGGGATCTCGGCCATGCGGAGCGCGGCCTCGGTGACGGCGCCGCGGTAGTACCGCTCGAGCAGCTCCACCAGCGTCGGGTGGCGGACGACCGAGACCTGCATGGCGCGCGCCACGCCCTCGATCGTGACGTCGTCATGGGTGGGGCCGACCCCACCCGAGGTGAACACCACGTCGAAGTCCCGGCTGAAGTCCGCCACCACCTCGGCGATGAGCTGCACCTCGTCGGGGATCACCGTGATCCGACGCACGTCGACACCGAGCGCGCGTAGCTCGCGACACAGGTACGCGGCGTTGGCGTCAGCGATCTTGCCCGAGAGGATCTCGTTGCCGATGAGGATGATGCCCGCGGTCTTCGGCATGGCTTCCGGATTCTACTACGATAGAATTCGGACTGACGCATGATCGCCGTGTCTCCACCGATCCGTCTCTCCGGCTGGGCGCTCGTCCTGGGCGCGTCGTCGGGCTTCGGCGCCGCCACCGCGCTGGCGCTGGCCGAGGCCGGCCTCGACGTCTTCGGCGTGCATCTCGACCGCCGCGCGACGCTGGCCAACGCCGAGCGCGTGGTCGCCGCCATCGAGGCGCGCGGGCGACGCGCGCGCTTCTTCAACGTCAACGCCGCCGACGCGGACCGACGCGGCGAGGTCGTGAACGCGATGGAGCAGGCGCTCGTCGGGGCCGGCCAGCCGGGCCAGCTGCGCGTGCTGCTCCACTCGCTCGCGTTCGGCGCGCTCAAGCCCTACGTCGCCGACGATCCCAAGGACGTGGTGACGGCGGCCCAGGTGGGCATGACGCTCGACGTGATGGCCCACTCGCTCGTGTACTGGGCGCAGGACGTGGTGGCTCGGGGCCTGATGGGCCCGGGCGGCCGCATCTACGCGATGACCTCGTCGGGCGGGGCGCGCGCGCTGCCGTACTACGGTGCCGTCTCGGCCGCCAAGGCCGCGCTGGAGGCGCACGTGCGACAGCTCGCCGTCGAGCTCGCGCCACGACGCATCACCGCCAACGCGATCCGGGCCGGCGTCACCGCGACCCCGGCGGCGCAGAAGATCCCCGGCTACGAGTCGCTCGAGGAGGGCGCCCGCCGCCGCAATCCGTCGGGCCGCCTCACGACGCCGGACGACGTCGCCCGCGCCATCGTCGTGCTCTCCCACGACGACACCGCGTGGATCACCGGCAACGTCATCGGCGTCGACGGCGGCGAGGACGTCGTCCTGTGACGTACGCCCATGCCCTCGTGCTCGGGCTCGTCCAGGGGCTCACCGAGTTCCTGCCGGTGTCGTCGTCGGGGCACCTGATCCTGGTACCCCACGTCTTCGGCTGGGCCGACCAGGGCCTGGCGGTCGACGCCGCCCTTCACCTCGGCACTCTGGCCGCGCTCATCGCGTACTTCCGCGGCGAGCTGGTCGACCTCGCCACCGGCGCCCTGTCGCGCCGGCTGATCCTGGTGCTGATCGCCGCCACCGTGCCCGCGGCCGTGCTCGGCCTCGCCTTCGGGCGCACGATCGAGACGAGCCTGCGCGCGCCGCTGCTCATCGCCATCACGACGGCGTTCTGGGGCGGCGTCATGTGGGCCGCCGATCGTCGCGCCCGGCCGGCCCCCACGAGCGCCGACGATCCCATCGAGCGCGTGGGCTGGGGCCAGGGACTCCTGGTGGGTTGCGCGCAGGCGCTCGCGCTGATCCCGGGCACCTCGCGCTCCGGCATCACGATCACAACCGGTCTCTTCGCCGACCTCGACCGCGCCACCGCAGCCCGCTTCGCATTCCTCCTCGGCATCCCGGTCACCGCCGGCGCCGGCCTCGTCAAGAGCCTCGAGCTCCTCCGCACCGGCCTCCCCCCCGGCGAGGCCGGCCCCCTCCTCGTCGCGATCCTGATGTCCTTCATCAGCGGCTGGTTCGCCGTCTGGTTCCTCGTCCGCTACCTAAAACAACGCTCCCTCCTCCCCTTCGTCATCTATCGCTTCGTCCTCAGCGCCGTCATCCTGGCTGTTGCTCTGTAGTCGCTCCTCAAGAACCACCGACTCCCCGCCGCCGGTCGCTCAAAAAGGTCCAGATGCTAGGCGCCGACGAGCGACGACTGAGGCGTGGGCCGCCCACGCCGCAGGGAGGAGCGAGGAGGCAACGACGCAGATGGGCCTTTTTGAGCGACCGGCTAGGCGGGGCGAACGCGGTCCGGCACAGCCTTCGCGAGCCCACCGATGAGGCGCTCGCGCGTCACGGGCTTGGCAAGAAGCACATCGACATACCGCGCATGCGCAGACTCGAGCTCGTCAGCCCATCCAGTGAGAAGCACCACCGGCACCGCGCGACGGCGCTTGATCTCCTCGGCGAGTGAGAGGCCCGTCATGCCGGGCATCCCGAGGTCGGTGACGACGACGTCGACGGGCTCCCGCTCGAAGAGCTCGAGCGCCTCGCGGCCCGAGGCCGCGCTGATGACGGTGTGGCCGGTCGCGGCCAGCATCGCGCGGATCACGTCGAGCACCTCGGGCTCGTCCTCGACGGCGAGGATGCGCAGCGGCTCCAGGGTCGGCAGGAAGGCCGGGGGGCGCGCGGCCTCGGCCGTGATGGCGGGGAACGACATCGTGAAGGTGGTGCCGGTCCCCTCCCGGCTCGACACGCGGATCGAGCCGCGATAGCGGTGGACGATCTCCTGGGCAAGACTCAGGCCGAGTCCGGAGCCGCCCTCGCTCGAGCGCGTGGTGAAGAACGGCTCGAAGGCCAGCCGTTGCACCTCGGGACTCATCCCACGTCCGGTGTCGGAGATCGACACCATCGCCCGGTCGTCCTCGCCGCGCACGTGCAGCGTGAGGCGGCCGCCCGACGGCATCGCGGCCAGCGCGTTCTCGAGGATGTTGAGCAACGCCTCCCGCACCTCGCTGGCGACCGCCAGGATCATCGGAGCCGGCTCGGCCTTCAGGTCGATCTCGTAGCGGATGCCGCGCCGCGCCGCCTCGTTGTCCCACTGCGGACGGGTCAGCGCGAGGAGCTGCTCGAGGACGTCACGGAGCTGGACGCCCTCGGGACCGCGCACCCGGGCCGGCCGCGAGTAGTCTTGCAGCCGCCGCACCGTCTCCACGCTGTCGGAGGCGCCCTGGTTGATCACGCGCAGGGCGTGCACGAGCTCGTCGCGGTCGATGGCCTCGTCGGCGGCGAGGCGCTCGAGCAGCATCTCCGTCCAGCCGAGCACCGGGGTGAGGCGGTTGTTGATGTTGTGGGCGACGCCGGCCGCCAGCGAGCCGAGGGTGCGGAACTTCTGCTCTCGGATGAGGCGGAAGCGCAGCTCGTGCTCGCGACTGACGTCGCGGAACACCGCGATCCGCTGCACGTCGCCATCGGGTGCGGTGGCGGTGGACAGCGAGACCAGCACGGGCCGCGGGTCGCCGCCGCGCGTGATCAGGAGGATCTCGCCCTGCCACGACGGCTGGCGCATCTGGCTCGTGAGCGCCGCGACGTCCTGGCTGGTGGCGAGCAGATCGGTCCAGCGCCGGCTGCGCAGGGCCTCGCCCTCGGCGCCGACCATCTCGGCGAAGGCGCGGTTGGCGAAGATGACGGTGTCGTGGGCGTCGGTGACGACCACGCCCTCGCCGATCCGCCGCACGACGTCGGCCAGCTCGCGCGCCTCCGCCTGCAGCCGGGCGTGCTCCATCGTCACCGCGATCCGGTCGGCGACGATGCGCAGCAGCCGGTCGCCCCGGGGGTCGGCCAGGCGCGCGCGACGCGCGATCTCCAGCACGCCGATGGCGGCGCCGCCGACGATGAGGGGCGCGACCATCAGCGAGCGGAAGCCACCGGCCCGGATCGCGGGGTTGGTCACGCGGGTGTCGGTGGAGGCGCCGTCGGGGATGAGCAGCGGAGCCTGGGTCGCCAGGGCGATCGCGGCCTCCCCGCTGGCGGCCGGCATCGCCACCCGGCGGACGTCGCCGCCGAGCCCCGTCGCCGCTCGCCCGCGCAGCTCGCGGCGCGCCTCGTCCAGCAGAAGGATCGCCGCGGCGTCGGCGCCGAACACGCGGGCCACCACCTCGACCATCTTGCCGAGCAGCGTGTCGGGATCGCTCGCCGTCAGCGCCGCCTCGGCGATCTCCTCCAGCGCCTGGATCTCCGCGGTGCGGCGGCTGAGGAGCCGGCCCGTCACGAGGGTGCGCGTACGGGCGACGAGCTCCTCGGGTAGGAACGGCTTCGTCATGTAGTCGTCGGCGCCGTCGCGCAGGCCGCGGATGCGCGCCGACGGGCTCGACAGCGCGCTGAGGACCAGGATCGGCGTCGTGGCCAGCACCGGCCGGGCTCGCATCCGCTCGATCACCTCGTACCCGCTCATGCCGGGCAGCATGAGGTCGAGGACGACGAGGTCCATCTCCGGGGTGTGCTCGAGCGCCTCCAGCGCGGCCTCGCCGGTGGGCACCGACTCGACCTCGTACCCCTCGGCCACGAGCAGGTCGCGCAGCAGCAGGGCCGTGTCGCGGTTGTCCTCCACGACCACGATGCGCGCGGTCTCCGTCACGCTCACCGGACGGCCACCCCGTGGCTCTGCAGCGTGGCGGTGACGACGCGCGTGAGGTCGTCGGGCGTGAACGGCTTGGTCAGGTACGCGTCGCAGCCCGCGTGCAGGGCGGCCTCGCGCTCCTGGGAGCGCGACAGGGCCGAGACCGCGATGATGGGCACGGTGGACGTCCGCGGGCTCTGGCGCAGGCGGCGAGCGACCTCCCAGCCGCTCAGTCGGGGCAGCATGAGGTCGAGGAGGATCAGCGTGGGCGGCCGCTCGGCGGCCTCGCGGATCGCCTGCTCGCCGTCGTCGCAGATGCGCGCCACGCCGCCCAGCACGTCCTCGACGACCAGGCGCACGAGGTCCTGCGTCTGCGGCTCGTCCTCGACCACCAGCACCTCGCGGCCCTCGAGGAAGGGCTCGACCGGCACCGGTTCGGCCGGGCCCGACGCCTCGGCGAGCGCCGGCTCCACGGCCAGCGGCAGCGTGAACGTGAACCGGCTGCCCCGGTTCTCGCCCTCGCTCTCCGCCCGCACGACGCCCCCGTGCAGCTCGACCAGACGTCGCACGATGGCGAGGCCGAGCCCGGAGCCGCCGTGCCGCCGCTGCATCGGCGCCTCGACCTGGTAGAAGGGGTCCCAGATCCGCATCAGCTCGTCCTTCGGGATACCGACGCCGCGGTCCTCGACGGCGATCCACGCCTGGTCGCGCTGGCGGCCCGCCGACACGCGCACGAGACCGCCGTTCGAGCTGAACTTCACGCCGTTGCCGACGAGGTTCACGAGGATCTGCTGCAGCCGCGAGGGGTCGGCGTTCACCAGGGGCAGGTCGGCCGGCACCGCGTTGTCGATGCGCAGCTGCTTGGCCTGGGCCGCCACGCCGACGACGGCTGCGACCTGGTCGACGATCTGCCGCACCCGGGTCGGACGCGCGTGCAGCTCGACCCGACCGGCCTCCAGGCGGGAGACGTCGAGCAGGTCGTTGATGAGATCGCTCAGCCGCTGCGCGCTGCGGAAGATCGCCTCCTGGTGCTCGAGCTGGCGGGCCGTGAGCGGGCCGTGGACCTGCCGCGTGAGCAGACGGCTGTAGCCGATGATCGCGGTGAGCGGCGTGCGCAGCTCGTGGCTCACCATCGCCAGGAACTCGCTCTTGAGCTGGTCGAGCCGGCGCAGCTCCTCGTTCACCTGGGCGAGCGCGCGCGCCTCGCGGTCCTTCTGCGCGTACTCGGTCTCGTACTCGCGCACGAGCCCGGCCGTCTCGATGAAGACCTTGTAGCGCCGCCGCAGGAACAGGAACGTGAACGTCACCCCCGCCGCGAGCCAGTCGACGACGACTAGCGTGATCCCGACCTCCTCCGACAGCGGGGGGGCGGCCCACACCCGGACGGCGGCCCGCAGCCCGACCCCGAGGAACACCAGCGCGAAGACCACCCCGAGCGGCTCGACCCGCTGGGAGGCCCGGTGGTGGATGGCGCGAACGATCAGGACGGCGATGCCGAAGGCCGAGGTCGCGAGGACCAGGTTGGCCAGCCGATAGAGCAAGTCGAGCGATGGGAGAGTCATTCAGGCGCCCTGACAACCCACAGCATCATACACACGGACGAAGCCCGGAGAAGCCCGCAACTATTGAAATGTGTGAAACTTTTTACCCATCGACGCCAATCTGATCACGGCCGACGGCGGAACGTGCTGGCTTTGTGCGTCCTTACAAGCCCGTCCGTCGGCTGTCAGGCGAAACGTCGACGAACAGCGTTTGAAAAATACACCACTGCGGAATCCGCGCCATCCACAATAGGTTTCCATTCTCCCGGTCGCGGCACGCCCGTTGCTCTACAGGCCCCCCATGCTTCGATCACGTTCAGCCTGGGTTCGCGTGCTCCAGCTCTACACGGTCGACGACGACGGGCCTGACGCCATCGGGGACCACGTCGAGGACGGGCTCCTCGACGTGAGGGTCCACGCTCGCTCCCGCTTCCGCAGCCTCACCGATCCTTCACGCTTCGCCATCTACTCCGTCCACAACGCCGAGGGCGCCCCCGGAATGCCGATGGGTCGCGGTGAGCACACGCTGATCGCCGTCCGTGAGTTCCGGCGGGTGCCGCTGGACGCCTCCGGACTGGCCCTCACGGTCTTCACCGCGCAGCCGGGGCGGGCCGTCACCGTCGTCGCCGCGCTCGCCGCCTTCGTCGAGCGCGCCGTGGGACTCTATCAGCCGGGATACCTGTTGCTGGCCCACTCGCTGGAGGATCCGCGGCACTCGCTGCTGCTGACGGCGATGCGGGATTCGATCCTGCTCGGAGCGGCGGCGCCTGCCGCGTTCAACCTGAACGACGTGATGGGTGAGCTGGCGCCGATGCTGGCCGCCTCCCCGGAGTCCTACGACTACTGTCCCGAGCCTGCAGCCGAGACCCTCACCGGCGCGCTCTCACCCTACGCCGTATGAAGCGCGCGCAGGCGGCTGATAAAGGCCCAGCTGCTTCGTTGGCGCCCGCGGCCGCACGCTCACCGTACAGGCAGTACGCCTCGCGTGCGGCCGGCGGGCGCCGCCTCGCATCTGGACCTTTCTCAGCCGCCTGCGGCGTTGTGGCCCCTAACGTCGAGGGGCGCCCCGAGCACCCTTGGGTAATAAAAAATCAATCAGCCAGTCGCGGCTCGCGGTCACGGCCTGCGCGCGATGCGCGGCGTCGGTCAGGCGGTGATCCCCGCCGGGGATGAGGAGCAGCTCGCACGGCTCGGCGGCGGCCTCGTGCAGCGTCACGCCGTGCGCCAGGCCGACGACCTCGTCGGCCTCGCCGTGGATCACGAGGTGCATCGGCACGCCGCGCGGCGCCAGCGCGTAGCGTCCGGTTGCGTACTCCAGCGCGAACGGCACGCCCAGGCCCCGGCCCGCCTCGAGGTCGTCGTTGGCCAGCTCGGTGAGACTCGCCGGCGTGTTCCAGGTGACGATCGGCAGGCCGCCCCGGCGCGCCGCCACGTGGAGCGCGACGAAGCCCCCGAGGCTCGACCCGAGGAGGCCGAAGTGGCCGTCGATCCCCGGCTGGGCGGCCAGGAAGGCGAGCACGGCCTCGACGTCCTCGATGCGGGAGGCGATCGTGGTCTCGTCCTCGCGGCCGCTCGATTCGCCGCAGCCGCGGAAGTCGAACCGCGCGAGCGCGAGGCCCGCGGCGGGCAGCGCCTCGGCGAGCCGCAGGTACTTGTCGGTGTCCTTGGAGGCGCCGAGGCCGTGGCAGGCGACGACGGCCGGGGCCGGCGATCGAGCGGGCCGGTGCAGGACGAGGGCGACCGCGCCGCCGGCGACCGGCACGCGGTGGCGCTCGACGGTCACCGCCAGATGAGATCGAAGAGTCGACAGGTGTTCGCGGTGAGCTCGTGCATCGCGTCGTCCACGGGCAGGCGCTTGAGCTTCGCGACCTCCTCGGCGACGCGCGAGGCCAGCCACGGCCCCGAGGACAGCGTGGCGAACTCACCGCCGTACTTCCAGGGGGCGTCGCTCTCGACCAGCAGCGACTCGATGGGCACCTGCGCGACGAGCTCGCGGTCGCGCTCGCGGTAGACGACCTCCGGGGTCACCGACACGAGATACCCCGCGTCGACGATCGCGCGCGTGACGTCGGCCGGCGCCTTGTGCCAGTGGAACACGGCGCGGTCGACGCCGTGGCGCTTGAGCGCCGCGAGCGCGTCGGCGGCGGCCGCGTGCGGCGCGTGCAGCGCGACCGGCAGGTCGTAGCGCACGGCCAGCGCCAGCATGCGGTCGAGCCGCGCGCGACCCCGCGCCATCACGCCGGCCGCGTCGGCGGCACCGCTCAGCGAGTACCAGGGCAGCCCCACCTCGCCGATACCCACGATGTGGGCGTGGTGCTCGTGCACCTGCGCCTCGACGCGCTCGAGGTCGGCGTCGCTGAGCGTCCAGTCGGGATGGAAGCCCAGGCAGGCCCACACGCCCTTGGGCGCCGCGCCGCGGGTCGCCGCCAGCGTCCGCGCGTTGCTCTCGAGATCGCAGCCCACGCCCACGACCCCGTAGACGTCGTGGGCGAGGGCCAGACGTACCGTCTCGGGCACGTCGGTGAACGCCGCGTCGTGCAGGTGGCAGTGACTGTCGATCACCATCCCGGCGCCTCTCTCAGTTGCCGGCCACCACCATGCGGCCGACGAGCAGCGTCGGCGACACGGTCCGGTCCCGCATGACGAGGTCGTTGCCGATGCCCTCGATCGCCCCGAACATCTCGAGCAGGTTTCCGGCGACCGTGACCTCCTCCACCGGGTAGGTCAGCTCGCCGTTCTCGATCCAGAGGCCGACGGCGCCCCGCGAGTAGTCGCCGGTGACGCCGTTGACGCCGAAGCCGATCAGCTCGGTCACGTACAGGCCGCTCTTCACCGACCGGATCAGGTCCTCCGGCGGCGTCGGGCCCGGCCGGAGGATCAGGTTCGTCGTCGACACGCCGACGCCGGCGCCGTCGCGCGAGGCGTGGTGGGTGGAGCGCAGCCCGAGTTTGCGGCCGCTGTAGCTGTCGAGCAGGTACGACTCCAGCACGCCCTCGCCGACGAGCACGGTCGAGCGCGTCGCCAGCCCCTCGCCGTCGAAGGGCCGCGAGCCCAGCGCGCGCGGGATGAGCCCGTCGTCCACGATCGTCACCGACGGCGCCGCGATGCGTTTGCCGAGCCGGTCGAGGAGGAACGAGGCGCGCCGGTAGAGGCCGGGGCCGCTGGCGGCGCCGGCGATCGAGCGCACGAGGCTGGCCGCGGTGTCGGGGTCGAACACGATCGGGACCTCGGTGGTCTTCACCTTGCGCCCACCCAGCCGCCGCAGCGCGCGCCGGGCGGCGGTGCGACCGATGGCGGCCGGCTCCTCGAGCGCGGCGCGGTGGCGCACCGCCGAGTACCAGTAGTCGCGCTGCATCTCGCCGCCGGCCGAGGCGACGGGCGAGACCGAGAGCCCGAAGGCCGTGGTGGCGTAGCCACGGGCGAAGCCGTGCGAGGTCGCGTAGACGTAGCGCGCGCGTCGGTCCCAGTACTCGGCGCCCTCGGAGTTGCCGATCCGCGGATCGCTCTCGAGCGCCGCCGCCTCGGCTCGCCGGGCCAGCTCGACCTTGGCCTCGGGCGTCGGCTCCTCACCGGACGCCGTCTCCTCGAGCTCGAGGTCGGGCACGGCGGTGATGAGCTCGGCGGGATCGGGCAGGCCGGCGTGCGGGTCCTCGGCCGTCACGCGCGCGAGCGCGGTGGCCTCGTCGACGACGCGCTCGAGCGACGCGCGCGAGAGGTCGGACGTCGAGGCGGCGGCCGACGCCTTGCCGGCGAACACGCGCAGCGACAGCCGCTGCTCGCGCGAGTGCTTGACCGTGTCGACCTGCCCCAGGCGGACGGAGGCGCTGAAGTGCTGCTCCTCGATCAGGAACCCGTCGGCCTCGGTGGCGCCGCGGGCCCGGGCGCGGCTGAGAACGTCGGTCAGGAGCTCCGGACGGACGGCCTCGGCGCTCACACCTGGGTCCCGCCGACCGTCATGCCGTCGATGCGGATCGTCGGCAGGCCCACCCCGACGGGCACCGACTGCCCGTCCTTGCCGCAGGTGCCCACGCCCTCGTCGAGGGCCAGGTCGTGCCCGACCCGGCTCACGCGCGTGAGCGCGTCGGGACCGTTGCCGATGAGGGTCGCGCCTTTGACCGGCGCCGTCACCCGGCCGTTCTCGATCAGGTAGGCCTCGCTCGCGGAGAACACGAACTTGCCGCTCGTGATGTCGACCTGGCCGCCGCCGAAGGTCACCGCATAGAGACCATTGGGAACCGAGCGAATGATCTCTTCGGGGTCGTCCTGCCCGGCCAGCATGAACGTGTTCGTCATGCGCGGCATGGGCGGGTGCGCGTACGACTCGCGCCGGCCGTTGCCGGTCGGCGTCATCTTCATCAGGCGCGCGTTGAGCCGGTCCTGCATGTACGCCGTGAGGACGCCGTTCTCGATGAGCACGGTGCGGCCGGTCGGCGTGCCCTCGTCGTCCACGTTGAGCGAGCCGCGCCGGTTGGGAATGGTGCCGTCGTCGACGACGGTGACCAGCTCCGAGGCGACCTTCTGGCCGAGACGTCCGGCGAACGCCGAGACGCCCTTGCGGTTGAAGTCACCCTCTAGGCCGTGGCCGATCGCCTCGTGGAGCAGGATACCGGGCCAGCCAGGCCCGAGGACGACGGTCATCGTGCCGGCCGGGGCATCCACCGAGCGCAGCTTGAGGATCGCCTGGCGGGCCGCCTCGTTGGCGAAGCGCGTCCACCGCTCGCCCTCGAGGAAGAAGTCGAAGGGTACCCGCCCGCCCCCGCCCCAGGCGCCGATCTCGCGCTTGCCGTTCTCCTCGGCGATGACGGTCACGTTCAGTCGCGTGAGCGGCCGGACGTCGCCGATCGTCCAGCCGGAGGCGGTCGCGATGAGCATCACGATCTCCTCGCTGGCGACGCTGGCGATCACCTGGGCGATGCGGGGGTCGGCGGCGCGGGCGGCGGCGTCGATCTTCCGCAGCAGGTCCAGCTTGCGATCGAGCGCCGTGACGATCGGCGGCTCCGCCAGCGTGTAGAGGTCGTGGGCCCGGCCGCGGCCCGGCACGACCAGCACGCCCGAGGTGCTCGCGCGGTCGGCAATCGCCCGGGCCTGGCGGGCGGCCTCCTCGAGGTTTGCCAGCGAGATGTCGTCGGTGTGGGCGTACCCGGTGCGGGTCTCGGCCTGCGCGCGGACGCCGGCGCCCTGGCTCACGTGGCGCGACGCCTTCTTGACCACGCCCTCTTCGAGCACCAGCTCCTCGTTGACGCGGTACTCGAGATAGATGTCGGCGTCGTCCACGCGCCCGGCGAGGCTACCGCCGAGCAGGCGCTCCATCAGGGACGGCGTGACGTTGAATCGATCGGAAAAGAAATGCTCGGGACTCGTTCGAGCGAGATCGTTCATGGGCTCGGAGGGCTCCAATCCTAACGCGGCGTCCGCCACGTCCCAAACTTTTCGGGCACCCCTTATTGTAGCCCGCCGCGGAAGGCCTCACCCGCCCTGAAACTCGTGGATTATCTCGTGAATCCGGCGCAGGCCGTACATGAGCGAGGGGCCCGGCGCGAGCACGTCCTCGCCGGGAATCTCGTGGATCCGGCCGGCCGTCACCGCCGCCACCGCCTGCCAGCCGGGACGCGCGGCGATCGCGGCGCGATCGACCGGCTTGCCGCACCACGAGGCCAGGATGATCTGGGGATCGCGGCGCGCCACCTCGTCGGCCGTGACGACGCGCTCACGCGCGCCGCGCCGCTCGCGCAGCTCGGCGAAGACGTCACTGCCGCCCGCGAGCTCGATGAGGTCCGAGACCCACCCGATGCCGCTGATCAGCGGATCCATCCACTCCTCGAAGTAGACGCGCGGCCGGTCCGGCCACACCGAGGAGTACTCGCGGATCTGTTTGACCTCGTCGCGCATGTCGGCCACGAGCTCGCGCGCGGCGGGCTCGCAGCCCAGGGCGCCGCCGATGATGAGGATCGCGCGCAGCACCTCGTCGAATGAGCGCTGGTTCGTGCACAGCACGGCGACGCCGGCGGCGATGAGCTCCCCGACGACGTCGCGCTGCAGATCGGAGAAGGCGAGGACCAGGTCCGGCTCCAGCGCGAGGATCCGGTCGGTGCGGAACGTCGTGAAGCCGCCCACGCGGGCCCGCTCGCGGGCCGCCTCCGGACGGCGCGCGGTGCCGGGCACGCCGACCACCCGCTCCCCGGCACCGAGCGCGAAGGCGATCTCGGCGGTCTCGGCGGTCAGGCAGACGACGCGCCGGGGGAAGTCGACGCCGGACTTGCCGTACATCGCCTCAGCCCGCGTGCGCGGGCCGTTCGACGTGCGCGTAGTGACTACGCATGAGCCAGGCCGGGAGCGCCTGGACGAGCGGGCGCGCCCCCTCGACCCGCACCCGCCCCATCCGCGTCGCCTGGGCGAACTCGAGCTGACCCATCCAGACGCGCGCCATCGCGGACGCCTCGGCCGAGACCACGACGTCGACCTCGAAGCCAGGATCTTTCAGGCACAGGTCGACGTCGGGTTTCTCCAAGATCAGCCACCACGTGCGGAGGCCCTTGTAGTGGGCCGGCAGCGCGCGGAACTCGAAGCGCACGACGACCCGCTGCTCCGGCAGCCGGTTGGCGTCGATCCGCCGCCGCACGTTCCACATGAGCACGCTCACATCGATGTTCTTCGGGTCGAACTGGCCGTCGACCCATCGCTGCCCCCAGGCGCCGAGCCCGTCCACGACCCCGCGCAGCTCCTCCCCGGCTGGGGTGAGCCGGTACTCCCGTCCGCGGCTGCGCGCGAGCGGCCGGCTCTCGATGACGCCGGCGTCCTCGAGCTCGCGCAGCCGCACGGCCAGCAGCGTCCGCGAGATGAGCGGCACGCCGCGGCGGATGTCGGTGAAGCGTCGCTCGCCCGCGAACAGCTCCCGGAGGATGAGCGGGGTCCAGCGCTCGGCGAAGATCTCGGCGGCCACGGCGACCGGGCAGAACTGGCCATAGCCCTTCATGGCCCCGACTGTAGGCAGGGCGCCGGGGCGCGGCAAGTCCATTTTTAGGTCTTGGCCCGCCTGCCCAGGCTTGCGATGGTTGACGCGCCAGGAGAATGGGCGCACGTCGGGACACGGAAGGAGGTACCGCCATGACGATCGCTCGACCCGACCGGACCGCCGCCGGGCCCGCGACGGACTGGGCCGGCGTGATCCGTGACCTCGCCCCGCGCTTCACCGCCCGCGCCGCGGCCCACGACGCCCACGACTCGTTCGTGGCGGACAACTACGCCGAGCTCCGCGAGCGCCGGGTGTTCTCGGCCGGCATCCCCGTCGAGCTGGGCGGCGGCGGCGCGTCGTACCGCGAGCTCTGCGAGATGCTCCGCATCCTCGCCCACGCCTGCAGCTCGACGGCGCTGGCGCTGGCGATGCACACGCACCCGGTGGCGACGGCCGTCTGGCGGTGGCGCCACGAGTCGGCCCCGGTGGAGCCGTTCCTCCGCCGCCTCGCCGCCGAGGAGCTCATCGTCGTCACGAGCGGCGGCTCGGACTTCCTGGCCGGCTCCGGCACCGCCGTGAAGGTCGACGGCGGCTACCGCGTCACCGGACGCAAGGTGTTCGGCAGCGGCTCGCCCGCGGGCCACGTGTTCATGACGACGGCCATCCACGACGATCCCGTCGAGGGCGCCACGGTCCTGCACGTCGCCGTGCCGCTCGACGCGCCGGGCGTGACGGTCGCCGACAACTGGCGGACGCTCGGGATGCGCGGCACGGGCTCCAACGATGTCCTGCTCCAGGACGTGTTCGTCCCCGACGCCGCCGTCGGGGTGCGGCGTCCGCCCGGCCGCTGGACGCAGGTGTTCTTCGTGATCTACGCCGTCGCCTTCCCGCTGATCTACTCCGTGTATCTCGGCGTCGCCGAGGCCGCGCGCGAGATCGCGGTCCGGGAGGCGGGGCGGCGGCGCCAGGATCCGAGCGTCCAGACACTGGTGGGCGAGCTGGACACCGAGCTGGCCGCCGCGCGGATCACCGTGCGCCACATGATCGACGTCGCCGACACGGATCGCCTCGGGCCCGACACGACGAACGCGATGCTGGTCGGCCGCACGCTGGCCGGCCGCGCCGCGATCCGGACCGTCGACAAGGCCCTCGAGGTCGCGGGAGGCGCGGGCTTCTATCGCGCGCTCGGGCTGGAGCGCCTCTTCCGCGACGTGCAGGGAGCCCGGTATCACCCGCTCCAGGAGAAGCCGCAGGCGCTCTTCACCGGTCGCTTCGCCCTCGGGCTGGACGTGAACGGCTGACCCACGACCCACACGTAGAAAGGAGCACCACGATGCCCAGTCATCTCACTCGTGCCTGCATCGGACTCCTGGCCGCCCTGCTGCTGGCGGCCGCGCCGGACGCGCGAGCGGACGTCGTCACCGACGCCAACGCGCGGGCCGCCGAGATCGCCTCCCGCCATCCGGCGACGCCGATCGCGGTGCGGATGATGGCGATCGTCCAGGTCTCGGTCTTCGACGCCGCCACCGCCATCACCGGGCGCTATCCGGCGTTCCGCGCGACGGTCACCGCCGCGCCGGGCGCGTCGGTGGACGCGGCGGTCGCCGCCGCCACGCGCACCGCGCTCCTGAAGCTCCTGCCGGCGCAGCAGGCGGCGATCGAGACCGACTACCAGGCCGCGCTGAGGGCCGTGCCGGACGGTGCCGCGAAGAGCAGCGGCATCGCGGTCGGCGAGCAGGCCGCGAACGCCGTCCTCGCCTCCTGTGCCGACGACGGCGCCGTCGCGCCGAACACGTACCGGCCCCACACCACGCCCGGCGTCTACGTGCCGACGGTGTTCCCCGCCGTGCCCCACTGGGGCAAGCGCAAGCCGTGGGTCATGACGAGCGGCGACCAGTTACGCCCTGCCCCGCCGGTCAGCCTGACCAGCGACACCTGGAAGCGTGACCTCGCGGAGATCAAGGCCGTCGGCGGCAAGACCAGCACCCAGCGCACGGCGGAGCAGACCGCCATCGCGCAGTTCTGGGAGGCGACCTTGCCGAACGTCTACTGGCCCGTCGCGCGCGCGGTCGCGAATGCCCCCGGGCGCGACGTGACCGACAACGCGCGGCTGCTCGCCACGGCCGCCGTGGCCATGGACGACGCGCTGATCGCGGTGTTCGACGCCAAGTACACGTACAACTTCTGGCGCCCGGTGACGGCCATCCGGAACGTCGAGGGCGATCTGCGCGATCCGGCCTGGGTGCCGTTCATCGACACGCCGATGCATCCCGAGTACCCGTGCGCCCACTGCATCGTGTCGGCGTCGATGGGCACCGTGCTCGCGGCCGCCATCGGCTCCAGCCCGGGCCCGAAGCTCAGCTCGAGCAGCTACACCGCCAGCGGAGCCACCCGCACCTGGAACACCCCGCAGGAGTTCATGCAGGAGGTCGCCACGGCGCGCATCTACGACGGCGTCCATTACCGCTTCTCGACCGAGGTCGGCACCGCCATGGGCAAGAGAGTCGGCGAGCTCGCCGTCTCGCGCTTCAAGACGACACGCTGACGACATCGGGGGCAGGCTGTTCGTGTCTTGAGTTGGAGGTTCGCGGAGCGCCGCCACCCGACGTGGGCGGGGTGCGCACGAGCTGAGTCCCGGGCGCGCCACTTGATGGC
>Ga0209382_10001611_pt1 | contig 35097 bp, 19 predicted proteins | sample SoiMetdeltSBSDD5_FD_187599 | JGI IMG/M metagenome (GOLD analysis project Ga0209382, IMG submission 187599) | Bulk soil microbial communities from a Populus tree surrounding site in Tennessee, USA - Soil MetaG P. deltoides SBSDD5 (SPAdes) (version 2) | ecosystem: Environmental > Terrestrial >... | reverse complement strand
TGCTGGTCCTCGTGCAGCAGCAATGCATCGACGAATTCTTTCGGCACTTCATTGAGTGGCGTCCAGAGTCGATATTGCTGATCGCTCGCGAGCGTCAGTCGCAACAGTCGTCCGTGCTCGTCGAATACTGCGGTCGACGAAGGAATCCGCGTTGCGAGCGGCTCGCGCGGCGCAAGCCGAATGCCGATCACCGTCGCGATTGCGACGACAATGACGGCAAGCAACGCGCTCAGGGCTTTCACGGCCGCGACACCGCCAACTTTCCGGCTGCCGAGCGCCCGATCACGCTGCGCTGGTACATCGCCTCACCGTACGCGGGCGGCACGACGTAGTCGCCCACGTTGGTCGCCTTGATGCGGTAGACGATCTCCGACATGTCCTTGGTCGCGTCGACGTAAAACACCACGCGATCCTCGCGCATGTCCGCGTACTGCATCGTTGCCTTCGCTCGCACGCACACTTGGCAGGTCCAGCCTGCGGATCCCTCTTCGTATCCCTCGCCTTCGCCTTCTTCAGTTCCCGCTTCGAGGAACGGCGTCTGCGCTTCTTGCGACGGCACGACGAGCTCGAACCCGCCCGGCAGCAGATCGACCAGCGCCATGCTGCTGAGGTAATCGCGGTCGATGCTGCGGAACTTGAGGTGCACATCGACCTGCTGACCCATCTGGATACCCGTCAGCACTTTGCCGCTCGCATCCGTGTACTCACGCAACACCTCGAAGCCCTGACGGATCGCGGTCGTCGGCGGCTTGCGATCGAAGCCCGACTGCTCGATCGTGTAGTACGCGTTCAGCTCCGAATTGTTCGTGTAGCGCAGCGCCGCTGCTTGCTCACCGAAGGCAGTCTTCGGGAATGTGACCGCTGCGAGCTCGAGCGCGTGCACGCGCTTGTCCTTCAGCACTTCGGCAAGCGCGAGATTGCGCGCAGCACCCTGCGTCGCGCTCGCGTAGGCGTCGAGCGCCAGCAACGTCGTGCCTGCCGACAGCGAGTGGTAGTAACTGTCGTTCACTCGCTGCGCGAGCGTCGGGAGCGTTTCCTTCGGCACGTCGCGCAGCCGCTCCGGGAAGTGCTTCGCGAAGACGAACAGCAGCAACGCGTCTCGGGTCATCGGATCGTAGTAAGTCTCGTAGTCCGACCCGAGCCCGAACTTGGTGCGACCGATCAACTGACCAGCGTCACGCTCCTGACGCATGAGCTGCAGAGCCGCCGCTAGCCACGCCGCGGTGAGGTCCTGCTCCCACTGCCCGCGATAGCGTTCTTCCAGTCGCTTGCGAGCCGCGGCGATCTCCGTCGACATCCGTGTCCCTTGCCGGGTGAGCAAGTAGATCGCGTACGCAGTCTGGCGCTCATCGGTCAGATTGTTGCCGTCGCGCGCAGCGATTGCACGCAGGAAGTTGTTGCCGCTGCCGATCAGGTCACCGGGCACGGGCTCATCGCGCTCAGCGGCTTCGATCAGGAAGTGCTGCGCGTAGAGCGCTACGAACTCGACGACCTGCTCGCTGCCTGGCCACAGCTTGTACGCGCCTGCGTCGTTCTGTCGCGCACGCAGCTCGCCGACGAGGCCCGCGATGTCCGCGCCATGCTGAGCGCGTACGTAGCCGAACTCCGGTCGCGCCTTCAGCAGCAGCGCCGGCATTGCCTGGCTGACGATCTGCTCGGTACACAAGTACGGATACCGATCCAGGTAACTGGCGAAGCCGTGTGCGAATTGCAGCGGCAGCATCGAGGCGCCGGCTTCGAGCGTGCGATAGTGCGGATAGAGCGAACGATCGATGGCGATCTCGCGCTGCCCGCGCGTCAGCACGCCCGCTTTGATCTGCGACATGTACGGCGTCGCCGGACGCACGCTCAGGTCGATGCGACGCGTCGCGGCTCCGTCGCGCGTCCGCGCGCTGAACGTGAGATTCGCAGGCCCGAGCTCATCGCGCGTGCGGACGCGGAAGCGCACGGATCCTTCGTGGCCTTCGGCGATCGTCGCTTGCTGCGTGCTATCGCCGACGACTTCGAGCGCGGGATCGGTCTGCAGCGTCACTGCGACCGCAGCGCTTGGGCCGGAGCCCGCAACGTTGTTCGACACGCCAACACTCACGTCGAACTCGTCGCCCGGCGTCACGGTCGTCGGCGCGTTCGGCGACAACACGAAATCGCCGCGCACGATCGTGCGGCCGTCATAGACGCCAATGCGGTCGTTCGCGACAGCGACGGCCATCACCCGCAGTGTGCCGTTGAAGTAGTCGGGCACCACGTACTTCAGCTCGCGCGCAGTCGCGTCCGCCTCGACGATGCCCGACCAGTACGCGACGGGTTTCTCGCCCTTGCGACGGAACGGATTGAGATGCTTGCCGATGAGGCCTTCCGCGTCGCCGCCGGGCGCGGCGGCCAGCCCGAGTTGCCGAAACTCCGGCAGGATCAGGTCGAGGATCTGCAACGTCGACACTTCGAGCGCCCGCTTGGCGAAGAAGTGACCGAGCGGATCGGGCGTGCGATAGCTCGCGACCTGCAGGATGCCTTCATCGACAGCGAACAGCAGCAGGCGCGACGGTCGCGCGGAGCTGTAGCGGAACGTGACTTCCTGACCCGGCTTCGTGAGGGCAGGGGACTCGACCGTGACTTGATTGCGACGCGCGTCGACGTCGATCGAGAATGGCTGCACTCCGTACGATAGCGGGCTGGTGTAGATCTCCGGCGAGCCGGCGTCGCGCACGAAAGTCACGGTGACGTACGCGTTGCCTTCGAGCCCGTCCGGCAACTGCAGGCGCTGCACCGAGCTCGTCGTGGACGTCTTGAACCAGTGCCAGGCGTAGACGCGCTCCCGCTCGATGGTGATCAGGCCCGCGCCGGCATACGGCGCGCGAATCGAAAGCTCGATCTCCTCGCCCGGCGCGTAATCGCGTTTCGACAGCGCCAGCTCCAGTTCGGCGTTCTTCTCCAGCGCGCGCGTGACGTTGCCTTCACCGGCGACCTGGTAATCGAAGCGTGCCAGACGCTCGCCCTGGGCATCGCGCACTTCGTATGCGAAGTTGCCGGGCGCATCCGTCGCCAGCGGCAGATTCAGTCCATTGACTGCGATTGCGAGTGGCCGCTCCTCCAGCGTCGTCTCCTTGCGCCGCGACTCATATTTGTATGTGCCGTTCTGCTGACGCATGAGCACCGAGACGTAGCGCGTCTCCAGCCGCGCTAGCACGAGTTTGTCGACCGCAGCGGCTCGTGCCTGCGGATTGATCGCGACCAAGTGAACGTTGCGAGCGCCGCCGCGCGACAGGTATTGAAGGTCACCGTCTGCCTTGTAGCCGATCAGGAACGGCATGCTCGACACGAGCTGCGCCGCTTCCGCAGTCACGCCGCGTCCGCCGTCGGCTTCGAAGCCCTGCGTCACGAGATGCATCCGATACGTCGCGCGCGCAAAGCGCTGCAGATTGAGCGCGAGCTTGGCATCGCCCTGCGCGTTGGTGGTCGCCTCGGCGAGTTGCTCCGTGTAACCCTCGCGCGCGTACTGCGGGTCGTAGAACGTGTAGTCGGGGAACACGCGGAACGAGGGAATGCTCGGGTTGAGGGTCAGCTGCGCCGTGATGCGTCGATTCTCCGCCGGCGTGCCGAACAGATTTTCCAGGTGCACGTAACCTTCGAGCGCCTCCGGCGCGACCCAGCCATCGAGCGACTCGGTCGAGAAGCCGGCTTTCATGCGCAAGCGATCCGGCTGGAAGTCGCGCACCTGCACCGTCGTCGAGCCGATCAGATCCGAGTTGTACTGGCTGCGCACGATCGATAGCGACAGCGTGTACGTGCCGGTCGGCGAGGTCTCCTTCGTTGCGTGCAGGATCTCGCCGAAACCGGCAGCACCCGCGAGGTGGGTCTCGCGTCGCACGACGATGCCGCGCGGGTCAGTGACTTCGAGGCGCAGCGGCAACCGGTCCAGGTCGCCGCTCCAGTCCTGACTGCGCACGATCGCCGCGGCACGGATCTCCTCACCGGGCCGGTAGATGCCGCGGTCGGAGAACAAGTACGCCGCGAGTGCGCCGCGATCGGCGTTGCTCTCCACGCCGCCGACGTCGAAGCGCGAGAAATCCAGCCAGCGGTCACGACCGTCGAACGGCAGGAAGGAGCTGTCACCGCCGCGGCGCGCGAGATACATCACCGGCGCGCGCTCGTTCTTGAAACTCTTGAGATCCGGAAAGCGCACGTGGCCGGCGCTGTCTGTCGTCTCGCTGAGCGCCGGCAAACCGTTGCGTCCGATGATCTCCACGGTAGCGCCCGCCACCGGCGCGCCGGTCGCGATCGATTGCACGAACACGTCGTGCGAGCCGTCGACCGAGCGCTTCGTGACCAGCCCGAGGTCGGTCACTACCAGCAGACGCGCGTCCGACAGCGGACCGACGTTGTTCCAGGGAGTGCCGTATTCGCGAGCGGACGCCTCGTCTCCGTCCCAGGCCTGCGCGCGCACCATGAAGATGCCGCGTCGGTCACCGCCCTCCGTGTCGAGGAACTCTCCCAGGTCGACTGCTTCGTACTGCGCTTTACCGGGAGGCGCCGGGGGCAGCTCCAGCACGCGCACGAAACGCTCCGCCACGTTTGCGGCGTCGAACGACCAGTTCGAGAACGACGGCGTCGCGAAGTTGCCGTTGGACTGCGTGACCAAGTGCTGCAGCTGTCGCGGCAGCAGGCGATTCACCTCGACGCGGATCTTGCGAACGTTACGCGCGAACAGGCTCAACGTCTTCTCGCCGGACATCGACAGCAGCGAGCCCTGGTGCATGATGCTCAGCTCGCGCGGAAATTCCGGCACGCGAATGATGCGCTCGACGCTCTCGCCGAGCTGGTAACCGCCGAACGAGCGCAAGCCCGCGTCGACCTTCACGTAGAGGTAGCGGCCGGGATCGGCCTCGTAGCGCAGACTGTGCAGCTCGTAGTGCTCGCGCTCGCCGGGAATTTGCGTGAGTTGCAGCTGCGTGTCGGTGCGCAGCACCTCCGGCCGCAGATTGCTCGCGTTCCACGGGAACGGCCGCCCGCGATTCCTTTCCTCGAATGTTTTCTGCAGATCCGGATCCGGATGACGCATTGGCAGCAGCCATGCGTGCACCTTCGTCGGCAGCTCGCGCTCCAGCACTGAGAACGATGTCGTGACGAGCAGCACCTGGTCCGGCTCGTTGCGCTCGTCCCGCACGATGTCGAGCGCGACATCGGAGATCTTCAGGCTGTTCAGTCCCGGCACATCGACGTTCGACGCGAGCTCTGCGCGCGTCTCGTTCCCGCCGCGCGCGGCGTGCACGCCCGGTGCGATTGCGATGTGCAGGCGACCGGCCTTCGCCGGCACTTCCACTTGGCCGGAGTGCACGTACGCATTCAGCTTCAGCTTGTCGTAGGTGACCGTGAACGTCGGTGCGGTCAGCTCCTTCTCGATCTTGTCGGTGACGCGCTCGAACATGGCGAGCTTCACGCGTCGCTCGAAGCTCTCCGGATCGACCGGATGCGTGAACGCGATGTTGACGACGGCCTTCTTGTTCGCCGCTACGACCGGGTCCTGGTAGAACTCCGTGGTCGCGACCTTGGCAACGAAAGGCGGCGAATCGAACTCGAAGCGATAGTCGCGCAAGCGCACGTGCGCAGCGGCGAACGTCTTGCGCGACAGCGACACCTCGAAGTGCTGACCGACGGGCCAATCGCTCGCCGGCTGGAAGCGCAGGATCTTGTCGTCGTCCCACGTCCATTGACCCGCGAGCTGCGGGCTCATCGAAATGCCGGCTTGCTCCGGCTCGACGCCGTGACCAGCGCGATCGAGCGGCGCAGTCGCCGCGTCGAAGCGCACGAGCAACGGATTCGGCGGGCGGGGCGGATCGCAGGCGTAGCAGGTCACCGGCGGCGCAGTGACCGCGAACGTGACTTCGACGGGGCGAGGTCGGTTCTCGTACCAGCGCCACAGGAACACGGCAGCGACAACGAGGGCGAGCGCGCCGACACCGATCACCGCCGCTCGGCGCGGATTGGCCCGGGCCGCGCTTGCGGTCGCTGCACCACGGGCGTGCATGAATGACGCGCTGCTGGAAACCCACTGCGGCGGTTGCCAGGAAACCTGTCCGAAAGCCGCCTGCAACCCGCGCCGAATCAGCTCGCCCGTCGCACCCATGGAAGCCCCTGTTTGTCTCGCCGCCCGCACGGCGCATTTTGGGCGCGGATTGTGCCTAAGAACGGTTGAACTGTGGCAGAGCCGTGGCGGTCTGTTAGCGGTCGGTAGCGAAATGGGTTACGGTAGCCGCATGAACTTTCCGGTCACTATTCCTTGCGCGCTGCGCAAGCTGAGCTGGCTTTTTGCCCTGTCTTTGCCGTTGCTCGCCGCCTGCGGCGGCTCCGAGCCGAAGTGCGTCGATCCCGAAGAGCCCTACCTGGGTGCGCGGACCAATCCGCCGCTGCGCGTCCCCGACGGCATGACGCAGCCGAACCGTTCCGAAGCGCTGGCGATCCCGGCCCAGAAAGCCGCGAGCTCGGCTGGCCGCACGTCGTGCCTCGATCAACCGCCCTCGTACTTCCGCTCGACGGGCACGGTGGCGCGCTCGCCTGAAGAAGTCGTCGCCAGCTGGGCGCAGGCGTGGGCGAACCGCGAGTCAGATGCAGTGATCTCGCTGTACTCGACGCAGTTCGTCGCGCCGACCGACGCGTCCGGCGCCAAGGATTGGCTCGAGCAGCGCCGCGAGCAGGTCGCGACGGGTCCCGTGCCCGACTCGATGGTGAAAGGAATGAGGGTCGAGCCGGACGGCGCCGACCGCCGCATCGTGTCGTTCACGCAGCAGTTCGGCACCAACGCTCTGAAGAAACAGCTGGTGCTGGTGCGCGAGAGCGGCTCGTGGCGCATCGTCGAGGAGAAGGTGACGATGTAGGTCGGGTTGCAACCCGACATGCATCGAGGTCATGAAATCGCAAACTTCTGCAGTCCATGCCGCGACAGCGCTGCGTCCCGGCGCCGTACGCGACGCAATCATCGATCGACTGGAGCGCTCGCTCGGTAAGCCGCTGCAGGGCGCAACCCGCCGCGACATCTACGACGCGCTGACTATCGCCATCCGCGAGGAGCTCGCCGAGCGCTGGATTGCAACCGGCACTCGCGTGAAACGCGCGCGTGTGAAGCGCGTCTGCTATCTCTCGATGGAATTCCTGCTCGGCCGCAGTCTCATCAACGCGCTGTCCTCGTTCGAGGATGGCCTGCTCGAAGAAGTTCGCGAAACCGTCGAGTCGCTCGGTCACGACCTCGATCGCATCGCTGCCGAGGAAGAGGATCCCGGGCTGGGCAACGGCGGCCTCGGACGCCTCGCAGCGTGCTTCCTCGATTCGCTCGCGACGCTCGGTTACGCCGCGACCGGCTACGGCATCCGTTACGACTACGGCATCTTCACGCAAGTCATCGGGGAGGATGGCGCGCAGCGCGAGGTCGCGAGCTCGTGGCTCGGTGTGCACAACCACTGGGAGCAGGGGCATGGCGGCGTGCGCTATCGCGTGCGCTTCGGCGGCCGCTGCCACGCTACGCGCGACGAGCAGGGTCGCATCCGCTACGAGTGGATCGATACACAAGATGTCTGGGCCGTCGCTTACGACTTGCTCATCCCCGGCAATCGCAGCCCGACGGTGAACCACCTGCGGCTGTGGTCGGGCCGCGGCATCACGCCGTTCAAGATCGAGGCGTTCAACGCCGGCAACTACGCCGCCGCCGTCGCCGACCAGGTCGAGGCGAAGAATCTCACGCGCGTGCTGTATCCGGACGACTCGACGCCGCAAGGCAAGGAGCTGCGCTTCAAGCAGCAGTACTTCTTCGTCAGCGCCTCGCTCCAGGACATGCTCGCGCAGCATCTCGCGGAGCGGCGCCAGCTCAAGGATCTGTCGCAGGCGATCGCGATTCAGCTCAACGACACGCATCCGGCACTAACGGTCGTCGAGCTGATGCGCCTGCTGGTGGATGTCTACGACCAGCCGTGGCCGGTCGCGTGGAAGATCACCTGCGAGACCTGCAGCTACACGAATCACACGCTGTTGCCCGAGGCGCTCGAGACCTGGCCGACCGCGTTCTTCGAGCGGCTGCTGCCGCGCCATCTGCAGATCGTCTACCAGATCAATCGCGATTTTCTCGAAGTCGTCAGCGCGCGCTACCCGAACGATCTCGACCGTCGCCGGCGCATGTCGCTGATCCACGAGGAAGGCGACCGCCGCGTGCGGATGGCGTATCTCTCCGTGGTCGGCTCGCATCGCGTGAACGGCGTGGCGAAGCTGCACTCGCGGCTGATGCGCGAGACGATCTTCCACGACTTCGCCGATCTGTGGCCGGAGCGCTTCGTCAACGTCACGAACGGGATTGCGGTGCGGCGCTGGCTGAAGCAGGCGAACCCGGGTCTCGCCGCGCTCGTCACCGAGAAGCTCGGCTCCGCGTGGGAGAACGACCTGGAGGATTTCGAGCGCCTCAAGTGGGCAGTCGACGACGCCGAGTTCTGTCAGCGCTTCCGCGCCGTGAAGCGCGTCAACAAGGAGCGGCTCGCGAACACGATTCATCAGCTGCTCGGTATCGACGTGACGATCGATGCTATGTTCGACGTGCAGGTCAAGCGCATTCACGAATACAAGCGCCAGCTGCTCAATCTGCTGCACATAGTCGCGCGTTACCAGCGCATCCTCGACAACCCCGCCGCGCCCATCGTGCCGCGCGTCGTCATGTTCGCCGGCAAAGCCGCGCCGGGTTATCACATGGCGAAGGCAGTCATCAAACTGATCAACAACGTCGCGCAGGTCATCAACAACGACGCGCGCGTCGGCGACAAGCTCAAGGTCTGTTTCCTGCCCGACTACGACGTGTCGCTCGCGCAGGAGATCATGCCGGCCGCCGACTTGTCGGAGCAGATCTCCACCGCCGGCATGGAAGCTTCCGGTACGGGCAACATGAAGCTGGCGCTGAACGGCGCGCTGACGATCGGCACGCTCGACGGCGCCAATATCGAGATCCGCGACTCGGTCGGCGCAGACAACATCTTCATCTTCGGCATGACCGCCGAAGAGGTTGTCGCCAAGCGCGCCCAGGGTTACTCGCCGGCCGCGGTGCTCGCCGGCAGTCCCGAGCTCAAGCGCGCGATCGACTTGATCGAGTCGGGTCACTTCACGCCCCAGAACATCTTCGACTCGAAGGCCGTCACCGACCGGCTGACGTCCGACGGGGAACATTTCCTGGTGCTGGCGGATTTCGACGCCTACGCAGCCGCGCAGCAGCGCGTCGACGCGCTGTTCGCGAACCCGGACGAGTGGACCCGCAAGTCGGTGATCAACGCGCTGAGCATGGGGCCCTTCTCCAGCGACCGGTCGATTCGGGAGTATGCTGACAACATTTGGGGCATAAAGCCGGTCTTGTAGAACCGCTTCGCAATGTCTGACCTCTCCGATTTCGACCTGCACCTGTTCGGCGAGGGCAATCACCACCACATCCATCGCAAGCTCGGCGCGCATGCGGCAGTCCGCGACGGCGTACGCGGCACGCGCTTCGCGGTGTGGGCGCCGAACGCGCGGCGCGTCAGCGTGGTCGGCGACTTCAACTACTGGAACGGGCGCAGCCACGTCATGCAGCGGCGGGGCACCTCGGGCGTGTGGGAGACCTTCGTACCCGACATTGGCCCGGGCGCGCTCTACAAATTCGAGATCGACAACGCGCACAGCCAGGTGCAGCTCAAGTCCGATCCCTTCGCGTTCCAGATGCAGTTGCGTCCGGACAATGCCTCAATCGTGGCGGACATCGGCGGCTATCACTGGAACGATGGCGAATGGCTGGCGCGGCGCGGGGCGTGGGATCCGCTGCGCGCGCCGATCAACATCTACGAAGTGCATCCCGGCTCGTGGCGTCGCTCCTGGCATCGCAAGCCCGCGTTCCTCACCTGGGACGAGATCGCCGACCAGTTGATCCCGTACATGCACGACCTCGGCTATACGCACGTCGAGCTGGTCGGCGTCGCCGAGCATCCGTTCGACGGTTCGTGGGGTTATCAAGTGCTCGGCCACTTTGCGCCGACGGCGCGGCACGGCACGCCGCACGACTTCAAGCGCTTCGTCGATCGACTGCACCAGGCCGGCATCGGCGTGTTCATGGACTGGGTGCCGGCGCACTTTCCGAAGGATGCGCACGGTCTCGCGGAGTTCGACGGCACGCATTTGTACGAGCACGCCGATCCGCGCCGCGGCGAGCACACCGAGTGGGGCACAAAGATCTTCAACTACGGCCGCCACGAAGTGCGCAACTTCCTGGTCGCGAACGCGCTGTTCTGGATCGAGGAGTATCACATCGACGGTCTGCGGGTCGATGCAGTCGCCTCGATGCTCTATCTCGACTACGGCCGCCAGCCCGGCGAATGGACGCCGAACCGCTACGGCGGCCGCGAGAATCTCGAAGCGATCGAGTTCATCAAGCAGCTCAACTGGACGATCGGCCACTACTTCCCCGGCATCGTGACGATGGCGGAGGAATCCACCGCATTCCCCGGCGTCTCGCGGCCCGTGCACCTCGGCGGGCTCGGCTTCCACTTCAAGTGGAACATGGGCTGGATGAACGACACGCTGCGCTACATGGCGCACGATCCGCTGTACCGGCGTCATAACCACAACCTGATCACGTTCTCGTTCGTGTACGCGTTCTCGGAGCATTTCATCCTGCCGCTGTCGCACGACGAGGTCGTGCACGGCAAGCGCTCGCTGCTCGACAAGATGCCGGGCGACGAGTGGCGCAAGCGCGCGAACTACCGCTTGCTGATCGGTTACCAGATCGCGCATCCGGGCAAGAAGCTGATCTTCATGGGCGGCGAGTTCGGCCAGTGGCACGAGTGGCGCGACTACGAAGATCTTGCGTGGGCCGCGCTGGCGCATCCGCATCATCAGGAGCTGCACGCGTGGAATCGCGCGCTCAATCGCCTGTACCGCAACTATCCGGAGCTGCACGCGAGCGAGCACACGTGGGACGGATTCCGCTGGATCGACCCCGACAACGCGGCCGAGAGCGTGTTCGCGTTCCTGCGCCAGCGCCTGCCGGGCGAGGGCGGGACGCAGCTCGTCATCGCTTTCAACATGACGCCGGTGCCGCGCGATCACTATGTGTTCGGCGTGCCGCAGCCCGGCCGCTACCGCAAGATCCTCGACAGCGATTCGCCGGCATTCGGCGGCTCGGGCTACTCGCAACAGGGCGAAGTCGAAGCCCAGGCCGAAGGCTGGCGCGATTTTCCAGCGCGGATTGCCGTGACGCTGCCGCCGCTCGCGATGGTCGTATTCGAACGAATGGGTTAATCCGACCTACACGGATGGCTTGCGATTTGTCACCATCGCACCCCCAATGAACGCACTGCCCTCCGACTTCAGCGCCGCAGCAATGCTGCCTGGCTCACCCGAACCGCTTGGCGCCACGTGGACGGGCGAGGGCGTGAATTTCGCCGTGCACTCCAGTGGTGCCACCAGCGTCGAAGTGTGCATTTTCGATGCGAGCGGCGAGCACGAGGTGCGCAGGCTTGCACTGCCTGAGCGCAGCGACAACGTCTGGCACGGCTTTCTGCCTGCGCCGCATGGCGTACCTGGCCTGATCTACGGCTTCCGGGCGCACGGGCCTTACGATCCTCCGCACGGTCTGCGCTACAACGGCAACAAGCTGCTGCTCGATCCGTACGCGCGCGCTCTGGCCGGCAAGTTCCAATGGAATCCAGCACTGCTCGGGCATGGCGAGAGCGATCGCCCCGATCCTGCGGACAGTGCTCCTTATAACTACAAGGCGCGTGTTATCGACAGCGCATTCGACTGGGGCGACGACATCGCGCCCTCTGTGCCGTGGCGCGACACCGTCATCTACGAGCTGCACGTCAAAGGTTTCACGAAACTCCACCCGGCCGTTCCGGAGCGCGAGCGCGGCACGTATCTCGGGCTCGCACGACCCGAAGTCATCGCGCATCTCAAGCAGCTCGGCGTGAACGCCGTGGAGCTGCTGCCGGTGCAGGCGTTCATCTCCGAGCTGTTCGTGGCCGAGCGCGGGCTCGTGAACTACTGGGGCTACAACCCGCTCGCGTGGTTCGCGCCGGCGCCGCAGTACGCGATCGACGATCCGGTCGCGGAGTTCAAGACGATGGTCAAGGCGCTGCACGCCGCAGGCATCGAGGTGATCCTCGACGTCGTCTTCAATCACACGGCCGAAGGCAACGAGACCGGGCCGACGCTCAATCTGCGCGGCCTCGACAACGCGACGTATTACTGGCTGGAAGCGAAATCGCTCGCGCAGTACGTCAATCGCAGCGGCACTGGCAATACGCTCGCGATCGGCCACAATGCCACGCGCGACCTGGTTCTCGATTGCATGCGTTACTGGGTCGAGGAAATGCACGTCGATGGCTTCCGCTTCGATCTCGCGCCGGTGCTCGGGCGCGACAACGTTCGCTTTCGCACGGACGCGCCGTTCTTCAAGGCGCTGGCCGCGGAGCCCTCGCTACGCTACGTGAAGCTGATCGCCGAGCCGTGGGACATCGGCGTCGAAGGCTATCAGCTGAGCCGCTTCCCGGCGGGCTGGTCCGAATGGAACGATCTGTATCGCGACACGATGCGCGGCTTCTGGCGCGGCAACCCCGGCAAACTCGGCAACTTCGCCGAGCGCTTCGCCGGTTCCAGCGACTTGTTCCGCGCGACCGGCCGGCGCCCGACCGCGAGCATCAACTACGTCGCGTGTCACGACGGCTTCACGCTGTACGATGCGACGGCCTACAACGACAAGCACAACGAGGCGAATCGCGAAGACAACCGCGACGGCCACAATCACAACCTCAGCTGGAATTTCGGCGTCGAAGGACCGACCGAAGATGCAGCAGTGGTGGAGCTGCGCGAGCGCCAGGTTCGCAACCTGCTGGCTACACTGCTCGTCTCACAAGGCGTGCCGATGCTGCAGGCTGGCGACGAGTTCGGGCGCACCCAGCAGGGCAACAACAACGCCTACTGCCAGGACAATGAAATCAGCTGGATCGACTGGGATCTCGCCAAGCGCCGCGTGTGGCTCACTGCATTCGTCCGACAATTGCTCACGTTGCGCAAGCACGCGCCGGGTCTGCGCCGGGACACCTTCCTCAAGGGTGCGCGTCAGGTCGATCGCGAGCACAAGGATGTGAGCTGGCGTCACCCGCTCGGTCACGAGATGAACGCCGGCGACTGGCACGACGAGAACGCTCGCGCGCTCGGCGTGCTGATCGGCCACGCGTTCGCGGATCCGCATGGAACCCCGAACGGGCATCTCCTGTTTCTATGCAACACCGGCGACACGCCCGTGGACTTTCGCCTGCCGGCGCCGAAGACCAATGCGGTCTGGCAGGTGGTGTTCGATACGGCCCGCTGGCGCTCGAGCGATTTCGGCAAACGCCTGGCCGCCGGCGAGACTTGTGCCGTTTCGTTTCATTCCTGCGTGCTGCTCGCGGACGGCGACGCGCCGTTGAGCGTGCGCAGCTTCTCGTTGCAGACTTGAGCGAGGATGAACGCCGTCCACGAACTTGCCAGGCTCTACGGTGTCGCTGACGCCTACGTCGACTACCGTGCGCAGCCGCGCGAGGTTTCGCTGCAGTCGCAGGCTGCGATCCTCGCGGCCATCGGCGTCGATGCTGCCGATGAGCAGGCCGCGGCCGCCGCGATCCATCAGCACGAGACCGTGCGCTGGACGCGGCTCTTGCCGCCGGTCGTCGTCGTCGAGATCGGTCAGCCCCTCGTCGTGCCAGTCTCGGTGCCGCTCGATCTCGATGCGACCTGGGTCGAATGGCGCATCCGCTGCGAAGACGGGACGCGACGCAGGGGCGTGGCGCGGCTGGATAAGGTCAAGGTCCTCGAAGAAGGCAGTGCCGAAGACCGCTCGTATCGACGCCACTCGCTGACTCTGCCGGCTCTGCCGCTCGGCTATCACACCGCTTCGATTGCGCTGGACACAGGACTCATCGGCGAGCTGCGCCTGATCGTCGCGCCCGGGCAGTGTTACGAGCCGCCCCCAATCACGGCCGGTATGCGCGCGTGGGGCATTGCCGCGCAGCTCTACGCGCTGCGCTCGCCGCGCAATTGGGGCATGGGCGATTTTCGCGATCTCCGTGAGCTGGTGCGGCATGCCGCGCCGCTCGGCTGCGGCATCGTCGGCCTCAATCCGCTGCACGCGCTGATGCCGGCGAATCCCGCGCACATCAGTCCGTACAGTCCGTCGAATCGCCAGTTCCTCAACGTGCTCTACATTTCGGCCGAGGACGTGCCCGATTTCGCGGAGTGCGACCAGGCTCGCGAGCGCGTCGCCGCCGAAGATTTCCAAGCAGAGCTGCGCCGTCTGCGTGCGACCCCGAACGTCGATTACGTCGGCGTTGCTGCGGCGAAGTTCGAAATTCTGAAGCTCCTGTACGCAAGCTTCCGTCGCAACCACCTGGAACGCGGCAGCGAGCGCGCTCAGGCATTCCGTACCTTCATCGAAATGCAGGGCGAGCCCCTGCGCCTGCACGCCATCTACGATGCTCTCGATGGACACCTTCGCTTGCAAGGTCCGCAGTACTGGGGTTGGCCCAGCTGGCCGGAGGACTATCGCGATCCGGCGTCGCTGATCGTCAATCGCTTCGCTCGCGAGCGTGTGCAGGACGTCGAGTACTTTCTGTATCTGCAATGGCTCGCGGCTGAGCAGCTGCACGATGCGCAAACGAACGCGCGCGAGCTCGGCATGAGTATCGGCTTGTACGGCGATGTGGCAGTCGGCGCCAATTCCGCCGGCTCCGAGACGTGGTCGAACCGCCATTTATATCGCCAGGGCGCATCGGTCGGCGCGCCGCCGGATGCGCTCGCATTGAAGGGACAGGACTGGGGCATTCCGCCGCAGGATCCGAACGAGCTGCGCGCTCAGCAGTATCAGCCGTTCATCGGCCTGATCCGCAACAACATGCGCTACTTCGCAGCGCTGCGACTCGATCACGTGATGTCGCTGTACCGCTTGTGGTGGGTGCCCCGTGGCCTGCTCTCCAAGGACGGCACGTACGTGCACTACCCGCTCGAGGATCTGATCGCGATCATGGCGCTCGAAAGCGAGCGCGACGAATGCCTGGTGATCGGCGAGGACCTCGGCACCGTGCCCGAAGCGATGACGGTCGCGATGGAGCACTACCGCGCCTATCACTACAAAGTGCTGCTGTTCGAGCAGGATGAGAGCGGCAGATTCAAGCCGCCGGATGCGTATGTGCCGTCGGCGCTCGCCGTGGTCACGACGCACGATCTGCCCACGCTGCGCGGGTGGTGGGAGGAGGGCGATCTCGCGCTGCGCGATCGTCTCGATCTGTATCCGAGCGCGGAGTTCAAGGCGCAGGCGCACGCTACGCGTGCAGCGGAGCGGCGCGAGCTGATGCTGGCTCTGGTAGCGGAAAATCTGTGGCGCTGGTCGCCCGATCAGCCGCTGCCGGCGTATTCGTCGGCGCTGTCGCGCGCAGTGCATGCATACCTTGCGCTGTCGCGCGCCAATATCGCGATGATCCAGGTCGAGGACCTGATCGGGATGGGCGATCCCGTCAACGTGCCGGGTACGGACACGGAGTATTCGAACTGGCAGCGCAAGGTCACGCAGGACACGGCAGACATTTTCGCGCGCACCGACGTGCAGGATATTCTCGCGGCCGTGAACAGCGCCCGCCGCGGCGTACATCCCAATGCCTGAGTGGCCCAACGCCTGAGGTTTCGCATGCACCGCAGCCGTCTCGGCAGTCTCATCCTGGATTGCCGTACCGATGACCTGGAGCAGGCCGCGCAGTTCTGGAGCGCGGCGCTCGGCGTGCCGCTGAAGCCGGCGGCCGAAGAGACGAGCCCGATCTATCGGCAGCTGCTGACGGGGCCGAGCGACCTGCATATGGAGGTGCAGCAGGTGGATCACGAAAGCCGCGTGCACATCGACATCGAGACCGACGACATCGAATCCGAAGTACGCCGGCTGGAAGCGCTCGGCGCGAAGCGGGTGGCTAGCGTGCAAACCTGGTGCGTGATGCAGGCGCCGACCGGTCAGCGGTTCTGCGTCGTGCGGCCGCAGCGGCCGGACTTCAAAGAGCACGCGAACGTCTGGAAATAGCCGCCGGTTCCCTCGGTTCCCCGACGTAACGGTTACAGATCACCGACAGGGCGCGTCGGCGGATCTATCGCGTCGGGTCGGGCGTATAGACGACAGCGAAACGTTCACGGGAGGAACTCCACATGCTGTTCAGACTCAGGGATACGGCGTCATCCTTGGTGCGTCCCCGCGTCACGCCCGATCCGCAGCACGCGGCGGAGCTCGAAAAGCGCATCAGCGAGCTCGCGTACTGCCCGGAAAACGGCTTTCATCGCGACCAGCAGCAGCACCGCCGGGCCACGCCGCGCCTGGTGCTCGTTCCCAGGTAGCGCGCGATACGCGCACTTAACCTTTGACAATCCCCCATACGACGAGCGTGGCGAGCGCCACGCCCGTCCACAGCCGCCACACCGGAACCTTCTGCATGCCAGGCGCTGCGCCGTCGACGCGCTTGCGTCCGCTGAGCATCGGGCTCGTGAGATCGTTCCGGTCCAAGAACAGATAGAACAGGATCGCGACGACGTGCACGGCGGCCAGCACGATGAGCACGTCGAACGACAGCTCATGCGCCTCGGCAAACGTGCGGCCGCCATCGAAGCTCACGAGATGCGATAGCGGCCCGGATTCGAGCCCGTCGATGTCCGTGGCGAACAGCCCGAGCGTCACCTGCAAGATCATCGCGAGCAACAGCACGACGACGCTCCAGCTGCCGAGCGGCGTGTGACCGACGTTGCGCACACGCTGTTCGCGCGGCAATCGCAAGTGAGCCAATACCGCACGTGGACCGCTCAGAAAGCGTGTGAAACGCGCAGTCGAGCTGCCCGCAATTCCCCAGTAGATGCGAAATACGAGCAGGCCGAGCATCGTGTAGCCGCTGTAGCGATGCCAATCCATGAGCCGCTGCTCGGCCGTCCACCAGGAGACGGCGATACAGACGACGAACGACCAGTGCGTCAGGCGGGTGGGAAGATCCCAAACGAGGACGGGTGCGCGCTCGGACATGCGGGTTGCGAATTCTAGCGCGTCAGAACTCCTGCCATTCCAGGTCGGAGCCGGTTGCTGAATCACGGGTGCGCGGAAAAAACAGGGCCCGCGCGCTGCTCAGCGGCGGGCCCGGCTCAGGACAAGAATTGTTGGCGGGCGCTTATTGGTTAGGGCCCTATTGATTCGGACTCTGGGCGAACCGCAACCGCACCATCGCGCGCTGGGCCACGCGCTCGCCGTTGCGCTCGACCGGCTCGAAGCGCCAGCCGCGGATCGCGCGGGTCGCTGCGTCGTCGAACACGCCGGCCGGGCTCGCGTTGCGCACCTCGACGTCCTCGACCGTGCCGGACGGCGTCACGGTGAACGCCAGCTCGACCCAGCCCTCGACGCCACGCTTGCGCGCCGATTCCGGATAAACCGGCTGCACGGTGCGCGTGCGCTTGAGCGAGTTCGCCGACACGATATTGGTCTGGAGCGCATTCGCTTCGCGCGCCGCTGTCAGATCTTTCTCGGCCTGCGCGATCGCTGCTTCGCTGTAGCGAGCGCCCACGTCGCGAGCCGCCGTGATCAGCTGCTCTGCGCGCGGGAACGCCTTGGCGGCGGTCGCACCCTTGCCGGACTCGAGCAGACGATTCGTCAGCTGCTTCGAGAGCTCGTCGACTTCGGGCCGCGTCGGCGCAGTGTTACGCAGGTTGACCAGCAGGTCGCGCGCGCTGTCGCCCGGCGGATCGATCAGCTTGCCTTCGCTCAGACGCTGCCGAATGTCGGCGACCAGCGGATCGCTCGCGGCATTCGACGGTGTCGAGCGGCGCTGCGCGGGCGCGCTGGCCGCACTGGCTGCCTTGGTCGCGTCGCCGAGCTGACGCTCGACAGCGGCGAGGGCCGCGCTGCCCGAGCCCATCTGGCGCGCCACGTTCACGAAGGTCTGCGCTTCCGCGAGGTTGCCCGAGGCCAGCGACTTGCGAGCTTCCTCGGTCGCGAGGCCGGCGAAGTCGCGCGACGACTGCACGACGTTCGGATCGGTGGCATCGAGGCGCCGAGCTTCCACCAGGGAGTCGCGCGCACTGCCGTTCGCCGGCGTAATGAGCCGGCCATTCTGCATGCGGTCGTTCGCCTGGTTGACCAGCGCTTTGACGCGATTGCCGACTTCGGCCGCCTGGCTGAGCTTGATGCGCTCACGCTCGCGCGCCATCTGCGTGTCGAGGAACGCCAGGCGCGGATGCGCCGGGTCGATGTCGCGCGCCAGCTCGATGTTGCGGCTCGCGTCTTCCAGCTTCTCGGAAGTCAGCGACTGCTCGGCGCGCTCCAGGATCTTGTCGACGACATCGCGGATACCTTCCTTGGCCGCGGCGCTGTTCGGGTCCAGCGCCAGGGCGCTGCGGTAGTAATCGAGCGCGCTGTCGCCAGCGGGCTCCAGGTACTTGCCCTGGCCGAAGGCTTCCTTCGCGAGCGCCAGCTCGGCCTGGACCGGATCGATCTTCTGCGGCACGCCACCGGGCTGTCCGGCCGCGGGTGTGGGCTGCTGGACGACCGGCGGAGGTGTCGGCTCGCCCGTGAACTTGCTGACGCCGAACCAGATCCCGCCGATGACGACGAGCAGGCCGGCCGCCAGTGCGCCGTAGGTGACCAGGTAATTCTTCTTCTCGCCGCCGCCCGAGGCGCTGGCCGCGCTCATGCGCTGGCCCTGTGCGAGCAGGTCCTGGTGCTGCGTGACTGCGGCTTCGAGCGCGAGGCGCGTCTGGCCGTGCGACAGCGGCGTGAGCAGGAAGCGGAAGATGCGGCCGGTGGCGGTCAGCTGCATGAGCGCGGCGCTGTCCTCGCGCTTGCCCGCAACGATCACGACCAGCTCGGGGAAATGCTGAGTCAGCTGCGCCACCATCGCGGCGACGTCGGCCGTGCTCGCCGTGTCGGCCACCAGCACACCGGGCTTCAAGTCCGACAGCTTGCCGGCGACATGATCGAGGTCCGGAGCGGGCGCGACCGGCGTGCCGCGCGGGGCGGCCTTCTTGACGGTTTCGACCAGGTTCGCGTCGCGGCTCAGCACCAGGATGGGCGGGTGATGGGCCTCATCCGCTCCCGTGCGATGCGCGTCGAACTCCAGATTGACCTCGTCGGCCGTGCCATGTGCCGATCGGGTGTGCTGAGCATTGGCCATAGGAACCCCTCCTTAAGGGGCTTTCATGTTTGCCGTCTAATACTACTTATGCAACATGGAATGACTGAGAACTGCATCTGCCTTTTCCAGTCAGCGCCCGTGAACTGGGACGCAAAAACGCGACAGCCGGGTCTCCATGTACCGTGTCTAGGCCGGACTGCCTAGGAGTCAAAAGCTGAACCGCATGTCCCCGCACTGCGGGGGGGTGCGGATTTACGGTCCGGGCCGCAGCGGGCTATATACGATGCGTGCCGCCTCCCGCATCGGATCCCAGTGCCGCGCATCCCCCCAGCCCCGCCGTGCTCGTGCACCGGGTAACAGCGCCGTATGGCGTCCGGGAGGACCCTTTCTACTGGCTGCGGGATGACACTCGCAGCGACCCGCAAGTGCTGGCGCATTTACGAGCCGAGACCGCGTATGCCGACGCAGTGCTCTCACCCGCGCAGCCGCTCATCGAGCGCCTGTACAGCGAAATCGTCGGCCGCATCAAGGAGGACGATTCGAGCGTGCCGGTGCGCTATCGCGGTTACTGGTACGCGAGCCGGTTCGTCAGCGGCGGGCAATATCCGGTGATCGTGCGTTGGCCAGACGAGCCGGGCGCGCGTGAGGGCGTTCTGCTCGACTGCAATACGCTGGCCGTCGGCCAGTCGTTCTTTCAGCTCGGCGGCTACGAAGCGAGCCCCGACAACACGCTGCTCGCGTACGCGGAAGATACCGTCGGACGCCGCCAGTTCCGGATCCGATTCAAGGACATCGCCAGCGGTGAGTTGCTCGGCGACGTGATCGAGAACGTCGAGCCCGACGTGGCCTGGGCCGACGACAATCGCACGCTGCTGTACGTCGAAAAGGATCCGGTAACGTTGCTCGGACGGCGCGTGCGCGCGCACGTGCTTGGCACGTCCGTCTCGGCCGATCGGCTCGTGTACGAGGAGCCCGATGAAAGCTTCGATCTCGTCGTGACGCGCAGCAAGTCGGAGCGCCACCTGTACATCGGCTCGGAAAGCACGACGACCTCCGAATGGCGCTATGCGCGCGCCAACGATCCGTCGCTGACCTTTACCGTAGTCGTGCCGCGCGCAGCCGACCACGAATATCAGATCGAAGATCTCGACGAGCGCATGCTGATCCGCACCAACTGGCAGGCGGAGAATTTTCGCGTCGTCGCCGCGCCGCTCGCCGCCTGCGGCGACCGCACGCGCTGGCACGACGTGCTGCCGCACGATCCCGAGGTCTTCCTGCAATCGCTGGAAATCTTCCGCAACTTCCTGGCCGTGAACGAGCGGTCCGGCGGACTGCTGCGGATCCGCGTGCAGCGCTGGAGCGGCGGCGAGCCGTTCTACATCGCAGCGGACGATCCCACGTACACGATGCAGCTCGGCTCGAATCCCGAGCTCGACACCTCGTCGCTGCGCTACGTCTACACCTCGCTCACGACGCCGGCGACGACCTACGACTACGACGTGCGCAGCGGCGAGCGACAACTCCGCAAGCGCGAGCCGGTGCTCGGCGATTTCGATCCGTCGAACTACACGAGCGAGCTGTTGTGGGCGCCGGCGCGCGATGGCGAGCGTGTGCCGGTGTCGGTCGTCTATCGCAAAGGCTTGCCTCGCAACGGATCGGCCCCGTTGTACGTGTACGCATACGGCTCGTACGGGTTGAGCGCGGATCCTGGGTTCAGCTCCGCTCGGCTGTCGCTGCTCGATCGGGGCTTCGTCTACGCGATCGCGCACGTGCGCGGCGGCCAGGAACGCGGCCGGCGCTGGTACGAAGCCGGCCGCCTCGGCCGCAAGTGGAACACGTTCAACGATTTTCTCGACGTCACCGACTTCCTCGTGGCGCGCGGCTACGGCGCCCGCGACAACGTGTTTGCCTCCGGGGGCAGCGCCGGCGGATTGCTGGTCGGCGTGATCGCCAACGTAGCGCCCGAGCGCTATCGGGGCCTGGTCGCGCACGTGCCGTTCGTCGACATCGTCACGACCATGCTCGACGACTCGATTCCGCTGACGACGCTCGAATACGCGGAATGGGGCAACCCGCACGAGCGCCAGCACTACGAATACATGCTCTCGTATTCGCCGTACGACAATGTCCGCGCGCAGGCGTACCCGGCGATGCTGGTGACGACTGGACTGTGGGACAGCCAGGTGCAGTATTACGAGCCGGCCAAGTGGGTGGCGAAGCTGAGGAGCGCGAACCGCGGCAGCCAGCCGCTGCTCCTGCACGTCAATCTGCAGGCCGGCCACGGCGGCAAGTCCGGCCGGTACGAGCGCCTGCGGGAGATCGCGCGAGAATACGGCTTCATCATCAGCCTCGGCGGTGACGTATGAGCGATGCTGGGTACATCCTGCTTGCCGACGACAACGCAACCGACGCGGAGCTGACGATCCGCGCGCTCGAGATCGGCGGCGTCGGCGAAAAGGTCGTGTGGGTGCAGGACGGCGAGGCGGCGCTGCACTTCGTGTTCCGCAAGGGCGTCTACGCGCAGCGCGCGCCGGGCAATCCATGCGTCATGTTGCTGGACCTGAACATGCCGAAGATCGACGGGCTGGAAGTTCTGGCGCAGATCAAGGGCGATCCGCGCACGCGCTCGACGCCGGTGATCATCATGTCGTCCTCGGACCAGGAATCGGACATGATTCGCAGCTATGCAGCTTACGCGAACAGCTATATCGTCAAGCCTATCGACTTCAAGGAGTTCACCGAGCAGGTCGCGCTGCTCGGGCAATACTGGACTCGCATCAACCGCCCCGGGTCATGAGTATCCTGACGATCTATGAACCGCCGACATTTTTTTCTGGGAACGATGGCCATGGCATTGAGCAGCGGCGCGGCCGGCGCACAATCGGCAAGTGGCGCGCCGCCGCCGCGCGAGCTCGTGAAGCGGAAGATTCCATCGGCGACCAATGGCGAGAGCGTGCCGGTGATCGGCATGGGAACGTGGAACACGTTCGACGTCGGCGGCGGTGCCAGCGAGCGCGCACCGCTGGTGAAGGTTCTCGAGATGTTCTACGCGGCGGGCGCGCGCCTGATCGACAGCTCGCCGATGTATGGCAACGCCGAGAACGTGACCGGCGATCTGGTGCAGCAGCTCGGCAAGCAGTCGAGCACGTTTTACGCGACCAAAGTGTGGACCAGCGGGCGCGACAAGGGGCTCGCGCAGATCGAGCACTCGCTGCGCGCGATGAAGACGCCGCGGCTCGATCTCCTGCAGATTCATAACCTGGTCGACTGGCGCACGCACGTCGCGACGCTGCGGCAGCTGAAGAGCGATGGCCGGATCCGCTATGCCGGCGTCACGCACTACACCGTCGGTGCGCACTCGGAGATCGAAACAGTGCTGCGCGCCGAGCGTTTCGATTTCGCGCAGTTCAACTATTCGATCGGCACGCGCGCCGCCGAGCAGCGGCTGCTGCCGTATTGCCAGGAGCACGGCATCGGCGTGCTCATCAATCGTCCGTTCGAGGAAGGTGGGCTGTTCACGCGCGTGCGCAATCGGAAGCTCCCCGGCTACGCCAAGGAAATCGGCTGCACCAGCTGGGCGCAGGTGTTCCTGAAGTACATCGTTTCGCACCCGGCGGTGACCTGCGTGATTCCCGCGACCTCGCGGCCGGAGCACATGCAGGACAACCTGCAAGCCGGGTTCGCGCCCCTGCCCGATGCCGCACTGCGCGAGCGAATGGCGAAGGACTTCGACGCGAGCAAGTGACCGCGTCGGTTCTTCCGTGACCTGGGTCTCTTTTGCAGGCCTAGAACTCGTCTTAAGCGTGCGAAATAAGCCCCTCATCGGCATACTCCTTGGCCGGTTCCGAGCCGTTCCGAGAACACGCGCAAAGGCGAGCGCGGAGGGAGATTAGAGGCATGGGCGTGATCCTGATTGCGTTCGAGCGCGAAGCCGAGCTGAGTGCGCTCGAGCAGCTGCTTTCGGGCCGCGGTCATCGAGTCGTCCGGTCGGGCAATGGCCTGGCTGCGCTCGATGCCGCGCGACGTGAGCCGCCGCACGCGATCGTTTCCGACATCGTCCTGCCGCGCATGGACGGCTTTGCCCTGTGCCGCAAGTGGAAGCAGGACGAGCGGCTGCAAGCCATTCCCTTCCTGTTCTACACGCGCCGGCACGACGATCCGAAGTACGAGCGGTTCGCGCTCGAGCTCGGTGCCGAGCGCTTCCTGGCGCGCTCCGTTCCGCCCGAGACGCTGATTGCGGCGCTCGACGAGCTGCTCGTGAACGTGCCGAAGGCTAACGGCGGCACCGGCACGACGCCGCTGCCGACGCTCGAAGAGACAGTGATTCAGCGTCCCGTCGGTCTGGACAGAGCACAGCGCGCAGCGGAAGCAGAGAAAGTGGCGCGCATCGCCGAGCTTGAGAGCGCGACGCGCAAGCAGGCAGCGGAGCTGGAGAAGGTGCAGCGTACGCAGGCCGCGGAGCTGGAGAAGGTTCAGCGCACTCAGGCGGCTGAGCTGGAGAAGGTTCAGCGCTCGCAGGCCGCAGAGCTGGAGAAGGTGCAGCGTAAGGAAGCCGAGGCGGCCGAGCGCGCGCAGCAGGCACATTCCCGTCTGCTTGCACAAATCGAGGAGCTCGAAGCGACCAATCGCCGGGTTGCTGCGGGCGAGGCGCGGTTCCGCCGCGTGTTCGAAGCGAATCCGCTGCCGATGTGGATCGCGGATCACGCCACCGGCGGCTTCATCGCAGTCAACGACGCAGCGCTCGCGCTCTACGGCTACAGCCGCGCAGAATTTCTCGCGCTGAAGAACAGCGCGCTCGAAGCCGCGGACGCGGAGGACGGTGCCGGCCCGGTTGCGCATCAGCGCAAGGACAACAGCGCGTTGAAGATTGCGCTCAGCTCGCATGAAATCGAATTCGACGGCCGCAGCGCCAATCTCGTTTCGGCCTACGACCTGACCGAACGCGCGGCGACCGAGCAGAAGCTGCGCGACGAAGCGGCCAAGCTGCGCAAGGATACGGTCAGCGCTCGCACGCTGGTCGAAGCCGCGCCGGACGGTTGCTGGGTTCTCGACAGCAACGGCCGCGTGCTCGACGTCAACGCCGCGTACTGCCGCATGTCCGGCTACAGCCGCGACGAGCTGCTCGGCATGAATGCCTCGCAGATCGAAGATCAGAGCACGGGCGAGACGACGATGCGCCTGCAGCTCGGCCGCGTGCAGGGCGGCGGGCGCTACGAAACCAAACATCGCTGCCGCGATGGCACGCTGCTCGACGTCGAAGTGAGCGTCGGCGTGATGGAGGCGGGCGCCGCGGGCGACAACATGGTGCTGATCCGCGATGTGTCGGAGCGGCGCCGCGAAACCGTCGTGCAGCGCGCGAACCAGCGTCAGCTGGAGTTCCTCGTCGATCTGTTCAAGCAGTCCGAGAGCTTCGACGAGTCCGCGATCGTGCGCCGCGTGATCGACCAAGCCGCGGACACCACGGGCAGTCCGCTCGCGTACCTGTATTTCGTCGATCCCCCGCGCAAGACGATTGCGCTCGCCGCCTGGCGCGACCGCAGCCAGCCGATGGCAACCATGGTGAATGCCGAGCCGCGTCCGCTCGCGCGTGCCGGCCTGTTCACCGAATGCGTACGCGCGCGTCATGCGACGTCGAGCAACGATCTCACGCGCAAGCCGCAGCAAGACGGCTTGCCGGATCTGCAACGCTATCTCGCAGTGCCGATGATCGCCGGCGACGAGACCGTTGCGGTGCTCGGTGTCGCGAATCGCGAAGCGGGCTACGGCGAAGACGACCAACGAGCACTCTCCGCACTATCGGACGGCGTCTGGCGCGTTCTGGAATCGAAGCGCGCGCACGCTGCGACGCTCGGCTCGCTGCAGCGGACCGACGTTGCCTTGCAAGGCATGATCGATTCGATGGTGCGCATGGTCGAGCGGCACGATCCGTACACGGCCGGCTCCTCGCGTCGTCTCGCTGCGCTCGCCGTTGCGCTCGGGCGCGAAGCCGGACTCGACGGCGAGCGGCAGCACGCGCTACGCGTGGCCGCGCTGTTGCACGACATCGGCAACATCGCCGTGCCCACTACGATTCTTTCCAAGCCCGCGCCGCTCACGGAGACTGAGCTCGCGATCATGCGTACGCACGTCGACGAAGGCTGTCAGCTGCTCGCAGAGATCGACTTCGGCGCACCGATCGCGGACATCATTTATCAGAGCCACGAGCGCTACGACGGCAGCGGCTATCCGCGCGGCTTGAAGGGCGAGGAGATCCTGGTCGAGGCGCGCATCCTGGCGATCGCCGACACCGTCGAAGCGATGTGCTCGCCGCGTCCGTATCGGCCTGCGGCCGGCATGGAAGCAGCGATCGAGGCAATCAATCGCGGCGCCGGCCGGCTCTTCGATCTGCACCTGGTCGCGGCCTGCACGCGCCTGGTCCGACAGCACGGTTTCACGCTGCCGGAATGAGTAAATGCGTGACGCGTGTCACGCATTTCGCACTCAAGTTCTTCGACTCATCGTCCACCCTAACTGCCTTGCCGGAATCCACCCGTTTTCGATGCGGGCCTGCCCGATATGTCACGTCGCGCGGCCTCGGCAAACTGCCTGCCGTCGAAACAAGGGCAAAACCGTCGCAAGGCGGTGACGCAAAGCCTCCGGTCCTCGGACGCGCTGACCACAGCGCTCACGGATAGCGGGGTTGCCGCGACGGCCTGCTCTCGAGCAGACGTTCGCGTGAAGCCGGCCTGACGGACTCCCGTCGCTCCACTTCCCTTGGCTAGACACGAGTGCTCGCCGCACGCACACGCGCGCGGCGGGCTCGATCACGGAAGTTTCGAGCGTCCAGAGAGTCCAGATGTTTCAGTTGAGAGTTGCGACTGCGTTGTTCCTGCTCGCCGCAGGCATGAGTACGACTGCCCATGCGGCCAATCAGCCCCCGACGATTTCCGGCACACCCGCGAGCTGGGTGTATGTCGGTTCCGCCTATGCGTTCCGGCCGGCCGCCAGCGATCCGGACAGCACGACCCTGCGCTTCACGATCGCCAACAAGCCGACGTGGGCGAGCTTCAGCACCACGACCGGTCAGCTGTCCGGTACGCCGACGGCGGTAGGTTTCTGGACAGACATTCGCATCACGGTCAGCGACGGCATCAGCACGCGCGCACTGACCGGTTTCTCCATTCGCGCAACGAGGCGCGACAACACGCCGCCAGTGATCTCCGGCTCGCCCGCATCATCGGTCGCCATCGGCTCGACCTACACGTTCCAACCGTCGGCGAGCGATGCTCAGGGCGATCCGCTGCGCTTCAGCATCGCGAATCGACCGGCGTGGGCGACGTTCAATTACTCGTCCGGTCGTCTGAGCGGCACGCCGACAGCAGCCAACGTCGGCACGTATTCGAACATCACGATCATGGTCACCGACGGCTCGGGGAAAATCTCGCTGCCGGCGTTCTCGATCACCGTGTCGAGCTCCTCGAATCGCGCGCCGACGATCAGCGGCACGCCGCCGACTGCAGTGACTGCAGGTCAGGCTTACAGCTTCCGGCCGGCAGCAGCCGATGCTGACAACAACACGCTCGGCTTCAGCATTCAGAACAAGCCGGTGTGGGCGACATTCAGCAGCGCGACGGGTCAACTGTCGGGCACACCGACGTCGGCGCACGTCGGCAACCACGCGAATGTCGCGATCAGCGTCAGCGACGGCAAGGCGAGCGCGGCGCTCGCGCCGTTCACGATCAACGTCGCGGCTGCGCCGAACAAAGCGCCGACGATCAGCGGCTCGCCAGCACGCACAGTGAATGCAGGCACCGCGTACACGTTTCGTCCGACGGCTGCCGATGGCGACGGCGACACGCTGACGTTCTCGATTACCAATCGTCCGGCGTGGGCTTCGTTCAACACTGCAACGGGACAGTTGTCCGGCACGCCCGCGAGCGCGAGCGCCGGCGTGTACGCGAACATCGTGATCAAAGTGAGCGACGGCAAAGCGAGCGTTGCGCTCGCGGCGTTCTCGATCACGGTCACCGACGACATGATCGGCGCGGCCTCGTTGTCTTGGCAACCGCCGACGACGAACACCGATGGCTCGGCGCTGACCAATCTCGCCGGCTATCGCATCGTCTACGGCGCGTCGGCGACGCAACTGACGCAGACGATTCAAATCGCGAACGCGGGCATGAGCGCGTACGTCATCGAGAATCTCGCGCCGGGCACTTACTACTTCGCGGTGCGCGCGTACACGAGCAAAGGCGCGGAGAGCGTGGACTCGAACGTGGTGGCGAAGGTCGTGCGATGAACGTCGGCGCGCCACGACTGTTATGTGAAGTACGGGATTTGCTGATGTCTGCCGACGCAGACATTTGCAGCAACTCGTGGGCTGTTGTTTACTCAATGTCGGTTACACAAGGGCAAAACCGTCGAAAGGCGGTGACGCAAAGCCTCCGGTCCAGAAGCGCATTTGCACGTGGAAGGGCAGATGCGCGGGATAGCGGGGTTGCCGGCTGGAGTGTCGCGCACGTGGGCGCAACACCTGCCGTCATTCTGCCGCTGCCAGTCATTCTGGGCTGTGGCTCTGCTCCCTTGCGTGAACGCTGCGTGCGCGGACAACCCGCGCTACGAACAGGCGAAAGGTGGGAGCAATGAAAAACGTGTTCGGGTTCGCGACGTGGGCAGCACGACATCTTGTCGTGCTATTGGTGGCAGTCTCTCTGGCAGGCTGTCTCGAGGAAGACAAGGAAGAAGATCCGTCGCAGCCGACTGAGCAGCCCACCAACGAACCGCCGCCGCCGGCCGCGAACAATGCGCCCGAGATTTCCGGCACGCCTGAGCCGGGTGGACAAGCCGGCAAGCTGTACTCCTTCACTCCGCAGGCATCGGACGCCGACAACGACTTCCTCGAATTCACCATCGAAGGCAAGCCGACGTGGATGGCATTCAGCGCTGAGACCGGTGCCATTACCGGCACGCCCACCGACGCCGATGTCGGCGACACTGCAGATATCACGATCAGCGTGACCGACGGCCGCGACACTCGTGCGGTCGGCCCGTTCAAGATCAAGATCAGGCCCAAGGATGTGCCGCCGACCCAGAACTCGCCGCCGACGATTTCCGGCGTGCCCGCGAACGCAGTAACGATCAACCAGGCGTACACCTTCCAGCCGACTGCAAGCGATCCGAACACCGGCGACACGCTGCGCTTCGCGATTTCCGGCCGCCCGTCGTGGGCGAGCTTCAGCACGTCGACTGGCCGCCTGAGCGGCACGCCGACGTCGGCGAACATCGGCACCTTCTCGAACATCGTGATCTCGGTGAACGACGGCCAGGTCAGCGCCGCACTGCCCGCGTTCTCGATCCAGGTGCGCGATATTCCGAATCGGGCACCGACCATCAGCGGCACGCCGGCGGGCAGCGTGACCACCGGCACCGCGTACTCGTTCACGCCGAGCGCAGCGGATGCGGACCAGAACCCGCTGACATTTTCCATCGCGAACAAGCCGGCCTGGGCGAGCTTCAGCACTTCGACAGGTCGTCTCAACGGCACGCCCGCTGCGACCAACGTCGGCAACTACGCGAACATCATGATCTCGGTGAGCGATGGCCGCGCTTCGGCGTCGCTGTCGGCGTTTGCAATCAACGTGCAGGCGCCGCCGAATCGCGCGCCGACGATCAACGGCACGCCGCCGGCCAGCGTCACTGCCGGCGCCGCGTACTCGTTCACGCCGAGTGCAGCCGATCCTGACAACGACACGCTCGGCTTCACCGTCGCGAACAAGCCGGCCTGGGCCGCGTTCGACACTGCGACGGGACGCTTGAGCGGCACGCCGACGAGCCAGAATGTCGGCACGTTCAGCGGCATCGTCATCACCGTCAGCGACGGCAAGACCGGCGGCAATGCTTCGCTCACGGCGTTCACGATCACCGTCAACGCGGCCGCAAATCGTGCGCCGACGATCTCCGGCACGCCGACGACCACCGTCACGGCGGGCGCGGCGTACAACTTCCAGCCGACAGGCGCGGACGCGGACGGTGACGCGCTCACGTACAGCATCACGAACAAGCCGTCTTGGGCGACGTTCAACACCAGCACCGGCAAGCTCTCCGGCACGGCGACGGCGGGTACGTACTCGGGCATCGTGATCTCGGTGACCGATACCAAGGACACGGCGTCGCTGCAGCCGTTCACGATCACGGTCACGGCGCCGACGAACGGCAGCGCCACGCTGTCGTGGACACCGCCGACCCAGAACACCGACGGCACGACGATCAACAATCTCGCCGGCTTCCGCATTCAGTACGGCACGTCGGCGGGTTCGCTCACGCAGACGATCCAGGTTGCCAACCCCGGCCTGGCGACGTACGTCGTCACGGACCTGAGCTCCGGCACCTGGTTCTTCTCCGTGCGGTCCTACAACAGCGGCGGTGCAGAAAGCGCTAATTCCAACCTCGTGAGCAAGACGATTCCCTAACCGCTGCTCGCCGATTCCGGGTATCCTCGGCCGCTCCTGCGGCCTTGGATTTCCTCATGAATCGCCCCCTCGAGCGCAATCTCTGCGTGGGTGTCTGCGTCTTGCTGGCGGCGGCCATTACGGCCAGTGCCGCCGAGCCGAAATCCCAGTCTCCGACCGCTCGCGTCGCATTCACCGAAGTCACGCTCGCCAACGGCCTGCGCGTGCAGCTCGCCGAGGATCACGGCGCGCCGGTGATCGCACTCAACATCGCCTACGACGTCGGTTCGCGCAACGAACGACCCGGCCGAACCGGCTTCGCTCACTTGTTCGAGCACATGATGTTCAAGGGGTCGAGCAACGTCGGCGACGGTGAGCACTTCTACCAGGTGTTCTCCAACGGCGGCTCGATGAACGGCACCACCAGCAACGACCTGACGCTGTACTTCGAAACGCTGCCGGCGAACCAGCTCGAGCTGGCGCTGTTCCTCGAGGCGGATCGGATGCGCTCGCTGGAGATCACGCAGGCGAAGCTCGACAACCAGCGTCAGGCAGTGCAGGAGGAGCGTCGGCTGCGCGTCGACAATCAACCCTACGGCCTCGCCGACGAGCATTTCGACGAGCTGTTCTACAGCAACTTCGCCTATCAGCACTCGACCATCGGCTCGATGGACGATCTCAACGCGGCGAGCGTCGAGGACGTGGCGCAGTTCTTCAAGACCTACTACGCGCCGAACAACGCAGTGCTCAGCCTGGTCGGCGACTTCAAGCCCAAAGAAGCGCTGGAGATGATCCGCCGCTACTTCGAAGACATTCCGCGGCAGGCCGAGCCGCCGGCAGTCGATTTGAGCGAGCCGGAGCAGAAGGCCGAGCGCCGCGAAACGATGAGCGATCCGCTCGCGCGCGCTACACAGGTGCAGATCGCGTACAAGACGCCGGTCGGCAATTCGCCCGACCAATACGCGCTGCGCGTGTTGTCGTCGGTCCTGCAATCGGGTGACAGCTCACGCCTGTACCAGACGCTCAATAAAGAGAAGGAACTGGTCGTCGGCGTCGGCGGCTTCGTCGACGAGCGCATCGGTCCCGGCGGTCTGTACATCGGCGCTACGGTGCGTCCTGGCAAGAAGGCGGAAGACGTGGAAGCGACGATCTACTCGGAGATCGAGCGGCTGCAGCAGCAGCCGATCGCGGAGTGGGAGCTCGAGAAGGCCAAGAACACGACTCGCTACGGCTATCTGCAGAGTATTCGCAGCGCAGGGTCGCGCGCCACGCAACTCGGTTCGTTCACGGTCAAGTTCAACGACCCGAACCTGATCAATACGCGGGTCGCGGGTTTTGAGACCGTGACGCGCGAGGACGTGCAGCGCGTCGCCAAGAAATATCTGCAGGCGAAGAATCGTACCGTCATCGTTACTAATCCCGCGCCGCAGCCGGCGGCCGCGCCCGGCGCGTGAGGCACTCCGCCATGAAACCTCTGATCCGCGTCGTCGGCGTCGCGCTGTTGGCCTGGAGCGCGCTCTGCGCCGCGCAACAGCCAGCCACACCCGAGTCTCCGGCACCTGAATCGTTGAAGGGTGTGCAGCTCAAGGGCAAGGCGCCCGTCAATCCGCAGACGTTGCGTGTCGTCCTGCCGCGTGCGCAGGAGGCGACGCTGTCGAACGGCCTGCGCGTCGCGCTGCTCGAAGATCACAAGATACCGACGTTCTCGTTGCAGTTGCTGCTGACCGGCGGCGGTCTCGACGACCCTGCCAATCAGCATGGTGTGGCGATGGTCACCGCCTCCTTGCTGCGCGAGGGGACGACGCAACGGACGAGTCGACAGATCGCGGAGCAACTCGCGACGCTCGGTGGCGCTTTCTCCGCCGGAGCGTCGCCGTCTTCCGGTGAAACGTCGATCGGGATCGGCGGCCTGAGCGACAACGCAGACAAGATTCTCGCGATCGCTGCCGACGTCATCCGCAATCCCGCGTTCCCGGAAGCGGAGCTCGTGAAGTACAAGACACGCTTCCTGTCCCAGCTGCAGCAGCAGCGCGCGACACCGGGCTTCGTCGCGCAGGAAGAATTCATGCGCGCGGTGTATGGCACGCATCCCGGCAGCTACGTCGTGCCGCCGGAAAACGTGCTGCGCGCCCTGACTCGCGCCGATCTCGCGAAGTATCACCAGACGCACTACATGCCGAACAACGGCATCGTGCTCGCCTACGGCGATTTCAAGCTCGCCGACCTGGTGCAGAAGCTGGAGCGCGCGTTCGGCAACTGGCCCAAAGGCGATGCGCGCACGATCTCGCTGCCGGCGCTGACGCCGCCAGCGAAGTCGCGTGTGCTGCTGGTCGACCGGCCGGGCTCGGTGCAGACCTCGTTGTGGTTGGGCGCGCTCGGCATCGAGCGACGCAGCGATGACTACTTCGCGATGCTCGTGATGAATCACATTCTCGGCGGCGGGCCTGCTTCGCGGCTGTTCATCAACCTGCGCGAAGACAAAGGCTACACGTACGGCGTTTACAGCGCCTTCAACGGCTCGCGATTTCCCGGCGTCGTGCTCGCCAGCACGGACGTGCGAACCCAGGTGACGGACGGCGCGCTGCAGGAGCTCATGGCCGAGCTGCGACGTATCGGCAGCGAGCCGGTGCCGGCGGATGAGCTGAAAAACGCCAAGCGCGCCCTCGTCGGCGGTTTCGCACTTTCGCTCGACTCGCCGCAGACTTTGATCAGCAATCTTGCAACACAGAAGATCTACAATCTGCCCGCGGACTACTGGGACACGTACCCGCAGCGAGTCGAGGCGATCACCGCGGCCGAGGTGCAACGGGTCGCGAAGAAGTACTACGACGCGAGCCGGCTGCAAATCGTCGCGGTCGGCGACGGCGCGTCGGTCAAGAAGGTGTTAGAGAAATACGGCACGGTCGAGACGGCTGCCCCGGCCGCGGCCAGCGCTTCCCAATAACGACCAGATAAAGACAACGCATGAGCTCCGCTCCCCAGCAGACCACTGCGCAACGCTGGCTATGGCGCATCGCGCGCATCGAAGGCCATGAAGCCGGTGCGTCCATCGCGGGCTTCGCCTACATTTTCTGCGCGTTCACGGCCTACATGATCCTGCGGCCGGTGCGCGAGACGATGGGCATCACCTCGGGCGTCTCGAACCTGCCGTCGCTGTTCTGGGGCACGCTCGCGGTAACGCTACTGACGCAGCCGGTATTCGGCTGGCTCACCTCGCGCTATCGCCGCACTGTGTTCCTGCCGTGGGTGTACGGCTTCTTCGCGCTCAATCTGCTCGGCTTCTACCTGTGGTTTCACTTCGAGAGCGAGCACACCTGGATTGCGCGCGCGTTCTTCATCTGGATCACCGTGTTCGCGCTGTTCGTGCCGTCGGTGTTCTGGAGCTTGATGGCCGACATCTTCCGCCCCGAGCAGGCGAAGCGCCTGTACGGATTCCTGGCGGCGGGCACCAGCGCCGGCGGCGTGCTCGGGCCGTTCATCGCGGCGACGCTCGCGCCCGTGGTCGGGACGATCAATCTGCTGCTGTTCTCGATGGTGTTCCTCGGTGCGTCGATCTTTTGTATCCGCTATCTCACGATGTGGCATGCGCGAGCCGTCGCTGCGCACCAAGCCGCCGCCGAAGTGCGTGGCGATGTGAATCAGGCGCTTGGCGGTAGCCTGTGGGCCGGCTTTACGCTGGTCGCGAAGAGCCCGTACTTGTTGAGCATCGCGGCGTTCGTTCTGCTGCTGACGTGGGTCTCGACTTTCCTTTACCTGCAGCAGGCGGAGCTGGTCGAGAAGGCTCTGCCCAATCGTGACCAGCAGACGCAGCTTTTCGGCTGGGTGGACTTCACGGTGCAGTCCCTGTCGCTGGTGATTCAGCTGTTCGCATTGAGCCGCTTCACGAAGTGGCTGCGCCTCTCGACGGTGATCATGATGGCGCCGGTCCTGATGGTCTTCGGCTACAGCGCGCTCGCTCTGTTCCCGGTACTGTCGGTGCTGCTCGTCGTCATGGTGATCCGGCGCGTCGGCGAGTACGCGCTGGTGCGGCCCTGCCGTGAGATGCTGTTCACGAGTGTCGACCGCGAGACGAAGTACAAGGCGAAGAACTTCATCGACACGGCGGTCTATCGAACCGGCGATGCGACGAGCGGCTCGGCGCACGCGCTGCTCTCGTGGTTGGGAGTTGCGACTTCGGGTATCGCGTGGGTCGGCGCAGCGGTTGCAGCCGTCTGGGCGGTGTTGGCGTATCGCATCGGCAATACGCACGAGCGCAACGTCGTAGAGCCTACTTCACCTCGAAGCGAATCCGTACCGCCGCGCGTTGCTGAACCGCCGCACCGTCACGCATGACTGGCTCGAAACGCCAGCGCTTCACGGCATCGACCGCTGCCTGATCGAACATGCGCTGCGGCTGCGCGTTGCGCACCACCAGGTCTTGCGTAGTGCCATCCTGCGTAATGGTGAACTCCACGTCCACCCAGCCGGAAAGACCTTGCCGCTCCGCTTCGCGCGGATAAACCGGCGGCACTTCGCGTACTCGCTTGAGCGTTTTCGCTTGGACGATTTGCGAGGTGAGGTCGTGCTGCTGCTGCGCGGCCGCCAACTGCGTTTGCAGCGACTTGGTCGCCGGCAGATTCGGTACGAGCGTGTCGACTCGGCTCAAGAATGCGCGCGCAGTGTCGACGTCACCCGCTGCGAGGGCAGTGCGGGTCCGTTCCTGAAACGTGGACGCGAGTTGCTGCAGCTCGGTGCGAACCTCGTTCGAGTCCGGGTACTTCGCGCGCAGCGCCAGCAGTTGCTCGTATGCGTTGTTGCCGGGCGGTTCGAGCAGAACGCCTCGACCGCGCAATCGTGCGACGTTCTCGAGCTCGTTGGCGCTGGGACCGGACGCAGTGGCCGCAGTCGGTGCGGGCGCTTCTTGACGCGGTGTCGGCGGCGGCTTCGCGGCCGGCGTCGACGTCGGTGCAGATGACCGGGCAGGGGCTTGCTTCGGTGGCGGAGGCGGCGGCGCGACGCTGATCGGCGTGCGCGAACTGCGTGAGAGCGTCACCAATTCGGTGCGCAGCGCATCGAGTCGCGGATACTCCGGGACTGCGTTCTGCAAAGTCGCGAGTGCTGTCGCACCGCGCGCGGGATCGCGTGCTTGCAGCGCTTCCAGGACACGCGCTTCGAGCTTCATGCCGACGCGCTCGAGTCCGGTATGGGCACCGACGTTGTCCGGCTGCAGGGCGAGAACCCCGCGGAAGTACTCGACCGCGTTGTTGCCGCGCGGGTCGATCAGACGATCTGTCGCGAGCGCCATCTCACCGCGCGCGAGATAGTCCGCGACCTGTTCTTCCTGCGTGAGCGTGCCTACGGCGCGCGGTGGCGGCGTGACTGCAACAGGCTCCTTGCGGCTCTGCCACCAGTACGCAGCGCCGGCCGCGGCGCTCAGCAGCACGACGAGAACTACGACAATCGCGGTGGCATTCGAGCGCGGGACAACGTGCTTTCCCGTGACGAGGTCGACCGGCACGGCGTTG
>Ga0209382_10001609_pt1 | contig 35106 bp, 61 predicted proteins | sample SoiMetdeltSBSDD5_FD_187599 | JGI IMG/M metagenome (GOLD analysis project Ga0209382, IMG submission 187599) | Bulk soil microbial communities from a Populus tree surrounding site in Tennessee, USA - Soil MetaG P. deltoides SBSDD5 (SPAdes) (version 2) | ecosystem: Environmental > Terrestrial >... | reverse complement strand
GTCCAAGTCAACGTGGATAGCCTGCACTTGGAAAGCCTGCGTCACCGCATGATCGAAGCCTCTGTCCCCTTGGCTGTCGCCTTAGGTCAGACTGGACAGTTGGCGCTCATGCCTGCTACGAGCCCTGCGGGCAGTGAGGCAGTGACTACGCCTCTCACGTGTGGAACGCAAGAACTTGCAGTGCAGAATGCCATGCAGGATGTTGCAGCTAGTGAAGGTGTGGCCTCACAATGACTTACAGCCTCCCAGCTTCACATGACCCCCCCTCAGTTCTTAAGGCCCCCCACCAGGCGCACGCGGGTGACTCTGCACGTACCGTCCTGGATTTTTTTTGGCTGTGCTGGAGGGGGTGTAGCAAGGTGAGACGGCAAGGCGTGGGATACCCCCGTAGTACGGATGGGATTTTTGGGAATCGCCAAGCCGGGGGTCGTTTCTTTCCGCACACGGCGCCTAGCCTGTGCATGACGACCATTTGCCGGGACACGGTGCTACGACGCGCAGCAGGATCGGTGGAGGTTGGGCACTCCGGGGATCGGCGCGGCCAGCGGGGGCGTTTCTGGCTATTTCACCGTGGACGGGGCGTGGGTGGCCGGGGTTGTCAGAGTCGGCCCTCCGGCGACGCGGGAGGCGTAGGCGGTGCCGCAGTGGTCACAGTCGGTGCAGCCGCAATGGAGGACACACTTTCCAGAGCGGACGCAGGCGGGCCGGGAGGCACAAGCGGGGGCGATACACCACGAGGTCACAGCCCCCAATATGGGAGTCTCGGGTGAACCCGCAAGCCCCCGTGGAGAACCCCTTTTTAGAGTTTCGGCGCCGGTATCAGTCGCACGCCGAGCTTTTCGTAAGGGAGGTCTTGAACTTCCCCAACACGGATGAAGCGGCGGAAGGCAAGGATATCTACCCGTGGCAACGGGAAGCCTTAGCGGCTTACGACCGGGCCGGACTCTCGCGGGCGAACTCCCGGATTTCGATCCGCTCCGGTCATGGGGTCGGCAAGACCACCCTCCTCGCGTGGATCCTCTGGCATCGGATTCTCTTTCGCTTCCCGCAGAAAACCGCCGTCACGGCGCCCTCGGAGAAGCAGCTCTTCGGGGCGCTGTGGGCGGAGTTCGAGACGTGGAGTAAGCGGTTGCCCAAAGCCTTGAAGGGGCTCGTCGAAATCAAGTCCGACGTGGCGGAACTCGTCGCCGCCCGGAGCGAGTCCTTCATTAGTATCAAGACCGCCCGCGCCGAACAACCGGAAGCCCTCTCCGGCCTTCATGCCGAGTGGGAAATGGTCATCGCCGACGAAGCCTCGGGCGTCGCGGATTCGGTCTGGGAAGCCGCCCAATCCTCCCTCACCGGCCCCCATCCGTTGGCGATTCTCGCAGGGAATCCCATTCGTGCCTCGGGCTTCTTCTATGATAGCCACAACCGCTTGAAAGCGGATTGGTGGCCCCGGCATGTCTCGCGCGGCGAACTCGTGGACTTGGAGACCGACCCCTATGCCTTAGGAGAGGAACATGCGTCCGGTGGGCGTCATACGAATCGCTATCGAGTCCGGGTCCTCGGGGAGTTTCCCGTCAGCGAAGACGATGTGCTCATTCCCTTCGACTTGGTGGAACCGGCTCTTACTCGCGACGTGGTGGTACATCGGACGGTCCCTGTTGTCTGGGGCTTGGACTGTGCTCGATTTGGGTCCAACCGTTCCGCGCTTGCAAAAAGACAGGGCCTTCAACTCCTCGAGCCAGTGCGTTCCTGGGCGAAGCTGGATACCATGGAAATCGCAGCCCGCGTCCAGCGTGAGTGGGATACAACGCCAGATTGGCTTAGGCCGGTGGGTATTTTAGTTGATGCCATCGGCGTCGGTGGCGGCGTGGCGGATCGGCTCAGACAACTCGGGCTCCCGGCGAAGGACATCAACGTCTCCGAACTCCCGGCCCTGCAAAATCAGGAGAAGTACCAAGACTTGCGGACGGAGCTCTGGCACAAGGCCAAAGAGTGGTTCGCCAACCGCAACGTCAAGCTCCCCGAGTCCTACAAGAACGCCAAGGACGGCGACGACCTGGTGCGCGAGTTGACCCAAGAGAAGTACGACTTCCAGCCCCGCTCCGGGAAAATCAAGATGAACCCCAAGACCCAAGTCCATAGCCCGGACTTAGCGGATGCGTTTGTCCTGACGTTCGCGAGCGAAGCCGCCATGCTGGCCCGGAGCCTCGACAGGACGGGCGGCAAACCCGTCGAACGCAAACTCGTCTCTACATGGTGAGCCGTGGCTGAGAAATTGTCGAACGGCGAAATCCAAGCCGCCGTCGCCGCCCTGGTGGATGACGCCACGACCTACGTCGATGGCACGCTGTCCCCCGCCAGAGCGGAGGCGACGAAATACTACCAAGGCGCCCCGTTCGGCAACGAAATCGTCGGACGCTCACAGATCGTCTTGACCGATGTGCGGGATACCGTCCTCGCCATGCTCCCGAGTCTCGTGCGGATGTTCTTCCCCACCTCCGGCCATGTGGTCGAATACCAGCCCCGGCCCAAGAGTGAGGCCGAAATCGGGCGCGCCGTGGCCTTAGCGGACCAAGCGACCGAGTTTGTGAACGAAGTCGTCTTGGATCAGGACAACAACGGCTTCCTTGAACTGTTCTCGGCGTGGAAAGATGCCTTGGTCAGGAAGCTCGGCACCATCAAATACTGGTGGGAAGACCGCTCCACCTACAAAACCTACACGGGCTCCCGCTTAGACGTGCTCCAATTCGAGGCGCTGGTGTCCTCCCCGGATGTGGAGGTCACCGAGGTCAAGGAAATCATCGAGGACGGGGTCACCTTCCGGGATGTGACCTACAAACAGTGGCGCCGCGAAGGCGTCGCCCGGATCATGTGCGCCCCGCCGGAGGAAATCTTGATCTCCCGGGACGCGCGAAACCGGGAAGACGCGAGTTTGATCGCCCACCGCACCGAAAAAACGCGTGGGGAACTGATCGCGATGGGCGTCCCCGCCGCCGAGATCGACCAATACGGCGGCGGGGCCTCCGAGGTGCAGCAAAACGTCGAAGAAGTGGCCCGGCGAGGCATCGTCACGACCCAACCCGCCACCGATGCAGCCGCCGAACGCCATTCGTGGGTCGAAGCCTACCCGTATCTCGATATCGACGGCGACGGGGAAGCGGAATTGGTCAAATGCCGGTGCTTGGGCCCCGGACTCCATCTCGTGGGCGACCCGGAACCCGTCGCCGACCGTCCGTTTGCCTTTTTCTGCCCCGATCCCGAACCGCACGTCCTGATTGGGCAGAGTATCAAGGACCGCGTGGGGGATTTGCAGAAGATCAAGAGCATGATCCTCCGCGCCATCAACGATTCCGCCTCCAAAGCGGTGGACCCGGATGAAGTCTATCAGGAAGGCGAGGTCAACGCCGCTGATCTGTCGTCCTCCGCGACGAGTCGGCGGATTCGCACCTATCAACCCCCTGGCACCGTGCTGATGGAACTGAAGCACGAGTTCATTGGGGCGGAATTGATTCCCCTCCTCGGCGTCTTGGATGGCGTCAAGCAGCAACGGGTCGGCCCCATGCCCGCGACCCTCGATCCCGATGCCTTGCAGTCCACGCCCGAAGTCGGCGTCAAGGCGACGGTGCAAGCCGCCTCCGAGCAACTGGAACTGATCGCCCGCGTCTTCGCCGGGACGGGCATGAAGCAGTTGTTCAAGGGGCTTTTGCAACTCTTGGTCGAGCACAACCCCACGCCCCGGATTGTGCGGCTCAGGAATCAATACGTCCCTGTCGATCCCAAGGCGTGGGACGCCGAAATGGACGTGTCGGTGAACGTCGCCCTCGGGACGCAAGAAAAACTTGGCGTCTTGGTCGCCACCGCCGCGAAACAGGAACAAATCCTGCAACTCCTCGGGCCGACGAATCCCCTCTGTGGGATCGGGCAACTCCGCCACACCTACGCCACCCTGCTCGAATTGCAGGGCTTCCGGGATACCACGAAGTTCTTTTCGGCGGTGCCGCTCGACTGGCAACCGCCCCCCGCTCCCCCGCAACCCGACCCGAACATGGTCTTGGCCCAAGCGGAGATGCAGAAGTCGATGGCGGCGCTCGAAAAGCAAAAGGCGGATTTCCAGATCGACCAAGTACAAGCCGCCCAGAAGATGGCCGACTTGCAAGCCCAGCTCGCCACGAAGGAAGCCGAATTGGCCTTGGAGCGGGAGTCGATTCACTTGACCGATGACCGCGAACGCGACAAGGCGGAAGCGGACATCGTCCTGCGGATGGCGGAACTCCGGGCCAAGTATCCGACCGACATGGCCATTGCCGAACTCGAAGCGCAGCTCCAGCGCGAGGAAATGGCGAGCCGCGAACGCATCGCTGCCGCCAAAGGCAACGGGGATGCGAAGCCGAAAAAGAAGCGGATGAAGATGACCCGGAGTGATGGCCGCAAAATGGATGTCGAAATTACGGAGGGGGAGTAAATGGGATTCCAAGGCACGGTGACCCCGGCTTCCAAGGAGAAGTTGGAGCGGGAGATCGCGGAACTCGAAGCGAGCGGCGCGAATCCCCGGAAACTCGAAGCCCTGAAAGCGGTGCTGAAAGATCACTATGGCGACTAACCCGCATTTCCTCGAAGCGGACCGCAACACCTTTCTGGACGCCATCGACACGTCGATTGGCGCCTCGGGCTTCCTGCGTATCTACGACGGGACGCAGCCCACGAACGTCGCCACCGCCCTCGGGGCACAGGTGAAGCTCGCGGAACTGCCCTTGTCGGCCACGGCCTTCGGGGCCGCCGCCGCCGGGGTTCTGACCGCGAACGCCATCACGGCGGATGCCTCGGCGGACGCCACGGGGACCGCGACGTGGGCGACGCTCACGACCTCGGCGGGCGTGCGGAAGGTCGATATGTCTGTGGGCACCTCCGCCGCCGATTTGATTTTGAACTCCACGTCCATCACCGCCGGGGCCAACGTCGCGTGCTCGGCGGGGACCATCACCTTCCCAGCCTAGGAGGCTTCCATCCTTTGGGTTCCCCAGAAAGGCCCACTCCGGGTCCAGCACAATGCCGGGACCGTCGGCGCCGCGACGCCGGGGACCGCCGTCACGACCGGGGCTGCCGAGGCGACCAAAGGCAGTTACGTCTCGCTCCTCACCACGACGTTCGATGTCTACTGGATATCGATCTATGCCCTGAACTACGGGAGCGCCGCCGCCGATTCCCAAGGGGCGATGGATATCGCGACGGGGGCGGCCACGCAAGAAATCATCATCCCCGATCTCTTGATGGGGTTTGCGGGCTGGTTCACGAGCACCGCCATCGGGCCGAAGCAATGGCATTTCCCGCTCTACATCCCGAACGGCACGCAAATCTGGGCGCGCGGTGCGGGCAAACGCCTCTCGACGGCGTACAACGTCGTCATTTACGTCTACGGCGGGGATGCGCTGCCCCCGTTTCGCGTCGGCCGGAAGGTCACGACCTACGGCATGGGCACCGTGCCGTTTGGGACGACCATCGTGCCGGGGGCCTCGGCGGCGGAGGGGGCATGGACGCAAATCACCGCCTCGACGAGCGAAAACCATTTCGCGTTCTATCCGAGCTTCCAAGCGGGCACCGACACGACGCTCAATACGCTCGCGTATTTCGTGGATATCGGGACCGGCGCGGCGACCGAACTCGAAATTGGGCAGTCGTTCGTGTACCACATGACGGCGGATGAACGCATGGACGGGCCGTGGAACACGTTTCCCGCGTTTGCGGATGTGCCATCCGGGACGCGCCTGGTGATGCGGTGCTCGAACAGTGGAGTCAACGATGTCGGCAACTATAACGGCGTCATCCACGCCGTCAGCTAAGGAGGACGTATGGCCAAAGCGATGGTGACGGAGTGCTACGCGCTCGACATTGAGGACAATCTCTACAAAATCACCGGCACGGCGGCGGTGACCACCGGGTCCTCGGGCCACATCTTCCTGACGTTCGAGGCGTCGTCGCCCACGTTTATCCCGGTGCTCCCGAATTGGCGCACGCGGGTGCGGGATGCCGTGATTGACGCGGCGGCGGCGGAAAACATCGAGGTCGATCAAGTGCTGCACATCGACTTGTCGATTTTGTGAGCACCGTCATCCTGACCTGTCCGATCTGTGGCCTCGGGCTCTCCGTCGCGACGGTGGAGCCCAAAGAAGGAGCGCGCAACGGCGCGGTGGGGGGACACATCCACATGGAAATGAGCGGGGCCATTGCTTGCGTGACCGGCCACCGTTGGATCGCGACGGGGTCGTTTCTCTTGGAGCGCCAGCCCTAATGGCGATTACCGAAGCCTTCACGCTGAACAACGTCACGCCCTCGGGGACGACGGAACTCTCGATCCCCCGGAACGCGACCTACGACGTGGCGCAGAGTCAGACGACGGACGGCGTGTTCCAGCTCTGGATCGATGACCAGACGAACATGACGAAGACCGAGGAATACGCGATTCGGATTTACGAGAAGGTGGAATCGGGCGGGACCTCGAAGCTCGTCTTTCTCGCCACGCTGAAAGGGGTGCAGTCGGAGATTTTCTGCACGCCGATGCTGATTTTAATGAACGGGTGGGACATGACCATCAAGAAGATCGCGGGGACGGATCGGGCCTTCGATGCCTCCATTCGGCAGATTAGCTAAATGACGGGCCCCGGCGCGTTCTGGTATAACGGGTCCGCCGCGCAAGTCCTCGCGACCACGAACGTCACGGGGACGTTTGGGATCACGGTCGCGCAGCCGCAAATCGCCTTCACGGGGACCAATACCGCCCCGCCGGTCACCGGCACGTTCGCGATTACCGTCGGGCAACCGGCCATCGCCTTCACGGGGACCGTCACCGCGCCCCCGATTACCAGCACGTTTGCGATTACCGTCCCGACCCCGAGTATCGCCTTTACCGGCACGGTGCCCAGCAGCGCGCCTCCGGCAGTCGGGGGAAGACCGCATGGCGTCCGCAAGCGGGCGGTGGTGCATCGCTATCCCCCGAGACGCCAGCACGTCCCCTTGGACCTCACGGTCAACGACCTGCACGAGGGGGCGTTCGGCATCACTGTCCGAGGCCCCCGGATCGCCTTCCGGGGCTACGTCGATGCGCCCACGGACCCCGAAGAAGATACCCGCACGTTCATGCGGATGGCCTTGGAGGATGAAGACTTGGTACTCGCCTACACGATGGCGGAGACATGGCTGAACTGAGCCCCGAGCAGATTCTCCACCGCGCCAAAGCCATCGAAGCGTTCTTGGCCTCTGATGCGTGGGCGGAAGTCCAAGAGCGCATGGAGGAACGGGCGCTCAAGGCGTTCAAGGCGAGGAACAGTACCTCCGCTGATCGCGAGGCGCTGTGGCAAAAATGGCAATCGTTCGAGGACGTTCAACGCGAGTTCCGGGCTATCCGGGATCGTCAACTTGCACTTTCGGAACAGGAGTAGTATCATGCCGAAGCCAGAACCCAGCGCGACGAGTTCCCTCACCGCTGGGGAAGCTGTTGGAAAGATCGCCGGGCTCATCACCGAGACGGACGAGTCTCGCCCAGATGCCCCCGCGACCGAGCCCGCGCCGACGCCCGGCGCCCCGGCTGAGACTCCCCCAGCGCCCACTCCCTCCGAGCCCGCTGCCACCGAGCCCCCGCCGTCTGAGGACTCTGCCCAGACCTACGAAGTCACCGTGGATGGGGAAACCCACCAGGTAGACCTCGATGAACTCCGGGCAGGATACCAGAAGCACGAAGACTACAAGCGCAAGACGATGGCCTTGGCAGAGGAACGCCGGACGTTTGAGGCCGAGTCCCAGGCCGTGCAGGCGGAACGCACGCAATACGCGGATGGCTTGAAGCAACTGGTCTCAGCCATCGAGCAGTTGCAGGGGGAACCCGACTGGGATGCCCTTCACGCGAAGGTGGACCCCGCCGAGTTCTTGCGGCAAAAGGCCGAGTGGGAGCGGACCAAGGCGCATACCGAGAGGCTGAAAGCGGAGCAGCGCCGCGTCGAGCAGGAAGCGCAGGCCGACGAAATGAAACGCTACCATGCCTATGTCCGCGCGGAACAGGACAAGCTCAAAACCGCCCTGCCCGATTGGGCTGATCCCGACAAAGCCAAAGCTGAATCCGCGCAACTGCGGGCCCATGCCAAGAGCTACGGGTTTACCGATAAGGAGTTGGATCAAGTCGTGGATTCACGGACGATCCTCCTCCTGCGGGATGCCCTGAAGTACAAGCAATTGCAGCGGGAGCCCTCGGCCCAAGCCAAAGCCAAGAGCCCCGCCATTCGGACGGCGAAGCCCGGGGCCACTCCCCCGCCTCCTCCGGCCAATGCACGCCAACAGGAACTGATTCAGCAGGCCGCCAAGACGCACCGGCTGCGGGATGCCTCCAAGGCCATCGAGGCGCTGCTGGAATAGGAGCAGAACATGACGATTATCGCGAACACGACCCTCGTGTTCGACATCAAAGGTGTCCGAGAAGAACTCTCGAACATCATCTACAACCTGAGTCCTGAGGATACCCCGTTCATCTCGAACGCGGGGCGGGATTCGGTGGACAACACGCTGTACGAATGGCAGCGCGACGCGTTGGCGGCGGCGGTTTCCACGAACGCCCAGCTCCAAGGCGATGACATCGCGGCCTTCGACGCAGTCACCGCGACCGTTCGCATGGGGAACCGGACGCAAATCAGCCGGAAAGCCATCATCGTCGCCGGGACGACCAACGCCGTCTCGACCGCAGGCCGGAAGACGGAACTCGCCTACCAGATCACCAAGCGGTCGGCGGAAATCAAACGCGACATCGAAAAGAACGCGCTCGACAACGTGGGCGCCGTGGCCGGGAACTCGACGACCGCCCCGAAGACGGGCACGATGGGGGCCACCATCGGCTCCATCGACGGCACCAACGTCTCGATGGGCGCCACGGGGACGAATCCGACCGACGCCCTGCTGTTCACCGACCCCCGCAACGATGGGACGCAGCGGGCCGCGACCGAAGCGCTCTTGAAGGTGGTGCTCTCGGGCGTGTGGGTGAACGGCGGGTCGCCTGATACGATCATGGTGGGCCCGTTCAACAAGTCGGTGTTCTCGGGCTTCGCCGGGATCGCGACCAAGACGTATTTCCAGGAAGCGGCGCGTCCGGCGGCCATCATCGGCTCGGCGGACGTGTACGTCGGGGAGTTCGGCACCTATTCGATCGTCCCGAACCGCTTCCAGCGGGACCGGGATGCGTGGGTGCTGGACTTCGAGTACATCGACATCGTGTACCTCCGTCCGTTCCGGGTGGAGGAGCTGGCCAAGACCGGCGATGCCGAGAAGCGGATGCTGCTCGCGGAGTGGGGGTTGAAGGTAAAGACAGACTTCAGTCAAGGCCTGCTCGCGGACCTGCTCACCTCTTGATGAGTAGGGACACCTTCTAGCGGAGCGGAGCGGGGGCCCAAAGCCCCCCTCCCTCCTGGGGGAGTTCATGCCGAAGACCAAAGCGAATGTCGTCGTCACGCCGGAAGAAGCGCGGCGCATCGAGTGGGAGGAACACGTCGAAGCCGACACGGCGTGGCAGAAAGAACAAGAAGCGCAAGGCAACGGCCCCTGCCCGTATTGCGGGGCGTACAAGGGCTACAACCCGGTCACCGGAGTGCATGTCAGGACCCAGATCGGGCGGGAGTTGATCGAAGGGCACCGGGACTCCTGTCCCAAGAACGTGTCCGCGAAGGGCAAGAAAGCGGGGGGCTAATGGCCTTCGCGGGTGCCATCGTGTTCGGGGTCGCCCTCACGCCATCGGCACGAGCGGCAGCGGTCGGGGTGTCGGAGGAATCCTACGACGTGACGGCGGGCCTCCAGCGCTACGCCACGGGCGCCGGGACCCCGCTCGTCTTGGCGGTGACGGATTTTGTGACCGTGAATCCTCCAGCGGCCTTCGCGACCAATGTCGGCATCGTCGGGGCCAGAGTGGTGAACGCGACCACCGTCGCGATTCAGTGGGGCAACTTCACCGCCGTCGCGAATGTGCCCCCGGCGGGGACGTACGTCTTCAACGTCCAACGGCCCTGATGCCGAAACGTCCCCCAGCCCCCAAGGTGAAGGTCCAAGTGCCGAGGCCGAAGCAGCAGCTCCGGGTCGCCGCGAAAGGCTTTCGTCAGCGGAAGAAAGAGGGCTATTCGTGAGCGACACCACGATGATCCTCGATACTGACCCCCTGACGGGGCGGGTGCGGACCTTTCACACGCTGCCCGATGGGCGGTTCGCCGTGGACAGCGCGGTGGACGTGGAGCCGATCATCGAGCAGAACAAGGACCTCGCGCCGTTGCAGGACGGGAAGTGGAAGGACAACGACAATCTGGTGGCGAGTATCCCGCTGCCGATTTACTTCGGGCTCTTGAAGGAATGGCGCGCGAAGGGGCTCGGGGCATTGGACCGCCAGAAAGCGCTCCATCGGTTCTTGAACGACCCAGACAACAAACTGTTCCGCATCAAGGCGGGCAAACTGTGAGAGTGGGGGTGTGTCTTGTCTCGACCGATCATGTCTGGGCGTGGCGATGACTAAACAAGTGATATGCCAGAACGGACATAGCAATTGGTACACCTATCCCACCAGCGGGCAGCGTACCTGCCGGACGTGTTCCTCTGCCCGCAAGAAAACGTGGCGGGAAAAGTATCCCGAACGCCATATCGCGGCCTGCCGCAAGTGGGAGAAAGACAATCCCGAAGCCGTGACGGCCAATCGCAAGTTCGGATGGCTGGCGCGGGTTTATGGGGTGACGCTCGATCAGTACCACGCCCTATTTGAGAAGCAGGGCGAATGTTGCGCCCTTTGCGGCAACGTCTTGCAGGCGCTTGGCGCTGGAACGCATCTCGATCACGACCACAAAACTGGGAAGGTGCGCGGGCTCCTCTGCTCTGGTTGTAATCAAGGGCTGGGGAGTTTCAGGGACAATGTGCGCGCCCTACGTCGCGCCGCCGATTACGTGGAGAAAGGATGAGAGTCGGTGTCTGCTTGGTCTCGACAGATTTGGTCTTCGCCTGGCACTCGTACGACCTCGCCGGGCTCCTCGCTTACACTGTTGCGGCGCGTCCCGACCTGGACCTCCGGCGGTTTCTGGCAACCGGCTGCTGGCTGCCCGAGTTACGGGAAAAGACGACCGACGCCGCCCTCCGGGCCCAATGCGACTTCCTGCTCTATCTGGACTCGGACATGCGATTTCCGACCGACGCATTGGTTCGGCTCCTCGCGCACGAGCAACCCGTCGTGGCCGCGAACTACACGACCAGACGGCCCCCGTTTCATCCCGTGAGCGTCAAGTCCTTGGGCGACCCGATGACGCGGGTCTATACCGAGGAAGACTCGACCGGGCTTGAGCCTGTCGCGGCGACGGGGATGGGCGTCATGCTCGTCCAAGCCGATCTCCTCCGCACTGTACCAGCTCCCCGCTTCATGATGGGGTATGTCCCCGATGACCGGGCTCACGTGGGTGAAGACCTCTACTTCTGTCAGCAGCTACGGAAGGCCGGGGCGACGATCCTCGTGGATCACGACCTCTCGAAGCAGGTGACCCATATCGGGATGGTGGAGTTTGAGGCGCAACACGCCGTGGCGTCCCGGCAGTCCGTCCAGACGCGGGCGGCGGTCTAATGGCCTTCGTCACCTACGACGATCTCGTGACGAACATCGCCGCGTGGCTGGCAAGGTCAGACTTGGATGCGCGGATTCCCGACTTCATTCGGCTCGCCGAAGCGCGGCTCCAGCGCGAACTCCGCGCCTTCCTGACCCGCACCGGGGCGTTTTCGCTGCCCGTCGCGGCAGGCACGGGGTTAACGAGCGCCATCGCCTCGGTCGGCCTCACCCCCGTCGAGATTCAGTCCTGCGGGTGGAAAGTCGCCGACGCCGCCGATACCTCTGGCCTCGTGACCCCACTCCCACAGGTGTCGCTGGACCAACTCATGGAGTGGCACACCACGAGTCCGGGACCTGGCGCCCCGGAAGCCTACGCCGCAGTCGGGACGAGTTTCAAAGTCTATCCGCTCCCCAACACGCCCAAGGATTCCGCCGGGGTGGACAGCTTCTACACGCTCGTCGTCTCGATGATCGGGCTCAACGCGAGCTTCGGCCTCCCGATTAGCGCGGCGAACTACGCGACCAACCCCGTGTGGCAGGAGCATCCCGACCTGTATCTCTATGGGGCGCTCTGTGAAGCCGCGCCGTATCTCCAGCATGACGAGCGGACGCCGCTTTGGGAAGCGCGGTTTACCAAGATACTCCGAGACATTCGGATACAGGACGAGCGTCTCGCCTTCGGAACGCGGCCACGATTCCAACCCCTATCGAGGGTGTTCTAAGATGCCGAACCTCAATCGGATCGATGTCCGTTGCCTGCCGGGGTTGTTCGCGTGGTATGATGCGAACTACATCAACGGGTTCGGCAACGCCCAACCCGCCGCCGATGCGGCGGTGGCGCAATGGAACGATCTCTCGGGCAACGCGCGGCATCTGGCGCAAGGCACCGGGGCGAACCAGCCCTTGTTCCGGGCCACGGGGGGCCCGAACGGCTTCCCGTCGGTGAACTTCGTGGACGCCACGGATACGATGACGATCGCCACCGCTGGAGCGATTGCGAGGCCGATCACCGTGGTGGCCTTGCTCAAGAACACCTTGGCGGATGACGCGGCGTATCACAAAGCGGCGACCTTCAACGCCGCCCGGATTGGGGTGGGTTTGGATTGGGCCACGGCGAACGCCTTCACGCCGTTTGACGATGCCGCCGCGCAAGCCGGAGGGACGGTCGCCGGGGATGTCACCACGTACCACATGGAAAGCTTCGTCGCGGCCCCGCTCAACTCGACCTCGCGGCAATGCGTGGACGGGATACACGCCTTCTCGGCGGGGATCGCTGGCACCAACACCAATTCGGACGTGACGGTAGGTGGCGCGTCGTGGATTGGGCATCTGTGTGAAGTGATGGTCTTCACGCAGGACTTGGGGCCGTCGCAGCTCTGGGCCTTGGAACAAGCGTTGTGTGAAAAATGGGGCATGATTTCCAGTTACGCCTTACAGCGGTAGGAGGGTAGGCGCATCGCCACGACCTTCACCACGAACTACGGGTTCGACAAGCCCGCCATCAGTGACCTGAACTGGGGCGGGATGCGAAACACGAACATGGATGACATCGACGCGGAGTTGGCGAAGCCGCGTCTGATTCAGTCCGCCCTCTCGTGGAGCGCGACGACGACCATCGACTGCTCGCTCGCCCGCGCCTTCACGGGGACGAACACGCAGGTCACAACGATTGCGTTCTCGAACGTCCCGACCTCGACGTTCTTCACGCGGCTCTGGCTCAAGATCACCAACGGGGCCGCCTTCGCGATTACGTGGCCCGCCTCCGTCGTCTGGGAAAACGGCGACGTGGACCCGGTACTCACCGCCTCCGGGGTGGATATCATCGGGCTCATCACCTACGACGGCGGCACCACGTGGTACGGCTCAGTGCTCCACCAGAAAGCGTTTGTGATCGGCGGCGACCTCCAGCAAAACGGGAAGGTCGTCTCCCGGATCGGGGGCAGCACCGGCACGAACCGGGTGGCCCACACCATCTTCACCGCCGCCAATCGGACCACGACTTCCACGACGCTGACGGCGGTCGCTAGTTACACGCTCCCCGCCGCAAGCTTGGATCGCAACGGCGCGGGGCTCTATATCACCTACTCGGGCCTCGTGGGCGCGACGGATACCTTGGTCACCTTGGTCTGGGGGGCGACGACGCTCGCCAGCTTCACGGTCCTCGCGGGGAATCGGTTCTTCTTGCAGGCGTGGGTGATTCGGCGGGCGACGAGTTCGCAGCGGGTGGATATGCTGCTCGTGAACAATGCCGCCGTGTCGCAACCCGTGTCGGCCAATCCCACGGAGAATGAAGCCAGCGCGCAAGGCGTGACGTTCGGCTGTGACCAGACGGGCGCGGGGACGTTTACCCTGCAAACGGCCACGATTGTGTACCTCGATCCTGACACCACGAGCGTGAGCTAGTGGAACAATTCCTCCCCTTAAACCTCCCAGCGGGCCTCTACGCCAATGGGACGCTCTATCAGGCGAAAGGACGCTGGGCGCGGGCGAATCTGATCCGTTGGCTCCCCGATGGGTCCCAGTATCCGCCCCTCTTGCCGATTGGCGGGTGGGCGCTCCAGCAGTCCAGTACGGGAGCCGAAATCGACGCTGTGGGCTTTCCCCGTGGGACCCATGCGTGGCGCGGCAATGACGCCTCGGCGTGGCTCGCCGTCGCGACCACGGGAAGCGGAACGACGAAAGCCTACGCCTACACGCCATCGACGCTGACCGACATCACCCCCGGCGGCTTGGTGGATGGGGTCGCGGATGGCGCAATCTCCGCTGGTGGGGCCACGGGCTGGGGCTCCGGGGGCTGGGGGGAAGGCGGCTGGGGCGGTGTCGGCGCCGCAGCAGGGGTGTTGGTGGATGCCGATACGTGGTCGCTCGACAACTTTGGGGAAAAACTCCTCGGGTGTCTCACGTCCGATGGGAAGATTTGGATCTGGGACAAGAACATCGCCAACGACTTTACCCAACTCACCAACGCCCCCACGGGATGCCGGGCCGTTGTGGTGACGGGGGAGCGGTTCATCATGGCCCTCGGGTCTAGCTCGAATCCCCGACAAGTGGCGTGGGCTTCCCAAGAGACAGAAACGACGTGGGCGCCAGCGGTCACCAATTCGGCGGGGGATTTTGTCTTGCAAACGAATGGGCGGTTGATCGCAGGGAAACGCACCGCGAGAGAGACCCTGCTCTGGACGGATGCCGACCTCTGGGCCGCCGTGTACATCGGAGGGCCGTTTATCTACCGCTTCGACCAACGCGGCGACGGGTGTGGACTCTTGGGGCCGAACGCAATGGCTATTGTGGAAGGCGCCGCCTATTGGATGAGCGACGGGCAGTTTTTCCGCTACGACGGCGCCGTAAGGCAGTTGCCGTGCGAGGTGGCGGATTACGTCTTCGGGGATTTCAACAAGAGCCAGAAAGCGAAGATCGCCGCCTTTGCCAATGCCGCGTTCGGAGAAGTGTGGTGGTTCTACCCCTCGGCATCCCAGAGCGGGACCGAGAATGACCGCTACGTCGCCTACAACTACCGGGGCGGGTTCTGGATGACCGGCACCCTCGGACGGGCCGCAGGGGTGGGAGCTGGGGTCTTCGCGCAGCCGATGTGCTGGGACTCCGCCGGGAAGTTGTACGCCCATGAAGTCGGGCAAGACCGGGGCGGGGAGAACGCCTACATCGAATCCGGGCCGATCGAACTCGGGAGCGGGGATCGCACGCTGACGTTCCAGAAGTTGATTCCTGACGATCTCCCGATTGGGCAGGTGGAAGCGACGTTCTTTGCGAGCTTCCAGCCCCACCAAGCGGAGCAAACCTACGGGCCCTACGCGCTGACCGCCGAAACGGATATCCGGTGGTCAGGCCGTCAGGTGCGGGTGCGGTTCGAGCAAGTCGGGGACTTGGATGTGTTCGCGGATGGGAGCTTTCTCGCCGATGGCTCGCTTTTGGCGGGCCCTGTGGGGACGGTGGACTTCCGGCTGGGCACGATGCGCTTGGGCATCATTCCGGGGAGCCGCCGGTGAAGCTTCCAGCGGCCCCCGACAAGTATGACCGCGCCGACCAAGACCGACTTCGGGCGGAACTCGAACGGGTGCTGACAACCGCCGAGCAGCAGAGTCCCACGTCCTACGTCTCGGGTGACCGGGGCGATGCGAACGTGACCTTGGTGGCGGGCGACTTGGAGATACAACGCTTCGCCACGGCATTGACGGCGAATCGCACCGTGACGCTTTCGGCGACCGGGGCGGGGAGCAAGTTTCGCATCACACGCACGGGCCTCGGGGCCTTCACGCTCGACGTGGGCGGTTTGAAAACGATCCCCGCCGGAACAGCGGCCTTTGTGGACGTGGCGCACGACGGGACTAACTGGCGGCTCACCGCTTATGGGGTGCTGTAGTGCTTGATGACTTGATGGGGGTCAACAGCTAATGGCTGCACTTCCCTGGCAACTCTATGCTGAGCGCATGGTCGGACGAGGACATCCGACACTTTCTGACACAAATAACCGAGCGCTTCGGGAACTCCTCTCAGGGTCGGGTTATGACCCTGATTCAACTGTCCCCCCTGCTCTGACGGGGCCGCTGTTCAATGTGAAGGCGTTTGGGGCGGTCGGGGATGGCGTGACCGACGATACCGCCGCCATTCAGGCAGCGATTGATGCCGCCAATGCCCGTGCCTACCGAGGTGTTTACGTCCCGGCCTTGGACGCCAACAATGGCTATATCTTCACCCAACTCAAGTATTACCCTGGTACGCGCATTGTTGGGGAGGGGACAGGAGGCACCTTCGGAGGATCACGGGGAACCTGGCTCTACCAAAAGGCTGGGACGGCGCTGGAAATGGTCATCCCCAACGACGCCTCCATCGCTTCTAAACGAGTTCACATTGAGGACATCGGGTTTTCCGCTTTCGTGAACCAAGCGAATAATGCCGGTGGGATTCGACTGGAAGCGGCCTCAGAATGCAATCTGGTGCGAGTCGCCATCGGCAATCCCAATGTCTACGGCGTGCAATTCAAGGGCGGAGCGAGTGGTGGAGATGTCATGTATAACTCGCTCTTGAAGTGCAAAATCGAAAACGCAGCGGCCAGCGCCAAGAACTTCCTCTTGACCTCCAGCGCGGGGAGTCAACCGGACGGCACGTCCTTGCTTGATTGCCTTGTCTCTGGAACGACGGCCACGTTCATTTATGTGGATGGGGCTGCTTCGCGGGGCGCTGATACGCTCCGCGTCATCGGATCAAACTTCATTGGCACCAACAGTACCATGGCGTTACACCAAGAAGGCGTGTCCGCCATGTTCTTGGGTAATCGCTTTGAGTTGATCCCTTCCGGTACTCTGACTATTGACATCGTTCCAGTGGGGGGGACGAGTCCGAGCATGTTCGGGCTCAACTCCTATGCGGCGCCTGGGGGGTTGACGTTCAACGATACGCAGGCTGGCGTGCGGCGTTCGACGCGGGTCGGGGAGATGACGACGAATGGGCCGTTGTCGATGCTGCCCGCTCCTGAAGTGCAGATCAATGCCATCACCTATTCTGCTTCCATGAACCCGAACCATGAGGCGCAAGTCAACACGATTGTCGCCACTAATGGAACGGCGTTCACGGTCAACAATGGCAACAATCGGCGGACGGGGCGACGGCTGTTGCTGGATATCAAGAACTCGTCCGGGGGGGCGCTCGGTGCGGTGACGTTCGGGGGCGCCTATTTGCTTGCCGGGGCGTTCGTGGCACCCGCGAGCACGAAGCGGCGTCTCTATGAGTTCTACGATGACGGGACAAACCTCATCGAGACCTATCGGTCAGGGGCGGATATTTGATCGCTCCCCACGCCTTAGCCCTCGCGAACACGCATCGGCCTGAAGACATTGCCGAAGGGGTAGCCTGTGGGCGCTTCCAGGGTTGGGGCGAAGGGGAGTCCATCATCGTCACCGAAATCCGCGAAACGCCGCTCGCCAAGTATCTGCACTTCTTTTTGACCGAAGGGCGGATGGCCGAGGTGCAATCTATGGTCCCCGCCATCCTCGATTGGGGGCGGGCGATGGGCTGTACGCGGGCGAGTCTGATGGGGCGCGAAGGGTGGCGCCGCGTGCCGTGGCTCTTGTCGAGCGGCTGGCACTTTCAGTCTATCGTGATGGAGCGTGACCTGTGAAAGGCGGCCAGCAAACCCAAAGCACAACGGTCGATCCGCGCACCCAGCAGTATGTCGAACAGATGCGCCAAGCGGCGCTCGGAGCACAGAACAATCCCCTCTACGCGCAAGCGCGGGGCCTCGGCCAGACCGGCCTCTCGGCGCTCGGCGGGGATGCGAACGCGCTCCAAGGGTTGATGGGGGGCTACGGGGCGATGCTCGACCCGTACTGGAATCAACTCCGCCAGACGACGCTCGGCACCATCGGGGACCAAGCCACGCAAGCCGGAGCCTTTGGGGGAAGTCGTCAAGGCGTAGCCGAAGGCGCAGCGCTCGGACAAATCGCGCAGGGGCAAGCGGGACAGCGGTATGGGGAATACCAGAACGCCCTCGGACGCGCCGGGCAGCTCGCCAATCTCGGCTTCGGAGTCGATCCCCAGATGCTCGGGATTCTGAACGCGGGGATCGGGCCCTACGGGCAGACGCAGACGACGCACACCCAGTCGGACCCGTTTAGCCAGTTGCTCGGGCTCGGACTCACTGGGGCGAGTCTGTTTGGTGGGGGGCCGCTCGGCTTCATGGCGGGAGCCGGTGGGGCGGGCGCGCAAGCGGGGGGCATCCTCGGCGGCGGAGGCTTTAGCGGGTTCCCCTTTGACCCGAGCCAGTGGTATCGGTGACCGCCCCGTACTCGCCTCCGAAGTTGTCGATTCTCGACCGCTTGCAACAGCGGCTCTTTCCGTCGCTCGGGATGCTCGATCCCCAAGCCGGACAGGCCGTGGGCCGTCAGGGGCTCCTGCAACTCGGGACGAATCTGCTCCAAGCGGGAGGGGCTTCAGCCCAGCAAGGCGGGACGCTGGCGAACATCGGGCGCGCGATTGGGGGGGTGGATATCAACGACCTCACCCAGCAAGCCATGCGGCTCCAAGCGTATCAGCAACAGCAACGGACGCAAGCGCAGGTTGCCGGAGTGGCCCAGAAAGCGCAAGGCATCGCCGACCCCTATCAGCGGGTCGCCCAGATGGTGTCCGAACTCGCGGGGCAGCCGGGCACCGAAGACCTGGTGGGAAAGCTCTCGAACGTGCTCGCGCAACTGAAACCCGAACGCCCTGACCGGGGCGTCCTCCGGGCAGGGTTGGTCGATCCGAAGACCGGGAAGCCCGTCTTGTCGGGTGGCGTTCCGGCGTTGCTGCGCTTCTACTCGGACGGACGCATCGAAGCCACGGGGGCCGGGGCCTTCCAGCAGACGGCGGCGGGGCAGATTCCCACGGAGTCCGAACGCCGGGCCGGGGCGTTGCATATGGTCGCGGAGCAAGCCTACGAACTGCTCCAGCAGGCGACCGCGCCGAGCCTCGAACAAGCCGCCGCCGCGCAACTGCCCTTCGGCCTCGGGAACACCGTCGTCTCGGGAGCGCGGCAGCAGCAGAATCAAGCGGCGCTCCAACTGGCGCAGTCCTACAACTACGTCGTGTCGGGAGCGGCTTCGACGGAAGCCGAAACCCAGCGCACCGCGCAAACCTTCCTCCCGCAAGTGGGGGACAAGCCCGAGACGTTGCGGCAGAAGGCCTTGGCGCGGGAGCGGGCGATTCAGGCCATTCGGCTCGCCGCTGGGCGGTCGTTGCCCAAGCAGGCCCCGGTCACGGTGCCGGACGAGGAAGACAACTTTGATGACATGCTCCCGGTACCGCCGTGAAAGACTACACGCCGGAGCAGTGGGCCGGGATCGCGAAGACCGCCCAAGCGCTCTTAGTCAAAGACCCGACAAACGCACGGGCGCGACGGGCCTTCAACGCCGCGCGCCCCCACCTCGCGCAGCAACGGGAAGCCGCAAACGCCGCTGACGTAGCCGGAGCCGCGCCGGGGAAACTCGCCACCTTCGGCCTTGGGGCGTCGCAAGCCGCGACCTTGGGACTGGGGGACGAAGCCGCTGGGCTCTTAGCAGGACTCTGGGCGCCGTTCATTCCGGGGGGCGAATCGAACCCCTTGAAAGCCTACGCGTCCCAGCGGGACGAAACGCGCCAAGCCACCCGAGCAGGCCGGGAAGCGAATCCCCTCTCGTACATCGCCGGAGAAGTCGCGGGGACCTTGCCCACCCTAGCCGTGCCGGTGGCGCGGATTGCCAAACTGGGCCCCGCTGGACGACTCGCCGGGAGCATTGCCACGGGGGGCCTCTTGGGAGGCGTCGAAGGCGCGGCACGGTCGGAAGGCGACTTGGAAGACCGGGCGACGGCGGGAGGCGTGGGGGCCGCGATTGGCGCCGGAGCCGCCGCGTTACCCGTGGGGGCGTCGTTAGCGTGGCTCGCGGGGCGGAAACTCGCGGGGCTTCCCGGACGGGTCGCGGGTCGGGTCGCCGGGACCATCCGCCGGGAAGCCGCGCCAGCGGCGAAAGCGGCGCAACGCGCGTTGCGGGAAGTCGAGCGGTTTGACATCGCCCCGCCGCAAGGGACGTTGCGGACGACCCCGGCGCCCCGGCGTACTCCCACGGGCTTGGATATCCCGACGTATCAACGGCGTCCCCCGCTGGGACTGCCGGAACCGCGTCCGGGTCATCCGATCTACCACGGGGAAGCGGCCCCGACTCGCTCCCCTGAAGTCCGGGGTGGGGAGCCGCTCTTGCCGAAGGCGAATCCGACGATTGGCCCGGTGATGGCGAAGCTCCGCACGATGTCCACGGCGCAACTGGTCGAGTCCTTCAAGAACGCCCCCAAAGAATTGCGGGACCTCTTGATCGTGGAGTTTCAGCGTCGGCATATCACGATCCCCGACTTGGGGATACGCCCCTTGAGCCTCTTAGGCTCTTAGATGTTTCCCCCGTTTGAGGAGGATCGTATGCCCGAGTCCGACAAGCACGGCCCCATCCGCTACCTCTCGTTTTACGGGGACACATTCCTCGAACTCCGCGCCCGCATGATGGCCGCGCCCCCCGACGGGATATTCCGCGTGCACGGCCCCTTCGATGAACGGGCGACGCTGGAAGTGCTTGGCGCGGATACCGCCGACGCGGCGCGACTCAAGCCCTTGAATGAGGCCCACCCTTGCCCGCCACAGTGCTAGAGTTGTGTCCCTAGGGACGATGCGGCCCGTCTTCGAGGCCGCTCACCAGATGGGCCTCGTGCCGGTGGCGTGGCTGTCCGCACTCTGGACGGCGGGCCGTCGTCCGTCCCCGATGTGGTGGGGGCTCGCTGCTGCGTTCGGGGTGTCGTGGGTCGCCGATTGGGTGTCACATTGGGAGGGTACCTTCCCCGTGGGGCCGCCGTATCTGTTCGCCCAAGCGAGCCTGTTCGCGTTGGTGCTCGCGCCCCGTCCGTGGCGGTTCATCGTCGTCCTCGCCTTCACGGCGCTTTTTGCCATCCTGAATCTCGACCTCACGAAGCCCGACATCTTCGTGCATACCGTGGCGTGGCTCGGACTCTTAGCCGTGACGTGGCCCAGCCTCACGGTGCCCTTGCGTTGGACCATCGGCGTCGCGTTTGGCCTCGGGTGGGTGGCGTGGATGGGGTACTGTCTCCGCCCCGGCTTGGGCTCGTGGCTCACTTACCAATCGGTGCGCGCCACGAGTCTCGGCCTCTTTTGCTGGGCGAGCTGGAAGGCATGACCACGGAAACCTTCCTCAAGATTCTGGAATACTTCGCCACCTCCCCGGCGGGGGCGATTCTCGCGATGGTGCTCTACGACTACTTCGTGCGCCAGAAACGGAACGGGGGCCAGAACGGCAAAGTCCTCGCGGCGGAGAACGCGACCCAGACCGTCGCCCTCAAGGAGTATGTCGATACCTTGAAGCGGGACCTCAAGGAACATGCGGACACCCAAACGCGGGACCTGCGTCATCATGTTGATTTGAAGATGACGGAAGGGTTCTATCAGATGACGCGAGACTTGGAGACGAAGATCGAGAAGACGGTGGAGAACCGCTTGACGGCCTATTTCTTCCAGCAATCCGATCGCCCCAAGCGGAAGGACGCCAAGTGAACATCCTGATCGTGGATGACGAGCCTATTATCACGGTCTTGGCCCAACGGGTGTTGTCAAAGAAGGGCTGGCAGGTCTTGACGGCGAACTCGCTCCAAGAGGCGAAGGCGCAGCCGGGGCCGTTTGATGTGGTGGTGGCGGATATCCGGCTCCCGAATGGGGACGGCAGGCATTTGCGGGAACTCTATCCGGGGGTGCCCTTTATCGTGATCTCCGGGGACCCGAGCGAGCAGCCCGATCTCTACAAGCCCTTCGATCCCGAGCAGTTGGTTGAGAAGTTGGAAGCCGTCATCAAAGAGAAAGCCCCGGATGCCCCTCACGGCTAATCTGCGGTACTTCCGGCTGGACGAGTTTCGCCACCCCGAACTCTTGGAGGCCGAGGCCGCGCACTTCTTGGATGATGTGCGGGCGGCCTACGGCCAGCCCCTCGTCGTGACTTCGGACGCCAGAACCGCAGAGGAGAACGCCGCCGCGTCCGGTTCTAGTCCGACTTCGTGGCACTTGCAAGGCCGGGCCTTTGACTTGAAGTGGATCACGAATCCCTCAGCCCTGTGGCGGTTTGTCAAAGCCGTGTACCAAGTGGCGGGGGCCAGAGGGGTGGAGCTCGAACTGGTTAACTCCAAGCAGGACTCTCACATCCACCTCGCACTCCTCCCGGTGAATGGGGGGAGCCGCTTGCTGATTCGCGCCGATTAGTTACCGTAGATCAACCCAAAGGGGGGTGTATGCATTACCTCGCACTACTGTTGCAGGTCGTCAACGATACCGCATCCGCGTGGGGGGCGGTGTTCGCCGGAGTCGGGGCCTTGGGCACGTCCTTCGTCTTGGCGCAGGTCAAGAAGACGGACTTTGCGATTGCCAAGAGCCCGTTCTTTCGGAAGATTCAGCCCGCCATCACGTTGGTGGGGGCGTTAGCCGCGCCGTGGGTGGCGGCTCATGCGAGTAGCGGGGTCGATATCTCGGGACTCGGGGCGGCCCCAGCCGCGACCTTGGGCACCGTAATCGCCGCCGAGTTGCTGGCGATGCTCAAGCGGAGCACCTGAACGCGCCCCGCGCTGCAATTCCCTCGCCGGGATGGGGTTGCCCATCCTGTCCCGGCCCCCGTCCCGAATCCCCTCCCCGCGCTGGCGTTGATTCTATCCGTGCTCGGGTGCTGCGTGTTCTATGCGGTGGGGTTCTTAGCAGGGCGGCACGCGGAGCAAAACTCGCAGCTCGGGCAGGTCTTGGCGCTCGCCCCGACGCGGGATTCCTTGGAATCAGCCTTGCGCTGGGTGCGGGGGTTAGGCTGGCCGCCCAAACCGCCGCTTGGCCCACGCCAGCCACCGGCATTTCGGGCCGCAAAACCGCTTCGCGCTCCCGCCCTTCCCCGGTGGGAAGCGCCCCCCGCGCACTCTTCGCAGCGCCCCGGGACACGTCCCTGAGGCGTTGAACGCTTAATTTTGCGTGTTGGGGCGCTCATGGGGAGCGAGAGTCCCCCACCGCACAATAGACCCCACGCTCAAGCATTCCTACGTCCAACCCGTGGGGTCTGCGGGACCACATGAAGCGGCCCGCGAGATAGTTGCCGCCCGGCTTCCGAGGGCCGGTTCTTGCCAGTGTGGCTGCGTTCACGGGCCGAAGATGGTCCTAGGTGCGATCCAGGGAACCACTCGCATTGCTGACGCGCCCCGGTCGAGGTACGCGCCCAGTCACCCGTTACGTTGCGACCAGCGCCCGCAGATTCAGCGGCACATCCGAAATGGCTTCGTAGGCATCCACGAAGGCGTTCTGGGGCGCGACCATCGCCTTGAGCGTGCCGTGGAAATCGAACGGTTCCGGGGCTCGTCCTTCCCCGCTCGAACCCCCACGCACCACTCGAATCAAGCGGCGGGCGCGGCGCAGGAAGTAGGCGTGCAGCTTCGCGTCCTGATGTTTCCACGGCATCGGCTCTTGCTGGCCGTCGGCGTAGTTCAGGGACGGAGGCATCGAGCCGCCCGTGGCGAACTCGCGCCGCGCTTCGTCCCAGAGGTAGCGGGCCACCTTCTCGATACGATTCTGGCGCGGCGTCTGGTCTGCACTCATCGGGGTTCCCCGCTCGACGGGGAGGCGGCCCACCGATACGTCACGACGGCGTGATTGAAGTGGCCCACGAACGACTCGCGGGGCACGCCATCGAGATACATATTCGCGGGCGCGTTGCAGCACGGGCAACGGGTATTGAGATTGTCGCCGCTACGAGGCTCTGGAGCTAGTTCCGCAGCACTCATGTCGTTACCCCTTTCCGCCAAGTCAACTTGTATTCTTTCAGGTAGACCCGCTGGCAATGGCGACACCGCCGTGCACCGTTGGTGCGCCAATAGGTGTTCTCCGGGGAGAATGGATGCCCGTACTTGCAATGGGTTTGCCTCGCGTGCCGTGCGGTAGGCCCGATCCCGCGCAGGACGTTCACCCGATTCGTTACGGCCTCCATATGGTCGGGATTCCCACAGCGGCGGTTCCGACACAGGTGGTCTATCGTCAAGCCATCTGGAATGGGGCCGACGAATCGCTCGTAGCTGACGCGATGAGCGCGACCAGTGGCGTAGCCCTCAGGGCTGAGTGCGCCCACCCAATCCCAGCAGCCGTTCTCCTGGATCACCCAGCCTTGCGGGAGCCGGTGCGGCTTATCGTCAACGGGGATAAATACGCCGATCACTTTTTGTCTCCTGGGCTTCCGGCGCTGTCCGCCCCCAACACGCCGAACATTTTCTCCAGCAATTCGCGGCCATCCGCGCGGCGACGTTTCCGTCCTGCCCATTCGTCGGTATCGTCGTCGGGGATTTTGTCCCAGGTGGCGCCCCACAATGCCCGCTCATACGCCTCCACCATTTCATCCGTTACTCGCATTGGGGCGCTGCCCGCCTGAGACGAGCCCCGCGCCAGTAGTCGCTCGATCACTTCGATCGCGGCGCGGCAATCGCCTTCGTGCTGCCTGCTGGTGGCGTTGTCGGCGCTCACGCGAAGGTGGCGCACGAGTGCTTCTGCCCACGTCCGAAAGTCATCCGGGGGCGGCGCGTCCCGGCCTTCGGGCTCCCCACTAGACGGCTGCGTCACAGAATCCATTCCGTCAGCGTCCATCTTTGTGATGTCCTTTCGGCTTCGGCCACTCGGGTAAACGGTCGTCCGCTTCACGGCGGCGCTCCACACGACGCCCCGGCACATCAGCAACTCGCCGCCCCGAGGACTTCCGGCGCGACTTCTTGCGGCGTTCTTCTGGTGCTCGGGGAGCCCCGAGAGATGGGCCTTCTGTCTCGTCACTCATCGAGCGCTCCTTGGTGTCGGGGAATAGGCGTGCGGTTTCTTGCCGCATTTCGGACAGGGACTACCTAATCCTACCCACCGGCGACCGCGCCACCCGCAGTCACAGCGCGCAACGAAATACGGTCGCCTCTTAGAGCGTTTCTTTTTTCCGTTGGCCCGTTGGCAGATTCTGCACCGGCGCGACTTATAGGGATGCGCCCGACTAGTCTCCACGTACAGGTTGTCCCCCGACAACGGATGCCCATAGTTGCAGTGCGTTCGCTGCCCGGGCCCAGCGCGAGGCCAATTGCCGCGTCGGATGTTCTCCATCAGCGTCACGGCTTCTAGGTGGTCAGGATTGCCGCAGGACGGATTCCTGCACAGATGGTCGATCGTCAGGCCAGCCGGGATCGGTCCCTTGACCCGCTCGTAGCCGACACGATGCGCCCCGATTCTGCGCCCCGGCATACCAGAATCCCACATGGTGCCGTATCCGCGACTATTCTTGGTGCCCACCCAATCCCAACAGCCATTCTCTTGGATCACCCAGCCCATCGGGAGCTTGTGGGGGCGGTCGTCCACGGAAATGAAAACCCCGATCATCGGTTCCCTTCCGGTTCTGGGGAGGACACCCCTAACTTCGTTGCCAGATAATCGGCTAGCCAGCGCGCGGGGTGCGGCCCGTGGGATGTCTCGCCGTACCAGACTTGTACGTCGGGCACGTTGAGAATCCAGTTCGCAAGTGTTTCGGCGCTCGGCCCTGCTGGTGGGGCGCTCTCCACCCGCCACGATTTCGCCAGTTTTTGCAGCGCCGCAAGTTCGGTCAGCGCCCCCTCGATGGCTTGTCGAAGCGGGTAGCCCGTGGGATTGGAACGGGCCTCGTGCAGCGCCGTTGCGAGCGCCGTCGCCAGTTCGCTCCGCACGCCGACGAGTTGCGCCAACTGCTCCGGGGGGCTCACGTCGGGGGCGCTCACCGGGATACCTCGAACACAGCGTTGCCGTCCACGCGCTCGAAGGACGGGTGGAAGTATCCGAAGCGGTACGGCTTAGAATCGTGGACTTCGATGCTGCCCATCTCGTCGCGGCTCACGTGAATGTCGTAGTCGCCGCAGCGCTGCGATGCCCACGGAGCGCCCGCCACGACGGTAGCCACTAGCTCGGCAATCACCGCGTCGCGCTTGGCTAGGCTGATATGCTTCCCAAGCGACCGCCGAACGAACGTGCGCTTTTTCTTGGGCTTCATTGGTTCCCCTCTCCTTGGGCCGCCCCAAACTCGTGCATCCACGGCCCGAAACTCACGGCCCACACGCGGTCAGGGTCGCGGAAGATTCCGAATCCCCACGTCGGGTCATTGAGCCACCGATGAAGGCGGGCGACCCAGGAACGGGGCGCGGGGCGATTACGCCGCCACGACAGGCTCACGCAGCGGTAGCCGAGATTCAGGTCGATAGCCGACTCGTCCCAGCCGAAGTACCAGATGCCGAGCCCCCACGAGCCGTCGTTGGGGAGCGCCCGTGAATCTCCGCCTAGCGTCAGTTTCACTTGGTCTCTCCTTGGGCCGCCCCCACGTCGTGAAACTCGATGCGCTTGATGCCGCCCCACGGGTGGTACTCGATGGCCTTGATACGGGGGCACGTTCCGCCGTGGTAAATCTGCTGGCCGGGGCTTGAGCAGTACGGGCATCCCGCATATGAGAACGGCGACGCATTGGTCGCGCCGATGTCGTAGTTCGTATGCTGGTTCGGGTCTTGGACGCTGTGCGCGTTCAGGCGCGTGTAGTCGTGGTTCACTTGGTCTCTCCTTGGGCCGCGTCTAGCTCGGCCAATACAATTTCGGCGTCGCGCAGCGCTTCGTGATAATCGTCGGCGCCCGTGTAGTCGGATTTCGCGGCGGCAATCATCTGGCGCGTGGATTCTCGCAAGGCGACGGTCGCACGGAGCAGCAGCGGCCCGTACTGTGCGTGCGCTTGCTCCCAGACTTGCTCGGCGGTTTTTATCGCCACCGCATCGCCCGCCGTCAGTTCCCGTTCCAGCGCTTCTCGGTCGGCTTGCCACGCGGCCAGCACCCGATCGACTGTGGCCTCCACAGCATGTGCGTCCGACGCGACAAGTTGCTCTAGAATCCGCGCCCGCAGCTTCCACTCCTCGCCCATCTGTTGGGGGGTGAGCCGTTCGCCGGGAGTCACGCAATCCCCCTGACTTGGTGACACCGCAACGGACAGTCAGCGGCGGTGCGCGCCACGAAGGACGCGGCGAGCATCTTGTCGATTCGATTCCCAAGTTGCTTGCGCTTCCCCGTGGGGCGCAGCCGATGCAAATACTGGTCGCCGCTGTAGTACACGGTGTACGGGCGCGTCGTCCACGAGCAATGCCGAATCGCGAACTTGAGATAGACCTTCGACTCGTACCGATGCACGTCGCGCACCACGCGGAGCACGCCATGGGGCTTTCGAGAACGTCGCCCACACGCACGGTATCCAGCCACTTCGGGCGCTTGCTCATCGGGGTTCGCCGGGAGCCGTCACGGGGTCACCCCCTGACGTTTCCGTGGTCGCTTGTTCTCGCTCGCGATGGCGATCAATTGGCGTTCGATGTAGCGACTCCAGATCATCCACGCACAAGTCACGCTATCGCCCTTTCCGTTTCCCGTGAATGACATCCGTGGCAAGACGATCAGGGCTTTCGGGGGATTCTCCGCGAGCCACGCGGCGCGGTCGAATGTCGGCTCCAAGAACGAGAGGCGTAGCAGTAGCGCCATCCCATAATCGACTTGTGGCAAGAGGTTCTGTGCGATGGCGAACGCTTGCGAGAACGGCGGATTGGTAATCACCCACGCCACGTTTTCTAGCCGCATGGTGCGCGCATCTTCACCGCCCCGCGCGATGTCGTTCTCGAATATCCCTTTCCCCCGTAGGCGGGCGCGGAGCGGAGTCGCCAGCGCCCCATCACCAGCGCAGGGCTCCATCACCGCCCCGCCGATCCGCACCCGATTGAACAGCGCGGCGAGCGCCAAGTCCGCATCGGGCGTGTAATACGCATCGTTGGGCCGACGGCTCATTTGCGCCCCAGCCAGACGTAGCGAATCGCATCCCAGTCCCAGTATCCAAGCCGCCACCGCCAAACGAAGGGACGAGTCAGACGCCACCAAAAACCAAGACGGACGCTCATGGGGTGGGGTGCTCGCTTTCATAGAGGGCCTGGAGCCGCAACGCCCCGCGCTGCAAGATTTCTTCGGACAGCACCTGATTGCATTCCGAGCGGCGGCGGTCGTAGTACGTGTGGAGCGCCTTGCACATACAGACGACACGGCCCCGGTCTGGCGCGCCGGTCGCCCGATGCTTCCCGACGTGTGCGGGGGTGTTTTCGCCCCAGCAGTAATGCACGAAGCGCCCCAGCAGATAGTCGCCCGCATCGTGCAGCGAGATGCGGCGCGGGAATACGAGCCCCGTTCCGATGCACGGATTTTCCGTCGCGACCCAGCGGCAAAACGCCTTGTCGCGCTGTTTCGGGAACGCCGAGCCGCCCCGCTTCCGGTTCACGGATTTCATCCGGCTCCGTTTCAGGGGGTGGGGGCCGGAGGGCTTCCGCTTCGCCCGTTTGGGTTTCGGCACTTTCACCGGGCTAATCATCCGCGAACCGCGCTCCCTCGGCTTGGCGCTTTTCTTTCCACGCCAGGTACTCGACGCCTCCGATCCCGCGCACCGCCTCGGCCATCGACTCGACGCGGTTCTTGGCGCATTGGAGGCAGACGGGCTCCTCATTGTCATCCACCGCGTGCCACTCGGGGCGCCCGCAGTAGTCGCAATCCTGCTTCGCGACGGGGCGCTCCCAGAGCTGGGCCAATTCGCGCCGAGCCGCTTGCAATACGTCCTGGGGCGTCACGGGGTCAGGCGCTCCCCCAGAGAGACCAACGGCGTATTCCGGGAGGCGGGGGCGAGTTCACGGCGCGCACGGTTCGACAGGATACGATTGCGGATCGCAGCATTCACACGGGGCGCCCCGAAGCGCTTGCACAGACCGTCGTATCGGCACTCGACGGAATCGCCCAATTCGTCGGGGGGCCAGTCGCGCAGCGACGGCGTGCAGACATCAAACCCCGTCACGGAACGCTCCACCGTCCCCACCAAACAGGGCCCAAGGGGAGCGAGGTCGGTATATGCCCCGGGGCGCATTGAGCGGGTCAGCACCCGATCTTCCTGTTCCTCGGTGAGCGTCAGCAAGTAGTGCCCAATCACGTTTCCGCTCCTTCTTGGGGGGACGAACGCCCGAGCGCATCCAATGCCGCCGCCCGCGCCCGATTGCCTTCCTCGGCGCTGCGAATCCCTACGCGCCCCGCCGCTGTAATCGCTGCGGTGACTTGGGGCGCAAGACGTTCGACCAACATCAGCGTCCCGACTGTCCCGCCGTCGTTGTCGCGCCAAATCTCCGAGATGATGACCGCCAAGACACCGGCTACTTGTTCTTCGAAACTCCGATCGTCGCTCATCGGGTCACTCCTCCACGTAGCGGCACTCGCCGCACAGACGTTGTGATTCGGTACGCCCTTTCCACGGATTTTCCGCCCCACATTTAGGGCAGTGGAGCCCGTCCAGCTCGTCCTCGACCAAAAACGGGTCGTCGTTCCGCGAATCGGCGGGCGGCGCGAACGTCAGCGGGGCCCCATCTCCGAGACAGGTCGCGCAGTCGCAGCCCACCGGATGCTCGCGGGGCGTGTTCATCGAGCAGCCCGATTGCGGCGGCGCGATTCGCGTTGCATCCGCATCCGTACTTTCCGCTCCCGCCGTAACTTCACGAGCGACCGGGGCGTTTTGGTGGACCGTCCGCCACCCGGAGGATTGGGCAGCGGCGCGTCGCCGAACTGGTGGCGCAGCGGTGGGGCGGGAATCGTGCGGCCCTGCGTCCAGTTGAAAATCGCCCCGAAGAAAGCGAGGAAGCGCGTGAAGACGTTCATGTTATCGGGTCTCCCAATCCAAGGCGGTACGGGTCACCACGGAAGCTAAATCTCGCGCCGCGCGTTCTTCACGAATCCACTTTTGCGCCGCCGCGATTGTCGCCGGATGCACATCCCCTAATTTGCCGAGCGCATCCCGGATGAGGCGGGCCACATCACCGAAGGCGCGACCCATCGTGGCGATTTCTTCGCTGACGGGCTCGGCCAAGTAGTCGGCCTGGGTCTCCGCGATCATCAATGCGTTCCGTAGGGACTCAATCGGGGGCTGGGTGAGCGGAGTGATGGGCGTCATGGGCATAGAATCGCCTATTGACAACCGCTTGTCAACCCCCCAAATTGGAGCCATGAACTCAAGCGTAGCCATTCACCTGCGCGTCCCGCTGGCACAGGCGAGGCTTTTGAAGCGGGCGGCGCGGTTGGATGCCGAAAAACTCGCGACGTGGGTGCGGCGCATCGCCGTGGCCGCCGCCGAGCAGTCCATTCAACAGCATGAAGCCATCGACCTCCAAATCCAAGACGCGAAGGAAGCGGGACTCGGCCTATGAACTGGTCCTGGTGGTCTTTCGTGGTCGGCATTCTCGTCACCTGCGTGAGTCTCGGCGGGGCGGTGGTGGGCTACTTCTGGCTCATCGGACGGGAAGCCCGGACGCACGGGGTCTTGAAGTTTCCCGAGCGGCGGCGGGTGGCGCGATGACTCCCGTACTCGCCCGGCACACGACTTCCCGACACGGCTGCAACGCGCCCCAGGTGCTCGAAGTCGTGGTGTCCCCGTTCCGGCTCTGGGAATCGCTCGTCATCGAGCGGTGCGGGCATTGTGGGGAGCGGCTGCACGTCCAAGGCGTGATCCCCGAAGCCGTCAGGTATTGGGAGGCCGATGCGTGGGACAGCGATCCCGACGACTGCAACGACAGCGAGCCGTGGGGCGTGTGAAGCGCAAGCGCCCGCTCGATCGGTTCGCTCGGTGTCTCGCGGTGACGCGCCGGGGCAAAATCTGCAAGCTCCCCAGACGGGCCGGGGTGCTCTGTCACCTGCACGCGAAGAATCCGCACGGGGGGCAGGTAGTGCGCTCGCACGTCGTGAACCCGAAACTTGGGGTGGTCCGATGATCTGCAAAACCTGCGGGGGCTCGGTGGGCTGGTCGTGTGACTGCGATCCCGAGTACGTCAAGGAAATGGAAGGCCACGAAGCGCAGATGCAAGGCCCAATGGAGGATGATGGGATGCCGTTTGATACCATTCACAGCGAGACCTGGGGCGACCCGATGATTCTCGATGAAAGGTTGGACCGCTAATGCAGAAACCTGACGCCGTAACCGCCAAGGACTCAGGCGGCAATTTCAATCCCCACGCCGAGGGACAGTTTCCCATGTTGTGCGTGGACGTGGTGAACCTGGGGGTGAACGTCGAGCAGTTCCCCGGCCAGGAGCCACGCGAAGTCGCGAAGGTCGCGCTCGTCTTTGCGTCAGGCGAACGGCAGGAGGACAAGAGCCTGACGTTCGTGACGACCGAGATGACCCTTTCCGCCAACGAGAAGGCGAACTTGCGCAAGTTCTTGGAGAGCTGGCGCGGCAAGAAGTACACGCCGGAGCAGGCGGAAGCGGGGTTGCCGGTGGATAAGCTGCACGGCAAGTTCGCGCTCGTGTCCATTGAGCACGTCCTGACGCGGAAGGGGCGGAAGTTCGCGAACATCGTGAGCATTAGTCCCCTACCCACGGAGATGCCGCACCCGCCCGAGGCGCTACTCAACGAGTACGAGCGCCCCAAGTTCCTGACGGATCGCAAGACGCAGTACGCGGCGGCGCTGACGGCGCATCGAGCCAAGACGGGGAGCGACGTGCCAACGCCGGAGGAACCCGTCGAGGACGAGGATGACGATCTCCCCTTCTGAGGTAGCCTGTCGGTACTGCGGGGAGACCGGGACGTATGGCCGGTGCATCGTGCATACGGAGGTGTGCCCGATTCGCAGCGGCTCGTGGGTGGCGTACTTGAAGCGGGGGAAGCCATGAGGCATACCCATTACGCGCCCCCGCCTCCGGGTGACCCGACATTGTTCGAGCAAGAGGCTCCGTCTGTTCCTATCGACACCTCCGAGGCAGCGGCGCAGCATATCGCACCGCATACGATGCGACTGCGGAGCGCGGTCTACGCCTATTTGGTGACCTGCGGGCCACGGGGCGCGACGCTCAGGGAAATCTGTCAGGCGCTCGGCATTAGCGAAAATACGGGGCGTCCCAGGTGTTGGGAACTTTGCGGCCACGCCCCGGCGGGAAGGCCGCCGCGCCGGGCGCTGATTCGGATGACCGACGAGCGCCGCGCTCATATGCGCGTGTACGTGGTGATCTAGGGGGGTGGTCGGTCAGGATATGCGTCGTTGCGTCGAGGCGTGTGTCAAGGGCTCCTGGCCGATCACTCCTGACTTGACAAAGCCAAGACGGTAACCCAAGATACGAGGGTGCGCGTTGCGTCGAACAGCGAGCACGAGATGGCGTTCCACGAAGAGGCAGCCCCGTCTATTTTGGGAGTTCCTGTCTCGGTTCGGGAGCGCCGACCGATTCGGGATTCGACCCCAAGTAGCGGGGCTTTCTCATGAGTGGTGGCGCTCCGATGACGATGGACAAGCTGCGCGTCCCCGGACGCAAGCGGCGCCCGCATTTCGCCCCCGATGTGCCTCCCCAAGTTCGCCGAATGATCTGGATCAAGTGGCTTCGCCAACAAACCGCGTCCGAGCGGCCATTTTTTGCGCTCTCGACCGAGGCGTGTGGCGAATTGGCCGACATACTCGAAGGGCTGTAGTCCGACCGCGTTCTGTGACCGTCCGCGGGGGGCGTAACGCAGTCGGGCGCCCCAACCAACGGGAGAAGAGGACGATCTGGGCGCTCCAATTCCAGGCAACGCTTGCCAGCGACCTGGCCCGGCAGTCTCGCCCGTCTGTGATCGTTGGCGCTCTAGTGCAAGCGAGAACTCGCGATTCTGTCGGCCACGGGTGCGTGTCGAGCCACCAACTCCACGCAGGCCATTCGGGAGAGCACAACACGACTGACGTACAACACCCGGTTTCGCTTGGGACTGCCGGGATAAAGGCTTTGGTGTGCCTATGAACTTTGGGCAACTGATGGCCTTTGTGCGGGAACGCTTCCCGAGCGATCCCAAACGGAACGGCTCGATCTTGCGCCAGTTGTGGAAACGCTATGGCCCGAGTGAGGTGGAAGTGATGGTCAAAGGGGCCGCGCAATTGGGGTGGAAGGATTTGCGGGGCTTGTATTCGAAAGAGGGCATCGGACGGCGGTGGGCGCAGTCGGCCTACTGGAATCAAGAGAAGCGCGCCCCAGCCAAGACGTTGAATAGTCTCGGAGACATCTTCAAAGCGAAAGGGTTGATATGACGCACCGGACGTATCAGATGGTCGAGCGCACCCTGTGGATTGCGACGTGCGACTGTGGGGAGCGCTACGAGTGGGCCGACAATCCCCCCAAGGAGCGCCGCTGCACCTGCGGCAAGTGGGTCACCCCGAAAGCTACGACATTCACGAGTCCTGAGTACGGGGCGAGGGGGCTAGTCAAATGAAGTTCGTGCAAATCGCTGCGGACAAATACCTACCCTACGCGCTTGACGATCAGGGTCGCGTCTGGAAGTACCAGGAAATGAGTCGCCGCATCTGTGAGGAACCTCACCACGCACATCCGTGCCAATATCAAAACGGCGGTTACTGGAAGTTGCTTGACGCAAACTATGGCGCGTTCCCTGGGTGGCCCCCCACGCCCCAAGAGGAGGCGGCCCGCGAAGTGGAAGAGTTACTCAAATGACAGACGCCCTGAAGGCTGCCTGTCAACGTCTCGAAGCCTATGCGGCGGAGTGTGTGATTCGCGCCCAACTCGGGACCCCCGGCCCCGCGCTGGACGGCCTCGTGTTCAAGCGGTTAGAGAGCGATATCATCATGGCGGCGCGGGTGGAGCGGGGGCCGTTTTGATCGAGTTGACGCCCGAATTGGCAAGCGCCATGATGAACGTGTTCGCCCTGCGCCAACTGGCTGAGCCGTCGCGCCGGTGGCCCCTGACCATTCGCGACGCGGCGATTGAGCGCTTGGTGCACGGAGCGCCCGCTGTTGTTCGGAAACGCCAAGCCGGACTCACGCGGTGGCAGCGCCAGAAGTTACGGAACCTCAAGAAGCGAGCGAAACGCACGTGACCCCGTGGGCTCCGACCCCCGCCGAAGCGGTCCTCTTAGAAACCGGGGAGGCGATTACGGTGCTGGAAAATCGCCGCTGGGCCGTGTATCGAGTGGACGCGCTCCCGCATGATTTAGAGGGCTATGTGCGCCAGCAGGAGAAAGCCGAGCTCTTGAAAGCGGCCAAGGAGGCATTGCGGAAAAGCGCCCCGCGTGGGGTGAAGATCTCGCGGACGCTTGCGAAGTCCAAAGGAATCTTGTAGGTTCGGGAGACCCTCGCCCCGAGTGTGACCGCTGGCCACCAAAGCGCAGGCGCTCCAGGACCTGGCCCAGCTCCGCGACCTCCACGATTGGCGTATTGCCTTGACCTACGGGCCGCTCCCTCGCATTAGCGGGGTGGATGCCTATGCGGGGTCCAGCGCTCCCGAGCGACTGATTCCTAGTACCTTGCGGTCGGTGCCCGCCTCGCTCAATGCGATTTATCGGGCGGCGGATTGGCTCCTCGAAATCGCCCCGGAAGAACCGCATACCCTCGTGATGGACGGCGCTGCGCTGTGGCGGGCTGATGGCCGCTAAACCCATCGAACGCTTCGTCAAGCGCCAGATTCAGGACATGGGTGGATGGGATGCCATTGTCGAGCGCATTGCCTCCGGCGAAACCGTCGCCGATATCTCGCGCCTCATCCTCCGCGCTCCCACTGGCCCCTGTATCTCCCGTGCCTTCTTCTCCCGCCTCTTGCACCACGACGACGAACGCTCCAAACGGGTGTTCGAAGCCCGCAAGGAAGGCGCCTCCGCCATGGTGGATGATGCCCTCCACATTGTCGATCAAGCCCCGCCTGACCGCGACTCCATCAATAAAGCCAAAGTCCGCGCCGAGATGCGGGTGAAGGTGGCGGGCTTCATTGATCGTGAGTCATGGGGAGACAAGGGCCAGCAGGTCAACGTCCAAGTCAACGTGGATAGCCTGCACTTGGAAAGCCTGCGTCACCGCATGATCGAAGCCTCTGTCCCCTTGGCTGTCGCCTTAGGTCAGACTGGACAGTTGGCGCTCATGCCTGCTACGAGCCCTG
>Ga0209382_10001608_pt1 | contig 35122 bp, 34 predicted proteins | sample SoiMetdeltSBSDD5_FD_187599 | JGI IMG/M metagenome (GOLD analysis project Ga0209382, IMG submission 187599) | Bulk soil microbial communities from a Populus tree surrounding site in Tennessee, USA - Soil MetaG P. deltoides SBSDD5 (SPAdes) (version 2) | ecosystem: Environmental > Terrestrial >... | reverse complement strand
GTTGGCGCCGTCGGCCTCAGGCCGGTTGCCGCGGGCACCGCAGTCGACGCTGCGGTCGGGCCGTCGTACGTTCGGGGCGGTGGTCTTCCGCTTCCTCGCCGACGCGGTCGTGGTCGTGCACTTCGCGTTCGTCGTCTTCGTGGCGGTGGGCGGGCTGCTCGCGTGGCGCTGGCCGCGGGTGCTGATCCTGCACGTGCCGGCGGTGCTGTGGGGAGTGGGCATCGTCACGATCGGCTACGAGTGCCCGCTCACACCGCTCGAGCGGCACCTCCGGGAGCTGGGGGGCGAGGAGCCGGGGAACGTGGGGTTCATCGACCGCTACGTCGAGGGCGTCATCTACCCCGACGACCTCACCCCGCTCCTCCGGGCGATCGCCGCGGTCCTGATCGCTGTCGGGTGGGCGGGTGCACTCGTCAGGCTCCGGCGCTCGGCCCGGCGCGCGCCGGGCCTCGGGGCCTAGCGGACCCGGGTGTCGTGCACGTCCATCTCGCTGGCTCGCCTCGCCGCCAGCGCCTTCCATCGTGTCCGCCGCGGCCCGGGCGCGCCGCGGGTCACCGAGCGGGATGGCGCATTCAGGCTGCGCTCAGTTGCCGTGGCGCATCGTCCAGGACGGGCACCCGGCCCCACACCGCCGGCAGCACCGAGAGGCGACGAGATGCACTGGCTCCCTGGACACCCCGATCTTCCGCGCCGGCGACCCCGGGTCCTGCTGGGTGGTTCGATCGCGGTCGCACTCCTCGCGGCCGCGGCCTGCAGCGGGTCCGGCGGGTCCGGTTCCCGGGACGCCGGAGGCGAGCCCGCGGAGGCCGAGGGTGCCGGCGGGGAGACGCAGCCCACCGCACCCGACAGCGAGCGGGTGGACCTCGGCGAGCCCTCCTTCTCGGACCCCACCATCGTCGACAACCCGCTGTTCCCCATCGGCGACCTGCACTCGGCCGTCCTGTTGGGCAACGACGAGGGCCACGCGCTGCGGATCGAGACCAGCCTGCTGCCCGAGCCCAAGGTCATCGATGTGGACGGCCGGCGGGTCGAGACGCTCGTGTCCCAGTTCGTGTCGTACCTCGACGGGCGCATCCACGAGGTCGCACTCGACTGGTACGCCCAGGACGACGGCGGCAACGTGTGGTACTTCGGCGAGGACGTGTTCAACTACGAGGACGGCGCGGTGGCCGACACCGACGGCACCTGGATCGCCGGCAAGGACGGCCCGCCCGGGATGATCATGCCCGCCGATCCCCAGGTCGGGCAGGCCTACCGCCCCGAGAACATCCCCGACATGGTGTTCGAGGAGGTCGTCGTCACGACCGTCGACCTCACCGTCGACGGCCCGCGGGGCCCGGTGGCCGGGGCGATCGTCGGCACCGAGAACCACCTCATGGAGGGCCACTACGAGGACAAGACGTTCGCCCCCGGCTACGGAGAGTTCCGCTCCGGTGTGGGCGCCAACCTGGAGGCGCTCGCGCTGGCGGTGCCGACCGACGCCCGTCCGGGCGGCGTGCCGGCCGAGCTCGGCGCCCTCTCGACCGGCGCGTCCGACGTCTTCGCCACCGCCGCAGCCGGCGACTGGGACACCGCCACGGCCACCCTGGACGCGATGTCCACGGCGTGGGCGGCCCACCGGGCGAGCGGCGGCGCCCCGCCGCTGCTGGCGGTCCAGATGGACGAGGCGCTCGCCGCCCTCGCCGGGACCGCCCTGATGCCAGCCGTCGACGAGCGCAACGCCGAGGGCACCCGCGCCGCCGCGCTCGACGTCCGGATGGCCGCCCTCGACCTGGAACTGCAGTACCGCCCGCCGGCCGAGATCGACTTCGACCGCCTCGGGGTCTGGGCCGACCGGCTCCTCGTCGACACCGCCAGCGACGAGCCGGACCCGGGCAACGTCGCCGGCGACGTCACCTCGCTGGAGTGGGTCTGGGACCGCATGGCGCACACGCTCGACGACACCGATGTCGCCGACGTCGAGGGCCAGCTGGACGACCTCCGCAACGCCGCCGACGACGAGGACGTGGCCGCCGCAGCCGAGGCAGCCAGCCGGCTGGCCGACACGATCGCCGAGGTCCGCTCGGGCACGTGACCCGGCGCGGCGCGCATCATCCGTCCCGGGGACGGGCATCCTCGGGACGGTGAGCTCCGTGTTCGAGCCGTACGTCCAGCTCGTCGACGTGACGGCGACGTCGGCCCTGGTGGCCTGGGGCGGGTTCGTCCTGGAGGACGGCGACGGCGGGACGTGGCGGGCGCGGCGGACGGGCGAGACGTTCGGCGTGCGGTCGGCGCCGGTCGGCCGGGCCGCCGTGGAGGTGCTCGATCGCGATGGGAGCGTCGTGGCCCGCGAGGTCGTCGACGACGCCAACCAGGCGTGGATCGAGGGCCTGGAGCCTGCCACCACCTACGGGTACCGCGTCGTGATCGGCGGCGAGCCGTGGGGTGTGGACGACCGGCACGACTGGGCGCCCGGCGACCTGCGGCCGGCGACCCGCCCGCTCGACCTCCGCCTCCGGACCCACGCCGCGCCCGACGACCCCGATCCGGTGACGTTCCTCGCGGCGGGCGACAGCGGCGTCGGCATCGCCGCCGGCGAGGACGGGGCGCGGCAGCTGGCCGTGGCCCGCACGATGCAGCGCCTGGCCGACGCTGTCGACGTGCGCTTCGTGGTCACGCTGGGCGACACGATCTACCACGGGCCGGCCGGCCCGACCGACCGCAGCGGCGCCCACGACGACGACTGGTGGCTCACCTACTTCCAGCCGTACCGGTACCTGCTGGACCACCTGGCGTTCTATCCGACCGCGGGCAACCACGACGGCTCCGACGAGGAGGCCGCTGACGACCGGGCCCAGCTCGAGGACAACCTCTACCTCACGACCCGGTTCGCCCCCCGGGAGGAGGCCGGGCGCGCCTCGCTAGGGCCGGGCCTGTTCTACAAGCTGGCCCTGGGCGCGCTTCTCGAGCTCGTGTGCGTCGACACGACGTGGGGCGCCGAGCGGGGCGTGCACTGGTTCGACGAGCCGCATCACCGGGCCTGGCTGGAGGAGGCGTTCGCATCGTCGAGCGCGGACGTGGTGTGGCAGGTGCCGTTCTGCCACCACCCCGCCTGGTCGGCCGGCCCCAACCACCTCGACATGGACGCCCAGATCGACCGCCTCGTCCCCCTCTACCGCCGGGCCGGCGCCCGCCTCGCGCTCCACGGCCACGAGCACAACTTCCAGCACGGGCGGGTCGACGACCTCGACTACGTCGTGTCCGGCGCCGGCGGGAAGCTGGACCCGCGGACTCCGCTCCGCACCGGCGAGGCGGGCACGCTGTCGTGGGCGGCCGAGCCACACTGCCTGCTCGTGCAGGTCACGCCGGAGGCGCTGACGATCGTCCCCTACGGCGCCACGCCGCCCGGCGGACAGCCGGTGCCGCTGGTCCGCCGGCGGCCGGATGGGTCGACGGTGGACGAGCCGATCGTCGTGCGCAGGGACTGACGGCGGGGACGGCCCCGGGCTTCCTTCAGGCCGTGGTGATCGGAGGGCGGTGGTGGGCCGCGAAGTCCGACCACACCCGCACCCAGTGCTTCCAGACCGCCCGCGGGTAGTCGTGGCCCATGCCCTCGATCTCGACGTAGCGCGCGTCCGGGACGACCTCGGCGGTGTGGCGGCCGCCGCTCGGCTGGATCAGGGTGTCGCGGCTGCCGTGCATCACGAGGGTCGGCACCGTGACCGCCCGCAGCCCCTCGTCCCGCGACCCGTCGCGCATGGCGGCGTCCATCTGGCGAGCGACGCCGGCGGGGTGGAAGCACCGGTCGTAGGCGGCCGCGGCGCGTGCCCGGGTCTCGTCGTCATCGATCCACTCCGGCGTCGAGCCGTACACGCCGATGGCGGCCACGTGGTTGTCGATGTACTCCTGCCGCGATGCCGCCGGCGCGGCGGTGAGGAAGGCGAGGGCTTCCGGCGTGCTGTCGCCGAACCCGGGCTCGCCGGTGCGGGACATGACCGACGTCATGGTGATCAGCCGGTCGGGGTGGTCGATGGCGAGGCGCTGAGCGATCATCCCGCCCATCGACAGGCCCATCACATGGGCCCGATCGATGCCCTCGGCATCGAGCACCGCAAGCACGTCGTCGGCCATGTCGGCCAGCGTGTACCCCTCCTCGACCTTGGAGGACAGCCCGACGTCCCGGTTGTCCATGCGGATTGTGCGGTACCCCTCGGCGACGAAGAGCTCGCACCACTCGGCGGCGTAGTTGATGCACTGCGAGCTCAACCCGTTGACGAGGACCAGCGCGGGGTCGCCGGCGTCGCCGAAGGTCTCGTAGTGGATCTCGACGTCACCGTTGGACGCTCGGCTCATGGCGGCCCCTCCCCGTCGACGGAGCCCTCACCGTAACCCGCGAGGTCCGGCGGCGAGCCGTGCCCGAGCCACCACCAGGCGCTCACGGCGGTCGCGATTGCGAAGTGGGCGGCGACGGCCAGCCAGCCCGGCCGGTACCCGCCGGTGGCGTCCACCACGGCACCGAACGCCGTGGGGCTGACGATGAACCCGGCGAAGAACCCGGCGCTCACGATCCCCGTGGCCCGCCCCACGTGGGCGGCGTCGACGTCGCGCACCGCGGCGAGCATCCCGACCGCGTTCCAGGCTGCGGCGCTGGCGCCCAGCCCGACCGCCGCCACCCACACCGACCAGGCCGGTCCGGCCTCGGCGTACCAGAGGACCAGCGCCGACACCATCGACGCCAGCGCCAGGACGCCGAGCACGGGGGCGGTGCCGGCGACGCGGTCGCCGATCCAACCCCAGGCCAGCCGGGCCGCGACGCCGGTCAGCGCGAAGACGGCCAGGACCCCGGCGGCCGCGGTCTCGCCCATCCCGATCCGCTCGTCGGCGTACAACGGGATGTACGTGGTCACGGCGGCGACACCGCCCCCCATCAGGAAGGCGTAGAGCGTGAGGTAGGGCACGACGCCGGCGCGCCACCACCAGCCCACGTTGGGCGAGCGGCGTGTGGAGGGCGACGAGCCGGTTCGTCACGGGGTTCGACGCCGCCTGCACGAGGCCCGCCGGCAGCGCCAGCGCGAGGAACGCCGCCAGCGAGGAGGCCGCCGCCAGGGCAAGCAGCGCGGCGGCGCTGACGCCGAAGATCGCGGTGACGACCAGCCGGCTGTCGACGCGGTCGGCCAGGGTGCCACTCGGCAGCGAGGCCAGCGTCGCTACGACGAAGCTGAGCGTGACGAACAGGCCGAGCTGCGACCGAGACAGCGACAGGTCGGGGACGAGGTAGGGGCCCAGGGCGCCCACCACGAGCGGCGTGAGCGCCCCGAACACCATCGCCAGCGTGACGACCGCGGCGAAGGCCAGCGACGACCCCGGCCGCCGGCCGGGACCTGCTGGTCGGCTCCGCCGCGTGTCCAGACCAGCGCGTCGAGGTCCGGCGCCGCTCTCCATCTCCTGGGCAGCCCCTTGGTCGTCAGGTCTTGCTCTCGGCCTTGATTGATGCGAAGACCCGGGCGCGCAGGTGCGCGAACTCGGGCATCTCCTTCGGCCCGGGCCTCAGCTCGTGTCGCCGAAGGCGTCGCGGAGCCGCTGCTTGAGGACCTTCCCGGCCCCGCTGCGCGGCAGACCGTCGGCGAAGATCACCGACCGCGGCACCTTGTAGCGTGCCAGCCGGCCGGCGAGGTGGTCGAGCAGGGCCTGCTCGTCGAGGCCCTCGGCAGCGCCGGCGCGCAGCACGACGATCGCCCGTCCCACCTCGCCCCAGCGCTCGTCGGGCACGCCGATCACCGCGCACTCGGCCACGCCGGGGTGGCCGTAGAGGGCGTCCTCGACCTCGGCCGGGTAGACGTTCTCTCCTCCCGAGATGATCATGTCCTTCATCCGGTCGACGATGGTGACGTAGCCGTCGTCGTCGACCGCCGCCACGTCGCCCGACCGGAACCACTCGCCGTCCATCACCTCCGCGGTCGCGTCGGGCCGGTTCCAGTAACCCAGCATCACGTTCGGCCCGGCCACCACGACCTCGCCCTTCTCGCCCGGCGCGACGTCGCCGCCGTCGGGCGACACCACCCGCACGTCGGTGAAGAACGAGGGCACGCCTGCGGTGCCCGCCTTCTCGGCCGCCCGCTCGGCGCCGAGGAACAGCGCCCCCGGGGCGGTCTCGGTCATGCCGTAGCCCTGCAGGAACGGGACGCCGCGGTCGAGGTAGGTGCGGATGGTCGACAGCGGCACCGGCGCGCCGCCACACAGCAGGCGGCGCAGGCTCGACAGGTCGGCCGTCGCGAAGTCCGGAGTCTGGGCCATCGCGTTGAACATCGCGGGCACGCCGAACATGACGGTGACGCGGTGGCGCTCGATGAGCTCCAGCGCGCCGGCAGGGTCGAACTGGCCCGTCAGGACGGTCGTGCCGCCCTTCATGACCATCGGCATCGCCACCATGTCGAGGGCGGCCACGTGGAACAGCGGTGCGCAGACGAGCGCCACTTCGTCGGACGCCAGGTCGGTGTCGATCAGAACGTTGACGCAGTTCCAGGTGACGTTGCCGTGGCTGAGGGTCGCGCCCTTCGGCCGCCCGGTCGTGCCGGAGGTGTAGATGATCACGGCCGGGTCGTCGAGGGCGACGGGCTCGTCGAGCCGGGGCGGTTCGCCGGCGTCCGCCCGCCCACCGGCCAGCACCTCGAGCTCGGCGCCGAGCGCCACGAGGCGGCTGACGGCGGTCGTCCCGTCGCCGGCGACCGCGTCCGCGACGGCGGCGAGGCCGGCCGCGTGCACCAGCACCGACGCCCCGCAGTCGGCGGCGATGTAGGTCAGCTCGGGGGCGGTGAGACGCCAGTTGAGCGGCACGAACACCCCGCCGAGCGACGCGGTGGCGAACAGCGTCTCGAGCAGCGCCGGGTCGTTGGGGCCGAGGTAGGCCACCCGGTCACCCCGCCCGACACCGAGGTCCCGCAGGGCGACGGCCAGGTGGCGGCGCCGGTCGTCGAGCTCGACGTAGGTGCGGGCGGTGTCGCCGTGGCGCACCGCGACGTGGTCGGGGGACAGGCGCCGCCGCCGGGCGGGCCACGAGCCGAGTCCCTGGTCGCGCACCGCCTCACCCTCCGTCGAGGGCGAGCTGGCGGGCGGCGTTGTGCGTCACGTCGATAGCCCCTCCGGCCGACTCCGGCACGGCGCGATTGTCACCACGATTGCGCGCAAAGTCAACGGCACGGCCGTCCGCCGGATTGTCGACAATCGTGTGCACATCGTGCAGACTGCTAGACCGTGGTGGTCGACGGCATCCGGAGCATGGTGATGCGGGGCGGGACGTCGAAGGGCCTCTACTTCGTCGCCGACGACCTGCCGGCGGACCCCGCGGCCCGCGACGAGCTGCTGCTGCGGATCATGGGCTCGCCCGATGCCCGGCAGATCGACGGGATGGGCGGGGCCCACCCGCTCACCAGCAAGGTCGCCGTGGTGTCCTCGCGCACCGACGGTGCCGCCGACGTCGACTACCACTTCCTGCAGGTGGTCGTGGACGAGGCCGTGGTAACCGACCGGCAGAACTGCGGCAACCTGCTGGCCGGCGTGGGACCCTTCGCGCTCGAGCGGGGCCTCGTCGCCGCGCCGGACGGCGACACCGCCGTCGTCCACATCCACATGGTCAACGCCGGCGGCCTGGCCACCGCCACGGTGCCGCTGAGCGGCGGGCGTCCCGACTACGGCGGCACCACCGCCATCTCGGGCGTGCCCGGGACGGCCGCCGCCATCCGCCTCGACTTCGAGGGCATCGCCGGTTCGTCGTGCGGGGCGCTGCTGCCCACGGGCAACGCCGTCGACGAGGTGTGCGGCCTGGCCGTGACCCTGATCGACAACGGGATGCCCGTGGTGATCCTGCGGGCCGCGGACGTCGGCATCACGGGCTACGAGGACTGTGCCGAGCTGGAGGCACACGACGCCCTGCGGGGGACGCTCGAACGCCTGCGCCTGGAGGCGGGCCCGCGCATGAACCTCGGCGACGTCGCGGCCACCACCGTCCCCAAGCTCACGATGGTGGCGCCGCCGGCCGCCGGCGGAGTCATCGCCACCCGCACGTTCATCCCCCACCGGTGCCACGACGCCATCGGCGTCCTGGGCGCGGTGAGCGTCGCCACCGCCGCGCTGCTGCCCGAGGGTCCGGCGGCCGAGGTGGCCGACCGCGACGGAGACGGCGGCGCCGTCACCGTCGAGCACCCGACCGGCAGCTTCGAGGCCGCCGTCGACCTGAGGATCGAGGACGGCGTCCCGGTCGTGGAGCGGGCGGGCATCATCCGCACCGCCCGCAAGCTCATGGACGGCACCGTCTTCCCCCGCGACACGTTGTCCCGGGGCCCCTGATGGAGCGCACGATCGCGCCGCCCCACGCCGATCCCCACGCGCCGCGGGCCTTCACGCCGCCCCCGGGTGCGTGCGATGCCCACTGCCACGTGTTCGGGCCCGCGGCCCGCTTCCCCTTCTCGCCGGGCCGCAGCTACACCCCGCCCGACGCCGGCGTCGACGACCTCGCCCGGCTCCACACGCACCTCGGGCTGTCGCGGGCCGTGCTCGTCCAGGCGAGCTGCCACGGCACCGACAACCGCGCCCTGCTCGACGCCCTCCGCCGCTACCCGGGCCGCTACGCGGGCGTGGCGATGATCGACGACGGGACCGGCGACGCCGAGCTCGACGAGCTCCACGAGGCCGGGGTCCGCGGCACCCGGTTCAACTTCGTCGCCCACCTCGGCGGCGCGCCCGATCTCGACCTGTTCGACCGGACCGTGGCGCGGGTCGCACCCCGAGGCTGGCACGTGGTGCTGCACTTCGACGCCGCCGACCTGCCCGACCATGCCGCACTGCTCGACCGGATGCCCTGCCCGTACGTGATCGACCACATGGCCCGGGTCGACGCCGTCGCCGGGCTGGACCAGCCGCCGTTCCGGGCGCTCCTGGCGCTGCTGCGCGACGAGCGGTGCTGGGTCAAGGTCTCGGGCGCGGAGCGGCTCACCGCCGGGGGCGGGCCGCCGTACGACGACGTGGTGCCCTACGCCCGGGCGCTCATCGCGGCCGCGCCCGACCGGGTGCTGTGGGGGACCGACTGGCCCCACCCCAACGTGCGGCACATGCCCGACGACGGCGACCTCGTCGACCTCGTGGCCGACTTCGCGCCCGACGAGGCGACCCGGGCCCGCATCCTCGCCGACAACCCGGCGCGGCTCTACGACTTCGCCGGCGGGCGCGCCGGCTGATCAGCTCCACACCTCCTCGCGAACCGGCGATCAGGCCAGTTCCCCGGCCAGCGGCTCCAGCAGGCGGGCGTCGTACGGCCCGCGCATCGAGAAGATCACGAGGCCGACGCCGGCGGCGGCGAATCCCGCCGCGGTGTCGGCCAGCGCAGCCGGGTCGTCGTCCGCGGCCCACATCAGGTGGACGGACCGGCGGATCTCCCCCGGATCGCGCCCGATCGCCGCACAGTGCTCGCGCAGCACCGCGTCGAGCCGCGTCCACGCCCCGGGGTCCTCGGGACGCACCACGTCCCAGTGGTCGGCCCAACGGGCCACCGTGCGCAGCGTCCGCCGAGGGCCGCGGCCCCCGATCACGATGGGGAGGCGGTCCTGGACCGGCTTGGGCTCGCAGCGGGCGTCGACCAGGCGGTAGTAGCGGCCCGAGAACGTCGTCGCCTCCCGGGTGAGCAGCGACACGATGACCTCGACGCCCTCGTCGAAGCGGTCGAACCGCTCCGTCAGCGTGCCCAACGGGATGCCGTAGGCGTCGGCCTCCGGCTCGAACCACCCCGCCCCGAGCCCGAGGTCGAACCGGCCGCCGGCGATGTGGTCGAGAGTGGCCGCCATGTTGGCGGTGACCGCCGGATGGCGGAAATGCATGCCGTTGACCATGCAGCCGACGCGTAGTCGGCGGGTGGCCTGCGCCAGCGCGGCGAGCAACGTCCAGCTCTCGAGCTCGCTGCCGTCGAGCGGCGGGCTGAGCGGGTAGAAGTGGTCCATCGTCCACGCCGACTCGAACACGTCGATGTCGTCGGCCGCCTGCCAGAGCCCGAGGATCTCCGACCACGTGCCGTGCTGCGGCGGCGTCTTGACGGCGTAGGCAACCATGGCGCTACAGGGCGAGCCCCACGTAGTTCTCGGCGAACGACCGCTGGGCGGCCTCCGAGCCGGCGAGGTAGTCGAGCTCCGCCTCCTGGACCCGGCGGTCGAAGTCGCTGCTCGCCGAGAACCGGTGCATCAGCGTGGTCAGCCACCACGAGAACCGCACGGCCTTCCACACCCGGGCCAGCGCCCGGTCGGAGTACTCGTCGAGACCTGCGGTCGTGCGCCCGCGCAGGGCGTCGGCGAGGGCGACGGCCAGGTAGCCGACGTCGGACACGGCGAGGTTGAGTCCCTTGGCGCCCGTGGGCGGGACGATGTGGCCCGCGTCGCCGGCGAGCACGAGGTGCCCGTATCGCAGCGGCTCGGCCACGAAGCTGCGCAGTGGGGTGATCGACTTCTCGATCGACGGCCCGGTGACCAGCCGGTCGGTGACTTCGGCCGGCAGGCGCCCGCGCAGCGCCTCCCAGAACCGGTCGTCCGGCCAATCCTCGACGCGATCGCCACTGCCGCACTGCACGTAGTAGCGGCTCAGCATGGCGTGGCGCATCGAGCACAGGGCGAACCCGTGCTCGCTGTGGGCGTAGATCAGCTCCTTGTCGACGGGCGGCGTCTCGGACAGGATCCCCAGCCAGCCGAAGGGGTACGTGCGCTCGTAGGTCCGCGCCGTCGACGCCGGGATGACCGTCCGGCTCACGCCGTGGGAGCCGTCGCAGCCGGCCACGAAGTCGCAGTCGATGCGGTGGCTCGTGCCCTCCTTGGCGAACGTGACGAAGGGAGATGGTCCGGTGACGTCGTGGGGAAGGACGTCCTCGGCGCAGTCGACCACCGGCGACCCGGTGTCGTCGAGGGCGGCGTACAGGTCCTTGGTGACCTCGGTCTGGCCGTAGATCATGACCCCCTTGCCGGTGAGGCCCTTGAAGTCGACCCGCACGTGGCGGCCGGAGAAGCTGAGGCCGACCCCGTCGTGCACGGTGCCGTGGCGGTCCATGCGCTGGCCGACGCCTGCGGCCCGCAGCGTCTCGACGGTGCCCCACTCGAGGACGCCGGCGCGGACGCGGGCCAGGACGTGCCCGCGGGTCTGCCGCTCGAGGATCACCGAGTCGACGCCGGCCAGGTGCAGCAGCCGGGCGAGCAGCAGCCCGGCCGGGCCGCCACCGATGATGACCACCGGGACCCGGGCGGGCACACCTGCCGGCGGGCTCACAGGACCTGCCGGAGGCGTTCGAGGACCTGCATCGTCGGCAGGCACCGGGCGACGCTGGACTCGGGCTCGCGGCCCTCGCGCACGGCGTCGACGAACTCGCGGTCCTGGTTCTCGATGCCGTTCGCGGACGGGCCGACGCCCGACACGTCGACGGGCTTGCCGTACCCGTCGGCCAGGTCGTCGTAGCTGGCCACGTAGGTGCCGGTGTCGCCGATGTAGCGGAACGTCGTGCCGAGCGGGCCGTCGTTGTTGAACGACAGCGCCAGCGTGCACAGGGCCCCCGACGGCGACTGCAGGCCGACGGACATGTCCATGGCGATGCCGAGCTCGGGGTGGACCAGGCCCTGGCTGGCCCACGCCCGGTCCGGCACCTCTCCGGTCTGGTGGAGGAACAGGTCGACGGTGTGGCAGGCGTGGTGCCACAACAGGTGGTCGGTCCAGGTCCGCGGCTGGCCGAGCGCGTTCCTGTTCTCGCGGCGCAGGAAGAACGTCGAGGCGACGAGGTGCTGCAGCGTGAGCTCGCCGGCCACGATGCGCCGATGGACCCACTGGTGGCTCGGGTTGAAGCGGCGGGTGTGGCACACCATGGCCGTGACGCCCGCCCGCTCCTGGGCGGCGACGACGGCCTCGGCGTCGGCCAGGCTGTCGGCCATCGGGATCTCGACGAGGACGTGCTTGCCGGCCTCCATGGCCTGGATGGCCTGGGCGGCGTGCAGGGGCGTGGGCGTCGCCAGGATGACGGCGTCGACCGCCGGGTCGTCGAGCGCCTCGCCCAGGTCGGTGCCGTGTCGCTCGATCCCGGCCTCGGCGGCGAACGTCGCGGTGTCCTCGGGGTTCCCCCCGGCGAGCGCCACGACGGCGAGGTCGTCGATGCGGCGCAGCGCGGCGACGTGCTGGCGGGCTATCGCGCCCTCGCCGGCCAGGACGACGTTCATGCGCTGTGCCATGCCCCTCCCTCGGCTACTTTGTGCACAATACTGTTGACGATCCGGTCCGTCACCCGGTTCTGCTGACAGACTGACGAGGCCATGGTCATCACCGCACCCGTCGCCGACCGGCTGAGAGACGACATCCTCGAGGGCACGTTTCCGCCAGGTGAGCGGCTGATCGAGCTCCAGCTCGCCGAGCGCTACCGCGTCGGCCGGGCGGCGATCCGGGCCGCACTCGTCGAGCTCGACGCCGAGGGCCTCGTCCAGCGGGAGGCCAACCGTGGTGCGGCGGTGCGCCGCATCAGCGTCGCCGAGGCGGTGGAGATCACGCAGGCCCGCGCCGTCCTCGAGGGCCTCATCGCCCGCCTGGCGGCCGAGCGGGCCGGCGAGCGAGAGCGGGAGGAGCTGCGCGACCTGATCGCCGAGATGACCCTGGCGGTCGAGGAGGACGACAAGCTCGGCTACTCGAAGCTCAACCGCGAGCTCCACGGCGCGCTGCGGCGCATCGCCCGGCACCGCGTCGCCGACGACCTCGTGGCCAACCTCCGGAACCGGGCCGCCCACCACCAGTTCCGTCTGGCCCTCATGCCCGGCCGGGCGGCGGAGTCGCTGCTCCAGCACGCCGCCATCGTCGAGGCCGTGACGGCCGGCGACGGGCCGGCCGCAGAGGAGGCCATGCACGAGCACCTGGCGTCCGTCATCGTCGTGCTCCGCCAGTGGGAGGCGTTCGACTCGCGCTCGTGAGCCCTCAGGCGGGAGGATCGGGCACGAGCGCCGGATCGGCCTCGATCCGGCGGAGGTGGGTCGTCGTGGCGGCGGTCATGGTCGGCTCGACCCCCAGCTCGGACAGGAGCGCCGCTGCGGCCTCCATCTCGTGGACCCGGCGCGCCGCGTGGCGGGGCGTGCCGGTCACGAGCCGGCGGAGGAGCGCCTCGTCGGCCGCCGTGATCTCGCCGACGATGTTGGCCCAGGTCTCGCCCGCCAGGTCGGCGGCTACGGCTGCTCGCATCGACTCGATCACCACCGCCGCCAGTCCCTTCATGAACACGCTGCGGAGCAGCTTGCGGGTCGCCGCCCCACCCGGCTCGTCGCCGGCGTGCTCGACCGGCATCCCGAGCGGTGTCATCGCGGCCGCGAAGTCCCGCGCTGCCGGGCCGGAGGCCAGCGCCGGGGTTCGCAGGCCCGGGCCGGCGACGACGGCCATGAGCGCCACGTCGACGAAGCCGAGCCCGGCGTCGCGGGCGATCGCGCCCAGCCGCCGCTTCAGCGCGGGCGGGGCGGTGGCGAGGTCGGCGTAGACGGCGTTCCGGGGGATGGCGTCGAGGGCCTGGGTGAGGGCGGTGGCGGCGTCCGCCGCTGCAGTCACCGCCAGCACCACGTCGGCGGATGCCGCGGCGGGCCCGGGCTCGCGGTGCCGGACCACGCCGGGGGGCGTGGCCACCTCGGCCGGGTCGTAGCCGCGGACCTCGACCCCGGCCGCCGCCAGGTCGCCGGCGATGCGCGCACCGGCGTCGCCCAGCCCGAACACGCAGACCACCCGGGCGACGCTCACCCGATGTCCTCCACGCCGAGGGCGTCGAGCGTCGCACGCAGGCCGTAGATGTCGAGGCCGAGCTCGCCGGCGGCGAGGCGGGCCCGGGTGGCGTCCTCCCGCGCGACGCGCTCCCGGGAGCGCTCCAGCGCCCAGGCCGCCTCCTCGCGGCCCACCACCACGACACCGTCGTCGTCGGCGCACACGACGTCGCCGGGGCTGACCACCGCGCGGCCCAGCACGACCGGCACGTTGACCGACCCGGGGCTGGCCTTCACCGTCCCCTCGCACGAGACGTGGTGCGACCACACGGCGAAGCCCATGGCCCGCAGCTCGGCGGTGTCGCGCACCCCGGCGTCGATGACGAGCGCGCGCACCCCGCGGGCCATCAGCGACGTGGCCAGCAGCTCGCCGAACATGCCGTGGGTCGAGGGCGCGGTGGTGGTCACCACCAGCACGTCGCCCTCCCGGCACACCTCGACGGCGGCGTGGATCATCAGGTTGTCGCCCGGGTGGCACGACACGGTGACGGCCGTGCCCGCCAGGCGCACACCCTGCTGGATCGGGCGGAGGTGCGGGCCGGCGAAGCCCCGGCGGCCGATGGCCTCGTGCACGGTGGCCGTGCCCAGCGCGCCCAGGGCCTCGGCGGTGGCGCGGTCGGCCCGGTCGACCGACCGGACGACGACGTGGCGGGCGGTCACGGGTGCACCCGTCGGCCGCCCCGGTGACAGCATCGCCACTTCGCGGCGACAGGGCGACTGTGCTTCTGGACCTCGCTTCGCTCGGTCATGCTGCGGCCCCTTCCAGGCGCGGGAACACGCGCCGGGCGTTGGTCTCGAAGATCTTCGTGCGGTCCTCGCCGCTCAGGTCGGCGGCGTCGACGTAGCGGCGGGTGTCGTCGTAGTGGTGGCCGGTCTCCGGGTCGACGCCCCGCACCGCCCCGACCATCTCTGACGCGAAGAGGACGTTGTCGGCGGGGATCACCGCCAGGAGGCAGTCGATGCCCGCCTGGTGGTAGACGCAGGTGTCGAAGTACACGTTGCGGAGCAGCAGCTCGTCGACCGGCGGCCTGCCCATGTCCTGCGCGAGGCCCCGGAACCGGCCCCAGTGGTAGGGCACCGCACCGCCGCCGTGCGGGATGATCAGCCGCAGCGCCGGGAAGTCGGCGAAGAGGTCCGAGGTCAGCAGCTGCATGAACGCCGTGGTATCGGCGCCGAGGTAGTGCGACCCCGTCGTGTGGAAGTGGGGGTTGCATGCGGCGCTCACGTGGATCATTGCCGGCACGTCGAGCTCGCAGAGGGCCTCGTACAGCGGGTACCAGGAGCGGTCGGTCAGTGGCGGCCCGTCCCACCAGCCGCCCGACGGGTCGGGGTTGAGGTTGGCGCCCACGAACCCCATCTCGCCCACGCACCGCCGGAGCTCGTCCACCGACGGCGCGATCGAGGCACCCGGGGACTGGGGGAGCTGGCACACCGGGGCGAAGTTGTCCGGGTAGAGGTCGCAGACCCGCCGGATCAGGTCGTTGCACTGCTCGGTCCAGAACCGGCTGGTGTGGATGTTGCCGATGTGGTGGCCCATCCACGACGCCCGCGGCGAGAACAGGGTGAGGTCGGTGCCCCGCTCGCGCTGGAGGCGCAGCTGGGCGTCCTCGAGGCTGGCCCGGATCTCGTCGTCGCTGACCGCCACGGTGCCCTTGGCGCCCACGTGGCCGGGATCGTCGGCCAGCGCCGCCTTCTGCGCCTCCCGGTACTCTCCGAGCTGCGGGGGAGCGGTGGTGTAGTGGCCATGGCAGTCGATGATCATCGGGTCCCCGATCCCGTGGGCGAGCGCCCGGCCCACATTGTGGACAATCCTGTCAACATCGATGCTAGCCTCGCGACGATCGCGAGGAGGAGCGTGGGCGCCATGCCGAGACCGCGGGAGTACGACGACATCCCCGGCACCGTCGTCTTCGACGGTCGGCGCAGCCGGCGAGGGTACGCGCTGAACAAGTTCCTGATGTCGCTCAACGACCCCGCGAACCGGGCCTCGTTCAAGGCCGACGAGGCCGCGTACCTCGACCGATTCGCGGTCGACGACGAGCAGCGGGAGGCCGTGCTCGGCCGGGAGTGGCTGCGACTCCTGGAGGTCGGCGGCAACGTCTACTACACGTACAAGCTGGCGGCCTGCGACGGGATGACGTTCCAGGACCTGGCCGGAGAACAGACCGGCATGCCCGCCGAGGACTTCGCCCGGATGATGGCCGCGGGGGGCCGGCGGCCCGAAGGCGCCGAAGGCGCGGGCGGCGCCGGTCGGGCGGACAGCTGATGGCCCGCATCGTCGGCGGGGTCGGCTGTTCGCACGTTCCGGCTGTGGGGGCGGCCATCGACAAGGGCAAGACAGGCGACCCGTACTGGGCGCCGTACTTCGCCAAGGTCGAGCCCGCCCGCTCGTGGATGGCCGACGTCGCGCCCGACGTCTGCATCGTTGTGTACAACGACCACGCCTCGGCGTTCTCGCTCGAGCTCGTCCCCACGTTCGCGCTCGGCCTGGCCGACGAGTTCCCGCCGGCCGACGAGGGCTACGGCCCCCGGCCCGTGCCGGCAGTGCAGGGGCACCCCGACTTCGCCTGGCACGTGGCGGAGTCCCTGATCCTCGACGAGTTCGACATCACACTCGTCAACGAGATGCCGGTCGACCACGGTCTCACGGTCCCGCTGTCGGTCCTGTTCGGCCAGCCCGAGGCGTGGCCCTGCCGGGTGGTGCCCGTCTGCGTGAACGTCGTCCAGTACCCGCCGCCGACCGGTCACCGCTGCTACCGCCTGGGCCAGGCCATCCGGCGAGCCGTCGAGAGCTTCGGGGGCGACGAGCGCATCGTGGTGCTCGGCACCGGCGGCATGTCCCACCAGCTTCAGGGCCAACGGGCCGGCCTGATCAACGTCGAGTTCGACACCGCCTTCCTCGACGGGCTCGTGCGGGACCCGGAGGCCGTCGCCCGGATCCCGCACATCGAGTACCTCCGCCAGGCCGGGTCCGAGGGCATCGAGCTGGTGATGTGGCTCGTGATGCGGGGCGCACTCGGCGACGCGGTGGACGAGGTGTACCGGGCCACCCACGTGCCCACCTCGAACACCCACAACGGCCTCCTCGTGCTGGCCGCCTGACCTCCGCCGGGGCGGCGACCGCGTCGCAGCCCGGACGTCAGGTGGCGGTGACGACCACGCAGCAACGGGAGTCGGCCGGCGCCAGGACGGCGGTGAGGCGTGTGGTGCCGAGACCGTCGAGCACGCCTTGGACGAGGCGGTGGTTCATTGCGCACACGAGCGCGGGGGAGCGTTGGGCGAGCCGTCGGAACGGGCAGTTGCGCTGGACGACGCCGTCGGCAGCGGGGGCGGGTTCGAAGCCCAGGGCGCCGAGCAGCTCGACGAGCACCGTGGTGGCGCGTTCGGGCCCGAGGCGGCCGAGCCGCCGGGTGGCCCGGGCGTCGGCCGCCAGTTGGTGGCCGCGCTCGTAGGCGATGCGGTCGACGGCGTCGGTGGGCGTCTCTTGGGGGCGGGGGTGCTCGAGGGCATCGAGGAGGATCTCGCCGATGACGTCGTAGTGGCGCTCGGGGATGCTGATGTCGACGTCGAGGTCGCTGGTGCGGTACCGCTTGGGGGCGCGGCCGATCCGGGTGGCGGTCCCGGCCGGCCGGTCGTAGGAGGCCAGGAGCAGCCCGGCGTCGACGAGGCGGTCGAGGTGGAAGGCCGCCAGCTTGCGGGAGATGCCCACCTGGCGGGCGGCCTCCTCGCGGGTGAGGGGCGCTCCGGCCTCGCGCACGGTGCGGTACAGGCGCCCCCGCTGAGGGTCCTCCAGGGCGGCGACGGCACGCACAGCGTCGATCACGTGGCTCACGGTAACACCAGCGGTACGGGGCGAAAGGTTGCCATTGACGGTCGCCGTAGCTTTTGACTAACACTCGTTGGTGAAAGGGGGTGCGGTGACGACCGACACGCAGTCGCCGGAGGCGACGGACGGCAAGCATCCGGTCACGACCCTCGCCGGCCCCTACGGGCATCCCTTCCACCCGATCCTCGTCACGGTCCCGATCGGGGCGTGGGTCGCGTCGCTCGTCTTCGACGTCGTGTCCCGCGCGGGCGATGACGCCGCCACCTTCGCCGAGGGCGCCTACTGGCTCGTCGGCATCGGCATCGTCGGTGCCCTCGCGGCCGCGATCTTCGGCTTTCTCGACCTGCTCGCCATCCCCCCCGGCACGCGGCCGTTCAGGACGGCGCTCCTGCACATGGCGCTGAACCTGGTGGTCGTGGCGCTGTTCGCGTTGGGGTTCGCGCTGCGCCGCAGCCGCCTCGACGAGCCCGACGGCACCCCGATCGGCCTGCTGGTGCTGTCGGTCGTCGCCGTCGCGCTCCTGGGGGCGTCCGGGTGGTTGGGCGGGATGCTCACCTACCGCTACGGCGTGCGCGTCGTCGACGAGGCCACCCAGACCGCCGCCGACCGCACCTAGAGAGAGGATCTCGACGATGGATGTCGCTGCGCTCATCGCCTGGTTGCTGACCGCCACCGGCGGGTTCGTCCTGCTCGGCACCTGGATCGCCAAGGGCGGGCACCGACGCGATGCCGCCCGCCCGAGCCGGTTCCCGCCGGGGCTCGTCTTCGGGCACTTCCTGCTGGCCGCCCTCGGGCTGGTGCTGTGGATCGTCTACCTGGCGGCCGACAGCGATGGGCTGACCTGGGTCGCCTTCGCGATCGTCGCCGTCGCCGCGCTGCTGGGCTTCGCCCTGCTGTTCCGGTGGCTGCCCCAGGTCCGCGACCGTGCCGCACCGAGCGGGGACGCCACCGCCACCGCGGAGGCGCAGTTCCCGATCCCGGTCGTCGTCCTCCACGGCCTGCTCGGCGCCACCACCCTGGTCCTCGTGCTCCTGGCCGCGCTCAACGCCTAGCGAGCGGCATACGAGCACGGCGTGACCGCGTGAGCGACAGGCCGGCGATTCGCGATCTGGGGCTGCTCGGCGACACCCGCACGGCCGCCCTCGTGGACGAGCGCGGCCGCGTGGTCTGGTCGTGCCTCCCGCACTTCGACGGCGAACCCGTCTTCGCCTCCCTCGTCGCCGGCGAGCAGGGCGGTGACTTCCTGCTGGGGCCGGCCGGTCCCGCCGAGGTGGTGCGGCGGCGCTACCGCGACCACTCGACCGTGCTCGAGACAACGTGGCGCGTCGGCGCGGCGCGCCTCGTCCTGACGGAGGGGATGGTGGCCGACGTCGAGGGGTCCCTGTTCCCGACCTTCTGCCTGGTGCGCCGGCTGGAGGCGCAGGGCGGCGCCGTCGACTGCTCGCTGTGCTTCGATCCCCGCTTCGGGTCCGAGCGCCGCACGCCCCGCGTGCGTAAGACCCCGGGCGCGCTCGTCTGCGTCGACCGGGGGACCGCCCTGGCCTTGGCGGCCGACCGCGACCTCGAGCTGCGACCCGGGCGCAGGCTGGCGCTCCGGGTCGAGCCCGGCCGACCGCTCACGGTCGTGCTCACCGCCGCCCATCGCGGTCCTCTGACGCACATCGCACCGGGTGCCGCCTGGCGCGCGCTCCTGGACGACGAGGGCGCGTGGCGGCGCTGGTCGGCCCGGATCGACGTCGAGGGCCCGTTCGCCGCCCCGGTCGAGCGCAGCCTGATCACGCTACGGCTGCTCACCTACTCGCCGTCGGGCGCACCGGTCGCGGCGCCGACGACGTCGTTGCCCGAGCAGCTCGGCGGCCACCGGAACTGGGACTACCGCTTCGCGTGGCCCCGTGACGCCAGCATCGGCATCGGCGCCTTCCTCGGCGTCGGCCTCGACGAGCAGGCCCGTGCCTTCCTCTACTGGCTGCTGCATGCCAGCCGCCTCGATCGGCCGCGCCTACCGGCGTTGCTGACGCTGCACGGCCGGCGCGTGCCGCCGGAGCGTGAGGTCGCCGGGTGGCCCGGCTACGGCGGCAGCCGACCCGTCCGGTTCGGCAATGGCGCCCGTGACCAGCACCAGCTCGACACCTACGGGTGGGTGCTCGACGCGATGTGGTTGCTCGTGCGGGCCGGCCACGGGCTGTACGGGGAGACGTGGCGGACGGCCATGGCGCTGGCCGACCACGTCGCCGACCGCTGGCGCGACCCCGACGCCGGCCTGTGGGAGGTCCGCGGTGACCCGGCCCACTACGTCCACTCCAAGCTCATGGCCTGGCTGGCGCTGGATCGCGCGCTCCGCATCGCGGACAGCCATCGCACGCCGGCCCGGCGCCGAGCGCGGTGGACGATCGAGCGCGACGCCATCGCCGCGGACGTGATCGCCAAGGGCGTCGATCCCGCCCGCGGCATCTTCGTCCGCGCCTACGGGCGCCGCGACCTCGACGCCGCGCTGCTGCTGCTGCCCCTGCTCGGGCTCGTCCCACCCCGGTCGGCCCGGGTGGTCGGCACGATCGACGCAGTGCGGCGGGAGCTGTCCGCGGGCGGGCCCCTGCTGTACCGCTATCCGCCCGGCGACGACGGCCTCGCGGGCGGGGAGGGCGCGTTCTTGCCGTGCTCGTTCTGGCTCGCCCAGGCCCTCGCCGCCACCGGTGCCGTCGACGAGGCCGTCGGGCTCGTCGAGCAGCTGCAGAGCCTCGCCGGGCCGCTCGGCCTCTACGCCGAGGAGGCCGACCCGGCGAGCGGCGAGCTGCTCGGCAACTACCCGCAGGCCCTGACGCACGCCGCCCTGGTGGAGGCCGCGCTGGCGATCCGGGACGCTACGACGGGTCGAGCAGCAGGCCCAGTGCGATCCCGAACGCGACGTGGGCGAGCATCGTGACGACGGGCGTCTCCCGGCCGTAGTTCAACCCCAGCAGGCCCGGCGGCTCCAGCGCCGGGCCGCTCGACAGGCCGGCGCGCTCGGAGGCCATGCGCGGGTGGATACCCGGCAACAGCGGGACGATGACGAGCAGCGCGACCGCGCCGTGCAGCACGCCGAGCAGACCGCCCGCCCACCATGACGCCTCGCCCGTGGCGGCGAAGACCGCCGCGTACCCGAGCGCGAAGCACTGCCCGTTCACCAGGTGGATCAGGAAGCCGGCGACGCGCGCCCGGTCCGGGTCGGCGACCACGATGCTGCCGAGCATCAGCGGGAGGTCCAGGCGGGTGAACCCGGCCAGCTGGGCGCCGAGCAGCACCGCGGTCAGCGCCGCGGTGGCGATGAGCCCGAAGATCACCCAGCCGCCCCAATCCACCGCTCAACCCCGGGTGCCGACCACGTCCACCAATGGGCTCACGCTAGCGCGATGCCATCGGGCCGACCGCCGTGGTCATGCCGGGCTGGGCACCACGGGCCGGTCGGCCGTCATCGCCGCGAAGGCCGCGGCCTGGGTGCGGAGCTCCGTGCCGCCGTCGCCCCGGAACGACGAGCCGTGCATGATCGCCAGTGTCGCGGGCTCGAGGTCGGCCAGGCGACGGAGCGTGGCCGGCAGGTGGGGGACCAGGGCCGTCTGGTGGAACAGGTCCTCGGCCGCGATCGCCGGTTCGACGACGCCGGACTCCGTGAGGGCGGGGCCCTCGCCCGAGTGGGTGAACAGGTCGCCGGCGAACAAGGTCGCGGTCGTCTCGTCGAACCACAGGCCGCTCTCCCAGTTGTGGGGGACGTGCGGCGTCGGCAGGAACCGCAGGCGGTGCGTCCCCAGGTCGAGGACCTCGCCGTCGGCCACGGCCCGCGGCGGGCGGTCGGCCATGTCGGCGACCGACAACATGCAGGCCAGCTCGCCGTGCACGACCTCGGCCCGGGGGGAGCTCGCGAGGAACAGGTTCATGGCGCCGCACTCGTCGGCCTCGATGTGGGCGAAGGAGATCCAGCGCAGGTCGTCGAGCGGCACTATCCGGGCCACGGCGTCCGACACCAGGGGGTGGAGCCCCCGCATGCCGGTGTGGAACAGGAACGGCTCGGCGTCCCGGACCAGGAACTGGTTGAACGTGAACCCGCCGGGGGCGACGTCCGGGACCGCGGTCGAGAGCCGGAAGATGTCGGGAGCGATCTCGTCGATGGTGGTTTCCACCGGGGGTACCTTTCGTCCGGAGGCACCGCCCGCTGCGGTGCCCGCCACGTCGAGCATGGCCGTGGACGTCCCCTGGCGTCGTCGGGCGATCCCCCTAGGGGGCACCCCCATTTCCCCGACCACCGCCCGCCAGGCCCAGCCGCACGGCGACCGCCGCGGCCTCGGCCCGGCTGCGCACGCCCAGCTTGGTGAGGACCCGGCCGACGTGGTGCTCCGCCGTCTTGGGCGAGATGTAGAGCCGCTCGGCCACCTGGGCGTTCGTGAGGCCCTCGGCCACCAGCGCCAGCACCTCCCGCTCCCGTGGAGTGAGCGCGGTGGCCAGCTCGGCGCCGTCCCGGGGCCGGGACCGGCCGGTGTCGCCCCACGACCGCAGCAGCGCGGCGGCCTGGTCGCGGGCGGCGACCGCGCCCAGCCGCTCGAACCCGGCCAGCGCGGCCCGGACCTCGGCCACCGCTCCGGGGCGGTCGCCCGCGGCGTCGAGCGCCCGGGCCAGCTCCAGCCGCACCCGCCCGAGAGCCAGTGGCCGGTCCTCACCCGCCAGCAACGCCTTGGCGTCGGCGAACGCTCCCCGGGCCGCGCCGCTGTCGCTTGCGGCTGCCGCCGCCACCCGGCCCGCGGCCACCGCGGCGTCGGCCCGCACCGACAGGACGTCGACGGCGGCGGCCAGGCCGGCCAGGTTTCCTGCCGCCGCGGCCGCGGCGTCGCGGTCGCCGCGGGCCAGCTCGACCTCGACCAGCGTGGCGAGCAGCGGCGCGGCCCGGACAGCGTCGCCGACCAGCTCGGACAGGCCCCGCCGCAGCACCGCGGCGGCCAGCTCGAGCTCGCCCCGGCGCAGGTGGACCCGGGCCAGCGGCTCGCACGCCGTGACCCAGTCCTCGAACGGGGTCAGCAGCTCGGCTGCCTCGTCGACCCGGCCCTGCTCCAGCCACAGGCCGGCGAGGTGGGCCACGTTCAGCGCCCGGTGCTCCGGGTTGGGCGCCTCGTCGGGCCCGAGCGCCTCGATCATCAGCGCCTCGGCCTCGGGCCACCGGCCGGCCGCGCTCAGGACCGAGCCGTACGCCACCCGGCAGTGGACGTGCAGCGCCCGCGGCCGGCCGTCGAGCGGGGCGAGGAGGTCGGCCACCAGCGCGGACCACTCCTCGGCCCGCCGCACGTCGCCGACGCGGTCGCAGGCCGTGAGCATCGAGCAGAAGCAGATTCCCGCCGTGACCTGGTCGACGTCGCCGCCCGAGATGGCGGCCAGCGCGGCGTCGAGCCGGGCGAAGCCCTGGTCGGTGCGGCCCTTGCTCACGAGGGCGAGGCCGCCGTCGGCCAGGGCCTGGGCCTCCAGCGCCGGGTCGCCGACCGCGCGGGCCACGGCCAGCGCCCGGTCCGCGCTGACCAGCAGGTCGTCGACGTCAGGCCGGTCGCAGGCCATGAGGGCGAGCTCCAGCCGCCCCTGCTCGGCGCACGGGCCCTCGCCGTCGAGCAGGGCCCGGGCCCGCTCGATCCAGCCCCGCGCCGTGGCCGGCCGATCGAGGTCGGAGCCGTGCAACCGGGCGAGCTCGATGGCGACCTGCGCCGCCTCCCGGGCCGCCCCGGCATCGCGCAGCCCGCGGAACGCCGCGGCGTAGGCCGCGCCGGCCTCGTCGTAGCGCGCGTCGAGCACGCACAGGTCGCCGTCGAGCCGGTGGACTCGGGGATCCCCGTGGCCCGCGCCGAGCGCCGCGTCGACGGCCACCCGCGCCGCGGCGAAGTCGCCCGCACCGAGCGCGGCGCGTGCCGCGTCGAGGAGGTCGGCGGAGGTCCCGGCCACCCGCGCAGGCTAGAGCGCCTGCTACGGGGGCGTCGGGGCCGGCGGTGGCGAGGGTGGCGGAGCGGCCGGTGGCGCCTCCGCCGGGCGTGGGCGCTGGTCGACGACGGCCGCGCGGCGGGCGCGGCGGCCGGCGACGACGAGGGCACCCAGGCCCACGACCGTGGCGGCGAGCCACGCCAGCCCGCCCAGGAAGGGGATCAGGGCGACCACCCGGAGGATCAGCCAGCCGATCAGGAAGGCGACGATCGGCGAGGACTCCCGCATGATCCTGCGGCCGAGGACCCAGGCGCCGGCGACGTAGCCGACGGCGTAGATCAGCCCGAGGGCGAGCAGCAGCCCGAGCCCGAGGGGCAGCCCGAGGAGCGTCACCATGAGGACCACGGCGACGATGGGCAGGCCGATCAGCAGGACCAGGCCCCACAGGATGACGTGCCCCGTCTCGTGGCTGGCTTCATCGACCGCGGCGGCGGCCCGCGGCGCCAAGAGACCGAGGAGCAGGCCCAGCAGGAGCGTCGAGATGCTGACTGCCAGCCACAGCGCGAGCCAGCCGAAGATCGACGCGGCACCGCTCCAGGCCCGCGGGTTCCACCGTTCCCACGAACCGTCGAACGTGCCGCCGCTCTGCACGACGGGCCGGTGCCGCGACACGATGTCGCCCTCGACCCGGCCGCCGTCGGCGATCGTCACACGTCCGTCCGCCGCCACGACGTCGTCCTCGGCGGTTCCCCGGATGAGCACGTCGCCGTGCAGGGCGACGAGCGCGTCCTCCACGGTGCCGTCGACGATCGCGGGCCCGTCGGCGATGACGACGTTCTCGACGGTCTCGCCCTCGCGGACCTCGGCCCGGCCGGTCAGGACGACGATGTTGTCCACGTCGTCGTCGGCCTGCGCCCCCGCGGCGGGCGCGCCCGCCCCGAGAGCCAGCAGGGCGACGACGATGACCAGGGACACACGGGTGATAGCGCGCATGGTGCCACCTCCTCGCGCGCCATGATTGCCCACGGAGGGGCGCTAGGGGAAGACCGTCCGTATGGCTCGGGCGGCCACGACGCCGCGTCGGAACTCCAGATTCGCTGCCCGCCAGCCCGGCGGGGGCCACCGTGGGCGAGACAGGAGCTCGCTAGCCCGCTGCCTCCTCGTCGGCCCGAGTGCGGCCGGACAGGATGATCAGCTCCTCGTGCAGCTCGAACCACACGGTGTGGTAGCTGTCCTTGACCGGTGCCGCCACCATCGACTGGTCCCCGCCGCCGACCAGCTCGACCGCGCGCCGGAGGCGGCGGGGGTAGACCTCGAAGCGCGGCAGGGCGGTGGTGAGAGGGACCAGTGCCGCAGACGCGGTCGCATCGGCGCGGCGGAGCCTGTCCACGACCATCTCATCGTGGCGGCGATCGCGGTGGTCGTTGATCACGAGCTGTCCGCCGACCGGACGCATCTGCCAGTCGGTGACGATCTGCTTCACCTCGTCGTTGATGGGCGCGAACGCCTCGTACACGTCGTCGATGACCCGCCCCGCCAGCTCCCGCTCGTGTGCATAGAGCTCGTCGACGCGGCCGGCACCGAGCTCGGTCACCCGGTAGCCGAACCTCGTGTCCTCGACGAGGCCGGTCGCCACGAATTGTGCAAGGACGGCCGACGCGTCGGCATCGACGGCCGCCCCCAGGGCATCCGGCGTCGCCCGCCCCTTGACGCTCAGGACTTGGAGAACGTGGTCCACGGGTGTTCCTTCCTATTCCTTCAGCCCGCCCTGCAGCGTGCGGATGCTGCTGAGCAACGCGCCCCGCAGCACCGCCTGTTCGTCTTCCCTGAGGCCGCTCACCATCCGCGCCTCCACCTGGTGCACCTCCGCGTCGCAGCGCGCCAGCAGGGCCCGGCCCTTGGCCGTGAGGCGAGCCTGGAGGATCCGGCCATGGTCGGGGTGCGCCCGGCGCCGCACGAGGCCCCGCTGCTCCAGCGCGAGGAGCACCTCGTTCATCGACTGGGGGGACACGAGCGCTCGCCGGGCGAGCTGGGCGTTCGAGAGACCGCTGCGTCGGTCGAGCACGCTCAGCGTCGCGTACTGGTTGACCGACAACCCCTGCACCTTGAGGACCGTGCCCATCGCCCGGCGAACGACACGGTCCATGCGCCCGACGAGGTACAGCAGCGTCGGCTCGCGGCCGTCGTCGGCCTTCTCCGTCGCGCTCACGGCTCGCTTGACCATGACGCGACCATGGCAGGCCCAGACCTCATGCGCGGTCGAGCACGATGTCGAACGTCGTCGCCAGCTCGCCGGCGCCGTCGGGCTCGAACCGCCGGACCAGGCTGTCCCTCACGCCGAACACCGCGTCGTCGCGCAGGTGCTCGGTCTGCGCGTCGAACACGTGCGTGATCAGCTCCTTGTAGCCGTCGGCTCGGACCCACATGTGCGTGTGACCGGGGCGCATCCAGTTCCGGCCGTGGGCCTTGAGCAGATCGCCGGCCGGCCCGTCCGACGGGATCGGGTACGGCACGGGTCGCACGGTCCGGATCTCGTAGCTGCCGTCGGCGTCGGTGGTGTAGATGCCCCGCAGGTTCTCGGGCGACTGCTCGCCGGGTTGCTGGACGGCGTAGAAGCCGGCCGTCGCGTTCTGCCAGCAGTCCAGGACGGCGCCTGCGAGCGCCTGACCGTCGATGTCCCGGACGGTGCCGCGGATCACGACGCGGTCACCCTCGTCGGGATCGACGAGCATCGACTCGCCCTTGGCGCGCGCCGGCGAGTCCGGCACGTAGAAGGGACCGAGCACGGTGTTCTCGGTGCTTCCCTCGGCCCCGTCGTGCGTCAGCATCTCCACCAGGCTGGACACGCCCAGCGTGTCGGACAGCAGGATGAACTCCTGGCGGTTGCCGTCGCAGCGCTGGCCGGTGGCCGTCAGGAACTCGATGCCGGCGAACCACTCGTCGCGCTGCAGGTTGACCTCCTCGGCGAAGGCGTGCAGGTGGCGGATGGCGGCCTCGGTGATCTCGCGCAGGCGCGGGTTCGGCGAGCCCTCGTAGCGCGACAGCACCTCGGCCAGCAGCTCGCTGCGTGCGTCTCCGGTCATGATGCACTCTCCTTCATTCCGGCGGCTCGACCGGGTCATCTCCGGCGAGGATGCGTCGTGCCCGGGCGTCGAAGACGTCCCGGCTGCCAGGGTGGGTGAGGACATAGAAGCGGTTGGTCGTGACGGCCTCGCACACCTGGTCCGCGATGTCCGGCGGGTCCGCGGCGACGCCCCGCTGGGCCGCGCGCCAGGCCTTGTACGTCGCGACCTGCGCCATCTGGTCGGTGTCGAGGGCGTAGGCGAAGCGCTCCGGGCGGTTGCGGTCGGCGGTGGAGATGTTCGTCCGGACCGGGCCCGGGCACAGCAGCGACACGCCGACCCGGCTGCCCTCGGCCGCGAGCTCGAAGCGCAGCGTCTCACTCAGCGCCACGACCGCCGCCTTCGATGCGTTGTACGGGCCCATGCGGGGGAGGTAGTAGAGCCCGGACGTCGACGCCGTGTTGACGATGTGGCCGACGTCGTTGGCCCGCAGGTGGGGCAGGAATGCCTGCAGGCCGTGGATCACGCCGAAGAGGTTCACGGCGAGGACCCAAGCGAAGTCCGCCAGCGGCAGCTCCGCGATCGGCAGGCCGCGGCTCCCGACACCGGCGTTGTTGCAGACGAGGTGCACGTCGCCGAAGTGCTCGAGTGTCGCCGCCGCGAGCGCCGCCACGTCGGCCTCGAGGCTGACGTCCGTGGGCACGGTGAGCACGTCGGCGCCGGCGCGGCTGAGCTCCTCGCCCGCCCGCTGCAGGACCGGTCGCTCGATGTCGGCCAGCACCAGCTTCATGCCCTCGCCTGCGAAGCGTCGCGCCATGGCCAGGCCGATGCCCGATGCCCCGCCGGTGATCACCGCGACCCTGCCGCTGAGATCGTCCACCGCTAGACCCGCAGGAGGTAGGCCGAGTGCAGGAGCTCGGGGTTGGCCTTCAGCTCGCCGGCCGTCCCGTGGTAGCGGATGCGGCCGCCCTCGAGGATGTAGGCGGTGTTGGCCAGCCCGATCGCGACGTGGGCGAACTGCTCGATCAGCAGCACCCCCACGCCCGACGCGGCGACCGACGCCAGCGTGGGCACCAGACGTTTGACGACCACCGGGGCGAGCCCCAACGACAGCTCGTCGACGAGCAGCACGCGAGGTCGCGACACGAGCGCCTGCGCCAGCACGACCATCTGCTGCTCGCCGCCGGAGAGCGACCGGGCCGTGGTGTCCTGGTAACGGGTCAGCTCGGGGAACAGCGTGAGCGCGTGGTCCATGCCCTCCTGTGCTTGCTCACGGTCGAGCCCGTAGGTGGCGACGCGCAGGTTGTCAGCCACGCTGAGCTGTGGCAGCACCCGCCGGCCCTCCGCCACGACGGCCACGCCGGCGCGCCGGATCGACTCCGGTCGGCGCCGGGTGAGGTCGCGGTCGCCGAGGCGGACCCGTCCGGCGCTGGGGCGGAGCAGGCCCGCGACGGTGAGGACGAGCGTCGACTTGCCGGAACCGTTGGGGCCGAGCAACGCCGTCACCTCACCGGGCGGGATCGCCAGCGAGACGTCGCGCAGTACGGGACGGTCGCCGCGCGGCACCGACAGCGACTCGACATGCAGGGCCGTGGTGGCTGTGGTCACACCTCCTCCTCGGTGCCGAGGTAGGCACGGATGACATGCTCGTCCCGGAGGACGTCGGCGGTGGTGCCCGAGGCGATCAGCTTGCCGAAGTCGAGCACGGCGGTGGTCGCGCAGCACGCCGACACCAGGCTCATGTCGTGATCGACGAGGACGACCGACGCATCGACCTCGTCGGGGATGCGCCGGATCAGCCGGCCCAGATGCTCGGTCTCGTCGTCGGGGAGGCCGGCGGCCGGCTCGTCCAGCAGCACCACGCGCGGGCGGCCGACGACGGCTCGCGCCACTTCGACGAGCCGGCGCTGGGCGGCACCGAGCGTGCCGACCCGCCGGTTCGCCTCGGGCGCGAGCCCGACGAAGGCCACGGCGTCCATCACGTCCCGGCGCTGCGTCGCCCGCCCGCCTTCCGTGTTCTCGCGCACCAGCAGCACGTTGTCGAACACCGAGAGATCGGCGATCGCCTGCTCGGTCTGGAAAGTCCGGCGCAGCCCCCAGCGGGCCCGCCGGTAGTCGGCGATGGCCAGCAGGTCGTCGCCGAACGCGTGCACCGTCCCGGCGACGGGCTTGACGAAGCCGCTGAGCACGTTGAAGAACGTGGTCTTGCCGGCGCCGTTGGGGCCGATCAGGCCGCAGGTCCCGCCGGACAGTGTCAGCGTCATGTCGTCGATCGGCACGACGCCACCGAACCGGACGGTCAGGCCCTCGACCTCGATCATGGCGGTGGTGCCTCGTCGCCGGCCCGCCGCGGCCCGACCAGCCTGCGCAGCCCGCGACCGAGGTTGGCGAGATCCTTCGGCACCTGGTCGACGAGGCCGCCGGGCGCGGTGAGCAGCACCTGCAGGATGCCGACGCCGAACAGGATGGTGAGCAGTTCGGTCGACACCCCCCAGTCGTCCAGCAGTGCGGGGAGGAGCCGCAGCAGCAGCGCGGCCACGACGGCGCCCCCGAGGCTGTAGACGCCACCCATCAACACGACCGCCAACAGCAGGATCGAGTTCTGGACCGGGAACTGGTTGATGTTCACGCCTCCGCTGGCCGCCGCCAGCAGGGCTCCCGCCACGCCCGCCATGAACGACGCCAGTGCGAACGCCCACAGCCGGTAGAGCGTGACGTTGACGCCGGCGGCGATCGCGGTCGCCTGGCTCTGGCGCAGGGCGGCCCAGGCCCGTCCGGGTTTGCCTCGGACGTGCCACAGCGCCAGCAGGAACATGAGCACGGCCACGGCGATGCAGTAGCGGAAGTACGCGGTGTCCCCGGTGGCGATCGCCGGCCGGGGCAGGCGGGACGACGCGCCGCCGGCGGCCGAGTTGCCGAAGAAGCCGCCGCCACCGTTGGGGAACTGGGCGATCCGCAGCACGACCGTGATGGCGCCTGCCGCCATCAGCGTGATCAGCGCGAGGTACAGACCCGAGAGCCGGAGCGCCGGAAGCCCGATCAGCGCGCCGATCAGGCCGGTGACGACGCCGGCGCTCAGGACGAGGAGGGGGAACGGCAGCGAGGTGGCGAAGTCGAGCCGCAGTGCGACCCAGGCGCCGATGGCCAGCAGCAGGAACTGGCAGAGCGACACCATCCCGGCCCGCCCGATCAGCAGGCCGAGGCCCAGGGTCACGATGCTGTAGATCACGACCGAGGTCACGATCTGTAGCCAGAAACGGTCGATCATCCCCGGCAGCCCGAAGGTCACGAAGGCGAGAGCCGCCGCGCCGACGAGCACACGCACCGGATCGCGCCGCGGTCGGAGCCCGCGGATCGTCTCGGGCGGGACCGCCTCCCCGCGGGGGAGCGTGCTCGCTGGTGTCGCGGCGAGCGGCGCGCGCTCCTCATCGCTCGCCTGCACGTCGGGCTCGCTCACCGCGACGACCCCGCGGGTGTCTGCCGCCGCCTCGTCGCGAACCAGAGGAGAGCCAGGATCGCGAGCACGAACGGCGTCAGCGTGCGGTACTCGGCGACCTCCGAGAACGCGGTCAGGCTCGACTGGACGATGCCGATGAGGAAGCCGGCGGCCAGCGTCACCCACAGGGAATGCAGCCGGCCGATCAGCGCGGCGGCCAGGGCCGGGATCACGAGGAAGGTCAGACCGACGATGTCGAGCCCGACCAGGTTCGAGAGCAGCAGCCCCGCACCGCCGCACACGAGCCCCGAGCCGAGCCAGGCCGCCGCCTCGACACGACGAACAGGCACGCCGAGCGTGGCGGTGATCTCGCGGTCGTCGGCCAGCGCCCGCATCGCGGTCCCGACCTTCGTGACCCGCAGGAACACGGCGGTGCCGGTCGTGACGACGATGGCGAACACCACCCCGATGACCTGCGTGCCGCTCACCCGGGCGTCGAAGAGGTCGTAGTTCCAGCGGGAGGTCGGCAGGGTGATCCCGTGCGGGTCGCGGCCCCACACCCATTGCATCGCGCCGAGCAGGATCAGCAGGAGCCCCAGCGTCGCTGTCGCCTTGACCAGCGGGTCGCGGGCCGAGAACGGCGGGCCGAACAGCACCCCGTAGAGCAGGGTCGCCGCCCCGCCGAAGACGATGCAGGCCAGGTAGGCGACCCAGTCGGGCACCCAGCCCGCGTCGAGCAGGGACCAGGTGATCAGGGCGCCCGTGGCCCCGATGGCCCCGTAAGCGAGGTTCAGCACGCCGGTCGCCCGGTAGAGGACGACGAGGCCGACACCCGACATCGCGAACACCCCGCCGAGCGCGAAGCCCAGCACGAGGAACGGCTTGAGGTCAGGCATGGGCGGCTCCGGGCACCCTGGTCTCCCTTGTGGACGCGACGTGTCTGCCCTGTCGTCGGTGGCGTCTCAGCCGGTGTTCAGGCCGTTCTCCTCCTCGGCGGCGCGGATCTCGTCGAGCGGGTTGCCCGGCAGGTCCGTGATCTTGAAGCACTCCTCGACCTGGACCATGTTGCCGTCCTCGGGCGCCACGGTGAGGTCGACGTTGTTGGAGACGTTCGACCCGGTGGTGCTGTCGTAGTACCACGGCGCGCAGAGGATGTCGCTCACGAAGTTGGTCACGCCCCGGAACGCCTCGTTGACGCTCTCCTTGGTGATGTCGCCCTCGATCGAGAGCAGCGCGTCGGTGGCGATCCGCCCGGCGAGGTAGCCCATCTGGGCGAAGCTGGAGAGCGGGACGTCCGGGGCGTACTGCTCCAGCACCTCGTTCATGTGCTCCTGGTCGGGCTCGCCCGAGTCGAGCACGTTGAACTCGGCGTTGATGAGGAACTTGCCGTTCCAGGCGTCGCTGAGCTCGGCCGCGAGCGAGGGATCGTTCGGCGGGGTGGAGCTGGCCCAGACGACCGAGTCGATCAGGCCCTGCTGCTCGATCGCCTGCAGGAGCGGGAGCACCGTGGGCCCGGTGAAGTCGAGCACCACCCCGCCCCCGTCGCCGGCCTCGGCCACCAGGCGCTGGGCGAGCCCGGCCGGGTCGTTGATCGGGACGTCCTCGAGGATGCTCACGCCCTCCATGTCGTTCTCCTCGGCGAACTCGACGACGCCGCTGTTGATCAGGTCGAAGCCCGGCTGGTTGGGGGAGACGACGACGATCGTCCCCTCCGCGCCGGCCCGGAGCGCGGCCTGCGCCCCGCCCAGGCTCGAGTAGTAGGGGCCCATGTTGACGGCCGAGAAGTTCGGGCTGCTGAAGCAGTCCTGGGCGACGCCGGCGACGATCAGGTGGAAGCCCTGCTCGCCGTAGTAGTCGTCGTTGACGCTGCACTCGATCAGGCTCGTGCTTCCCACGATGCCCACCACCTGGTCCTGCTCGACGAGCTTCACCGCCAGGGACGCGATCTGCTGCGGATCGACCTGCTCCTCCTCGGCGATGTACTCGATCGGGCGGCCGTTGATGCCGCCGTTGTCGTTGACGCACTCGAAGTAGGCGCCGGTCATCTCCGTGATCCAGGTGAAATCGACGCCGGGGATGTTCGTGGCCATGCCGCCGATCTTGATCGGCTCCCCGGTCGCCGCCTCGCCCGTCCCGGCTCCGCACTCCCCGGACGCCTGGACGTTGTTGCCACTCCCGGTGACGGGAGCCACCGTGTCGTCCGGAGCCAGCGTCTCGTCCGGCGATGCGTCCTCCCCTCCGTCGTCGTCGTCCCCGCACGACGCGAGCAGCAGGACTCCCACTGCGATGAGGCCCAACAATGACCGCTTCATGGTTCCCCCCCGGCCGGTCAAGGCCACGGTGCTCACGGCGCACGGCGCCTCGCACCTCTGCAACTACCTACGTCGCTGCCCCCGTCCGCGGGCGCGGCAGGCGCAGGGTATCAGCATCCCTGAGATTGGGCGGCGTGGCTATCGCCGCGTTCGCGCCCGGCGAACGCCGCCCTTGGTGAGCGGGAGACGCGCCCGGATACTGGAGCTGACTCGGACCGAGGGGGCTCCCATGCTCGAGGACAGCCGCGGTCAGGCGACGGGCGGGGTGCTGCTCGTGGGCAGCGTGCCGCTGCGCAGCGCCGAAGAGGTCTTCCAGGTGATGGCGGGGGAGCTCGGCGACCGGGTCACCCAGCTCCCCGACGGCGAGACCGGCCCGCGGTCCGACTGGATCGTGTGGCAGTACCCCGTGCTGAGCTCCCGCCCCGAGTTCGAGGTGTGCCCCCCGGGCGACCAGGTCCATCGTTCCCTGCCCCGCCTGCGGGTCCGCGACGGCGAGTCGCTGGACACGCTCCGCTTCGACGACCTGGGCTACGCCGAGGCGGCGATCTCGTCGTACCAGGCGTTCGCCCGCCGCAAGCGCGACGGGCACATCCCTGCGGACTGCCGGTTCCAGGTCTCCCTGCCCACGCCGCTGGCCCCCATCGCCGCGTTCGTCGCCCCGGAGGACCAGGCCGGAGTCGAACCGCTCTACGAGGAGCGGATGGTCAACGAGCTCGCCGGCATCTTCGAGCGCATCCCGCATGACCAGCTCGCCGTCCAGTGGGACACGAACTTCGAGTTCGCCATGCTCGACGGGGTCATGCCGACCTGGTTCGACGACCCCCGGGCCGGCATCGTCGAGCGCCTGGTCCGGCTCGGTCGCAGCGTGCCCGCCGAGGTCCGGCTCGGCTATCACTTCTGCCACGGCCACGAGAGCCACCATCGCGACCGGCCCTACCGGGCCCAGCCCCTCGTGGACATGGCGAACGCCCTGTCGCTCAGCCTTGGCCGGTCGCTCGACTGGGTCCATCTGCCGGTGCAGTGCCATGCCGTCGACCTGCCCTTCTTCGAGACGCTGGCCACGCTGGGGCTCCACCCCGAGACGCGGCTGTACCTGGGCCTGCTGGATCCGTCCGACGGCGAGCTCGGGGCCCGGGCCCGGATCGTCGCCGCGCAGCGCTTCTTCCACGACTTCGGGGTGGCCACCGCCTGCGGCTGGGCCCGCCACCGTCCCGGCGACGTGGCGGCGCTGATCGAGCAGCATCGAGCCGTGACCTCCCCGATCCGACCGGCGACCCCGGCGCGCCCGGGCTTCGCCTGGCCGGCCGGCTGGCAGCGCCTGCCCGACGACGACTGGGCCCGCCAGCCGGTGGATGCCTTCGGTGAGGCGTACGACAGCCTCGACCACCACGGCTGGTACACCAACCTGGACCCCACGGTCGAGGAGCTGTCCCACCTCCTCGACGACGGCGACATCCTGGTCGACTACTCGGGCGGGACCGGCATCCTGCTGGATCGGCTCAAGCTGCGCATGTTCGACACCCGCGCCGGTGCGGTGATCGTCGACAGCTCACCGAAGTTCCTGCGGGTGGCCATGGAGAAGTTCCGTGACGACCCCGACGTCGGGCTGCGGGTGCTCCGCTTCCTGAAGCCGGAGCGACGGCTCGAGCGGCTCCACGAGGTGCTCGGTCCCGAGCTGGTCGAGCGGGGAGTCGACGCGATCGTGTCGACCAACGCGATCCACCTCTACCCGGACCTGGCCGACACCGCCGCATCGTGGCTGCAGGCCCTGCGCCCCGGCGGCTACGTGCTGATCAACTCGGGCAACATCCGCAACCCGCGCGCCCGCCGCAACGAGTGGATCATCGACGAGACCGTGGGGGTCGTCGGCGACCTGGCCGAGGGCCTGGTGCGCAACGACTCGGCGTACGCGGCGTACCGGGCCGAGCTGGACGACGAGGAACGCATGGCGGCGCACGCGGCCTACCGCGACCGCGTGTTCCTCCAGCCTCGGCCGCTGGACTTCTATCTCGAGACGCTGGAGCTGGCCGGTCTCAAGGTCGAGTCGGTGCGCGAGGCGAGCATCGAAGCGCGGGTCGACGAGTGGTACGAGCTGCTCCGCACCTATCACGACGCGGTGCTCGGCTGGGTCGGCGGCACCGAGAAGATCGACGGCGCCGCGCCGTCGCCCGAGGCCGTCAGCGATCGCCTGACGCTCATCCGCCATGCCATGGACGTGCTGTTCCACGGGCGGCCGACGTTCCAGGCGTGCTGGACGTACATCACGTGTGCCAAGGGGCGGTAGCCGCGACGACCGCGATGATCGCGGCACCCCGCGTCCGGGGTTCCGATCCGGAAGCCAGGGCTATGGTCGCAATCACGCCTGACGACGCGGGGGAGACCCGATGAAGCGGAGCACCGAACGCATCCTGACGACCCACGCGGGCAGCTTGGCCCGGCCCCCGGAGCTGCTGGACACCATGAGGGAGCGGGAGAACGGGCGGCCGTACGATGCCCAGCTGCTCGACCGGCAGGTGCACGATGCCGTCGCCGATCGGGTGCGGCAGCAGGTCGAGAACGGCATCGACATCGTGACCGACGGCGAGATGAGCAAGGTCAGCTTCCTCGGCTACGTCAAGGACCGCCTGGGCGGCTTCGAGCCCGACACGAACACGACCCGCATGGCGCCGTCGTGGCAGAAGGAGGTCGACGACTTCCCGGAGTACTACGAGCAGTACTTCCAGAAGTACTCGTCCACCGTCACCCCACTGCGCCGCATCATCTGCCGGGGACCGATCAGCTACGTCGGCCAC
>Ga0209382_10001607_pt1 | contig 35146 bp, 31 predicted proteins | sample SoiMetdeltSBSDD5_FD_187599 | JGI IMG/M metagenome (GOLD analysis project Ga0209382, IMG submission 187599) | Bulk soil microbial communities from a Populus tree surrounding site in Tennessee, USA - Soil MetaG P. deltoides SBSDD5 (SPAdes) (version 2) | ecosystem: Environmental > Terrestrial >... | reverse complement strand
GTCGACATCAGCGCTTCCCGGAGACACTCCGCCACGCCGTTTGCACCCATGAACAGGGCGCCCAGGAATCTTCCCGTCGAATCGTGGGAGCCGGCGTTCTAGTGCCAGGCGTTGGCCGCTGAAGCCACAAACCGACCGCGTCTGCTGGTACCGGACGCCGATGCGCTCGGCCGGGTCGGTCAGGGTCAATCCGATCGGTTTTCGCTGTGCGCTCACGAGGCGACTTACTTCGGCGGGCGCTCCCCTGATCTATGACATTCGCGAGACCGGCCGAACACCGGCGCTTGCAACGCTACCGCGGCAACATCGCTTGCTGCGAGGACTTCGCTGAGCCGCCTGTCGCTCATCTGAACCGCAGGTTGGCGCGCGCGAGCTGGTTGATCGCACTGCAACCCATGAGCCGCATGTCGCGTTCCAGTTCGGTTTGCATCAAGCCGAGGGCCCGCTCGACGCCGGCTTGGCCCGCCGCAGCCAAGGGATAGAGATAGTACCGGCCGATGCCGACCGCCTTGGCGCCGACGGAGAGCGCCTTGAGCACATCGGTCCCCCGCCGGATCCCGCCATCCATGAGCACGTCGATCTGATCGCCCACGGCGTCGACGATTTCGGCCAGTTGGTCGAATGACGCTCGTGAGCCGTCCAGCTGCCGCCCGCCGTGGTTGGAGACGACGATGCCGGTACAGCCGATCTCGACAGCGCGCTTGGCATCGCCAGTGGACATGATGCCTTTGAGGCAGAAGTGGCCGTTCCATTGCCGTACCATCTCGGCCAACATCGTGCCAATTCATGGAGGGTCAAGCATCTCGGTGAAATAACGGCCGATCGAGACTGTGCTGCCGCCCATCTCAACGTGCGTGTCCAGTTGTGGCAGCCTGAACCGCTCGTGAGTGGCGTAGTTGACGACCCACCTCGGCTTGATCGCGAATTGCAGCATACCGGCGAGCGTCAGCCTGAATGGAATCGAAAAACCGGTGCGCAGATCGCGTTCGCGGTTCCCACCAGTGATGCTGTCCACGGTCAGCATCATGATTTCGATACCTGCGTCCTTGGCCCGCTGCAGCATGGCCCGGTTGAGTCCTCGATCCTTGTGAAAATAGAACTGATAGACCTGCGGTGTATCGTGCGCCTTGCGCAGCTCCTCAAGGCTCACCGTGCCGAGCGAGGATACGCCGAACATCGTGCCGTATTTTGCAGCCGCAGCCGCGACCGCGCCTTCACCCTGATGGTGGAAAAGACGCTGCAAGGCGGTGGGCGAGCAATAGATCGGCAGGGCGAGCTTCTGACCCATGACGGTCACCGAGAGATCAATTTTCTCTACGCCGCGCAGCACATAGGGTACGAGGTCACAGCTCTCGAACGATTTCGTGTTACGCCGGTGGGTCACCTCGTCATCAGCCGCGCCGTCGATGTAATCAAAAATTGGACCGGGCAGCCGTCGCTTGGCCAGCCGCCGGAAATCATGAAAGTTGTTACAGTTGCGTAAGCGCATGCCTGCCCCCAGCCAATGTCGAAAGTGGTGGAAGGCCGCACAAATCGCGGGTCGTAGAGCCTCAGAGCCAGCCACCGAACGCGCCGAAGAATTAAGCAAAAGCCTTGCCGCCCGTCATCTCTGATTCCGGCACTTCTCGGACCCTCCGACCCCTCAGACTTGCGTCCCGCAGCGCACGTAGGTCGGGGGGAGCAGAAGTGTGAGCGATCCCCTGTTCGATCCAACGAGCTATGGCGGCAGGCGATCTGGCAACTCCGTGCGGATGGAGCCCTCAGCTAGCGGCGCACCCACGCCGATCGACGCGCCATCCGCCTGCGCGTCGAACACGTGCAGATTATCGATCGCGGCGCATGCCTCGATCTCCGAACCGGTCGCCAAGCTTAGGTCCGGATCGATTCCAGCGACGCGGATGTCCTGCCGCCCGACGCGGACGACGACGATCTGCTCGTGGCCAAGCTGCTCCGTCACCATCAGCGTCCCTTTGAGGCCGATCTGGTCATTGCCCGACGGCCGCCCGAGCTTGAGATGCTGCGGACGAATGCCGACCCAAGCCTTGCCGCCCGCCAGCCGTCCGAGGTCAGGGAAGCGCCGCGCCGGCAACGCCAGAGCCACGCCTTCTCTCGTCAGCTCGATGCGATCGCCGTCGACGGCAACTCGCAGGTCGATGAAATTCATCGCCGGCGAGCCGATGAAGCTTGCGACGAAACGGTTCGCGGGCTTTCGGAAGAGCTCGAGCGGCGTGCCGACCTGCTGCACCAGGCCGTCCTTCATCACCACGATGCGATCGCCCAGCGTCATCGCCTCCACTTGGTCGTGCGTGACGAAAATCGAGGTGGTGGGCACCCGCAGGCGCAGTTCCTTCAGCTCGAGGCGCATTTGGGCGCGAAGCTGCGCATCGAGATTGGACAGCGGCTCATCGAATAGAAAGACCTTGGGGTTGCGCACGATGCAGCGTCCGAGCGCGACGCGCTGTTGCTGGCCGCCCGAGAGCTGGCGCGGCCGGCGCGCCAGCAGCGGCTCGATCGACAGGATCCGCGCCGCATGCGCGATGGCCGCCTCGATCTCCGTTTCCGGCACACGGCGGTTGCGCAGGCCGAACGCCAGATTGTCGCGCACGCTCATGTGCTGGTAGAGCGCGTAGTTCTGGAACACCATCGCTATGTCGCGATCTTTGGGTTGCAGGTGGTTCACAACGCGGTCACCGATCGCGATCGTCCCGCCCGTAATGTCCTCCAGCCCCGCGATCATGCGCAGTGTCGTCGACTTGCCGCAGCCTGACGGGCCGACCAGCACGACGAATTCGTGATCCTTGATTTCCAGGCTGAAGTCCTTCACCGCGACGACGGTGCCGTAGGACTTCTGAATGTCGGTGAGAACCACCTCGGCCATGATCAGACCTTCAACCCGCGAATGACGTACTTCTGTCCGAACAGGGTCACGATCAGCGCCGGGCCCAACGCAAGCACCGCCGTCGCGCTCATGAGGTGCCACTCCATGCCGAGCTCGTGGACGAACTGCGCCATCACGACCGTGAGAATCGGCGTTTCGTGCGAGGTCAGGATCAGTGCGAACAGAAACTCGTTCCAGGTATAGAGCCAGCACAGAATCGCGAGCGCGGTCAGGCCCGGGATGGCCGAGGGCAGCGCCACGCGCACAAAGGCGCCCCAACGCGAGCACCCATCGATCATCGCGGCATATTCCATCGAGGGATCGATGCCGTCGAAAAAGCCCTTCATGATCCACGAAAAGAAGCAGATGTGGACCGCGACGTGGGGAAGCAGCAAACCCCAGTAAGTGTCGAAGATGCCGAGCTTCAGCGTCACGAAATAGAGCGGTAGCACCCACGACACGTACGGCACGCAGCGAAACACGTAGATCAGCGAGAACCAGGTATTCGGGATCGGACCTTTGAAGCGCGACAGCATGTAGCCCGAGGTCACCGTTACACCGAGGGACATGATCGTCGCCAGCGTCGAGATCGCGAAGCTGTTCCACAGCGCCTTCAGCACGACCGGCTGCGATAACACCTCGTGAAAATTCTCGATTGTGAACTCGGTGCCGCGATGCACGTAGTAGACGCCCGAGCCGGGGCGTAACGACGTCAACACCAGCCAGAATATCGGGAACGCGAACAGCAGGCACACCGCGATGGCAGCGAGAATGAACAGCGCGCGGCGGCCGCCGGGCGCCAGCATGGCGAAGAACCCGTGGGAGCCGGCCTGAGCGGGGGCAACCGCACTCACCTCGACACCTCGACGAAGCGATTGAGGATGCGATAGAGCACCATCGCGAAAATCACGATGATGATTGCGCCGATCACGGCCGCCGCGGAGCCGCGGCCGAGATTGAGAAACTGAAACGACTCGACGTAGGCGTAGATGCTGAACACCTCGGTGGCGCGCGCGGGACCGCCGCCTGAAATCGTCCAGACAATGTCGAAGGTGCGGAAAGCGTCGATCGAGCGGATCACCACACAAACCACGATCACGGGCCGAAGCATCGGCAGAGTGATGTAGCGGAACGTCCGCCACGGGCTCGCCGCGTCGATCTGCGCGGCCTCAAACGGCTCGGGCGGAAGGCTTTGCAGGCCGGCCAGGAGAATCAGGGCGAACCACGGCGTCCACAGCCAGACGTCGGTCAGCAGGATGACCAGGAACGCCGTCCAGCGCTGCGTCAGCCAAGCGATCGGGGCAACGCCGAACACATCGAGGATCGCGTTCACGATGCCGAACTGATCGTTGAACATCCAGCGGATCATGATGGCGGCGATGACGGGAGCGACCATCAGCGGCAGCAGAATGATCGACTGGATCAGCCGGCGTCCGGCGAACTCCTTGTTGAGCATCAGCGCGATCAGCAGGCCGAGAACGAGCGAGCACAGCACGGTCGCGAACATGAAACCGAACGTGTTCGGCAACACGATGCGAAGAAATTCGGAATCACCCAGCACGTAAGCATAGTTGCCCAAGCCCACCCACGTCCGCTTGGGATCGTGCAGCGACCAATCGCGGAAACTGGTGTTGGCGCCCACGACGATCGGGATGACCTGGAACAAGACGAGTGTGAGGAGCGCAGGCGCGATCAGCGCCAGCATGAACCAGGATTTCTCACTCAGGCGGAGGAAACCGCGCGGAGCCATCAAGGTTGCTCAAAGAGATGGCCGGGAGCAGCGCGCTCCCGGCCATCGGGTGATAAACCACGTATGCGCTTCAACAAACTCTAATTGCCGGTCGCGGCGCGGCGAATCTTGTCGACGTTGTCCGCGAGGACCTTGGGAATGTCCTCGCGCTTCCCGGAGATCGCCGCGACTGCCATGTCGGAATACGCTTTGTGCACGGCCGGCCATTCGGCGAAGTAATAGGCCGAGTGCGTGATCGGCGTCTGGTCGAAGACGGCGTGCTTGAGCGCCGCAAAGTCCTTGTCGTCGGCCGCAAGCTTGGGCCATAGCTTGACGTTCGGGGGCGGGCCACCGGTCTTCTTCCACATCTCGATCTGCCCGGCCTCGTCACTCATCATGGTTGACAGCATGTCCTTGGCGAGCTTCTTGCGCTCCGCCGGCACCCCTTTCGGAATTGCCCACCCCCAGATCTCGTTCCACGAGGTCGGCTTCTGTGCCCGCGGGCCTACCGGAAACGGCGCCATGCCCACCTTGCCGGCGATCTTGGACCGCTTCGGATCGCTGAACTCGCCGAAGTGCGTCGAGTCGACGAGCGTGAAAGCGGCGTCCCCCGCCATGAAGATCGCGTTCGCCTCGTTACGGCCGTAGGCCGTCATGCCGGGCGGGCTGATCTTGTGGGTGTGGATCGCATCCCACCAATACTCAACGATCTCACGGTGGCAGGGCTCGGTGACGGCGGGCTCGAATTTGGCCGCGGTCAGCTTGGCGTTGTCGCGTTCGAACATCGGCTTGAGGATGTCGCAATTGTTCGCCCACATGGTCCACCAGAAGGTAAACCAGGTGTTGTTCATCGACATGCCGCCGACGTAGCCCCACTTGACCTTTCCTTCCTTCTGCAGGCGCTGGCTCACCGAGACCAGCTCGGCAAAAGTCTTCGGCACTTCGTTGGGCTGCAGCAGGTCCGCCCGATAGAAGAACGTGCCGACCGTGTGCGCCATCGGCACCGTCGTCACCTTATTGTCGTCGTTTATGAACGCTTCGAGCGGCCACTTGGCAGCGTTCTCCATGCCTTTGACGTCGTCGGTCGGCTCGAGCCACTTCTTCCAGAGCTGTCCCCAGTCGTCGTTGTGCCAGATCACATCGAACTGATCGGTGCCTGACGTCAACGTCGACGTGACCTTCTCCATGAACACGCTGTACGCCATGGGGATGCGGGTCAGCTTGACGTTGTTGGCTTTCGCCCATTTCTCCGCCATGTCGAGCGAAGCGTCTTGAATCGGGTTTTTCATGTACCCGATCTTCAGCTCTTTTTCTTGTGCAGATGCAGGAAACATCCCGGCCGACGCCATGAGACCAACCGCGATGGCAATCAGCGGCCCGCAGCAGCTCCGGGTGTAATGTTTGAGCATACTCGTCCTCCCGTCCTTCAACCGGCCCGCCTTCTCAAGATGGGCGAGCCAGCTTGGCCTATCATCAAACACGCTTGTCTGGACCAACACAATCCCAACGTTGACGCGACCAATCGATATCTCCAACAAGCAGCGGCGCTACTGCGCGCGCTTCACGGTCGCGCTTCCCCGCCACGCCACCGGGCGCCCCGCTACTCGATCCGCGCAAGGTCGCCGTCGAACCCCATTTGCGTATAGGGGCCGCCGTGGAATTGCCGCGAGATCGCATCCTCGGTGTCCGGGGCGCGCAGGATGTCGGCCGCATAATCCTCCGATTTGTCTTGCGGCCGATAGCCGAGGAACTCGACGCCGGCATTGCGGTAGCGGTTGCGCGCGTTGTCGGAGACCCCGTAGACGACGATGAAATGATAGTCGGGCGCATCGATGCAGCATCCGACCAGCTGCACGGCGTCGCGCGGGCTGAGCCAGACATGGAGCAGCCGCCGATCCGACGGCTGGTCGCGAAAGGCGCCGATGCGGAGGCAGGCGACCGACAGGCCGTGCTTGTCGGCGAACAGGCGTCCGACCGCCTCGCCGAACACCTTGCTCACCCCGTAGACGCCGTCCGGCCGCGGAACGACCATCTGGTCGATGAAGCGGGCGCGCCGATAGAACCCGACCGCGTGATGCGAGCTCGCATAGACGACGCGGCGCACACCTTGTCGCCGCGCCGCCTCGAACACATTCCAGGTTCCGACCACGTTGTTGGGCAGGATCTTCTCCCACGTGTCCTCGCCTGGGACCGCGCCGAGGTGGACGACGCAATCGACGCCTCGCATGGCGGCTTCCACCTCGGCGAGATCGGCGAGATCAGCACGCACGATCTCTTCGCCGGCGCGTGCCGGATCGAGGGGCGCGATGTCCGAAAGGCGCAGCACCGCGTAGCGTCCGCGCAAGCCTTCGCGCAAGGTGCTCCCGATTTTTCCGGCCGCGCCGGTGATGAGAATGCGATTCATGCGACCTCTTCTCAAGATTTGATGCGGCCGGCGGACGGGTCGAGCCGCGAAGTTCTTCGCAGCTAAGGAATCAATACGAGCAGCGCGCGCCTTGCAAGCACCCCGGCGGACGCGGCTCGAACGGCTTGCCCATGTCAAGAACCGGCTCGACTCGCGCGGCGTCGCAGGCGGGTTTGGGATCGCGGCGCGACGGCTTGCTCCTCGAGGCATCCGGAGTGCCGCACGACCTCACCGGATCGCCGCCACGCGCGCGCCGAGCGCATCGTGCATCTGCATGCCGCCGGCGGCTTGACTTGCGTCGCTGTCCGGAGCGGCGAGAAAAGCGTGGAGGGCCGCGACCACCTGAGCCCCCTCGCCGACGGCGGCGGCGACCCGCTTGGTCGAATTCGAGCGCACATCTCCGATCGCAAAGACACCTCGGCGGCTGGTCTCGAGAGGTCGGCGTCCTGTTCCTGCCTCGAGGCCCGTGAGCACGAATCCCTTGCCGTCGAGAGCGACGCCCGAACCTGAAAGCCAGTCCGTGTTCGGATCCGCGCCGATGAACAGGAACAGATGGCGTATCGGCAGCCTGGCCTCTTCGCGCGCCCCGCCCTGACGCCAACGAACAGCTTCAAGGACGCCGCTCGAGCCTTCGAGCGCGGCCAAGCGAGCATTCGTCACCACCTCGATGTTCTCGATACCCGCGATCCGATCGGCGAGATAGCGGGACATGCTGGTCAGGGCGGGGCTGCGCACGAGCAGCCGCACCTTGGAACCCTGGCTTGCGAGGTAGACCGCGGCCTGACCGGCCGAATTGCCGCCGCCCACCAGCACGACGTCCTGATTGGCGCACAGCCTCGCTTCCAACGGAGATGCCCAATAATGCACGCTGCTCGCTTCGAACAGATCGAGGTTCTCGACCGCGAGCGACCGGTAGCGCGCGCCGGTCGCGATCACCACTGCGCGCGCGCTGACCCTGTCGCCGTCGCGCAGGCGCAACACGAAGTGTCCATTCGAAGCATCCAAAGCCGGCTCGAGTCCGATCGTCTCTGTCGGGATGGCGACCTCGACGCCGAACTTTTGGGCCTGATTGTATGCACGGGCCATCAGTGCCATGCCGGTGATGCCGGTCGGAAAGCCGAGGTAATTCTCGATGCGGGCAGACGCCCCGGCCTGGCCGCCGAACGCGCGGCAATCCAGCACCAGGACGGACAGCCCTTCGGACCCGGCATAGACCGCGGTCGCAAGGCCGGCGGGACCGGCGCCGACCACCACAACGTCGTAGATGCGGTTGGAATCGATCGGCCCGATCAACCCGATACAGCGGGCGAGCTCGCTCTCGCTTGGATTGCGCAGCAGCTCCCCATTGGGACAAAGCACGATCGGCAGCTGGCCGGGGTCGAGGTGAAAGCGGTCGATCAGCGCTCTTGCTTCCGGGTCGCGCTCGGGGTCGAGTTGTTGCTGCGGATGGCCATTGCGCCGCAGGAATCCTTGCAGCCTGAGCACGTCGCCGTGTTCAGCGGCTCCGACAATCACCGGACCGCCAGCACCCGTCTCGAGCAACCCGACGCGGCGCAGAATAAGCGCGCGCATGATGCGCTCGCCGAGCTCCGCCTCGGCGATCAGAAGTGCCCGAAGCCGATCGGGCGTGATGATCAAGGCCTTGACCGGCTCCAAGGCGTGCGCGTCGACCAGCGCCGGCCGCCCGGCCAGTTGCGCCAGCTCGCCCATGAAGGAGCCGACCTCATGGGTCGTGATCCGCGCATGTGCGCCGGAACTGTCGCGCCGCGTGATCTCCACCTTGCCGGCCAGAATGACGATCAGCCCGGGAGCGATCTCGCCGACCTTCGCAAGAGATTGACCCGGTCCGAAATGACCGAATTGGCCGAAGCGGCGCAAGCGCTCGATCTCGGATGCTTGCAACCGCGGAAACGCCTGATGGCTGCGGGTCGCCAAGATCGATGATGTGGGTGTCGGCATCGGACCTTGAGCCTCGATATTAGGCGCAGGGTTGAGCGTTGCCCTGCTGAGACGGGATCATCGTCCGCGCTTGCGGGCACAGGGCCACTCGTGCAACGGCGCTCGCGCCGCCGTTCCCGCGGCTGCCCCGGGCATCAACCGCAGCAACCGTCGGCGTGCGGCCCACCACCGCACCCGCGCGCATCAAGGGCCTGCTCCAGGATCGAGTTGCCATCTGGGAGCTGGTGGGCGGCGAAGCGCACCTAGCGGGCCTCACGCATGTCCAGCCATTGGTCGTACAGGCTGCCCTTGGGGTCGGCGACCATGTAAATCTGTCCGCCCGCCATCACCATCACCATGCGCCTGGAGACGCGCCGGGGCTTCATCGCCATGAACGCCTGCATTCCGCCCGGTTTGAATTTCGCCTGCCGCATGGTTCCGTTCGGCTCCAGGACATAGACGGTCTCGTCCTGGGCGCTCGCGTCGCCGACGAGGGCGGGGAACGCCAGTGCGGCCGAGGTCGTCGCCGCGATCAAAAGCTTCCGCATCACCGACATGCTGTCCTCCGTCAGGGTGTGTCTGTTGGGTTGGTCGCATGATGTCTCAAAACGAGGGGAAAATGCCAGTTGCTGTGTGTTCTTTCAGGTCGACGGCCCTTAGGTCCGCTCATGCCGGCTGTCGCAGCGCTTTGGGGTCGACCGGTAGCCTGCGCAAGCGCTTGCCGGTGGCCGCAAAGATCGCATTGGTGACGGCGGGAACGATGGCCGAGGTACCGGCTTCGCCCATCCCGCCCGGCGGCTCGGAGTTTTGGATGACATGGACCTCGACGGCTGGTGCCTCGTTCATCCTGAGCATCTGGTAGGTGTCGAAGTTCGCTTGCTCGACGCGGCCGTTCTTGAGCGTGATCTCGCCATGGAGCGCGGCCGTGATGCCGAAGATGACCGCGCTCTGGACCTGTGCCTGGACGGTATCCGGGTTGACGACGGTGCCGCAGTCGAGCGCGCAGACGACCCGCCGGACCTTGACCGCTCCGTCCTTCGACACTTCGACCTCGGCCACATGCGCCATATAGGTCGCGAACACGAACTGGAGGGAGACGCCGCGGCCGACCCTGGGCGGCAATGGCTGTCCCCAGCCGGCCTTTTCCGCCGCGAGCGCGAGCACCGCTTTGGCGCGCGGCGTCTTATCGAGGAGGGCGAGCCGATAGGCGACGGGATCCTGCTTGGCCGCGGCCGCCAGTTCGTCCATGAAGCTTTCGGTCACGAAGACATTGTGGGAGGGTCCGACGCTGCGCCAGAAGGCGGTCGGAATGCCCGGAGGCTCCACCCGCACATACTCGACGTGCATGTTCGGGAGGGCATAGACCAGATCGATCGCGCCTTCGGTGGTGTCGGGGTCGAGACCGTTGTTGAACGTCGGCGGCGCCCAGCGCGCGAGCACCGACGACCCGGCGAAGCGATTGTTCCAGGCGACCGGCATGCCCTTCGCGTCGAGACCGGCGGACAGCCGGTCGAACCAATAGGGCCGATACATGTCGTGCTGGATGTCTTCCTCGCGGGTCCATACGACCTTCACTGGCCCGTCGACATGTTGGGCGATTTGGACGGCGCGAATGACACCGTCGGCCTCCAGCCGCCGGCCGAAGCCGCCGCCGATCAGATGATTGTGGACCACGACCTTGTCCAACGGCAGGCCGGCGGTTTTTGCCGCGGCGGCGTGAACGCGCGCGACGGCCTGGCTGCCGACCCAGATCTCGCAGCCGTCCCGCCTCACATGCACCGTGCAATTCATCGGCTCCATGGTCGCGTGCGCGAGGAACGGAACCTGATAGGTCGCCTCGACCTTGGTGACGGCGCCGGCCATCGCTCTCTCGACATCGCCGATGTTCTCCGCCACCGCTCCCGCACCGAGCGTCGCCTGTTCGAGCTCGGCCGCGATCGCGTCGGTATCGAGCTTGGCGTGCGGGCCGTCGTCCCACTCGATCACCAGGGCCGCCAGCCCTTTCTTCGCCGCTCCCATATGGTCGGCCACGACCGCGACGGCGTCATCGAGCCGCACGATCTGACGGACGCCCTTGACCGCCTTGGCCGCCGTATCGTCCACGCTCTTCACCCGACCGCCGAAGCTCGGCGACTGCGCGAGCGTGGCGATCTTCACGCCCGGCGGCCGGACGTCGATGCCGTAGACTGCGGTCCCATTGACCTTCGCCGGCGTGTCCAGGCGCTTGGCGGCAGTGCCGATGAGCCTGAAATCCTGCGGGCGCTTGAGCGCGACGTTCGCCGGCACCGGCATCCGGGCGGCGTCGGCGGCAAGCTCGCCGTATTTGATGCGTCGCCCGCTCGGCGGATGGTGCACTTCGCCGCCTTGCGTGCGGCAGGCCGCAGGGTCGACATTCCAGCGTGCCGCTGCCGCCGCCACCAGCATGGCGCGCGCGGTGGCGCCGGCTTGGCGCAGCGGCTGCCACGCCGCGCGCACCGCGTTCGAGTTGCCGGTCGCCTGGATGCCGCCCAGCAAGGGATTCCCGTAGAGCTTCTCGTTGGGCGGAGCATGCTCCAGCCGGACCTGATTGAGGTCGACGTCGAGCTCTTCGGCGATCAGCATCGGGATCGAGGTGTAGGTGCCCTGGCCCATCTCCACATAGGGCATGGTCAACACGATCTGCCCGTCGGCTTCGACCCGGATGAAGGCATTGGGCGCGAAGCCGTCGGCCGCCTGGGTTTCGCGGGTCGCGAGCGGCAGGCTCATGCTCAGCATCAAGCCGCCGCCGGCGGCCGCGCCGGCCTGCAGAAAGCGGCGCCGGGAGAGATCGCTCACTGCTGACGAGCGGGCGGCAGGCGCCGCTCGCGGACGATCGAGGATCATGATCAGGCTCCCTGTCAGGTTGATTGCGCGGCCTGCTTGATGGCGTCGCGAATGCGCGAGTAGGTTCCACAGCGACAGATGTTGCCGGACATCGCATCGTCGATATCGGCGTCGGTCGGCCGCGCGTTGCTCGCCAGCAGCGCCGCGGCGGACATGATCTGGCCCGACTGGCAATAGCCGCATTGCACGACCTCGCGGTCGAGCCAGGCTTTCTGAATCCTGGCGCCGGCCGCGGTCGCGCCGACCGCTTCGATGGTCGTGATCTCCGAATTGCCGATGCTGTCGACCGGGGTGACGCAGGACCGCGTGGCGACGCCGTCGACGTGCACCGTGCAGGCGCCGCACAGCGCCATGCCGCAGCCGAATTTCGTGCCGGTCATCCCCAGCACGTCGCGCAATACCCACAGCAGCGGGGTGTCGCCGTCGACGTCGACGCCGTGCGTCCGACCGTTGACCTTGATGCTGAAGGCCATTTGCGTCCTCTCCTTTTCATCCAACGGCGATGTCGAGGCGCATGGGGCGCCTCCTCACGCTCGATCGTCTAGAGCTTGGCAACGTCGATCACGGCCTGGGCAAAGGCGGCCGGCGCTTCCTGCGGCAGATTGTGCCCGATACCGCCCTCGATGGTCCGGTGCGCGTATCTGCCGGAAAACTTTTTGGCGTAGGCGCTCGGGTCCGGGTGCGGCGCGCCATTGGCATCACCCTCGAGCGTGATGGTGGGCACCGCGACAACGGGGAATTCGGCAAGCCGCTTTTCCAGAGGGTCGAGCTTCGGATCGCCGTCGGCCAGGCCGAGCCGCCAGCGGTAATTATGGATCACGATGGCGACATGATCCGGATTGTCGAAGGCCGCGGCGCTGCGATCGAACGTGGCGTCGTCGAAGTCCCACTTGGGCGAAGCGAGCTGCCAGATCAGCTTGGAAAACTCGCGCCGGTATTTGTCGTAGCCGGCGCGGCCGCGCTCGGTCGCGAAGTAGTATTGATACCACCATTCGAGCTCGGCCTTTGGGGGAAGCGGCATCTTGCCAAGTTCCTGGCTGCCGATCAGATAGCCGCTCACCGAGACCAGGGCGTTGCAGCGCTGCGGCCAGAGCGCCGCGATGATGTTGGCGGTCCGCGCGCCCCAATCGCAGCCGGCGATCGTGGCTTTCTCGAGCTTGAGCGCAACCATCAACGCAATGACATCGACGGCAATCGCCGACTGCTGCGCGTTGCGCGGCGTCTCGCTCGAAAGGAAGCGCGTCGTCCCATAACCGCGCAGGTAGGGCGCGATCGCCCGGTAGCCGGCCGACGCCAGCAAAGGCGCGACATCGACATAGGTGTGAATGTCGTAAGGCCAGCCATGCAGAAGCATGACCGGAGGGCCATCGGCAGGGCCGACGTCGGCGTAGCCGACGTTGAGGACACCGGCGTCGATCTGCTTCAGCGGTCCGAAGGATGTATTTGTTCCTGGCTTGATTGCAGGCACTCTTGTCTGCGCCGGTTGTGCCGTCGCAGAACCGATCGTGCCGAGCTGAGCGGCGGCGACGGCGAGCGCGGCGGTGCCAAAGAACCCGCGGCGATGTGGGGTGATCTGGTCCAGGATCTTGAGCGCGTCCATTTGGGAACCTCCATGACGGACGGTTGCGCAACGGATCAGCCGAAGGTGAACGCAAAGGCCTCCACGCCCGACCCGAGAAACTCGATCTCGAACTGGCGGTCGGCGATGGGCATCTGTTGTCGGATCAGCTGGTATAGCCGCTGCTCGGTGACGATGCCGTTGCCTTGCTCGTCGACGTCAAGGCCGTGAGCGGCGCCGGGCTGCTTTCCGTCGATCAGCACGCGAAATTTTACCGACGTTCCTTTTGCCGCGGGCCCCATGACTAGGTGAACGTCGCGGGCGTGAAAGCGATAGGCGATGCGGCCGTTGGCTTGGTTCAGCAACGCGGCTTCCTTCTTGACGGTCCAATCGCCGGACAGTGCCCACGCATTCGGAGCGAGCCGCATCGGCAGCTCATAGACGCGCGGCTTGTCGATGGCTGCGCCGCCGGGCGACGCGAAGCTCTGGGTGCGCTCATACCCGACATAGGTCTCGGGCGACTTCAGGCTGCCCCAATCGGGCGCCGCTTCAAGACCGCGACCTTCGACCGCAACCAGCTCCTGGCCCATGATGTCGGCTCCGGCCTCGGCCAGCAAGGCTCGAATGATCATCTCCGACTGCTGGTATGCACCCTCGCCGAAATGATGATGTCGAAGGCGCCCCTGCGCGTCGATGAAATACAGCGCCGGCCAATACTGGTTCTTGAAGGCGCGCCAGATGACGTGGTCGTTATCCACCGCGACCGGATGGTCGACCCGCATCGCTTTCACGGCCCAGTGCACGTTGTCGCGATCCCTTTCGAATCCGAACTCCGGTGCGTGGACGCCGATCACGACCAATCCCTGATCCCGATACTTCTCAGCCCACGCGCGAACATAAGGGAGCGTGCGCAACCAGTTGATGCAGGTGTAGGTCCAGAAGTCGATGAGGACGACTTTCCCGCGCAGAGCTGGCGCCGTCAGCGGCGGCGAGTTGAGCCACTCGTCGGCGCGCTCGAGGGCAGCCAACTCGGATTGAGCGGCAGCTTGGCCAATGGGAAAGCCGTGCAGGAACGGAGCCCGCACCCCCGGCGATGTCGTCGGCTGCGACACGGTCGAATCCGCTAGAAAGCCTGCAATCGGTGCCCCGATTGCGGCAGCGAGCACGGCGGCTACCAACAGCTTGTTTATTTTCATCGAGGAACGCCCTCATTCTAATCGATGCTTGCCGCGCTTGGACGATGTTGCGGTCAAGACCTTCTCTCAGGTCGCGCATGAGCGGATGGTCGCGCCATTCGCTCATGCATTGGCGCCGCCGCAGATTGTACCGAGCGCAAGCCGATGAGCGTGCCCGCGTTCGTTTACGGCTCTCATACCAAGGTTTGGTCGCGTGCTGACGTGCCGCGCCTCCCCGGCTCACACCTTAGGCATAAATGGTGTCCGGCTGGGGCGCGCTCAAGCCTACTGGTCGCCGGTCCGTTCCCGAACGATCAGTTCTCCTTCGAAACCTCGGCGACGCTCACCAAGACGTCCTGCGGCCGGTCGCCGCGCAATGCGGGCGTAGCGAGCCTCCTTGTTCTCGACCGAGCGATCACTTTGTTCTCTGTGCTCTTTGACGCAAGCGTTCCGTCGTGATGAAGAGCAGCGGAATAATGAAGATCCCGAATAACGATGCAGCAATCATGCCGCCGAACACCGGCGTGCCCACGGCTTGGCGCGTCACGGCACCGGCGCCCCGGGCAATCACGAGCGGGAATAGGCCAAAGATGAACGCGAGACTCGTCATCATCACCGGGCGAAACCGCAGGCCTGCCGCTTCTATCGCGGCAGCGGGAATGTCCTTCCCGAGCCGGCGCTGCTCGACCGCGAAGGCAACGATCAGAATGCCGTTCTTCGCGGCCAGCGCGATCAGCACCACGAGCCCGATCTGCGCGTAGACATCGAAGCTCAGGCGAGCCACCGTGATCGCGACGATGGCGCCGAGGATCGCGACGCTGACCGACAAGAGGGCGGACACCGGGATATTCCAGCTCTCGTAGAGTGCAACGAGAAAGAGATAGGCGAACAAGACGGCAAGCCCCAGCACGATGCCCGTGCGTCCGCCTGCCGCCTTTTCCTGCAAGGCGGTCCCGGTCCATTCGAAGCTGTAGCCCGCCGGCAGAGTGGTGGCGGAAACGCGCTCCATGGCGGCGAGCGCTTGGCCGGAGCTGTAGCCTGGCTTCGGCGCGCCGTTCACAATTGCCCCGCGCAAGCCGTTGTAGCGCACGACCGTCTGCGGGCCCTGTACGAGCTTGGCCTCGGCCAGTGCCCGGATCGGGACCATGCCGCCTTGCGCGTTGCGCACGTAAATCTGGTAGATATCGTCGGTGTTGTCGCGAAACGACGTCTCGGCTTGAACGTTGACCTGCCAGGTGCGACCAAACACGTTGAAGTCGTTGACGTAATAGCTGCCCAGCGTCGCTTGCAAGGCATTGAAGATGTCGGTGATCTTGACCCCGAGCACCTGCGCCTTGTCGCGATCGATATCGAGATAGATCTGCGGCGTGTCGGCCGCATAGGTGCTGTACACGGCCGCGAGCTCAGGCTGTGCGTTGGCGGCCACCACCAGCCCGCGCAGCGCGGCCGCGACGTCAGACGGCGGTTGCCCCTGCAGCGCTTCCAGCGCGTATTGGAAACCACCGGTATTGCCGAGGCCAAGAACGGGCGGCAAATTGAAAGGGAAGCCGACTGCACCCTGGACGGCTGCCATCTGGGGCCGCAGACGGGCAATGATGGCGCCGACGCTCTGCGCCGGATCGGTGCGCGTCTCGTACGGCCTGAGCCGAATGACGAAGAAAGCCTGGTTCGCCGATGCGACGTAGTCGATGAAATTCAGCCCGACCACCGAGAGCACACCTTCGACGCCGGGGATTGGCTTGATAATGTTCTCGACCTGCTTGACGACGTCCTCGGTACGGTTGAGCGAAACGCCTTCGGGAAGACGCAGAGCGGCGAAAATCACGCCTTGGTCCTCGTCCGGCAAGAAGCTCTGCGGCGTCCTACTGAACAGCCACGCCGAGGCCGCCAGCGCACCAGCCACGACCACGATCCCGATGAGCGATACGCGCACGAGACGGCGCACCACTGCCACATAGCCGTCTCGAGTACGGTCGATGGCGCGCAGCACGTAGCGCATCGGACCAGCGCTCTTTTGGCCAGGCTTGAGCAGCACGCCACACAGCGCCGGGGTCAATGTGAGCGCGTTGATTGCCGAGATCAGCATTGATACCGACACCGCCACCGCGAATTGGCGGAACAGTTGGCCGCTGATGCCAGGAATGAAGGCCACCGGCACGAACACCGACAACAGGACGAACGTGATCGCGAGGATCGGACCGGTAATCTCCGCCATCGCTTTCTTGCAGGCCGCCGGCACCGGCAAGTCGGGGTTCTCCTCCATCACGCGTTCGACGTTCTCGACGACGACGATGGCGTCATCGACCACGATGCCAATGGCAAGCACCAGCGCCAGCAGCGAGACGGTATTGGCCGTATAGCCGATCATCAGCATCACGGCGAAGGTTCCGATGATCGACACCGGCACGGCGATGAGCGGGATCAGTGTCGTTCGCCAACTCCCGAGGAACAAGAACACCACCACCGCCACCAGGATGACTGCTATGCCGAGCGTGTGAACGACCTCATCGATCGTGGCGGTGACGAAAACGGTGGAATCGAAAAACACCGTGTAAGCAAGATCGGCGGGGAAGCGCTTCTCCAGCGCGCTCATCGTCTCGCGGACTTGCCGCGCCACTTCGATCGCGTTGGATCCCGGAGTCTGGTAGATGCCGATCGCGGACGCCGGTGCGCCGTTGAAGCGACTGAAGCGGTCTTGCGATCTTGCGCTCAATTCCACGCGGGCGACGTCCTTGACGCGGATAACCGAGCCATCGGGATTGGCGCGCAGGACAATGGCGGCGAATTCCTCGGGCCGAGTCAGCCGGCCGGTGGTCTTGATATTGATTTGAACCTGCTGCTCGCTTGTGATCGGCGCCGCGCCGATGCGACCGAGCGCCGCTTGAACATTCTGGCCTTGGACCGATGCGATGACGTCGTTCGGCGTCAGGTTGAGCTCGGTCAGCCGGTCGGGGTCGAGCCAGATGCGCAGCGAATAGTCGAGGGGCCCGAACAGGCTTACCTGCCCGACGCCCTTGATCCGCGCCAGCGGATCAACGAGGTTGATCGTCGCATAGTTGCTCAGGTAGACGGCATTGTAGGTATTGTTGGGGGAATAGACGCTGATCACCTGCAGGAGAGCAGCGGATTTCTTGCGAACCGTCAGGCCGGCGCGCGATACCTCCTGGGGCAGCTGCGGAACCGCGAGGCTGGCGCGGTTCTGCACGTTGACCGTGTTGATGTCCGGATCGGTGCCGAGCGCGAAGGTCACGGTCAGGATGTAGCTGCCGTCGGCGCCGCTGGCGGACTGATAGTAGAGCGCGTTGTCGATCCCGTTGATCTGCTGCTCGATCGGTTGAGCGACCGTGGCCTCGACCACTTCGGCATCGGCGCCGGGATAGGTCGCGTTGAGCGTTACCTGAGGCGGTACGATGTCCGGGAATTGTGCGATTGGAATGGCCGTTATGGCGATGATACCGGCAAGCGTGATGACGATGGCGACGACGAACGCGAGCCGCGGCCGCTCGATGAAGATGTCGGAGAACATCGGCCTTTAGGTTCCCGGCACGACGTTCGCCGTCACGACCTGGCCGGGACGCACTTTCTGAATCCCCTCGACGATCACCAGCTCGCCCGCCTTGAGGCCGTCGGTCACGACCACGTTCCGCCCCTGCTCGACGCCAGTGGTCACGCGGCGCTGCTCGACTTTCTTTTCCGCGTCGACCAGCAAAACATAGCGGCCGGCCTGATCGAGCAGGACGGCGGATTGCGGGATTGTCAGCGCCGACCGCGGCGCGCCTCGTTCCGCCGTGACGCCGACAACTCCGCCGGGGTTCAGCAGGCCATCCGGGTTCGGCACTTGGGCCCGTACCGCCACGGTGTCCGTGGTGGGATCGACCTGGACGTCGAGGAAGTTGGTGAGACCAGGATGCGGATAGGGGGTGCCGTCGGGCAGTTTGATGTGAACGGCCAGATGCGTGTTGCTGTCGGATTGGGCCACGCGGCGCCGGTATTCAAGCACATTTCGTTGGCTGACCTGAAAGATGACGTAGATCGGATCCTGGCTGACGATCGTTGCAAGTCTTCCGGACGAGGGCTGGACCAGATTGCCGACGGTAAAGGTGGCGAGTCCGATCCGTCCATCGATCGGTGAGCGGATCTCCGTATATCCGAGATTGATTTCCGCCTGCTCGAGCTGCGCCTGCGCTTCCATCACGCTCGCCTGCGCCGCATTCTCGTCCGCTGCGCGCTGGTCGACGGTGGCCTGCGCGATGTTGTTGGTGCGGAGGAGCTCCTTGCCGCGCTCCAGCTGCAGCTTCGCATTGACTTCGGTCGCTTTGGCCCTGGCGAGCGCAGCGCGGGCCTGTTCAACGGCCGCCTTATAGGTTGCCTGCTCGATCCGGAACAGCAGGTCGCCCTTCTTGACCTGCTGTCCTTCCGTGAAGTTGCGCTGCTCGATGAAGCCCGGCACCCGCGCGACAATTTCCACCTTGTCGATCGCCGTTACGCGTCCGATGTAGCCGCCGGTTTCCGTGACCTGGCGGCTCACCACCGGAGTCACGGAAACGGCCGGTGGTGGAGAAGCGGTTTGGGCGGCAACGGCACCACCGCAAGCCCCGAAGCTCACTGTGCAAACGATGGTCTTCCAACCGAGGGAACACTTGCGACCAGGCATGACGTTCTCCTCCAGATAGGACTGGCAGCGGCATGAGCGTTGCGTTCGCATGGGCGGCGCACGTCGACACCGTCAAGGTCAATCGGGTCGCGGGCGCACAAGCGATACCACAGGATCGCGGGTAGCGCGCTCACGCATACTGAGCCAGTCCGTTGCCGAACGACCAGTTCTCCTTCGACACCTCGACGACGCTCACGAGCACGTCCTGCGGCCGCACGCCGGGAGAATCGGCCAGTCGCTCGGCAATGCGGGCGTAAAGGGCCTTCTTCTTCTCCACCGTGCGTGTGTTGTTTGCGGTTATCTGAATGATGACGAGATCGTCGGACCGGTCGACGCCAAGGTAGGTTCGCCCGAACGAGAACGTGGTGTCGTCGTGCTCGACGATCGTCATGAAGCGATCATCCTCCGGCACATCGAACGTCTCCCTCATGGCATCATAGATCGCGTCCATGAGCGCGTTCTTGAACTCTGCCGACTTGCCCCTGCGCAGATCGATCCGTGTTAGCGGCATGGTGTGTCCTTTCGATCATTGCGCGACCGACAGCACCGTTGTTGAACCCCCGTTCGCTGCCGCGACGAGGATGCCGTTGCGGCCCTATCGGATCGACCAGAACCGACCTACCCGGCCGCCGTCGCTCCCCCGACCGGCTCGCGCGCCGCCTTGATCCGGCCATGGAGGGCCTTCAGCGCGGCGAAAAAGATCTCGGAGAACGTGGGGAACGGCTGGATGGTGTCGCGCAGCACCTCGAGCGGCACCCGGGCGCGGATCGCAAGCGTGGCCTGCTGCAGCCACTCGCCGGCGTCGGGGCCGAGCGCATAGGCGCCGGTCAGCCGCTCGCCGTCGCTGAGCAGGGTCATGAACCCGCTCGACTCCGCGTAGGCGCGCGTATAGGTGGCGGTCTTCGCCACCTCTGCCAGGCGGGTGGTCGCGCTGAAGGTGGCCTCGGACGCGCCGACCGAGGCCGCCTGCGGATCGGTGAAGGCCACCCGCGGCACGGCTTCGTAGTTCGCCTCGCGCGGCTCGCCGAGGATGTTCGCGGCAACGACCCGCGCCTGATACTTCCCGACGTGGGTCAGCGGCCAGATGCCGGTGACATCGCCGACCGCCCACAGGCGCTCGCCCGCGCGCAGACGCGCGTCGACGGGGATCCCGCGGCCGTTGGCTTCGACGCCGACCGTCTCCAGGCCGAGGCCGTCGACGCGCGGACGCCGGCCGGTCGCGACCAGCAGCCGGTCACCGCTCAGCTTGCGGCCGTCATCGAGCTCCAGCGCGTAGCCTTCACCCTCGCGACGCGCGGCGGTCGCCCGCACGTCGAGGACGATCTCGACGCCGTCCCGGCGCAAGGCCTCGGCGAGGGCTTCCCCGAGCGGCCGCGGCTCGCGCGGGAGTATGTGGGCCGCGCCCTCGACCAGAACCACCTCGCCGCCGAGGCGACGAACGGCCTGCGCCATCTCCACGCCGACCGGACCGGCTCCGAGCACGACCAGCCGGCGCGGGACGGCCTTCATACCGGTCGCCTCACGGCTCGTCCAGATGCCCTCGAGGCCGCGCAAGCCGGGCACCGGCGGGATGATCGCCTCGGAACCTGTTGCCACGACCACGTGTTCGGCCGTGTGGCGAACGCCGTCGACGTCGACCACGCCGGTCCCGGCCAGCCGGCCCCGACCGCGCAGCAGGTCGATGCCGTGCTCGGCGAGCCAACGTTCCTGGCCGGCGTCGGAGTAGTCCGAAACCATGTAGTCGCGCCAGGCAAGCGCCGCCGCGACGTCGACCTGCGCAGTCGCCGCCGCATTGTTCGCGCCGTGCACGGCTTCTCCCGGACGCAGCAGCGTCTTCGACGGGATGCACGCCCAGTAGGAGCACTCGCCGCCGACGAGCTCGCGCTCGACGACCGCGACGCGCAGGCCGCCTTCTGCGAGCGCGCCGGCGCAGTGCTCGCCCGGCGAGCCGCCGCCGATGACAATGACGTCGTAGGCGTTGCTCATGAGGGCAGCTCCTCTGATGTGTCGCGAGCAATGCTGACCTAGTTGTGGCCCTTGCTAGTCATTTGGTCGTGGCCAGGCACGGTGAACGTGACCGTCACCACCTGTCCGGGGAAAACCTTGTGGTTGGTGTCGACCAACTCGACCTTCACTTTGTGCTCGCCGGGCGGCAGCCCGGCTATGTCGATTGTATTGTTGTCACTCGCATCCGCCCACCACCAGGGTAGGCCGTCGACGTTTATGTGCAGATGCCCGAGGCGTGGAGATGCGGTGAGGGCGCGCGCCCCGAACACCGGTACGATGCGCACGTTCTCCACCCGGTACTGGGCCTGGAAGATGCCCTGCGCCAGCGGACCGGGAAGCGGTGCATCCACAATCAGCTTGGGCGCAGGCTCGTTCTCGATTTCGACGTACGGTGAAGCGCCGCGGATCTCCTTCGCGCTCTGGGCGAAGGCGCTCGTCGCGAGCACGGTGCCGGCCGCGACTGCGGCAAGCGTCTTGATGAGCGGGGTCATGGCATTCTCTCCTTTGAATGAGTGCAGGATCCCACGATCTCAGGTCGCCGCCGGTCGGGCGAGAGCGGGGGTCGGCGAGCCGCCGCCGAGGATGGCGTCATAGCTGCTGTTCATGGCGGCGGCTCCGTGCCGGCTGCTCCCGGATGATGGGCTCGGCGTACCGGCCCGGCCAGCTCACATCATGCAGCTAGCGTAGCCGCGCCGTTCCGGGCTTCGATGGCCTTGACCGAGTTTTCAAATGCCCGTTCCAAAACGCGCCTGCCGATCGTCCCGAGCACGAAGCCGAGCACCCGCCCCTTGAGGTTCTTGCCGTCGCGTACGACGACCACGTCAATGTCGGTGGTGCCGTTGGGTTGACGCGTGAAGGTGTAGGTGTGGCCCGACGCGCCTCCCCACACGTTGGAGTCGGTCGTCGTGAGGACGACGCGGTTGGGATCGGACCAGTCGTAGTGCAGGCGTTCCCAGACGCCGCCCGAGCCTTCCGTGACGTCGGCCTGCGAGGGGCCGCGGTGATGCACCTTGAGGTACTCGTCGGCGCTGTTGCCAAAGAGCTTCGAGCGGCCAGGCCCGAAGTCTGTGAGCCCGGCAACGTACTGCTCGGGCGTCAAGGTGGTTGTTCGGTGGAGGCGGATTGTGGACATGCGCGTTTCCTCATTGCATGCGTTCAGACCTTGAGCCTTTCGCCGGTCCGGGCGGAAGACGCGCTCTCCATATGGATCGTGGCATCTTTGGCAGCGTCCTCAGGCGTCCTGCCGCGCTCGCGGGCGACAAGGTATGCCGCGTACCACTCCGACCAGTGGTGCTTCGGAGCGCTCGCTTCGTACGTGCCGTGGTGCTCCTCTGCCTCCCGCAGAAGCGGCACCAGCGTCGCGATGTCCATGCTGCTCAGCCCGCGCCCGGGAAAGCGCGTATTGACCTCCTGGAGCAGCCAGCCGTTGCCGTCCGGATCGCTGAAGGAGGCGTACGAGAAGTAACTGCGCCGTTCCGGATCCAGGCCGCTTTGAGGCGGCTGGCCGGGGCCGGCAACGTGGAACAGTTCGCCCACCTCGGCGCCGCGATCGATGAGCTCGGCCCGCGCCGCCTCGATGTCGGACACGACGAGATAGAGGCCCTGCGCCGAGCCCGGCGCGGCGGGCGTCACTCCCGTGCCGAAGTGGATCGAAGCCGGCGAGCCCGGAGGCGTGAACTGCACGACCCGAAACGCGTCACCAACGACGAAGTCGGCGTCGAGCCTCCAACCCAGCTTGCTGTAGAAGCGCTTGGCGCGATCGACGTCCGAAACCGGGATGACGACGACCTCGAGCTTCATGTCGACCGGCCGCGCCCTGGCGGCCTCGCTTGCAGCTTCGCTGCGCCCTTCGATACTGTTCATGGCGAGCTCCTAAGATTTGCGTGATCCGCATCCAATCGGCGGCGTCACTTTGCGACCGGAATTGGCCATTCGGCGGTCGTCCATCGCTCAATACGCCGTATGCCCGTTCAAGGCGAATATGGCAGCAACGACGCTGCGTTCCATCGGACACGTCGGTCACTCCGTCATACTTTGGTTTGAAGGGCGGAGCAGCCATGGTCGTGGTAGAGATCACAGGCACGGTGCAGCCCTCGGGGGAGCCTCAATGGGACGAGCGGGGAGCCGGTCGTCCGCATCGTCGGCCCTGACGAGGCGCGTGGCAGCGCTCGCAAGGCCGTCGGCCGGGCTCGACGCCGGCACCTATCGGTCGACACGGGCGGTCATCGACGAGTCGAGGCCAGATGCGCAGCATGCCGCCGGCATCGCCGGGATCGACTTCCCAACCGCAGCCCGCAGATTTCGGGAGCGTGGAGTGCCCCTGTGATCGTCACGACCTTTCCCAGGACGGTGCGTGTGATCGAGCACACGTCGATACCGTTGAAGGACGGCACCGAGCTGGCGGCCCGCATCTGGTTGCCCGACGATGCCGAACAGAAGCCTGTTCCTGCGATCCTCGAGTATCTTCCGTACCGCAAGCGCGACGGGACCTATGAGCGGGACGCGTTGACTCATCCTTATCTCGCCGGTCACGGCTACGCGGGCGTTCGCGTCGACCTTCGCGGTAGCGGCGAGTCCGGAGGCTTGCTGTTCGACGAGTATGCCACGCAAGAGCAGGACGACGGCGTGGAGGTGATAGCGTGGCTAGCGGCGCAGCCCTGGTGCAGCGGCGCCGTCGGGATGATGGGAATCTCGTGGGGCGGTTTCAATGGGCTTCAGATCGCCGCGCGCCGCCCTGCAGCGCTCAAGGCGATCGTGACCATCTGCTCGACCGATGATCGCTACGCCGACGATGCCCACTACATGGGCGGCACGCTCCTTACGGCCGGGCCCGAGTGGGCCTCGTTTTTTTTCGGCTCGATGTGCCTGCCGCCCGACCCGATGCTCGCCGGCGACAGCTGGCGGGCGATGTGGTTGCAGCGCCTGCAGAACGTACCGCTGTTCTTCGAACTTTGGCTGCGGCACCAACGCCGCGATGCATACTGGAAGCATGGATCGGTATGCGAGGATTACGACGCGGTCCAATGCCCGGTCTACGCCGTCGGCGGCTGGACTGACGCCTATTCCAACGCGATTCCGCGTCTGCTCGAGGGGCTGACGGTGCCGCGCAAGGGCCTCATCGGGCCGTGGGCACACGGGTATCCGCACTTTGCGCTTCCCGGCCCGCAGATCGGCTTCCTGCAGGAGATGCTGCGCTGGTGGGACTATTGGCTCAAGGGCATCGAGACCGGCGTCATGCAGGAGCCGATGCTGCGCGCCTGGATGACCGAAAGCGTAACGCCGGCGAGCCACCACGATGCGTTGCCGGGCCGGTGGATTGCAGAGCCTTCCTGGCCGCCACCGGGACGAACATCTTGGCGGCTGTTCCTGACTGACGACGGACTGCGGGACTCGACGGCACCGTTGACGGCGCGCGCCGTGTGCTCGCCGCAGACCGTTGGAAAATGTGCCGGAAACTGGGTGCCGTTTGGTCGCGGGCGCGATCAGGCGGGCGACCAGCAAGAAGACGACATGCGCTCGCTGGTGTTCGAGACGGCGCCGCTCGTTCAGCCGATCGAGATCCTGGGCGCGGCGATCGTCACGCTCGATGTCGCGTCCGACCGGCCGCTTGCGAACCTGGCCGTTCGGCTGTGCGATGTGCGCCCGTCCGGTGAATCGCTCCGTGTCAGCTACGGCATACTCAATCTCACGCATCGCGACGGACACGAACAGCCCGCCCCACTGGCGCCCGGCAAGCGCTACGGGATACGTGTCCAGCTCAACGATGCGGGCGCGGTGTTCCCGGCCGGCCACCGGGTCAGGCTGGCCCTGTCCACGGCCTATTGGCCGATGATCTGGCCGAGTCCCGAGCAGGCGACGCTGCTGATCTCGGGCGGCACGCTCGAACTGCCGGTACGCCCGCCGCGGGCCACCGACGCGCTGCTGTCGGCGCTGCCTGGTCCGGCGTCGGCGCCGCCCGAGAAGCCGACGGTATTCCGTCGCGGTGAAACGCGTATCGAGCGCATCGACCGCATCGGGCTTGAATTGGGCACGGAAGGCAAGACCCGGTATCACGTCGAGGAGGATGACCCGCTCAGCGCAGTCGCCGAACTGCAACGGACACAGACGATGGCGCGAGGCGCATGGCAGATCCGCATCGAGACGCAGATGCGGCTGTCATGCACCCGCGATGCCTTCCTGCTGCAGGCAAGTCTGCGCGCCTGGGAAGGCGCGAACGAGGTCTGCCATCGCGACTGGGATCGCTCCATTGCCCGAGACTTCTTGTAAGAATGCAAAGGCCAACCAATCAGCGCTCGGCATTGCGCGCGCCGAACCGCCTGGGTTCACGGGCCTTGCCGCAGCGATCTCGTTGGCGATTACCCTGGTGGTCGCGACGCGACCAACTATGATCGCGAAGTGAACGGCAGCGACGCGAGCACGCCGGGTCACAACTGAGCCGACATTCGGCGCCAATGGGAGCACCACCATGAATGCCTGGCGTGCACTCGCTCGATCCGCACTCCTGAGCCTCGCCGCTGGCCTGCTCGGCATGTCGGCGGCCGCCGGCGGGGAGGGTTCGGCCGACATCGGGCCGCAGCCCGCCTGGGGGTACTATGCCGGCGAGCGAGGTCCGCCACCGGGCGCCTACGCACGACCCGCAGCGCGCGGATCGCCCGACCAACGCCAGGGGCGCACGATCCAGCAGCCGAGACCCCGCAGGTAACGGAGATCTGCTACCCGGAACTGCGGGGCGCAAGCGCGTCCCGAGCGCTGAGGTCGGACCGGCCGGCGCAAGCAGCCTATCGCGCCGCAACGGCGCGGCGGCGCGAAGCAACCGGAATGCGCCCCCAGCGCTCGGCGCGCGCTTGCAGCTGGTCCCGGGTGGGGCGCGCTCAGAGCTAGTTCCGGACCCGGGTTCCCATGCGGGTGCGCGTGCTGGTCCGGCGTTCGGTGGACATGCCGACGTTCGCGCGGTGGCTTGGGGTATATCTTGATGCGCTGCCGCTGCGCTTGAGATGACCCGGCGCATATTCGGACGCTCCGGGCGCCGTGCTGGTCGGGCTGTTCTGCATCATATGGCCCGGCGTCTTCTTGACGGTGGCGCTTTGCGCCCAAACCGTGCTGCCGGAGCCGAGCAGCAGCGCCGCCGCCGCCAACGTAAGAATCCTTGAATGCATGCTTCTCTCCTATCCGCCTGAGACGGGACGTGACAGGGAGAAACGCCGCCGGCCTGCTGCATGTTCCGGGCGTGGAGCGACCAAGAGAAATTCGTCGTTGACCGGGCCAGCGAAGGATCGGCCCGGCATCGGCGATGTCGCTCACCAAATGGGGTGCGACAGCCCGAGATGAAGAAGGAACGATTGAGCGCCCGACAGCATGAAACTGAGAAATGTCATTGTTGTTGCTAGGGTAATTTCAGACCAGAGGAATCCCGCCACACTTGTCACTCTCACCATTCGAGGCCCGGCACCAAATCTATCCCACGACGACCAACCGGCACGTCGTACCGAGAATTAACGAACGACGAAGGAGGCAGATTGCCATCCGCAAGTTGATCGCAGGAATGAAGCTTTCCGTTGATGGGAAGGTGGAGGGATCCGAGGGTGTGGCGGACTGGGTAATGGCGTGGTCGGACGACTACGGCCTGACGCCGCAAATAGACGCGTGCGTGGTTGGGGGAGGCATGTACCCTGGGTACGAGCAGTATTGGACGTCGATACAGAACGAGCCGGGCAAGCCCGTCTGGATCACTGGCAACCCGCCCACGCCGGACGAGATTGAATGGGCCCGCTTCGCCACGCAGATCCCGCATTATGTGCTGTCGAGCACCGTGACTTCGGCTCTCTGGCCAAAGACGCGTTTCGTCCGGCGACTTGAGGACATCGCTGCCCTCAAACAACAGCCCGGCAAGGACATTTATCTCATGGGCGGAGGTCGGATTACGGCGAGCCTTATCGATGCGGGGCTCGTGGATGAGCTCCGGCTTATTGTTTATCCGCTGATCGCCGGCGAAGGAAAGGCGCTGTTTGCGCCGACGCAAGGTCGTCGTGGACTCGAACTGCGGAAGGTCGAGCAGCTTTTAGATGGACGCCTGAGCCTGAGGTAAGCAATCGGTTGACGGAAGAGGCTAACCTCGAGCTCTCGTGCCAGGAACGCGACGAACGACGACACCCAAGGCAGAGAGCGGTGCTGTGGCTCCTGAAGGACGGGGGCATGCGCCATACTGCCAGGCCTTGTCCCGCCTCGTGCTACCGAGTTGGGCAGCAAAATGGTAGCAGGCTGTTCGCGGTCTGTTGCCGGGCACCAGAGCCAGGCGGCAGAGCGCCTGTCGGCCGGTCCACGGGATTAGGACCGCGGAAGGCAAGGCCAGGATCTTAAGGGGACTGGTATGATCAATCAGGGGCGACCGTAGCGAACGTGAAACGGACTCTGAATCAGTTTGCCGCTGGCATTCTTCACGGTGAAATAACCGAACCCGTCATAGTCACCGCTATCTCGGTTGGAGCGGTGGGTTCGCAGGAAGTCTCCCCAACGCCCTTTTTTCGAACCACTGGGGTCTTCCACAGTCGCAGTCGAGCCATCGCGATACCAGACGACGAAGTCGCCAAGGACTCCGAACGCGGTGTCGGCCTCATCGTTAGGGCCTCCCCACGCGATGGCGATACCGATCTCCAGGTTGGAGTTGACTGCGAGCGCGCTGTAGCCAAATGCGTAATTCGGATTCCAGACTTGCATCTCGCTGATCTTGGTGAATGAAGTGGCGCTGATCGTGACCACCCGCGTATGAGGTTGAGGGAAAAACGGGTTATCGCCTTCGTTGCTCTTTGGTGCCATCCAAGAGAACCAAAGCGCGCCGTTTTGCCAAGTTGCACCACTGACTCGAGAGCCACACCGGCCGCACCAATCGACGCCGGACAGAGTTTTTGATGCATAGTTATTTGAATCGGACCACTTCCCGACGCTGACATCGTGGAAGGTATAGTTCGTATTGCCATCGAGCGCTGCGAAGACTTTGATCGTCGAGGTGTCGACATGACCCGCCATGTAGACGCCATTTGGCTGTCCGCCGCAGGGAGCGCTGAACTGGAAAGTGCCGCCAGCGATAGTCAGCGGGGGTGTGAAATCGAAGCCCACCGAAGCGCTCGCGAGATTCGTGACCGGGATGCGCACCACTACGCGCCCTTTACCCACGGCATCAACGGCAACCACAATATTGCGGTTCGAGCAGGTCAGGTGCGGTTGATCGAAGTCGACGCCGGCGACACCAATGTCGCTGGCACGGAAATCGACATAAGACCAAGCGGATTTTGGCTTGGCCTTGACCTCGGCAGAGGAAGCAAAAGCAATCCGGAAAGCGCCATCGCCACTCGCTGCCACCGGACCATGAAGCATACACCACACGAAGAGATCGGCATAAGGAACGTAAATGATCTGCTGGTCGCCAAGCAATCCGCCCGCGAATTTTGGGAACATCGTCGTTGGATCGAAGTATTTGAATGACGCGCCATCGTCGATCGAGACCGCGAGATAGACGTTCCCGTTGACCACCACGACTTCATTTTCCGACCCGGCTCCGCACGGATCGACGGGGATCTTGACTTTTGAAAGCTTGGAGGTGTCGAGCGGTGTGTACGACTTGAAAACGACGTCGCGCTCACCACGCACTGGACCTTCCGCAGGGGCGGGTTGAGTCGGATCATTCTGCTCGGTCCGGCCACGATCCGGGCCGCGGCGAACCGGGGGCATGTCGGGTTCCTCACGGATACGCCGAACGATCGGCTTCTTCGCATATCCGCGGGGGTTAACCTTCCGAACCGGCTTGCGTTTGCCTCGTTTCATGTTTGGCATTTCCGAGCTCCATGGTGCGTCCTGCACGAGAGGTATCCGAACTATATCGCCCGTGCCAGCTTCGCTCCATCAGCGTTCCAGCGGGTTCTCAGGCAGGTGCGCCCGTTACCCTGAGCACCGTTCCGGCACCAACACCGAGGTGCGAGCAATCCGGCGGATTCTTTGCCCTTCGCGCGCGCCGCACGAATGGCCGCGGGCCTCTTGGATTTGCCTCCTCGATGCGCCTCGTACCCAGCTTGGTGCCTTGCGTCTTTGCTCCGGCCAGACCCGCCAGAGCGCGCTCTCGGATCATCGCGCGCAAACGCACCAAGCATCTGAAACATGGCGCGGCCAGACGGCGCAGACCTGCCTAAGCCGGTTGATGCAAGGATAGATCAATTTTCTTGGCATGAAGTTCAGTCAAAAGCCAAGCAGGTCGGCGAGCGAGCGACCAAGGGGTTGGTGTGTATGAGCGTGGGGGCAGTTCCAACACGTTCCAAAAGGGAGAAGGTCAATGGCAGGTCTCGCGCTACGACCGGCCTGAGTGAGCAAGGCGATGGGGAAACGAGATCTGCAAACTTTCGAAGACAACTCCCGCAAGGGCCGCATTGACGCGCGCCACCAGCCCATCAATGCGCTCTATTCTTGTCGGGTGGCGCCGCAAAAAGGTGGCGCCGGCTCTCCCGAAAAATCTCAAAAAAGAAGGGCCGCCGCGAGGGGCGTCCCAACCGTTAGCGGTGGAAGCGGCCTACGGCTCGCGTTCAATCAGCGACGGCGGTTCGTTCGCAAACGGAGAGATTGCCGCCACCGGCCTCCTCGTTGGCAGCCAATTCTGCAAGCTCGGTTGCAGCCCTGAGTTTGCGTGGCGCAAAGGAAGGGACGCACTGCGCGTCCCAAGTGGAGCTTTTCTTTCAGCTCAGGCGCGGGTCGCAGCGGCCACGCATTCGAGCATGGGAGGCCCACGACGCCAGAACGCCGGCCGGCTTCCCTCGTCCCCCACGATCAAGCCGGCCGGCGTCTCGGCGCGGGGGCGGGAAGCCTCGGCGCCGAGCTAGAGCTTTACCCGAAGAGAAAACGGGCCGGCACGCCATTTGACTTGCGGGCATCTGCCAATGATTTTATCGCGCGTGCCAGATGGCGCGGGCGCATCCGCCGATGCCATGCCCGGAAGGCGCCGTAGGAACTGCGCTGGGCGCCACCTCAGACGATGGCAACGCTCGGAACCCCGCAGGACGTCACTGCACAGGAACTGCGCTTCGAATGCTTCTTCCCGATGGACGATCGCACGGCGAACAAGATGCGCGCCTGGGGATCGAAGCGCCGGTAACTCGGCACGCAGCGCGGCCTCAAGGCCCTCGCGCTCCAGCGCCCTGCCGGTCGCTTCCGCGCAGGCATGGCTCAGGCTGTGTTGAGCCTTGCTGCCAACTATCTCCCAGGTAGTTGATGCGACGACCGGCCTCGCCTCAGTCTCTCGAGATCCGCAGAGAGGATTTGGCGCGAGGCGATTCATGCATGATCTTATCGGGCCGCTGGTCTTGTTCGCCGCTGCAATGACGTTGACGCCGGGGCCGAATGTCGTGCTGGTCACAGCCTCCGGCGCGAACTTCGGCTTCCGCCGCACGATTCCACAGATGATCGGGATCACGCTTGGCTTCGGCTCCATGGCTGTCGCGACGGGACTTGGCCTCGCTGGCCTGGTCCACGCCGAACCCCGCGTGCATGCCGCGCTGAAATACGCCGGTGCGGCCTACTTTCTCTACCTTGCCTGGCGGATAGCCCGAGCCGATGCCGTCGGCGCTTCCGGGCGGGCGAAGCCGATCGGTCTCATCGAGGCGGCGCTCTTCACCTGGATGAACCCGAAGGCCTGGGTGTCCGCACTCGGAGCCCTTGCAGCCTACACCACGGTGGGCGGCGACGTGCTGCGGGAGACCTTGGTGATCGCGGGAGTGCTGGCGGCGTTCTGCCTGCTCTCGTGCGTGATCTGGGCCGGTTTCGGCACCGCAATCGGGCGCTTCATCGCCAAGTCGCGCGCTCGCATGGCGTTCAACTGGTCCATGGCGGGCTTGCTCGTCCTCTCCTTGATCCCGGTGTTTTGGTGATGTGAAGCGGCAGGGGCTTCTGTGACAGACGATCGCGCGAGCTTCCCGGCCGCATCGAGCTCGTGCGCTCATCCGCTGACGCACGACAGCTCGGCTTTTGTCCGCATGATCGCCGGCCACCGCAATCGAGCCGGGGCGCCTCCAGCCACCGCAATGCGGCGAGGCCTGGCGCGCTACGGCGTGTGCGGCCTGAGAGAGCAGGTGACAGTTCGTACCGGACACATGGGTAACACCTCCCCCATGCAATTTAGGTACAATCCGTTACCTATATCCCCGGGGCCCGACACAGCGTGGAGTTGGCGCCGCAGCGCAGATGAAACTGATAACTACGTTTCCGCTGGAGCACTACTAATTTTCCACCTTCGGCCCGCGGACGCCGCCGGGTGCATCCGCGGCTCGCCAAAGCCACGACGATTGATGCAAGGCGCTCTGTAGGTAAGGGCACGCCCGCTCGTCGGTTGTAAGGAGAAAGGCAAAGCCGGTCGTGACCCGTTTCTGTCCTTCCGCCATATGGGCTCGGATGTCCGGGTCGGGTGGTTAGCGGACCTCTGGTTATTCGTCACACCGACAAGGCGGCGCGCAGGTCTTGCCCAATCTCACTTACGCGTAACGGCGGTTCAAGCTATTCTGAAGAACCCGGGATGGAAATCTTGCAGCATGGCGAAACTCGTCTTCGGAATGAACCAGTCACTGGACGGCTACGTCGATTACCAGGAATTTGCGCCCGATCCCGCGCTCTTTCGTCACTGGATAGAGCAAGTGCGCGGCCTGACCGGCAGTGTGTACGGTCGCCGCATGTACGAGCTAATGCGATATTGGGACGAAGACCATCCTGAGTGGAGTGCGGAACAACACGAGTTCGCGGCGGCCTGGCGGAGCCAACCGAAGTGGGTTGTGTCGCGCTCGTTGAAGTCAGTCGGCCCCAATGCCACGCTTGTTTCGGAGGACATCGAGGCAGTGGTACGTGGCCTGAAGGCTCGGCTCGTTGGCGAGATTGCAGTTTCCGGGCCGGACCTAGCAGGAAGCCTAACTGACCTTGGTCTTATTGATGAGTATCGACTCTACTTCCATCCCGTCGTGCTTGGTCGCGGCAAGCCATTCTTCGCCGGCCCCCGGCCGCCGCTCCGCCTTGTAGCCAGCGATCGAATTGGCGAGGACGCGATCAGGTTGACGTACGTTCCTGCCTAATCCTGATACGAACGCCGAATGCCACCGAAGGCCACCTTTCGTGCGACAACGAATTTTTGCCGACGTGGCCCGGCGTAGCGGATCGCAGGAAATCGTAGATTCGGCGGAAATGGCGCGCCCGAAGAGATTCGAACTCCTGACCCCCAGATTCGTAGTCTGGTGCTCTATCCAGCTGAGCTACGGGCGCTTTTGCCGCTATCCACGGGCACCCATGAGGCCCGGGGCGGATCGGCCGCTTTAGCTATAGCCTCGGCCGCGGCTTGGCAAGCAGGCTCGGCACCAGATGACGCGGCCTCGCTCCGGCCCGTCTTTGCGAGCCGATGGCGAAGCATCCAGCACGGCAGTGCCGGACTTTGAACTGCTTCGTCGCTTGCTCCTTCAAGAAGAAAAGCCGGCACCGAACCCGCGCCGGCGCGCCATTTTCATCCAGGTGGATCGGTCGCCAGGACGATGTGCAAGCGCGCCCCGCGAAATCCGCTTGCGCCGGCCGCGCTATCGCGGTTCGTCGTGCGCGCGCGGGCGGTTCGCGATCCGGTCATGCATGTCGCGGATCATGCCGCTGGCCGTGGTCTGGAACAGGCACGGAATGATGGCGTGCACGAGCGCCGCGCACCCCGCACCGAACAGGCGCGCCGCGAAGCCGAGCGCAAACAGGAAATGCTCGCCATAGGATTCGTCGACCGCCTGCGGATGCGACATGAACAGCCGGTGCAACGTGGCTTGCAAAGGGGACTCCAGCGCTTTGGACTAGGTTCGCCAATCTAGCGCGACTCCCGTCATAGTTCGTCCCAAACATCATGTGGATGGCGGTATTTCGGTGGAAATTGGACGACATTCGATGATATTATCGGGACAGATGAACACCGTGGATCGAAAACTTCTCGATCTCCTGCAGCGCGACGCCAGCCTGTCTCTCGACGACCTCAGTGAGCGGGCTGCGCTGTCGCGCAATGCCTGCTGGCGCCGCGTCAAGCGGCTGCAGGATGAGGGGATCATCAAGGCCCGGGTCGCGCTCCTCGACGCGCGCCGCATCAATGTCGGCCTCACCGCCTTCATCGCGCTGCGCACCACCGAGCACAGCGCCGAATGGCTCGACGCGTTTTCCCGAGCCGTGCGCGACATCCCGGAGATCATCGGCGTCTACCGCATGACCGGCGACGTCGACTACCTGCTGCAAGCCGTGATTCCGGATGTCGCCGCCTACGACGACCTCTACAAGCGGCTGATCGGCAGGATTGCGCTCGCCGACGTATCGTCCTCGTTCGTCATGGAAGAGATCAAGGCAACGACGGTGTTGCCGCTCGACTATGCGCCGCACAAGCGCGGGTGAGTGGGCACGTCGGTCAGCTCATTATCCTGTTCGCGACGCCGAGACTTGGCGGCGCGGAGTCATCCGCCTCGCATCGCGGAGCACGGGATCACGCGATCGAGCCGAGCCGCTGACAGGTGAATTCCGCGGCCTGCGCAGGGGTAAGGCGTCTTCGATCGATTTGGCCATCACCTGGCCGGCTCCAATCGATTCCATCTTTCATTTTAGAGGCTTTGATTCTTGCCTCGGCGCCGTCCGCTTATTCTTCACGGCTACCCGACGCGCTGCCGCCAGCGCCAATCGCGCCCACGCGACGAGCTCGTCGGGTTCGTCGAACAGCCGCTCAGGCGCGCGCCAGAAAGAGAGGTCAATGGTGTCGCCCTGCTTCTCGTAGTTGAGGGGCGGAAAGGTCTCGGCTTCCTTGAAGGCTGCCCGGTTGTCGTCATCAACCCGGAAGTACAGCGTGTTGTCCCTCACCATCCCAAGCATGAACCCGTCACAGAACACGCCGGTCTTGCCGAACATGCGCCGCATCGTTATGCGCCCGAGTGGAGCGAGCTGCTCGCGCAGGAACTCGGCAAAGCTGTCGCTGGCAACCATGCTCATTCCCTCAACGATGCTGACTCGAATTCGATTGCAGTGCCCGGCATCGGCGCGAAGCTGCATCACCTCCGCCTGAATCGCAAATAGCAGGGCACGCGGCCTGCGCGCACCGCCTTGGCCTCATAGCGGGTCGCCGCAAAGCCCGGCCACGGCCGGCGCCAATCGTCGGCGCGTTGCGCGCTCCACTCGAAATCCGGCGAGCGGATGAGCCGCACCAGCGTCCAGGCCGCGTAGTCGGGAATGTCGGTGACGAAGCGGAACTCGCCGCCCGGGCGCAGGACGCGCGCAAGCTCGGGCACGCGCGCGGCCTGCACGAACCGGCGTTTCCAATGCCGCCGCTTCGGCCAGGGATCCGGGTAGATCAGGTCGATGCCGGCGAGCGACGCCGGCGGCAGCCACGCGATCACGTCGGTCGCGTCGCCCAGATGCAGGCGGACGTTCGACAGCTTGCCGGCGACGATCGCCGCCAGTGCCTTCGCCATGCCGTTCACGAACGGCTCGCAGCCGATGAAGCCGACGCGCGGATGCATTTCCGCTTGCGCCGTCAGATGCTCGCCGCCGCCGAAACCGATCTCGAGCCGGATCTCGTCGGGCGCGGGCGCAAACAGCGATCGCAGATCGGGGGGCGCGGAGCTTTCGAGATCAAGCGCCAGTTGCGGCAGCAGCGTCTCGATCAGCTCGGCTTGGCCGGCGCGCAGGCGGTGCCCCTTGCGGCGGCCGAAAAACGCGCCCTGCGCGGACGGTTTCGAATCGATCATCACGCGCCCGTCGCACTCGGCCACCCCGTCATTGCCTAGGAGCGCCAGCGACGAAGACCGTATGTCCCTTTTCTTGCGGAGGCGACTCGCCCTCGATGCGAGTGCGAGGGTTGCCCGGATGGCCGGGCAGAGCCTCAAGCAAGGAGGGCGAGTCATGGAGCATGATAGCGAAGCTTTT
>Ga0209382_10001606_pt1 | contig 35173 bp, 25 predicted proteins | sample SoiMetdeltSBSDD5_FD_187599 | JGI IMG/M metagenome (GOLD analysis project Ga0209382, IMG submission 187599) | Bulk soil microbial communities from a Populus tree surrounding site in Tennessee, USA - Soil MetaG P. deltoides SBSDD5 (SPAdes) (version 2) | ecosystem: Environmental > Terrestrial >... | reverse complement strand
TCCCCGACGTGTTACGCACCGTAGCCATGCTAGAGATCTACCGGACCGCAACATGAGTTTTGAATGGCCCTCCACGTTTGCCGTCACCTATAGCGCCTATGACGCGCAGGTGCACAACCGGGTGCGGGTGTCGCTTGCGACCACTGAAGACTTCGCCACGTTCACCCGCTGGGGACCGGTGCTGGAGCACGACATGCGCAACGTCGTGCTGTTCGGCGAACGGATCCGCGGGCGTTATGCGGGGCTGTTCCGGCCCAACGACGCGTTGCCCGGCGACACCGGCGGCTGCTACCGGCAGATCCGCCTGGGGTTCGCCGACGACTTCCGTACCGGGCCGTGGCACATCGACGACGTACCGGTGATCCAGAGCTCGGGTGGTCCCAGCGCGTACTCGGACAAGATCGGCCCTGGGGCGCCGCCGGTCCGCACCGACCGCGGCTGGCTCAACCTCTTCCACGGCGTCCGCACCACGATGGATGGCAACCCGTACGTCCTTGGGATCGCGCTGCACGACCTGGACGACCCCCGGCGGGTACGGGTGTCGAGCATTCCCGTGCTGTTTCCGTCGTGCGCGGACTGCCGGGTCGCGCAGACTGACTACGTCCACGTGCCGAACGTGGTCTTCACCTGTGCGATGGTGCGCCGCGACGACGGCAGCCTGCTGATCTACTACGGCGGCAACGACACCGTGATGAACCTCGCGATCAGCCACGAGGACGTGCTCGCCGAGTTGTGTGTGCGCTACGGCCAGCACCCGCTTACCGGGCGGCTGGAGTACGAGATCTAAATCCTCTCGAGCACGCCTGTCGCGGTTTGGCCCCGTGCCGCGCAGCGCGGCTCTTACGTCCGCCGGCGAGTGAAGGTCGAATCTCTCGTTCACCCCCGAAAACTGCCGACCAAACTATCAGCGCCGGCATTCGGCCGCGTGATCAACAGTCAGGGGCGCCGGACTCGCGCCGCAATCGGACCAGCGCTGCGCGCAACGCTGGTACCCATAACCACCGGCTCGCTTCCGATGTGGCTCCTTCCAGGGGCCGATCTCGGAAGCTGGATCGTGGCAGCGCGGCTGGTGCGCGAGGTGATGCGGCTCTGCCTGCACTAGCCCGGCGGTTGGCCGCGGTAAGCAAGTGGTTGGGCACAGGACATGCCGCGCGGGAGATGGACGGTGGTGCCGCCCACGAAAGCGCCGAGCGCTTACTCTGTGGGAATCCGCACAAGGAGGTCGACGGTGGCTGATCCGCTGACGCTCGTGGTTCTCGGTGGCGTGGCGGCCACTGAAGGCATCAAGTTCCTGTATGGCCAGGCGGCCGAGGTGCTCAAAGGATGGCGCGAGCGCCGACATAAGAACGCGGAGCCGGTCGACGTGCCGATCGTGGCCAACGACGTCCTGGATGCGGCACCGACCACGACCGCCGTGGACCCTGGCGTCGTCGAGCGCGAGCAGCGGGAACTCGTCCGGCTGGTGGGCGCTCTATCGCCCTACGCGCATGGCATCGCCGGCATCGACGTGACCGATGCCGAGCTCGGTCGCGACGTTCAACGGCTCCGGCAACTCCTGGAGGCGGCCTACGGTCAGCGGCTGACGTTCCGGGGCGAGGACCGCGCGCCCACCGGCAGCCGGATCGACGTCACGCAGGTCGTCGAGCTGGTCGAGGGTGCCGTCACGGGTGTCGACGTGGGTGAGGTCGACGGCGGCGCCGACGTCACCGTCGATCAGCGGGTTGGTCAAGTCGCGGCTGAGAGCACCGTGACCGGTTTCAAGGCCGACCGGCTGAGGTGACGGACCTCTTCTCGGCGGCTCTCGTCGCGCGATATGTCCATGATGACCGGCATTTCGTTGAACGCCGCTGGTTCGCCGACCGGCTCGACGAGGGCGCTCGCCGATGCGGGCTGCGGTTTCTGCTGCTGACTGGGGCGCCGGGCGCCGGAAAGACCGCCGGGATGGCGTGGCTGGCCAACCGGCAACCGCTCTCGCTGCGCTACTTCGTGCGCCGGGACAGTCGCGTTCCCTTCGCCACCGGTGACGCGCGATCACTGCTGCTCGCGCTCGGCCATCAGTTGGCCTCATCCCGACCGGAGCTGTTTCGGCCGGACCGTCTGGAGATCGTCGTCCGGCAGCGCGTCGAACGGCTCGAGAAATCCGGCCAGCTGGTCGGGATCGAGCTCGGGGACCTCCTCGTGTCGCCGTTCTATCAGACTTCGCTGCGCGTCGACCAAGAGCTCACCGCGTCGGCGGGTGAGACCGTCGGAGTCCGGATCCGCCACGCCGTGCTCGAGGAGCGTCTTCTGGCGCCGGAGAACCTGCAGTACCTCGCGCTGCTTGATCCCGCGGCAGTCTTGCTGACGCGGCAACCCCAGGCCCGGATCGTCGTCCTCATCGACGGTCTCGACGAGCTGCGCTACCGGACCGGCGGCGAGACCGTGCTCGACTGGCTCACCAATCTGCCGGAGCTGCCGCCGAACGTCCGCCTCGTCCTCTCGTCGCGGCCAGACGACGGTCTGCTCGCCCTGTTCCGCGAGCGGCAGCGCGAGTGGCTGCGGGAGAGCGCCATCGAGTCCGACGCCACAGCGGTCGAGGCCGACGCCGGGGACTTCGCCCGGCGCTACGCGCGGGAACCAGGCGTCCAGCGGGCGCTGGCGAACCGCGGGATGAGCGTCGAGGAGCTCGTGAGCCGGTCGCTGGTGAAGGCGGCCGGCAACTTCCAATACCTGAGCGCCCTGTACCGGGCGATCGGCGATACCGACGACGTCGACCTGGACCGGCTTCCTACGGACCTCACCGACCTGTACCGGTTCTTCCTCGAGCTGGTCATCGCCAGCGTGCGGGGCGAGTCCGTCGAGCTTCCGTCGACCGACCTCGTCGCTGTCCCGGCGCTGCTACCGGCCTGGGAGGGCCTCTACGAACCCGTTCTGGGGCTCCTGACCGCCGCGTACGCTCCGCTTACGGTGGCCCAGCTCGAGCGGTTTCTGGGCCGAGGGTCGCTTGGGTCGCCGCTGACCCGGCTGCGACAGTTTCTCCGACAGCGAGACGGCCTCGTCGATCTCTACCACGAGACCTTCCGGGAGTACCTGGCCACGCGCGTCGACGTCGCCGGTGCGCACCGGCGCATCGCTCGGTTCTACCGCGCCGGCCGCCGGCTCTGGAGCGACGTCGACTGGCCCGGCGTCGACGAATACGGCCTGACGTACCTGGCGCAGCACCTCGAGCGGCATCCGGCCGAGCTCGACGGCCTGTTGTGCCGCCCGTTGATGGACGAGAAGCTGCGCCGGTACGGCTCACACGCGTCGTTCGCCGCCGACGTGCGGCTCGCAGACGACGTCGCCGCGCGAAACACCGACCCGACCGCGCTCGTCGGCGAGCTGCGCGCCCGATGGCTCGGCGCGACCCTGGCCGCCGCCGCTCAAGCCGTCCCGCTCGACTTCGTGGCCGCCGTCGCGCGTACCGGCGCCGCGGTCCAGGCGCTCGGGCTGGCCGAGCTGGTCCCGGACGGTACCGGTCGGGCGAACGCCTATCTGGCGGCCGGCGCGGAGCTAATCAGGGCCGGCGACAACGACTCGGGACGGCTGGCGCTCAACTCGGCCCTGACCCTACTGGAGCAATTGCCGACGGTGGAGGTGCCGCAGCTGGCCCGGATCGCCGTCGGGTTCGGCCGGGCTCGGGACGCTGTCGGAATCGGGCGCACCGCCGCCCTAGTCGAGCGGCTGAGCGAGCCGGCCGATGTCGCCACCGTGACAGCGGTCCTGGTCCACGCCTACGCCACTACCGGGAGCGCGGAGGCCTGCGTCGAATGGGCCGGGAGACTGCCGCTGGTCGACTCCGGGGCGATCGCGTCGACCTGCCGGGCGCTCGTCCTGGTCGGCCGCGACGCGGCGGCCGTCGAGCTCGCGGAGCGCGCGCCGGCTCCCGACGCCCGGGCCGAATGCCTGGCCGCGGCGGCCGAGGAGATGGTCCGGCAGGGCCGGCGCACGGAGGGCGCCGCGCTGGCCTCACGGGCCTTGGAGATCAGCGGTACCGCGGCGGCGCGCGACGCGATCGAGGCGTTGAACCGGAGTGGCGCGGCGGCGCTGACCGACGTGGTGTCGGGCCTACCGACCCGGCGAGCCCGGATCGACGGCTGGTTCGCTCTGCTGGCCTCGACCGCCGACAACGCGACCGCGGCTCACTACGGGCAGGCGGCCTTGGACGCCGTCCTCGATGAGGTTTCGCCCCAGGGTCTGCTCGTTAGGTCCGCTCCGCTGCTCGCCGCGATCGGCGCCCGCGCGCTGCTGTGGCGGGCGTTCCAGGCCGCGAACGGGCTGCCTGACGATGGTTACGGAGCAACGACCGAGGTCATCGCCCGGTTCGCCGAGGCCTTCGCGAGCATCGGCGACACAGCGGGTGTCGACGCGACCCTCGACGCGGCGCTGACCGTCGCCGACAACACAGGCGCTCAATACGCCCTTGTCGGGGTCGCCCGGGCGTGCGTGGACACCGACCACCGCGTCGCCGAGGTGCGGGCGGCCGGCCGTCGCCTGCACCGCCATTTCGTCGAGCCATGGGCGATCGATGTCGAGGTGGCCTTCAGCCTGGCCGAGGCCGGCCGCGTGGTCGCCGCGCGCGATCTGCTGGCCGCGCTGATCGCCGAGGTGCAGCGCCCGTCCGACGTGTACCCCGCGATCGCCTGGCGGGTCGGCGTTGCCGACGCCCTGAACTCCGAGGCTCTGAACGCCGACTCTCTGAGCCTCGAGGCTATGAACTCCGAGGTTAGCGGCGCCGAGGCCTTGAGCGCCGGCGCTCATCGTGCCGAGGCGGCGCTGCTCTGTCAGGAGGCAATCGCGAAGGGTGAGACCCTCGCGACGTCCGGCGATAAGAACGACGCCCACAACCGTCAGCGTTACTTCGTCGAGCTGTCGGGCCAAGACCTGACGGACGCGGTGGCAGAGGGCATGGAGTGGGCGTTGGTGGTCGACGCCAACGGCCCGATCCTGCCGCACCTAGCCCGCACCGGACACGTCGAACTGCTCGACGCCGCGATCACGCGGCTCGTGGACATCGCCGCCATCGGTTGGCCGCCGGCCGAAGCGTTCGCCGTCCTGGCCGGACCCGCCGCCGCGGCGCTGACCATCGCCGGCCGCGTCGATGAGGCGGGCCGCTTCATCGACGCGCTCATGCAAAGGAGTCCACGCAGCGCCGGCGCGATGATCGCGGACCTCGTGCCGACGTTGGTCCAAGCGGGTGAGATCGAGATGGCCGTGCTGAACGCACGGAACGTCGTCGCCTTGGCCGACTGGCTCCAACAAACCGAGCAGGACACCGACGGCGAGACATTCGGCCGGGCCGCTGTCGCGCTCGACGCCGCCGGCCTGACCGAGGACGCCGACGCGGTGCTGGCCGGGATCACGGACGACGGCGTGCGGTCCGAGGCGCTCGAGTCCATGGCTCGACGCGCTCTAGACCACGGTGAACGGGATCGGGCGACCCGACTGGTCAACGATCTTGTCGCCGCCGTCCCGGACAAGCGGCCCGTTCGCCGGGCGCGGCTGCTGGCCCAAGCGGCGCTGGCACTCGCCCGGCTGGGCGACCGGTCGCGATCCACCGCGCTGATAGCCGACGTCCTGGCGATCCTCGCCGGGGACGGCTTCCACGACGCCAACGCGTTGCCGGGCATCCTGTCCGCACTGGCCGAAGCCGCCGAACACAATATCGACAGCCCGACGGTGGACCGGCTCCTCGACCACGCCGCGACGATCCGCGACGGGGGCTGGCGCCGCCGCGCGGTACGCAAGGTGGCGGAAGCGGCCACAATCAGCACTGACCTCGCGTCGCGAGCCGCGGACGTCAGATCGGAGATCCTGGCTGTGGCGGCGACCCGATCCGGCTCCGTCGACGACTGGCGTCGCGCGCTACACCTCGACCGCGACATGAACCTCGACGCCCTCGCCCACCGCATCGCCTCCGACGCCGACCTGCTGGCCCGCATCGACAACGGCGCCACCCTGTACGCCATCACTCGCTCACTGTCCACGTTGGATACCTGGTGGTCACCGAACCCGTAGGCCAACACCGACCGCCCTGCAGTAGATGTTGTCCGGCCCCCGGTGAGCGCCTTCGACGTCGCCTTCGAGGGCCTGAGGGGTGCCACTTCAGGGTGATGGTTCTGGCCTGCGGGGATGCGTGTCGGCAGGCTGGTGTCGTGGTGGCCCTGAGGGGTGCCACTTTCAGCGTCAGCGCTGTGAGCTGGAAAGGACGTGGAGATTGCCGTGCTGCGCCGCCAGCTGACGGTGCTGCGGTGGCAGGTCGTGCGGTCGCGTTACGCGCGCAGCGACCGGATGGTGTTGGCGGTGTTGGCGAGGTGGTTGCCGCGGGAGCGGTGGTCGATCTTTATGGTTACGCCCGCGGCGCTGTTGCGCTGGCATCGCGAGTTGGTGGCCCGGCGTGACCTGATGGTGGCGGATGGCGCGGGAGAACCCGCGATGGGGGTTTACCTGACGATCGTGGGGCGTGCCGCAAGCTCGGGGTCCGGGTGTCGGCGACATCGGTGCGCCGGATCTTTGCACCGGCACAAACTCGGGCCAGCACTGCGGCGGACTGGCCCGACTTGGACTGCGTGCGCGCCCGGGCCGGCGGGATCCTCGTGACTGCCAGGCGACGCCGCCAGCGGCGCGAAGTCTTCGCGGGCCGTACGGCGACCTGGCGCGCTCTGTCGCGGTATAGGCGCTGATCCCGGGTCGGATTGGCACTTGTTTTGACAATTTGTGCCTCGTTCGGGCTATCGTAGTCGTCGTTGATCAGTTGCCGGAGGGAAATGTCATGGCACGCCGAGAATTGGTAGTCCTGGAAGACGACTTGGATGGAGGCGACGCGGCGGAGACGGTGCGGTTCGCGCTGGACGGCCGTTCCTATGAGATCGACCTGAACAGCAAGAACGCCAAGAAGCTGCGGGATTCGCTGGCCGGGTTTGTCGCCGCCGGCCGCCGGGTGGGCCGCGGCGGAGTGGTGCCCGGTGGTCGGATCGCCCAGGGGCGGGGATCGGCCAGCGACCGGGAGCAGAACAAGGCGATCCGGGAATGGGCGAGGAAGGCGAAGAAGGACATCGCCGACCGCGGCCGCATCCCACAAGTCATCGTCGACGAGTACCACGCTAAGGCCGGTCGCCGCTGACCGGAACGTCCTTGGGGTGAATGGGTTCGCCGAACAGGAGCGGTCCGTTGCACTGGAACACCGGCGCGAGCAGCCCACTGGCTACTTGCTAAGCACCGCGGCCGAGTCGGCAGGGTTGGCCTCGGGCGCGTCTGTGTTCGATGGGGGCGGCAGTTTGCGCCAGCGGGAGTCGATCGCGACGCGGTGAGCGCGCAGTAGGTGGCCAGGTAGCCAGGTGCGCGGTCGACAGCGAAATCGTGCCCGGATAGGTCTCGAAGCTCCCGAAGTGGATGGCGTGTCTTGGTCGACTAGCCATCCACAGGGAGCTTCGTCTCATGTGGACGACCGACCGGCCGCAGCCATCAACCCGTGATCTTCGACCCGGCCAGGTGGTGCTCCGCGGCTACCTGGGTTCACCGAGCACTACTCGCCAGCTCTGATTCCCGTCGAGATCCGGTTCTCCCGGGACGGCATCAGCGCCTGGCACACGGTCATTACGCTCGAGGCGGTGTTGCGTTCTTGGATGGGAGACGTGCCGCGGCACCGACGTTCGGCCGGCTTTCAGATGGCTTGGCTGAGTTCGTCGAAGGCGTCGGCCAGGCGAAGCTTCGCGGGCAGGCTGGCGGTGAGCTGGTAGTGGCCGCGGCGCAGATTCTGGACGAACCAGTGTCCTCGGCTGGGTCGGTCCCGTACCGCTGGCCAAGATGCTGCGCTACCTCGCCGAGCAGGGCATCGGCGAGGACGGGTGCGGCCGCTGACACGCGCCGCTAGTGCTAGTCCGGCAGCCACCACTGTCGGGCTCCCTTCGGTGTTCGTGACACACGACCTGCGGAAACACGTCAACAGCGGTTCGCTTCCGCTCGCCTTCCGTCGGCCCGCCCCAGCCGCTGTGGCCGTATCGCGGATCCTGCCCGGCCGGCAGCTCGGTATCCCGCCCACCCTGACTCATACGGGTACCGGCCGGGCCGGTCGGCGTTGGACGCGGTGGCGGCGTGCCGGGAGCGCTGCTGGGGAACCGACTGGGTGATCGATCTTGACATCAAGGGGTTCTTCGACAACCTTGACCACGATCTGGTGGTCAAGCCGGTGGCGCACCACCTCGACCCCGACCAGCGCTGGGTTCTGCGCTACGTGCGGCGGTGGCTGCAAGCGCCGTTGCAGAAGCAGGACGGCGCGCTGGTCGCCCGGGATCGCGGCAGCCCGCAGGGCGGTTTATGTTCAGCTGAACATAACGACCCTAATGAACAGTGCTGGGTTATGCGCAGCGTCGGCCTGTCGGGGCTGGTGAGGGCGTAGCTGAGGGCCGAGCGCTGCGCATAACCTTCTCGGTCGTGGTGGCTCACAGTTTGGCGAGCCAGTTGAGCAGTCCGGGGTCTTGGTTCCACTCGGGTAGGTCGTCGGTGACGATGTCGGTGTAGGCGGCTTCGAGGGCTCGGCGTTTGGCTTCGATCGAGGCGCGTGCGTAGATTTCGGTGGTGGACAGGTCGACGTGCCCGAGGATGTCGCGGATGTAGGCCAGCGGGATGCCGGCCTCGTAGAGGTGCATGGCCTTGCTGTGGCGCAGGGTGTGCGGCGTGATATCGGCGTTGGCGAGTGTCGGCTCGGCTGTCGTGGTCTGATACTTGCGAGTGATCCAGGCGATCCCACCGCGGCTGAGTTTGCTGCCGTGCTGGTTGAAGAACACCGGGTGGTCGTCGTGGCCGGGCCTGTCGAGGCGGTGTTCGGCGAGGTAGGCGTCCAGGAGCGCCGTCGTGTTGGCGGTGAGGGGGACGTGGCGGGTCTTGCGGCCCTTGCCGGTCACGGCGATCAGGGCGCGACGTAGGTTCGACCGAGAGTTCCGTGATGGTGCGGTGCGCATCGTGCGGGAAACGCTCTACCTGCCCGGCGGCACCGAGCTGCGCCACGCCACCGGCCAGACCACCTCCACCCGCTACTACACGCACGCCGGGCAGATCATTGCCGTACGCACCACGGCTGGGGGACTGACCTGGCTCACCGCGGATCAGCACGGCACCGGCACGCACGCCATCAACCCCGGCACCCTCACCGTCCAACAACGCCGCACGCTTCCCTTCGGCGCACCCCGCGGCACCGCACCCAGCGACTGGCCCGGCGATAGAGGCTTCGTGGGCGGCCCCACCGATCCAACCGGCATGACCCACCTCGGCGCCCGTGAATACGATCCCACCACCGGCCGATTCATCAGCCTCGACCCGGTCATCGACAATAACGATCCACAACAGATGAACGGGTACACCTACGCGACAAATAACCCGACAACCACCAGTGACCCCACTGGCCTCACGCCCAATGTGTGCCTCGAAGAATGCGGAAGCACCGACGACCAACAGTTCCAGAAAGATCGACGCGAACAGAAAAAGACGGCAGAGCAGCAAGGCAAGGTAGAATGCAAGGTGATGGGCGAATGCCCTCAACCCCAAGGCCCAGATCCCAAAGAAATTCTGGCACGCGGAGTAGCGCTATCCAACGACCTGGTCATTGCTCCATCCGCCGAAGAACTAGAAGCCGCGCTGCAAGAGGCAGAAGACGACCTTTGTCCATGGTACACATTTCTGTGCCAAGGCCGCGCCGAACCCGACTGGGAAGCGCACGCGCACAACTACATCTGCGGCGCCCACCCAGACTGGTGCAGTGACACGGGCACCAGAGCGATCTTGCAAGAAGGAGGTGGCGGCAAGCTTGTCGAAAAACTGCTGCTTCCAGCGGGCCTACGCGTCGGAGCAAACGCAAAGACCGACTACTACGTTTATCTCGCTATACGCGGAGGACAGCCAGTCTACGTAGGAATTACCAACAACGTAGGGCGACGCGAATACGAGCATGCGCTCAACGACCGAGGCTTCGACGGTCTGCGAGTCATCGGGAAGGGGATGACCCGCGGTGAAGCACGAGCAGTCGAACAGGCGCTCATCGAACGCAACCGCGGCGTTTACGAAAACGTGATGAACGGTATATCGCCGAGGAGAGGCGCCTATCACAGGGACGCGGTACGATGGGGCGAGGCATGGCTTAAGAGAAACGGATACTGAGGGAAAGCGTAATGTCTAATACGAACCTCCAGTCGGGCCGACGGTCCCGGCATACCCCGAAGGTCGGCGATGTCTTCAAAATGCAACTCCCCGACAAGTCATATTTGTTCGGGCGTGTGATTCTCGCCGACTCGGACGGACCGACGCCAGGATCCATTCTCGTCTACATATACGAAGACCGCGCTGAAGAAGTGGCGGCGGATCCGACGGCACTCTCGCCGGCGCGCCTGCTCATCCCACCGGTCTTCACGCATCGTGCTCTATGGAACAAAGGATACTTCGAGACCGTCGCCAACCACGCGTTGAAAGAAACAGACCTAATCGAGCAGCATTGCTTCTGGGATGTAATGCGCTCAAAGTATGTCGACGAACACGGACAGCCGTTGCCAGGACGAGTAGATCCATGTGGAGTATTTGCCTTGGCCAGTCTCAACCTCATCGACACGGAAATAAGCGATGCGCTAGGAATCCCGCGCGCCGACTAGCATATGCCCGACCATGATTATTCCGTTTGGGATCTGCGACCTTCGACAGCGCCGCGGAAAGGAGGCATCGTCCTCGGGAATCTGGCCGTCAACGGTAGCGGCGCAGTGTCACACGACCAATTGCCTTCTTTGCTCTATGAAGCCTAGCCCGCGCTACGCGTTCGAAGAGCGCACACACGCACTTAGCTCGCCATGGGCCGAGGACCATCGCGTGCCACTCCTTAGACGGGCAGCGACACCGACCGCGCTGCGTTCTGTCGATACACTTACCCGCAGCATCTTCGTACGCGACGATTCCTGCACTCGATGCATCGCTTAGACCCGCTGGCCTCGCCTCTGTGAGCCACTTTGCTGAACATGCACTACTCGACACTGTCGATGAGGACGACTTACTCCAGCAAGTCGAGCTCCGCGGCCCTGTCGAGCGCCTCAGACAAGGCAACGGTGTCGTGCTGAAGCAAGTGAAGGGCGGTTGCCGCCGCGAACAGAGCGTGGAGATCGGAGGAAACTATACTCACCATACCGGCCTCCGCGTCAAAGTCTAACTCCATTAGCGCTTGGGGTAGGTCGTCTGTCATACGAGCTTGCGCGGCCGCAGACCAATCGTAACCGTTGCCCTCCAGACTCCTCAGCGCAAACGTGTCGATGCCCAGCCGACGGGCCCCGCTGAGGTCGAAAATGATGCTCCACTCGCCGGGATGTTCCACTAGCCTTATCAAGGGGAACTGCGCGAAATCGCCCGGTCTGACCATGGCGCCGTAGTGTAGCCTGTCTGAACCAGCAATGGGGTGCCGGGACTGGATGGGCATTTGTTCGGACGCCGCCGGGGTTTGTCGACGCCGGCCCAGACATGCTCGACGTGGCTCAGGCTCTTGGCTTGGAGGTGTGCCAAGCGGCTGGACTCGCCTGTGGGGCTCGAATACTCCGTTCGGCGGTCTGAAGTGCGGTTCTGTGCGAGCCTAGACACCGGCGTGGCCACCAGGCTCATGGCCATGACCAGTTCGTTGGTATACCTGCTGCTGCGCCAGGTGCTGCAGATGTTGACTCAGCTCGCTCGCGACGACGGAGCCAAAGATGTCGAACTCCTCGTCCCCCGCCATCAGGTGGCGGTGCTACGCCGGCAAGTACCCCGCCCCGATCTCGAGCCGGCCGACCGGGTGGTGTTGGCCGCCTTGTCGCGGCTGCTGCCCCGCCCTCGCTGGGCGGTTCGTCACCCCGGCGACTCTGCTCCGCTGGCACCGGCAGCTGATCGCCCGACACTGGACAAGGCCGCTGGTGGCGCTGCGAGTGCCGGAAACCTCATCCGCCCTGGTCACGCCCGCTTTCGGCCACGTGACAGGATCCCGTCGCGGTTGACCTCGTCTGGCCGCGACAGATCGTCTGTGGTCACTAGGCGAGGATCGCGCCGTGCTGCTTCGACTGGCGTATCTCGGCGTCACCAACGCCTGGCGATGCTGCGGCTGCTGCCGCTGAGCGACCGGGCCAAAGACGCCGAAATCTTGGCCCTCAGGCATCAACTCGCCGTACTCGAACGGCAGCTGCACGGCCAGCGGCCGCGGTTCACGCCGGCCGACCGGGCATTGCTCGCCGCGCTGCTGCACCGTCTTCCCCGCGAGGTACTGCGCCGCATCCGGCTGCTCGTGCGCCCCGAAACCGTGTTGCGCTGGCACCGCGACCTGATCGCCCGCCGACACGCGGCGATCTCCCGGCGCAAGCACCCCGGGCGGCCGTCCACCGTCCGCTCGATTCGGGCCCTGGTGCTGCGGCTGGCCCGCGAGAACAGCTCGTGGGGGTATCGCGCATCCACGGTGAGCTGCTCACTCTCGGCGTCAGGGTCGCCGCATCCACGGTGTGGGAGATGCTCAAGGAGGCTGGGATTGACCCGACGCCCGATCGCACAACCGACGGTTGGACGACGTTCCTGCGTGGTCGGGCCGAGGCCATCCTCGCGGCCGATTTCTTCGAAACGGTGACCTTGATCGGGGCCCGGTTGTACGTGCTGGCCGTCATCGAGCACGCCACCCGTCGGGTGCGCATCCTCGGCGCCACCACGCACCCGACCGCCGCCTGGGTCACCCAAACGGTACGGAACCTAGTGATGGACGTCGAGGACGCGGGCTGCCGGGTGAAGTATCTGATCCGGGATCGGAAGGCAGGTACCCGGGCCCGTTCGACGCGATCCTCGCCGACGTTGGTATCACGGTCGTGCTCAGTGGCGTCCGCATGCCGAGAATGAACTCCCTGATCGAGCGTTGGATCCAGGCCTGTCGCCACGAGCTGCTCGACCGCATGCTCATCTACAACCAGGCGCATCTCCTACGAGCGCTGCGCGAGTACGAACAGTTCCACAATGGCCATCGACCCCATCGAGGGCTGACCAACGCCCGGCCGCTGCGCCCACTGCCCGAGCCGATCACCGATCCGGCCAAGATCACACGTCTTCGGGTGCACCGCCGTGATCGGCTCGGCGGCGTCCTCCACGAGTACGAGCACGCCGAGGCGCATACGGTGAACCTCCCGGTCGATGTCGTCGCGGGTGGCCTCGCGGCTCATGTCCTGGATCACCGCGGTACCGCCGTAGCGCAGGACGCGGTACATCTTGTCGAGCGCGGACCGGCCGGGCGAAGTTCTTGAACGCGGCCTGGCACACGATCAGGTCGAAGGACCCCGCGTCGAACGGCATATCGGCGACGTCTTCCTGCCGGAAGTCCACCGCCAGCCCGAGTTCGCGGGCCCGGTCGTTGGCGAGCTGCACGAAGGTATGGCTGATGTCCAGACCGGACATCAGGTACGGGCCCGTGACAGGGGCCGTGACAGATAGTCGCTGTCACAGTGTCGCGGTAGCCGTGACATCGGTCACAGCTTGATAACGGGCCCCGGGTGTCGGGTCGACTGTGGACACAGCGACGCCCGTGCATGTTTGGGCAGCTCGATGCCGTCGGCGGTGATCACCGAGCGGCGCCGGCGGCCGGTTCGGGCGGTCTTGACACGGCTTCGCGGGGTGAGGAAGTCTTCGGCTGCGCAAGTTGCACAGTGATCAACATGGATCGCTGGGGCATCCGCGCGACAACAGAAGACTCCACCGGCACGGGGGCCGTTCACTATGTTGTGCGTTCCGTGGGCGGTGGGCCGATTCGGGTGTTGAGCACCTGGTCCTAGGGGGAGGATTCGGCCTTGCGACGACGGGGTGGCTGGCTGTTCGCCGGCCTGATGACAGCTGTCATGATCATGGGCACGGGGGTGCCGGCGTTCGCCGCACCGGCCGCGTCTTCACACTCTTCCGGGATCAGCGAAGACCCCGGCATCTGGGACACCATCCGCGGCTGGTTCACCGGCAGCACGGCAGACCTGGCCGAGGAGCCACCCAAGTCGGTCAACCTCGGGGTGGACGGCATCCCGCGCGACGACCCGAACGCGAAGGGCAAGGCGTGGCCGGAAGCCAAGCGGGTCAAGGAGCTGACCGGCAAGCGGACGGAGAGCGCCAAGTACTACGAGCTGTCCGACGGGCGGGTGCAGGCGGAGATCTCCCAGACGCCGGTGCACTACCGCGACTCGCGCGGTGCCTGGAAGCCGATCGACCTGGGCGTCAAGCCGGACACCGCCGGCGGGTTCGCGCTGTCCAACACCACCAACGCGTTCACGTCGCGGTTCGGTGATGCGACGGACCGGCTGGTGCGGTTCGAGGCCAACGGCAGGCACCTCGAGCTGGGCCTGGCCGGGCCGGCGGCGAAGGTGAGTCCGAAGGTGGACGGGTCGACGGTGACCTATCCGGCCGCCGCCGGCGGCGCCGACCTCGTCTACGAGGTCACCTCGACGACGCTGCAGGAGAACCTCGTGCTGGCCAAGGCGCCGGCCGGGGGGTTCAGCGTCACGTTCACCCTCAAGACCGGCGGGCTGACTGCGGTCCAGCGCGGCGACGGCTCGATCGCGTTCGTCGGCCGCGGCGGCGCCGACGGGCGCGAGTACTTCGTGATGCCCGCGCCGTACATGTTCGACAGCAAGGACGACGCGGGCTTCGACGTCGGCAAGGTGATGTCGCGCAAGGTCGGCCAGACGGTGACCCAGCGCGGCAACACCGCGGAGATCACCCTGACCGCCGACGCGGCGTGGCTGGCCGACCCGGCCCGGGTCTACCCGGTGACGATCGACCCCACGGTGAAGATCCAGCCGGTCCCGACCGACGGCCAGGACGTGGAGATCTACTCCGGCAACACGACGAAGAACTACAACGACACCTACCAGCTCAAGGTCGGCACGGAGTCCACCCACACCTGGCGCAGCCTGGTGAAGTTCCCGTTGACTTGGATCCCGACCGGCAGCGTGATCTCCGACGCGCAGCTGCAGATGTACTACTCGCAGACGCACTGGGACTGGTCCTACGACGTCGCCCTGGAGGCGCGCAAGGTGACCACCGCCTGGTCGGAGTCGACGGCGACGTGGGCGAACATGAACGCCAACATGGCCCCGCAGCCGGCCGGCAACGTGGTCACCCTGGACGACGGGTCGACCGGGACGTCGTTCTCGGGCACCTGGCCCTACTCGACCAACACCGCGCTCACCCCGAAGGCGATCGGCGCGGACTACCGGTTCAACGGCGACACCGTCGCCGGCAACACGCACACCTGGACGCCGACCCTCACAGAGGCCGGCGACTACCAGGTCGAGGTGCACTTCACCGCCGAGGCTGACCGGTCGACCGCTACGCCGTACACGGTGTTCTACAACGGCGGGTCGAAGGCGTACACGGTGGACCAGACCGGGAGCCCGGACGGCATCTGGAAGACCCTCGGCGTACACCCGTTCGCCGCCGGCACCACCGGCAAGGTCGTGCTGACCGACGTGGTCGGCAAGTCCGTCATCGCCGACGCGGTGCGGTTCACCAAGTGGGGCACCACCACCAAGAAGCGCGCGATCTCCAGCGTGTGGAACAGCTTCCCGGTCCGCAACGTGGTGCAGGAGTGGGTCAACAGCCCCACCACCAACCACGGCTTCATGATCAAGGCCGTCGACGAGGCCGACAAGGGCCGCGGCGGGCCGGTCTACGAGGCGTCCGAGTACGCCTACGACAACGCCCGGCGCGACTACAACCTGCCCAAGCTTGTGGTGACCTTCGGCCGCCCGGGAGTGGCAGTTGCGCCGCCGACGAGCATTGCAGCGACTGGAGCGGCGCTGAACTGGCCGACGTATGTCGACCCGTCCGGCTCCACCGCCGACGACATCGTCGAGTACCAGGTCCACCGCAGCATCTACCAGACCTACACCCCGTCGGCGGCGACGCTGGTCGCCCCGGTGGGCAAGACGTCGCTGGCCTATCAGGACACCACGGCGACTCCGACGCCGACGGAGGAGAACGACCCGCTCAAGCGGCACTTCTACTACTACATGATCGCGGTGAAGACCGCCGACGGCCAGATCGTCGCCGGTCCCACCCAGGGGGTCCTGCTGCCCAAGGCCGGCCGGGTCACCAAGGTGTTCCGGGAGACCAGCGCGAACCAGGTGCCGGACACGACCCTGTCCGCGGCGCTGCCGACCACCAACGTCAACGTCTACGACGGCGACCCGTACGTGTCGGCGGGCAACAACTCCACGTTCTATGGCGACACCCGGGGCGTGGTCAAGTTCGCCAACCTGGCCGGCATCCCGACCGGGGCCCAGGTGATCGACGCCGAGCTGCAGATGTGGAACACCTACGTCTACCCCGGCACCACCACCGACGGCCTCTACGACGTGCACCGGCTGACCCGGGCGTTCGACGAGACCTCCGCCACCTGGACCAAGGCGAACGCCACGACCAACTGGACCACTCCCGGCGGCGACTTCGCTGCCTCCGCCGAGTCCACCCGCACCGGCGTCACCAACGACCCCGAGTGGCAGTCGTGGACCGTGACCCCGTCGGTCAAGGCGTGGCTGGCTACCCCGTCGTCGAACCACGGCTTCCTGGTGAAGCTGCGCGACGAGGTAGCGTCCAACCAGCGGGCGATGCTGCTGTCGAGCGAGAGCGCCGAGCCGCTGCTGCGGCCGACGCTGCAGGTCACCTACCTGGAGGCGACCCCCGAGTCGACCTACTACGCGCCGGCCACGCCGGAGCTGATGAAGCAGGGCACCACCTACCCGGTGACCGTGGCGGTCTCCAACCCGACGGGGGCGGACCTGACCCAGGCGAACTGGGACCTGTCCTACAAGTGGGCGCTGCCCGACGGCACCGACATCACCACCACCGCCAACCAGGTGATCACCCCGCTGCCCAAGACCATCGTCGCCGGCAGCACCATCGACGTGGTCGCGAACGTCAACACGCCGGTCCAGACAACCACGCTCAACAAGCGCACCGACTACGTCCTCAAGTGGGAGCTGCGCAACAAGACGACCGGGCAGTGGCTGTCGGCGACCAACGGCATCGCGCCACTCGACCAGCGGGTGACGGTCGAGGAGCCGACGTCGAACCAGATCGGTCTGGAGAAGTTCTACTCCTACGACGGCATCCACACCGGCGCAGGTGGCGGCCTGATGAACAACCTCTACGCCGGCAACACGGTCTGGCAGTACAGCCCGCTCACCAACCCGTCGAGGGGGTTGGCGACGTTCGTCAAAATGTCCTACAACTCGCAGGACACCTCCGACACGGTCGGCGGCTACGGCTGGTCGCTGCAGGCGTCGTCGATGATGCGCCTGGGCACGCCGCTCGACTTCCACCCGAACCCGAACCCGACGACGGTCACGTTCACCGACGGCGACGGCACCGCGCACAAGTTCAGCTGGGACCCGGCCGCCAACGAGTGGAAGTCGCCGTTCGGTGTACACCTGTTCCTGCGCCAGTTCGTCTCCTGCACCCCGCAGACCGAACACGACCGGGCCTGGAGCCTGGTCCGGCCGGACCGGACCGAGTTCTTCTACGACTGCGACGGCTACCTATCGTCGATCGAGGACAACAACGGCAACCGGATGGACTTCGTCTATGAAGAGCGGCGGTCGCAGAACAAGCCGACCAAGTTCCTCAAATACATCACCGACCCGACCGGCCGACAGACGCTGACCATCACCTACTGGGCCAAGGGCGACACCTACGACCTGATCAACGACACCACCTGGACGAAGACGACCGGCCTGGCCAACCTGACCAACCCGAAGATCATCGACCACGTGCGGACCATCACCGACATCTCCGGCCGGGTCTTGAACTTCACCTACACCGACAAGGGTCTGCTCGGCGAACTGATCGACGGCGTCGGCGCCAGCCAGCCCAAGGAGTTCAAGTTCCAATACGACATGACCCAGGGCAACAAGAACGTCAAGCTGGTCAAGGTCACCGACCCGCGGGGCAACTCCACGAACCTGGCCTACTTCTCCAACCCGGAGGATGACCCGAAGTTCAAGTGGAACACCAAGTCCTACACCGACCGGCTGACCAACACCATGACGTTCGGCTATGTCGACCCGGACGGCCCGCAGGGCTCGGTCATCCACGCGACCGTCACCGACGCGGAGAATCATGCGACCAACTACGTCATCGACGGCTTCGGCCGCCCGACGCAGGTCGTCAACGCCAAGAACGAGACGTCGAAGCTCCTGTGGGATGCCGACCACAACGTGACGCGCCTCGAAGAGGCGAACGGCGCGGTCTCGACCTGGGCGTACGACCCCAAGACCGGCTACCCGACGAACATCAAGAACGCCGAGGCGGTGAAGAACGGCTGGTCCGGCATCACGCTGGCGTACCAGACCGGGCTCAACGGGCGGTTTGCCGACTTGATCGCCAAGCAGTCGTCGGAGAGCAGGCTGTGGACGTTCGGCTACGACATCGAGGGCAACCTCACGTCGGTCACCGATCCGAACGGCAACGCCACACCCACCCCCGGTGACTACACAACCACCTACACCTACGACACGTGGGGGCAACTGCTCACCGCGAAAGACGCGAACGGCAACGTCACCTCGCACTCCGGGTTCGACGCCAACGGCTATCCCACCGCGATCACCGACGCGTTGAACAACACCACGGACTTCGAGTACGACGCCCGGGGCAACGTCACCAAGGTGACCGACGCCCTCGATCGAGTCACGACGCAGGCGTACGACGTGTTCTCCCGCTCACTCGACGGCACGCAGCCGGGACCGGGACGGCAGATCACTCTCCCTGCACCGGTATACGACGCGAACGACAACGTGACCGTCAGCACCGAACCCAACAACGCGGTGACAACCTTCGCCTTCGATGCGGGCGATCGCAATATTCACTCCATCCTGCCGCGCGACGAGACAGGCGATCCGGAACGGCGGATGTCCTACACCTACGACAAGGTCGGCAACCTCCGCACGACCACCAGCCCGAAGGGCAATCTCACGCCCACCGCCGGGGACTTCACGGTCACGGACGTGTACGACGAGGTCTACCAGAAGATCTCATCGCGCGACGCGGCCGGAAATGTGGCGACCTACGAGTACGACAACGTCGGCAACCTCGTGAAGATCGTAGACGCCAAGAAGACCGCCTCCGCCGATCCCAACGACTACACGGCACGCTACGAACACGACCAGAACCACGCGATGATCAAGGAGATCGACGCCGCCGGCCACTCGGCGACCACGACCCTGGACAAGGACGGCATCGCCGTACGCACCACCGACCAGGAGGGCGTCAGCACCGAACTGACGCTCGACCCGCGGGCGATGGTCGTGCAGTCCAAGGTGCCGCACAATAACGTCAACGGCACGATCACATACCGGACCACCAAGTATGAGTTCGACCAGGTCGGCAACCCGACGAAGACGATCACACCGCGGGGCGTCGACACGACCGACGACGCGCAGGACTTCGCGCAGGTCACTGTCTACGACAAGCTCAACCGGCCGCTCGAGGTGCAGTACGCGTTCGACAAGGACGACGTGCGTCTCAAGACCGCGGACAAGACGATCTACACCTACGACGCGGTCGGCAACGCCATCAAGGTGTCGTCGCCGCCGTCGGACGGGCAGACGGTCCGCAACGACACCATCACTACCTACTACGGCGACGACTCGGTCCACACCAGCACCGATCCGTGGGACATCGTCACCACCTACCGCTACAACGACGTCGGTGAGCAGATCGAGGCCGTGCTCTCCAGCGCCGGCGGTTCGGTGAGCCGCACGCTCGGTTGGGACTTCTATCCCGACGGGAAGCAGAAGTCCCGCACCGACACCGGCGTGCCGGCCGGGCTGCACGTCGCGTTGGTCGACAACTCCGACAACCAGCATGTGTCGTCGACCGGCACCTGGACGGCGTCGTCCGCGGTGACCGGGTTCCAGGGTTACGACTACCGGATCCACTCGGCCGGCGGCTCGGACACGTTCACCTGGAACCTGACCGTTCCGGCGGGCGGCAACTACGACGTCTTCGTCAAGTACCCGTCGGTGTCCGGAGCTGCGACCAACGCCACCTACGATGTCAAGCACGACACCGGCACCACCACTCGCACGGTCAACCAGACGGCGAACGGCGGGCAGTGGGTCAACATCGGCAAGTACGCCTTCCACGAAGGCCTGGGCCAGACGGTCGCGCTGCGATCGTCGGCGGGCGGAGCGGTTGCCGCGGACGCGGTCAAGCTCGTACGGGACCACGCGGGCGAGGTCGACAACGAGGCGAAGACCTTCACCTATAAGTACGACCCGGACGGCAACAACATCACGCTGACCGACAGCAGCCCCGGCGCCAAGATCGACAAGTGGACGATGGCCTACGACGGCCTGGGCCGGCTCGGGTCCGTGGTGGAGTCCAAGTCCGGATTGGACCAGCACACCACCTCGTTCCAGTACGACCCCAATGGCAACGCGGTCACGCGAACCCATGACCGGCAGGTCACGGCGCTCGAGTACGACCCGCGCGACGCGGTGTCGAAGGTGACCGTCACCGAACCGGGCGTGAGTGCGAAGATCACCAACTTCACCTACACGCCGAAGGGCAAGGTGGCGACCGAGACCGCGGCCAACGGCAACACCGTCCTGTCCGAGTACTACCTCGACGGCCTGATCAAGCACCAGGTGGAGAAGCGCTCGGGAGTAGTCGTCAACGAGCACACGATCGACTACGACGCGAACAGCAACCCGATCAAAGACGTGGCCAAGACGCAGAACGCCGACAACCTGTCGGCATATCTGGACCGCACGGTCACCTATGAGCATGACCCGCGGGATCGCATCCGCAAGGTCACTCGCTCGGCGGTCAACGGCGGCGGCGAGGAGATCCAGTCCTACATCCTGGACGGCGCCGGTAACACGGTCGAGCAGACCATCGGCAGCCTGACGACGACCTACGTCTACGACCGCAACCGCCTGCAGTCCGCCACCGCGGCTGGCGGAACCACCACGAAGTACAACTACGACCCGCTTGGCCGGCTGGATTTCGTCACGAACGCCGGCCAGGTAATCGACAGATACAAGTACGACGGGTTCGACCGGACGATCGAGCAGACCACGGGGGCGGGCGAGGCTGCCAAGACCACGCGGTACACGTACGACCCGATGGACCGGACCCTGAGCCGCACGGAGAAGGCCGGGACCCCGGACGCCAAGACCACGGACATGGCCTACCTGGGCCTGGGCGAGGAAGTGGTGGCCGAGGAGCAAGGCGGTCAGCTCACCCGGAGCTACCACTACGGCGGCCAGGGCGAGCGGCTCGGCATGGTCAAGCACAACTCGGGCGGGACGAAGGAGTTCTCGGTCTACGGCTACACCGCGCGCGGTGACGTCGAGGTGCTGACGAACGAGAGCGGCAACGCCCGGGCCACCTACGGCTACCAGGCGTTCGGCACGCCTGACACCAAGCTGATGACCGGTGTCGACAAGCCGGATCCGGCCAACCCGGACAAGGAGCCGTACAACACCTACCGGTTCAACGCCAAGCGGCTCGATCCGGCCACCGGCGATTACGACATGGGCGCACGCGACTACGACCCGGGCCTCAACCGGTTCCTGACGCGGGACATGTACGCCGGAGCGCTGTCGGATATGAGCCTGACCACCGACCCGTTCACGATGAACAGGTACGCCTTCGCCGGCGGCAACCCACTCACCAGGGTCGAGTACGACGGGCACTTCTCCTGGAGCAGCCTCGGGCACATCGCGCTCGACGTCGTCGGCATGGTGCCGGTCGTCGGCGAGGTGGCGGACCTGGCCAACGCGGCCTGGTACGCGGCCGAAGGCAACTACGTCGACGCGGCGCTGTCGGCGGCGGGCGCGATCCCGTTCGTCGGCTGGGGCGCGACGGCTGTGAAGGCCGGTCGGTACGCGTACAAGGGCATCGACGCGGCACAGTCCGGTTCGAAGCTGGTCGACGACGCTGTCCAGAACGGCACCAAACTGGGTGACGAAGTAGCCGGCGCCGGCGCCAAGCCCGCAGATGACCTTGCCGGTGCGGGCACGAAGCCCGTGGACGAAGGGGTTCCAGGCAAGACGCCGGCGCCGACCAAGACGGAACCGGTGCCCGCGCCAGCCGCGCCGCCACCGGCGGCCGCGTGCAAGAACAGTTTCGTTCCCGGCACCGGCGTGCTGATGGCTGATGGCACGGTCCAGGCCATCGAGGACGTCGAGGTCGGCGACGAGGTGACGGCGACCGATCCTGAGTCCGGCGCAACCGAGGCTCGCGTGGTCACAGATCTGATCGTCGGTGATGGCACCAAGCAGCTCGTCGAGATCACTGTCGACACGGACGGCGCGAGGGGCGATGCCACCGGCCAGCTCGTCGCGACCTCGAATCACCCGTTCTGGGTCGACGACGAGGGTCAGTGGCTCGACGCCGGCAAGCTCAAGGCCGGCGATGAGCTGCGTGGTTCCGACGGTGAACGGTTCACGGTCGTCGCCACGCGGGCGTGGACCGAGGTCAAGCGGGTGCACAACCTGACCATCGACGGCATCCACACCTACTACGTGGCCGCCGACGATGCACCGGTGCTGGTGCACAACTGCTTGGGCGGCGGGATGCGCAACAAGCCCAACAAGCTCGGCATGGCCAGCGGCTGGCTGACCTCCAAGGCTAAGGCGACCTTCCACAAGCTCACCGGCACCCAGCCCAAGCCCAACGCCACCGTCCGCGACCTGGTCGACCTCAAGCCGGGAAACCGGCAGTTCGCCGACAAGGCCGAATCGGCACGCGGGCGCGGCGACGAGGAGCTGCTAGCTTCGGTGTTCAGGCCGCAGTCCTTGATGTACATGACGGTCAACCCGCACAACCGAGGTGTCATCTTCGAGGGCAACCATAGGAGGGTGGCGCTGATGAACCGGGCCGGGGACCCGAACGACGGAGGGATCACGTGGGACACGCCAATCTACATTCACCGCTTTAGAGGGGGCCGCGGTTAGCGCCACGGAACCACGCAGGATAGACGACAGGGAGGCGGCCGCGCTTCTGGCGCGGTACGCCTTGCTGGAGATCCGCGCCCTCGCCCAAGACGAAGGCACACGGCCGCGCATCCACTTCCTCGCCGACCTCGCGCACAACCTGCCCGGCATCGCGCACCGACGCGACCGTGGCCGCGCGGGGATGTCGTGGCTGTGGGAAACGGCGGGCGAGGAGGGCCGGGCGTGGATCCTTGAGACGATCGCACACGCTGGGTGCCGGTGGACGCCGCCACCGGCCCCGCCCCCGACAACACCCGATCCGCCAAGCCTTTCCGTTTGGCAACGGATTGGCATCATTACTGGCCGGTGGCCGGTGCGGCCACCCTTCGGCGGCAAGCCGCTGCCGGCCTCCTCCCGGGTGCTCAAGGCACTGACGACCGAGGAGATTCTCGCGCTGCATGAGGAGGCCGGCCGGCTGCGGCTGGGGCTGGGATCCGGCGGGCCATGGCTGCGGGAGCAGCTTGACGCCGACGCCGTTCACTATCTGGTGCCGGATCCAGCGCCCTACTACTGGCCCGACGGCGACCAGATTCAGTGGTGGCAATGCCGCGAGCTGCTGTGCATGCGCGACGGCACGCGGGTGAAATCAATGCTGGCAGTGCTGCCGGAACGCTTCGAGGAGTTGCCCGACAACGTGCCGCGCCGCGAGCAGCTTCGCCTGGTACGCCTCATTCGCGCCATGCGTTACGATCTTCATTTGTGGGGCAGGGATCACCAAGATGGCCGCTGATCCTGGTCGATGTCGACGGGGTGCTCAACCCGGGCGTGCCCGGTCTCGGGCAGTTTCAGAGGCACTGGGTCTTTCCCCTGTGGTTACCACATCGCCTGTCCTTGAATCCTCACCATGGTGGGATGCTGACCGGTCTCGCCGAAGCAGTGGGAGCCGAGCTGGTGTGGGCAACCTATTGGCGCAACCGGGCCAACACGTGGGTGGCACCACGTGTCGGCCTGCCCGCGCTCAGGTTCGTCCCGATCCCCACCCGGTTCCGGTTCCGCCGCCGCTCATCGCCCGCGCGGTGGAAGGCGCAACACGTCGCCGCCTGGATCGGCTCGACCCCGTTCGTGTGGTTCGAAGATGATCCGGAGATACCGGCGATGCTCGCGGCAACGGCGGGGATCGGGCGGCACCTGGTGGTGACCGTCGACCCGGCGCGCGGGCTGACCCGCGATCACATCGAGTCGGCGCGGGCGTGGCTGCTCGACTTCGCTCACTGAACGATCCGCAGCGATCTGCCGGGCACCCGGCATACCGGCCGCCCCACGGAGGAGGTACGCCGATGAGGGTCCACCACTACCCGGCCGAGTACGCCGGTCGCGTCCGGGACGAGTCCGCCCGCGACTTCCTGGTCACCGTCGGCCTCCCCGCGAAACACGTTCTGTTCACGGCGGCCGAGCGCGACGTGGCGAACCAGCGCGCCACCGAAGTCCACATCCGCACGGGCGAAGAGTAGATCAGGTCTTCTCGTGTCGTACGTGTTCAGCTTGGGTGACCGGCGTGTCAGTGTCTACTGTGGCTGATCGACTGTCATGATGCTGGCGTGCCGCCGGAGCCGCCGCGTCCGTCCTATGAGGAGCTTGCCGAGCTGGTTGCCGTGCAGGCTGGGATGATTGCGCGGCGGCTCGGCGGCCACATCACCACATTCGCCAAAATGATGGTCCACCGCACCGGCGCCGACACCCTCGAGCCCGGATCCACCGGTGATTAGTTGACGTGGCGGTGTGCGTCGGGCGTGACGATGCCCTCTGAACTGGAAAGATCGAAGTTGCTGAGGCTTCATCTGACCGGTTCGAGAGGGCATCTTCGAGGTGAGACTGCTCTAGAGTGCTGGCGCGGTCCGTGCGTCGTTTGACGATTGGAATCTGGATGACACGAGATTCTGCTCGTCGAACACAGCGCCGTTCCCGCGCCAGGCGTGAGCTCCTTGCACCGAGAGTGCCTTTCCGAGATGTATTGATCGTGTTCTAGGCAAACCCGATCATCGCAGCTCAGAAGGGACTCTCAATGGATCTCCATGCCGGACTGCACATCACCGGCCGAGTTGGTCCACGGATCCAGGCTTAGTTGATGACTACCGATCCCAGGACTCCCCAGATGGTTCCGACCTGTTTCGAATCGGCTGGGTTCGCGACTCCGCACAGCGAGGGGCTGGGAAAAGTCGCGTATCCGACGATGTCATAGGTCCCCGGTGCCAACCCGGTGGGGATCTGCAGCACTGCGGAGAGGCGTTGTTGGTGCGGCGTCAGCCGCAAATCTGGGGACCGGGACACCGCTCTGGCAGGCTCGTTCATGTCGGTGCCGGGCGGCATGAGATAGATGGTGAAACTGAGCAGCGGACGATCGGGATCCGACGTGGTAGTCCGGGCTGTCAGGGTCAATTGTTGACCAGCCTTGACCGCGATTGGCTTCGATGCCGTTCCATCGACGGCGAGAGGCGGGCCCTCGAGCACGGGCAGGCCAGGCGGGCATGCCGGCGCCATGCTGTCCATTCCGGTGGCCGTGGTGGATTGGGTTGCGGCGGTTGCGCCTCGATCGGGTAGCCGGTCGGCGGCGATGGCGACCACGGTGATGGCGGCGGCGACCGAGGCCGCGGCAAAGATGAAAAGTGCGCGGGAGCGCGGCCTGGCACCGCTGGGCGGGGCGTCTCGGGTGTGCTCGGCACGGGCGATGATATCCGCCACCGGCGGTGGCTGGAGATCGTCGGCGTAGGCTCGCATGGCGGCCTTTGCCGTGTCATCGGCCGACGTCATGATGATTCACCTTCCATTCGAGCGCATAGCATCTGTTTGGGCGGTGCGGCATGGTTTGACGGTTCCGGGACGGCAACCCGGGTCTGAGCGATCTCGGACTCGGAGAGGTCTTGGACATTGCGGAAGTGACGGTAATCCCTGGCATTCGTTGACGCCGATCAGTAGTTCGAGAAATCCTTCTCGTCGAACGCCGTTGTCGGGACCACGATCATCGAATTCCAGTCCGGCAGCCACCTACCGTCCGACGCACAATTGAGAGGCCTCACGAACTATGCCTGCGGCACGGCTGGATGGCGGCGTGGAGCCCACCGCCGACCTCGGCGACGAAAATCCAGGTCGACTCGGTAGTAATGGAGGAAGCTTCAGCCAACGACGTGCAGGTGATGGGGACCCGTGCTCGACACCCGGGATTCACCATGACGCAATGGATTCAGGTGGATCCCGAAGGAACAATCATCCTCCACCATACACATAGTTCGTTGCGATATCGCCGCCTTGGATGGAAAAGAAATCAGCATGACTGACATACCTGGTCCCCGAGAAGTAATTCCAAGATCCGTACCGGTACTGAAGGGATCTCAGCGGCGACTGATAACGAGATGCGAGGCCGTGCATCCTGGTGCATTTGTAGTTGACTTCACCGTTAAAGGCCGGCGCATTCAAAGAATGGGCATAAACCGATCGACCAATTATTTGTTCCTGGAGCCAAATATTGAATCTGTTCGTTCCATCGAGAGGATTCGTGATCCCGAACTTGTAGTACGTTCCCCAGCTCAACCAAGTACCGGCGTGCAACGTCTCTCCAGTCGGCGTGTTCTCACCCCAGAAGAGTCTCGGTTGGGTGGCATTCGGCAGACCGCTGGCGCTTCCTAGGTACCACCCGACCTGCACGAAGCCGCCGCCGCCGGCTTGGTTGAACATGTAAATGTCGGCGGCCGTTGGCTTGGTGGAGTCATAGTTGTACACGTCGTAGGTTTCCGGCGTTTTGATCGTGGCCGAGACGCCAGTCGCGACCGTGATGTTTAGTGCTCTCGTCCCCGCGCGATAAGCGGCGTTCGTGCACGGGAATGTTGCCGCCGCCGGCTCAGCGGGGTACGCAAGAGGAAGGATTGCTATGGAAAACATCAGGGTAACAACTCTGCGTAACTTCACGGTAGAACCTCCGAGTCCGACTTTGAGACCCTGCAGATCGATGCGAGTCAAACAGGCCTACTAGCCGCGCGTAGCTGATCGATTTCTGGACACGAGTCTTGCCACCCCCAGCGGCGCGATCGCCCAATTTGGCGGCCACACCAGTGCCCTTTTCGCCGGCCGTCGGTGGTGGCAAATCGGTGCTGAACTGGCCGCCGTCGAGTCGTGACGACCCCGCTAACCACGGCGACCATGGTGGCGAATACGGCCCCCGCCGTACTCGTTTGGATTTCACTGGCCCTCCACGACTGTCGCGGTCGAGTTCTCGGACACTGACGGGCTGTCGGGTTCCGGGACCGGCGGTGTGGACGCCGGTCCGCGCCTGCCGCGACCGGTGCCGCGCTGACGAAATCCGGCCATACCCTGGCGACGGCGCCGATGTCAGCGGCCAGGGCCACGCTGGGTACCAGTGCGGTCAACGTCCTCGTCCGTGCCGCCCTCGATGATGCCGCTCTCGATGATCTGGACCAGACCACGGTTCGCCTCGCGTGGGGGTCGATAAACGGCCCGAATGGTGGCGTCCTTGGCGCCGCCGCGGCCGGCGGCGCGGAAACGACCGCCCCCACCGTGACGGCGGTCAACACGCCGACCGCGGCCATGCCGGCGCGTCTGACAATCTGCACCGCTGACACCCAACCTCCTTTCGAGCCCATTCGGGTACCGCCTTGACAAGACGAGGCGCCGACACCCCTGCGCCCGAACGGCGGTGACGTCGATGGTGCCCCGGGTAGCTCCGCCGGTCCTGAATCCCGACCGAATCCGAACGCCAAACAGTGCGACATACAGCCAATAAAGCAATCCGTGTAAATAGCTCAAAGTGTTTCTCGATGCCGCCTGCGTCGAGGCTGAACGCTAGACTGTGACGCGTCCAAGACGTAGACCCGGTTGGGGAGAACTCATGCCGCCCGCGGGGGAACCGGTCGGTACGCCAGTCGAAACGTTCACGGTGCCACCCGACCCCGGGCGGGCCGGCACGCTCACCGAGCTGGTCGAGCAGCTGCGGTTGTTGAAGGTCTGGGCCGGTGACCCGTCCTACGAGTGCGTCACCGGCCGCGTCAACGCGGCATGGACCGCGGCGGGCCGGCCAGCCGGTGAACTGGCGCGCAAGACCACCGTGGTGGACTGCTTCCGGCGGGGTCGGCGGCGCCTGAACACCGACCTGGTCGTGGCGGTGGTACAGGCGCTGCACCCCGACGTCGGGTACGTGACGCAATGGCGGCAAGCGCTGCAGATGATCGGCGGCGAGATCCAGGCGGCATCGCACGTCCGTGTCCAGAACACCCTCCCCCAAGACCTGGCCGAGTTCACCGGCCGTACCACCGAACTGGACCGGCTACGCCAGGCATTGCGCCGGCAGGACGGCAACGCGGTGATGGTCTCGGCGATCGAAGGTATGCCGGGGGTCGGCAAGACCCAACTCGCCGTCCACGCCGCGCATCTCCTCGTCCGGGAGAACCCGTTCGAGCAGGTGTTGTTCGTCAACCTGCGGGGATTCCATCCAGATCCCGCCCAGCCACCGGCCGACCCAGCCGCCGTCCTGGACGGCTTCCTACGCATGCTCGGGGTACCCGGCAGCACGATCCCGCACGACCTGCCCGGAAGGGCCGCCGCCTACCGCCAGCGCCTGTCCGGCAGCCACACCCTGGTGCTCCTGGACAACGCCGCCAGCGAGGACCAGGTTCATCCGCTGCTCCCGCAGACCCCGGGCTGCATCACGCTGGTGACCAGCCGACGCGGCCTCACCGACCTGCCCTCAGCCGTACACCTGGCACTCGACGTGTTCACCGCCGACGAGGCGTTGGCGTTCCTCGCCCAATCCGTCCCCGGAGTGCCCATCGGCCAGGACCCCGACGCGCCCGCCCGCATCGCCCAGCGCTGCGGGTACCTCCCCCTGGCCCTCGGACTGGTCGCCGGGCGCATCCGCGGCAAGCCGGGCTGGACTCTCACCGACCACGCCGAGCGGCTCGACGAACGCCACGACGGCCGGCGCCTCGAGGCCGGCGTGGAGCTCGCTTTTCACGTGTCTTACCAGCATCTACCGGCCGAGCAGCAACGGATGCTCCGGCTGGCCGCGCTGCACCCCGGTCAGGACTTCGACGCCTATGCCGCCACGGCGCTTACCGGCACCGACCTGCCCACCGCCCGCACTGCGCTGCGGCGTCTGCGCGACGACTACCTCCTTCAGCAGACCGGCCCCGGCCGGTACACCCTGCACGACCTCGTGCAGGCCTACGCGGCCAGCCAGGCCGGCGACGACGACCCGCCACCCGAACGGCACGCGGCATTGACCCGGCTGTTCGATCACTATCTGGCCACCGTCGCCGCTGCCATGGACACGCTGTACCCGGCCGAGGCGCACCGCCGACCACGGATCGCCCCGTCCGCCTCGCCCACGCCGCCCCTGACCGACCCGGACAGCGCCCTCACGTGGCTGGACGTCGAACGCCCCACCCTGGTCGCCGTCGCCGCGTACACCGCCACCCACGGCTGGCCCGCCCACACCACGCGGCTGTCCACCACACTGTTCCGCTACCTAGACGGCGGGTACAGCACCGAAGCCCTGACCATCCACGGACACGCCCTGCCTGCCGCGCAGCACAGCGGTCACCTGACCGGGCAGGCCCAAGCGCTGACCAACCTCGCTACGGCCCTCATGCAGCTGAGCCGGTTCGAACCGGCCGGCGAGCACCTCCGGCAGGCGTTGACCCTGCTCCGGCAGACCGGGGACCGGGCCGGCCAGGCCCGCGCCAGCGGCAACCTCGGTGTTGTCGAGCAGCGACTGGGCCACTATCGGTCAGCCGCTCGCTACCATAAGCGGGCTTTGACCCAGCACCGGCAGTCCGGCGACCGGACCGGTGAAGCCCGTGCCCTGTACAACCTCGGCGTCCTGCAGGGGCGGCTCGGCCGTCACCACAAGGCCGTCGGCCACTACGAGCAGGTCCTCGCCCTGTGCCGGCAGGCGGGCGACGGCGGCGGCGAAGCCACCGCCCTGAACTGCCTGGGCGACGTCGAGGTGAAGCTGAGCCGCTACGAACTGGCCACCGAGCACTTCGAGCAGGCCCTGACCCAGTTCCGGCGGTACGGCGACCGGGTTGGTCAAGCCGGGACGCTCGACAGCCTGGGCACCCTGCACACCCACCTCGGCCAGCCCACCAGAGCCGCCGAGTACCACCACCAAGCCCTGTGCCTGTTCCAGGAGATTGGTGACCGGGATGGAGAGGCCTGGGCACTCAACGGCCTCGGCGAAGCCGCGCACACGGCCGGGCACGCTACCGACGCGCTCAACCACCACACCGACGCGCACGCGATCGCCACCGACATCGGCGCTCTCGACCAGCAGGCCCGCGCGAACGCGGGCCTCGGCCACGCCCACCGCATCCTCGGCAATCACACCGATGCCCGCCGGCACTACCAGCGGGCCCTGACCCTCTACGCCGAACTCGGTATGCCGCAGGCCGAGCAGATCCGCGCCCACCTGACCGCGGTCGACGGCGGCGGGGATGTGGATCTAACGGTGTTTCCGGCCTGACCCGCCGAGCTGTGGGCTCGGCGAGGAAGGTGCCGTGATGACCGCGACACTAAGCGACGTGACTGCGAGGAAGAGGCCCGAGCCCTCGGCGGAGGAGCAGGCCGCGGGGGTGGCCTGCGCCCTCGGGGTGTCCCGTGGTCAGGCGGCGCGGTGGGGGCGGTTCAGGTCGCGGCGTAGCTGGTCGGCGACGGCGACGGTGTCCTGGGATGGGTTCGGCGCCGATTTTCATCCAGCGAGCCGCACCCGCCGTCCGGCACAGAAGGTACTGACGGTGACTCCGTCGCCGGTGGCAGCGCGAACGATGAGCGGCGCAGGTTCGATCCACTTGAAGCGAGGCAGGGGCGCCCCTAAAGGACTGGATACGAAGGCGCTGGTCGGGACGCTGCTCGGCGGACACCGCGCAGGTCTCGATCCTCGGCGGGTCCCGTCAAACATGGGAACGGGATGGCGGCAGCCGACACCGTGGAATCGTGGGCAGCCGGCACATGCCCGAACGGTAAGCACGACTGGCCGTTCTGCATCGTCGGCGGTTCAGACGGCGCAATCAAGCTCGCCGACGAGCCCGGGCGGCTCGACGACAAGTACGTGACATTGACTCAGCTACAAGCGACGCGTTCGACAGGCTCGAAGCGGAACTCGCCGACACTGTCGGGGTCCTTGTGATCCGCGCAAGACGTATTGTGCTGACCGAACGCAGTCTTACGCCGGCCGCGCGTGGACATCTGCGGGGAGGGCCGATTACCGTACGTTACGGCCCGGTGTGCAGGGAGCCTTGATCGACTTGCTGATCTGCCGATGTGCGCGTATCCGATCATGGCCGCGATGCGGGCCTGAGCGTGTCTCGCGGGCTGTCGCGACACCCGTACCGTTACCCGGACCGCCGGCCGTCTGGCGCTGTGCTACGGGCACTGTGCCACGGCGGTAATGGTCGAGGCGCGGTCAGGTCGCTGGCGACCTCACCGGCCTTGGTCCTCAAGACGAGCAGGCCATGGTCGAGTCGGACCATCGATCCGCAGGCGGTGCCCGCGGGAGTGGTCACCTGAAGGGCGGGGTTGTCACGATCTGGGCCGTACCAGGTGGCACCCACCGCGGCGACCTCCCCTCGTGGGGTACGCCCGCCGTGGCGCTCCAGGTCGAGTTGGCCCTTGAGGGTGTCGTTGACCGAGTCGATCCACTGGCGGACACCGGCCAGGTTGCTGAAGCGGCGTGGCTCGTCCTTGCGGTCCGGGCGCACCATCACCGTCCGTGATCATCTGCCGTGTTGGCGACATCATCAGGCGCCTGGCAATATCGCGAGTCCCCAGACATCCCGGCCAAATGTCCGGGTGAACGTCCTGTTCGGATCGTTGGTTAGCTGCCAAGCTACTGGTGGCTGCGACCGGATTAGAGGAATTCGCCCGTTCGAGGGCCATCGCGGGAACGTTCGTCGCACCGGAGGCTCGTCTGGCGCGCAACGCAACTCACGACACTAATGGAAGGGAAGAGGAGGACATGAGACGGTGGCGCGCATTAGCAGCGCTCGCGGGGGCGATGTGCCTGGCGGGTGTTGGTCTGGCCGATCCGGCCCAAGCCGCTGGACCGTACAAGATCGTAAACGTGGGCAGTAACAAGTGTGTGTCAACGCCGTACAACAACCTATCACCGGGCTCCGATGTGACTCAATGGACCTGCCTGAACCCGCTGGCTCCTTCACAGCGATGGATCCTAGAACCGCATCCATTCAAGAAGCCCGACGGGTTTCGCTTCGTTAGGGCCGACAGCGACCCGGCACGGCGCATGTGCCTTTCCGGCAAGACACACAACTCTCACAACACGCGTGCGTATCAAGATTACTGCGAGACCGAGTCAGGTAACCTCTACTACGACGACGCGTGGCGGGTCATCTACGACTGGCAGGCGGGCACTTATGAGATCCGTTCATTGGCCTCTCCCGCCGTCTGCCTGTCGATCTATGGGCAGACCGACGACAACGGTGGGCTGGTAAACCTGTGGAACTGCTTCGGGTCGTCCTACCAGAAGTGGAGAATCCTACCGCCGTGACATAGCCGAACCGTCGGCGCGCATAGGACGCAGATTCAACCTGAGGAGCTGCCGGCGGCCCGCGGAGGCTTGTTTCGCGTGTATGCAACGAACGACTCACGAAAGGATGAGGACATGAGATGGTGGCGCGCACTAGCCGTGATCTTGGGCGCGACGTGCCTGGCCGGTGTTGGTCTGGCCGGTCCGGCCAATGCCGCCGGACCGTACAAGATCGTAAACGTGGCCAGTAATAAGTGCATATCGACCTCGCAGAACAACCTGCTACCCGGTTCGAACGTGACCCAATGGACCTGCCTGAACCCGCTGGCTCCTTCACAGCGATGGATCCTCGAGCCGCATCCTTTCGAGAAGCCCGACGGGTTTCGCTTCGTTAGGGCCGACAGCGACCCGGCACGGCGCATGTGCCTGTCCGGTGAACCATACAACCCTCACAACACCCGTGCCTACCAAGACTACTGCAAGACCGAATCATATCTTCTCGCCTACCCCGATGCCTGGCGGGTCATTTACGACTGGCACGCGGGCACTTATGAGATACGTACATTTGGCACCACCGGCAACACCGGTGTCTGCCTGTCGATCTATGGGCAGACGGACGACAACGGTGGGCTGGTAAACCTGTGGAACTGCTTCGGGTCGCCCTACCAGAAGTGGAGAATCCTGTCTCCGTGACCCAGCCGAACCAGCTGCGGTGCGCAACTGCGGTCCGATAACGCGAAGAGGCCGGGGCCCACTCGTTTATGCATACCGTGAACTCCGGATGATCTCCTGTGTTTTCGCCGTTCTCCTCCTAGTGTTTCGCGACCCTGTTTCCGTTATTTGGAATTGTTGTCGAGGAGTTGCTTGACGTTGCTTCGACCCAGCGGACCGTGGCCAGGATCTCCTCGGCGGTGGCGGTCCAGGTGACGGTTGCGCGTCGGCGTTCCAGTGCTCGACGTAGTCGCGGATGCGGCGGATCAGGTCGGTGACGAGGTGAGCCTGCGGTTCAGACTGCGCAACCGCGAACTGGCACCTTCAGGCTCCGCGATCGCACAGGTGGTCGACAAGCAGGCGTTGGATGCCCGCAGACGACAGCCGGAAAGGTGCTCTGGCACTTCACCATGTCACTGGACGGATTTGTCGCGGGACCGGACCACGCGATGGACTGGATGACCGGCTTCTCGTCCTGGCCAGGCCTCGTCGACGAGTACATCGCCACGACCGGTGCCGTGCTCGGTGGCCGCGACGGCTGGGACGCCGATCCGGACGCCCGCCCCTACGGCGGCGCCTGGACGGGACCGATCTTCGTCCTTACGCACTACCCGCAGGACGCCACGCCGTCGACGGAGTGACGTTCCTGAACTGTGACCCAGCCGCGCAGTGCGGATCGGGCTGGAAGCGGCCGGCGGCAAGAACCTCGAAGTGCTGTCTTCATATCGCACCCATCCTGCTCGGCGACGGCATCGGGCTGTACGACACGCCCGGCAGCGAACCGATCACCCTTCGGCGGGTGGGCGACTGCGAATCTACAGCAGTCGTGAACGTGCGATACCGACCCGCCACAAGGCCGGAGACCCCGACCGACAGAGCCGACTGATGGACCCGTAGCAGGTTCAGGAGGATGGGGCGGAGCCCGGGCACGTAGGTCTCGAGCGGAGGAGCCGGCCAAGGCCAGGCGCCCGGATCTGCCGCCAGCAGGGCGTCACGCAGCGTCAACGCAGTCGATCACGTCTCCGCCTGGTCGTGCCGATGAGCTGGTGGATCTCTGGTGCGGTCGGGCGTTGCGCTGGTTAACATCCGCTGGTGAAGGTCACGTACCAGCAGGTGCGACGTGTCGACGCGGTGGCGTTTGCGGCGTTCCTGGCCGGCGAGGTCTGGCCGTTTCACTCCGGTGGGCCGGTCGACGCCAAGGCCGTGGCCCGCCAGGTGGCAGACGGCGAGTACGACTGCGCATCCGTTCGCACGCACTGGATCCTCGTCGACGGCCAGCAGTGCGGATTCGTCAGGGCGTTCGACCTGGACGACGGTACGCCGCTGTTCGATCTTCGTATCGCATCGGCCTACCGTGGCCGCGGCATCGGTACCGCCGCGCTCGGGTGGTTGATCGCGTACCTGTTCGACCTTCTGCTGGACATCAACCGCATCGAGGGGACGACGCGGGCGGACAACGCGGCGATGCGCGCCGTGTTCCGGGCCAACGCGTTCGCGAAAGAAGCCCACTACCGCCAGGCATGGCCGGACCCGGACGGCGTTCTGCACGACACCGTCGGGTACGGGATCCTGCGCCAGGACTGGCTATCGCGCACGGTGACGCCGGTCCACTGGGATGACGAGAGGGCGCGCTGATCTCAGCCGTGTTACCGGTGTGCTGATCTGCCGCGGAGCGGTCCTTTTTCGGCGTCGCCGTCAGGCGCGACCGGGCGGTCGTCAATGCGCGGCGTGCTCCTGCCCGGCCTGCCTGACGGCGTACCGCACGTGGGTGGCGTACTGCGAACTCCAGGTGCCAAGCACCTCGAGGTCGAGATCCTGCTCGAATCCCTCGAACAGCCGCTTCCCGCCACCCAGCACGACCGGCGCGGTGGAGATCGCAAGCTCGTCGACCACGCCGGCCGCGAGGCCCTGGCGGATAAGGTCGGCGCCACCCCCGAGGGAGACCCCG
>Ga0209382_10001605_pt1 | contig 35182 bp, 27 predicted proteins | sample SoiMetdeltSBSDD5_FD_187599 | JGI IMG/M metagenome (GOLD analysis project Ga0209382, IMG submission 187599) | Bulk soil microbial communities from a Populus tree surrounding site in Tennessee, USA - Soil MetaG P. deltoides SBSDD5 (SPAdes) (version 2) | ecosystem: Environmental > Terrestrial >... | reverse complement strand
CCGTTCTTGAAGAAGTAATCGCCATTCCTGTCGCTCTGACTGGCGGTTGTCACACACTTAAATCTCTACACTTTGATGGCGGTTGTTTCAATATTCGCGTGAGTCTCTGTTTCGCTGTCGGTTCGCAGATAACCTAATTTCCCAATTTAAAAATTAGCCCCATCGTCATCCGGTGACTGCTGAGTTCTGGCTTTAAAGGTTTCTTGAAGCGAGGCGATTTTCGCCCGCACTGGTTTAACAACTCTGAAATAATCCAGGCTGGCAGTGATTAGGGACAGTATATAGGGAGCAATGTCTACAGCCAATTGGATGGTTCTCATCCATGTGTTCACTGCAGGAGGTGTTGATGTTGAGGGGGGAATGGCAATCGCAGGATCATCAGAACCACCAGCTGGCAATATACTCGTTAGATTGTAATGCTTGAGGGTTTGTTCAGCATAGGCTAAAGCTTCGCTGGTAAAAGGCGACAGGAGACCTTTGATCCAGGAAATAATGCTGAACCAGAGGACATAGAGAGTTAAGAAGATAACCACTCGATAACTCTTGAGCGTTAACCATTGAAGGCGATGGTGGTTAAGTTGTCGGATAAGATCAATCACGAAAAGAAATAAGGGAATAGCGGAAATCAATAAGACCAGCCGATCTAACGGATAAGGTAATAGAAACACAAAAATAGCTAACAGTGCTATTTGCAGAAGGTGCGCCTGCGAAGATAATTCCTGTTTGAGAGGAACAAATTTGTGCAAGGATTGTTTCAAATTAGCTTTGACTTCTGTGGGCAAATCCAGCGTTTCATCAGTCAAATCATATTCGGCTTTGAGGGCCTCGACTTCATTGATCTCTCGCTCCAGAATTTGTAGGCGTTTTTTGATTGTTTCGCGCAAGGCTTCGTTCTGAGCGGTGGCGACCACTTGCTTTAAACGCTCCTCTAGGCGCTTGAGATCATCTTGCTTTTCCGCCAGTATCTTTTTCTGTTCTTCATCTAGGCGCTCGATAGCATCTTTCCTTTCGGCCAGCAGTTGATTTCGCTCCTCAAGGGTTAGGTTGAGTTGGCTTAAGGCTTTGTCTGCTTCATTGATTCTAGCTTGCCGCTCCACAAGCAATTGCTTGAGTTGCTTGTTAATGTCCAGTTCTCCGAATAATTCTTGATACCGCGATAATTTTTCACTGATCTCATGGTTAAGTTTGATTTGTTGTTCCTTGAGTGCTTGCTCTCCTCTTTTTTGTCTTCTCTCTTTGAACCACCATAAAACGGTTAGAAAATTCACGACCACGGCGAACCAAAAGAATACAGGATATTTTTCTCCCGAATTCCAGAACTCTACTACTTTCGCCCAGAGATTTTGTAGCCAGTCTGGTAAATTCACGCGTGTGCCTCCTGACAGATTTCCAGATATGCTCTCAACCACTCAAATCGGTCGACAACTTGTATGAACTGGTCTTGATAGCCAAGTTGAGTGGCAGTCTCTGTAGTCACCCAATAGAACAAATCCACAGCGCTCTGTAAAGCACGATAGATGTCCGAATGGTTGTAAGAGGCAAATGTTTTGGGCAACTCTATCAAGAGGCGAGGGTCAGCCCACTCATCTAGGCGCAAGTCTCGATACCTAACAGGCTGTGTGTCCTCGCAACGTTGTGTGTGGATATGCCATGTGGCCATACGTATGAGCAACATTTGTAGGGTCACATCACAAATCCATTTGGCGGCATAACGTTTCCCAGAATTGATCTTCTTAATAGCTTTGAAAGCGAATAATAGGAATTCATCAACTGTTGCCAGAAGTTCAGCTAAGCTTGGCATTACTACGGAGGTATAGAATGAGGCAAAAGCAGACTGCATTTCACTGGCGAGTCCATCTCTATCAACAAGAGTCCGGAAGCCTTGATGCAAGGCTGAGGCAATAACATAGAAGCGTTTGACACTCGCGGTAGGTGGTGGTTGCAGACCAGAAAAATAGGCAAACCAACTAGCCGTCCAGATTTCCTGCCGCAAGCGCTGCAGAGGAACAATCGAAAAATCCACATCTAAATCGGGCTTGAAGACCACATAGTAATCTTCTGAGAAGGTAAAAACCATGTGTCGCTGGGGCTGTGGCAGAACAAGTATCACTGGAGCAATGTCTGTACACCACGATATACCATTTCCACTAAAGAACTTTGATTTAGACGTGGCTACGATAATATCTAAGTCTGAACCAAAATTGCTTTGATCGGGTTTTTCTAGTCCACGTGAGCCCACGACGAAGATGGCCCGAATGTCCGGACGGGCTTCTGCCCACAGTACAAGGCGCTTTTCTAGAGCGGAATAATCTGAAACAAGAAGGGACATTTTAGAGTCGAGAGAATTTTCCAAAACACCTTACCATCTGCCCGCTGAAGTTTAGGCATCTTCTTTGTATTGTCAAACTGTATAAAAGACTTCAACCCCGCCCATGCTATAATCGCCCGGCATGTCCTCTGATATTGGCAATCAAGTTCGAACCGACAAGGACACTCACCCTGTCACCTTGTCACCCCTTCACCTTGTCATCCTTCTCCTCGCTTACTTAATCATCGGCGCACTCTACGCCACTCAGACTCCCCGCTGGCAAGTTCCTGATGAACCCGCCCATTACAACTACATCCGCCAACTCGTCACGCAACAGGTTTTTCCTATCCTTGAGTCGGGCGATTACAATCAAGCCTATCTTTCCGAATTGACCTCCAGCGGCTTCCCGCCTGAGAAATCAATTGACTCACTTGAATACGAAGATCATCAGCCGCCGCTTTATTATTTGTTGGCTGCCCCAGTCTTTATCCTCTTCAACGGCGCGCTGCTCCCACTGCGTTTGTTCTCGCTGCTGCTCGGCGCGGGCGTCATCATCTTCGCTTGGCTCGTCGTCCGCGAAATTTTCCCAGAGCACAAAATCTTAGCACTCACCACGGCGGGCTTCGTCGCCTTCGTGCCTCAACACATCGCGATGATGGCGGGGGTGAACAACGACTCGCTGGCCGAACTCCTTATGGGGCTGGGTTTATGGCTGACCCTCAAAGCTCTCAAATCCACCTCCTTGGTCCTTGGTCCTTGGCCCTTGGGCCTTGAGCCTTGGGCCTTGAGCCTTACCCTTGGCGCTGCTTTTCTTACTAAGACTACTATTTATCCCCTCGCTGTCATCATTGGGGCAATGCTCTTAATCAAAGCTAAACGCGAAACCTGGAATGCGCGGCAACTGCTTGTGGCTGGATTGAAGATTTTCCTCCCCGCGTTTCTGCTCGGCGCATTATGGTGGGGACGTGATCTCGCAGTGTACGGCGGCATGGACATCTTGGGCTTGGAGCGACACAACGCCGTCGTAGTCGGCCAACCACGTACGAGCGAGTGGCTGGCGGCCTATGGAGCGGCGGAAGTGGCTCGACGCTTTTTCCTGACGACCTTCCATAGTTTTTGGGGGCAGTTCGGCTGGATGGGAGTGGTGATGGATCAGCGGGTATATCTGGCGCTGGTGCTGTATTTAGTCGGGTTAGTTGTTGGGGTATTCATCGCGCTTTTTCGACAGGCCCGCCGTCGGCTTTTAGCCGATGGCTACAATAGACCAAGCCCGCTTCGCGGGCTTTCCTATAGCACCAAGCTTGACTCCCCTCTCCCTTCGGGAGACGGGGTGAGGGTGAGCGTCGGCGACTTTGAAAAAGCGCCTTCTGAAACTCAGCCTCAGCCTTTAACAGACTTTCAGCGCGATGGCTTAATTCTTCTGGCCGTCTCTGCTCTGCTCACTTTAGGTTTGTATCTCTACTACAATCTGTCCTTCGTCCAGCATCAAGGGCGTTATCTTTTTCCAGCCTTGATTCCGATTGGGCTGGCGGCAGCGGTGAGTCTAAATGCGTGGGGGAAACTGATAGAACAAATAGCGCGATTCAAGATTGGCTGGATCATTCCCCTCGGAGCACTACTGGCGATGGCCGCCTTGGATGTGTTCGCCCTCTACCGTTTCATCCTCCCCGCTTTACCATACTATGGCTAAGATCGCCTCGACCTTCAAACGTGCCGCCCCGGTATTCGTCGTCGGGCTAGCGGCCCTGCTCCGGCTCTACAACCTCACCTGGAAGAGTGTGGACTTCGATGAAGCCTTTAGCTGGTTGTATGCCCATAAGCCCCTTCTAAAACTCCTGGACGATTCCTTAGCCTTGCGCGGCGATCCGAACCCGCCCTTCCATCCGATACTGCTGAAAGTTTGGGTCACGCTGGGCGGCGACTCCGAACTGTCCCTGCGGCTGCTCTCGGCCCTGGCGGGGATCGTGTACGTCGCGCTGGTGTACGCCTTGGGACGCCGGTTATTCTCTCGCACGGCCGCGCTGGGCGCGGCTGCCTTTGCGGCGTTTAGCCCCTTCTTGATTTGGAACAGTCAGGACGCGCGGATGTACATGCTTGGCGGCGCATTCGCCCTGGCCGGCGTCTTGTTCCTGGTCATTGGTTTGGAACGCAGGGCCTGGCGCTGGTGGGCCGGCTATTTTTTGTTCAACACCCTCGCCTGCTACACCCACATCGTTGGCAGTTTCCTTTTACCGTTCGAAGGTTTATTGATCGTCCTCAGCGCGCCGCGCTTTCGCCGCACCTGGCCGCGGGCATTGCTCACTCTCGCCGCCGTCGGTATCGCCTATCTGCCCTACGCGCTGAACGCCTGGCGCCTCTCCGGGCCGGGGCGAAACGTCATTCGCTACACGTTGAGCTATGATCAGTTGCTCCATAATGCGACGCTGCTGTTGTCCTCCTACACTGGCCGCCTTTCCATCGCGCAGCAGTGGGTCGTCGTCTTATTTGTCGGCGCGATTTTTTTACTAGGGGTATTGCTTGGCCGCGCGGCCCGCGAGAGGCCGCGCGGCCCGACCGTCATGGTCGGGCACGCGCGTGCCGGGGATCAAGGGAGACCCCGGCCGCGCGGCTTTGGGCGCATGTTGACGCTGCTCTTTTACCTGGCCCCTCTCGGTGTTATCGAAATCTTATCTCTCCGTGAACCGGTCTACCAACCGAAATCGTTGACGTTCATTGGCGCGGCGCTGGCGCTGGGCGTGGGCGCGGGCTGGGCGCGGCTCTGGCGTTGGCAGCGCCTCGTTGGGCTTCTCGCGGGTTGCGGAATCCTGGGCGCGCAAATCTATGGTGTTCAAGCCCTCTGGCAAATGGAGAATTTCAAAGAAGACTGGCGACACGCGGTGGGCTATGTCGCCCATCAAGCCGGGCCAAAGGATATGGCGCTGATTCACCTGGAATACTATCAGACGGCTTTTAGATATTACCTTAATCTCTCCTTCCCCACGCTTTCCCTACCCGTGATGGCGCCTTTCGGCAGCCATTTGCCTGAGCCGGAGACAATGGACACGACGCTAATGAAGTTCTCCGATTACGACGTCATCTGGCTGGCGCAGTCCGGCGAATTTCTCACCGACCCCGAGCATCGGGTGCAAAGTTGGTTGGAGGCACACTACCCGGAAGTAACGGAAGTTTATCCGTCCGGTATCTTGATCAAAGGCTTTGCCGTTAATTACCGCACGCCTTCGCTCCCGGCTTACGCGACGCCACTCGCCGTCAACTATCCCAACGGACTCACACTCGCCGGCTATCGGGTTCCGGAGACTGCGCTGCCGGTGAACGACGCCTGGCTGCATCCACCGAGCACCTGGGTGCATACGACACTTTACTGGTCGGTGGCACAGCCCTTGAATGAAGATGTTCAGGTGGCGGTGACTTTGGAGGATGAAGCGGGAAACGTGTGGGGCGGCGACCTGCCGCGCTCGAATGATCTGCGCGCTTTTTATCCGCCGCTTCAGTGGCAAGCGGGCGAGGTCATTCGGCAGGATTTTGATGTGAACACGAATCCCGGTTTAGCGCCGGGAAGCTACAAAGTTGTCCTGCGTGTTTATCGCGTTGGGGAGGCAGCGCCATTGGGGACCGAGGCGGGCAGCGGGCCGGATTGGGTGATCCTGCAGCGGGTAACTTTGAAGTGAAAAGATGTTTCACCGCGGAGAGCGCGGAGTTCGCTGAGTTTTTTCTCTTTCTCTCTCTTTTTCTTTCTCTCTGCGCTCTCCGCGTTCTCCGCGGTGAAAAAGCCCTCAAGCCATCATTCCCCGTTCCGGCATTTTGACAATGTGCCACAACCCGCTCGTCGCCTCGTAGACAATTTCAAACATGCGCTCGCCGGTCGTCATCACCAAAAAGTGAAAGCCGGCCTCCGATCCCCATTGACGGCCTTCGCCCAAGACGGGCAGCTTGCGGCTACGCCAGGTAAAGCTCAGGATCGTTATTTTTCCATCCATCCCAAACCGGGCTTCGACTTCCGTTGGTTCGTTCATGCCAACCCCTCCAAATATTCTTTGACCAGGCGTAAAGCGGTTTCAGCCGATTTTTCTTTGTTCGTCACTCGGTCGGCCTCCCACACACACCGCTCCGCCCATTCAAAATTTTTCGCGGCAAGCGCAATCCAGGTCAGCCCAACCGGCTTGGAGGATGGTATCCAAATAGGCGTCTGCCCACTTCGACCGGGAATCGCGACTACTGCTTTGGTACGGTGGCCTGGCACCCCGCCGCCCGGCCCGGCGATGCCGGTCACAGCGACGCCGATGTCTGTGCTCAACACGCGACAAGCGCCGCGCGCCATCTCCCGCGCTGTCTCTTCACTCACCGCGCCGAAATCAGTCAACGTTGTGTGACTCACGCCCAACAGTTGCTCTTTGATTTCGTTGGAGTAAGCGATAATCCCGCCATGAAAATAGGCGCTGCTGCCCGGCACGTTCGTTAGCCGATGACCAATCAGCCCGCCCGTGCAGGATTCGGCGGTAGACAAGGTGAGGTGACGCCTTTGGAGCAACTCGCCGACGATTTTTTCCAGAGTCATTGCGCCCTCTCAATCAAAAACGGCCCCAGCACCGCGCGGCTGTCTATCACTTCACCGGAATCATTTAGTACGAGCAGCCGATCCCCATTGAAGAAATCATACCATCCAACTTCAGCTGTATACTCGCCCGCCGGCGCATTCATGGGCAGTTTGAGTGGGATGAAATCTACGATGGTTTCTCCGACTTTCCAACTGGTGACGGGCGCGCCGCCCAAATTGGGTTCCCGATCTTCCTGCGCCCAGACGGGATTCCCCGTGGACGGATTGACCGCCGGCCCGAGCAGGTGCACGAACATTTTATACCGACGATCCACCGGAGCGGAAGTCGTCCAGTACAACGTAAGGTTAACGCCCTCGTCGAAGGGACTCACGGTGTATCCCTTAAGTTCAATTCCAGATTCAAAGTGGGCCGTGGTCGGGTGTACGGGAGAACCATCCACGCGCGCATGCGGTTGGGCCGGGATCAACATCAAATAGCCGAGATCGGCCCACGTCTCCCCGGCGATCAAGTTGAGGTGATAAGGTCCCGGCCCGAGGTACGCGCGCAGCGGCACGTTCACTTGTTGACGAAGCATTTCAGGCGATTGAGCTGTGACTTCCAGCGTCGTCGGAATTTCTTCTGCTAGCTGGCCTTGAGGCGTCGTCAAGCGCAATGCAAAAGAGTGCAGGCCGGGCGCATTCGCGTTGCGCCAGTATAGGAAGAGATGCAGGGTCTCTCCGACTCGATATTCGGGCAGGGACCAATCCGCGTGGGTGAGAGTCAGGCCGGGGGCCGGGGAAAGGCTGAGGGTTTCGCGTGGCCGCCCAACCCGCGTCAACTGGTCAATGGTTGCGGCGCGGGATTCTGTTCGGGCGAAGAAAAATAATCGGGCGGACGCACCATTCTCAAATTCACGCATCGCTTTAGCATGGGACATCAGCCAGTTGAAGATGCGATGATCCGGATCGCTGACGAGTGACTCCGGTGTGAGGAGCAGCCAAACACCGGCGTGCGTCTGCCAGGCTTGCTCCAAGTATGCGGCGGCGACTTGATCGTCGGTGATGAACTGACCACTGTTGACACCGATCCAGCCCGCGCCGATGTGATAGGCGACGATGGGCCAATCGCGATCATTGTGCAACATGACCGCATCCTCCGGCGCGCGATAGGCTGCCAGCGTCAACCCGACGGATTTGTAATCGTCGCTCAGATAACGGTCGCTGTAATAAACGGCCGTCGAGATGGAGAAGAGGATTACGATTGTTCCGGCGAGGATGAGACTTATGCGCTGAAGGTAATGCCTGAGCGTCGCCACGGCAACAGCCAGCAAGATGCAGAACCAGGGGAGTATGGTGGCGATGTAACGGGGAGCGGGTGCGTGTCGGGAGGAGCCGATGAGCGGTGTGTTGACCAACCACACAGCGAGCCACAATCCCAACAGACCGAAGCCCAGACTCAATACGCCGAAGCGCGGACGGGCTGAGCCGCTGCGGAAGGCCAGAACTCCGCCGACAATCATCAGGCCGACGAACGCATAGGTAAATGGCAGCCAGACCTCGATCCGATCAACAATGCCTAGCGCAAGGGTGCTAAAAAAGAGATGTCCGACCGAAAGCAGGTTGAGCGGCAAAGCAAATTCGCCTTCCCAATGTGGCTGGCGTGGGAGGTAATAAAGAATCCATGGCAGGAAGAGCAGCGCGGTGAGCAACTGAAGCGTGAGCCAGCCGAAGAGCCTCACCCCCACCTCACCCCCGGCCCCTCTCCTGGCGCGAAGTTCAGCGCCAGGAGAGGGGGGGCGGGGGGGTGAGGCGAAGAGCCAATAACCAAGAAAAGCCAAATTCTGCGCGAAGCTGACCGCGACGAAAAAGAATCCGTTCCACCACCCGGCGGCAGTCACGAGCAGATAAAGCACGGCGGTCTTCCAGGTAGGACGCCGCAACCAGGCAATGGCCACACTGAGCGAGAGCGTGGCGAAGAGCGCGCCAAAGACGTAAGGGCGCAGGTCTTGCGAGGTCCACACGCCCGCGCGGGCGAGGGCGGTGAAGAGGGCGGCCAGGTAACCGGCGTTTTTCCCGGCGAGCGCGCGGCCTAACTGGAATGTGGCCGCGACCGTCAGCACACCGGCGAAGGCGGAGAGCGTTCGGAGCGCAAACTCTGAATCACCCACCGCAGTCCGCCAACCATGCAGCAGGGCGTAATACAAAGGCGGTGTGAAGTCATGCGCCGTGCGTTCGGCCATGATGATGAGTGGATCGCGCGCCATGCTCACGCTCCAGCCCTCATCCCACCAGATGTTTTTATTTTCCAGGCGATAGAAACGCAGCGCCGCGGCGAGGAGCAGTAAGCCAATAATCGCCCACGGCGCGAGGTGTTGAAGTTTGTTGATCCGATTAGGAAGCAGCACGCGGCTATTATACGCAATCTGAGGTCGGTCGCGGACGGTGGACGGAGACGGTAGACCGTGGACGAAGGACGAAGGACGAAGGACAGAGCAAGTTGTATGCCACGAGCGAGGTCAGAATGGATATATAATTAGCACGGAGGTGGAACTATGGCTGAGATGACTGCGCCCCCGCAGGGAAGGCTGATTACCGGTGACGAGCTATACGAGATGCCGGATGTCGCGCTCTGCGAATTAATTGACGGGAGAATTGTGCCCATGAGTCCAACCAATGACCAGCATGGCCGAATTGAGTTTAGCTTTGGAAGGGCGATTGATGAATTTGCGCGACCACGCAAGTTAGGCCAAGTGATGGTAGGCGAGGTGGGCATTTTCACGCAGCGCAACCCGGATCGGGTGCGCGCCGCGGACGTGTTGTTCATTTCCAAAGAGCGTCACGCCCAGCGCAAGAAAGCGCGTGGCTATCTGGATATTGCGCCGGAACTGGTCGTCGAGATTCTCTCACCGGAAGACACCATGCAGAAGATAACCCAGAAACTCCGGGAATACTTCTCCATCGGCGTGAAGCTGGTGTGGGTGGCTGATCCGGATGAGCAGATCGTCTATGTCTATCGCTCGCTTACAGACGTGCGTGAGTTCAAAGCCGACGACGCCCTGCCAGGTGACGACGTGCTGCCGGGTTTTGAGGTCCCGGTCTTGAGTCTGTTCGAGGCGTGAAACTCCTCTAGAATTCTTCCGATGGCGTTACTCGAACCCCTTTCACAAAAATTAGATACGCTGCCCACCAAGCCGGGCTGTTATCTCTTCAAGGACACAACCGGCAAGATCATCTACGTGGGGAAGGCCATTAGCTTGCGTAACCGCGTGCGTTCTTATTTCCATGAGTCGGTGGATTCCCACAAGACGCGCGAGTTGGTGAAGCGCATCGCCGATTTGGATTACATCATCGTCGGGTCGGAGTTGGAAGCGCTGATCCTCGAGATGACTCTGATCAAGAAGCACCGGCCCAAGTACAACGTCCGGCTCAAGGATGACAAACGCTATCCCTACATCAAAGTCCATTACACCGACCCCTTCCCCAAAGTCACCGTGACCCGGCAAATGGAACAGGATGGCTCCAAGTACTTCGGCCCGTACACCAGCGTGTGGGCGGTGCATCAGACGTTGGATGTCCTGCGGAAAATCTTCCCCTACCTGACCTGCGACCGAGTGATTACCGGCCAAGACCCGCGCGCCTGCCTATATTACGACATCAAACTGTGCATGGCCCCGTGCATCGGCGCGTGCTCCAAAGACGAATACCGCGCGATGATTGACGACCTGGGCCGCTTCCTGCGCGGTCGCACCGAGCCGGTGGTGACGCGGATCAAAGAGGAGATGCAGCGGGCGTCCGAAAATCTGCAATTCGAGAAAGCGGCGGCGCTGCGCGATCAACTGGTTGCCATCGAACGGGTGGTGGAAAAGCAGAAGGTCATCACGACCGAGCAGGTGGATTCGGATGTGATCGCCTTCGCGCGCGCGGACGGGAACGCGTGCGTCCAGGTATTCTTCATCCGCGCCGGGAAGTTGATCGGGCGGGAATACTTCGTTTTGGAGGGGACGGAAGAGGAGAGCGGGCCGCAGATCGTCGAGCAGTTCGTCAAACAGTTTTATGATGAGGCGGCTTACGTCCCGCCGGAGGTGCTGCTGCCGGAGGAGATCGAAGAAGCGCGCATTATCAACGAATGGCTGAACAGTAAGCGCAGCGGCGAGAAGGTCACGCTGAGTGTTCCGCGCCGAGGCATGAAGAAAGACCTGATAGACCTAGCTGCCGAGAACGCCGCGGATACACTCGCCGCGCTGCGCGCGCAGTGGGAAGCCGATGCGAACAAACACGTTCAGGCGCTCGCCGAAATCCAGACGGCGCTCAGCCTGCCGCGCCCGCCGAATCGCATCGAGTGCTTCGACATTTCCAACACGCAGGGCACGGCTGCAACGGCTTCGATGGTCGTCTTCGAGCAGGGCACGGCGAAGAAGGCGCACTACCGGCGGTTCATCATCAAATCCGTCGAAGGCCCGAATGACTTTGCTTCGATGAAGGAAGCGTTGACGAGGCGATTTAGGCGATGGAAAGAAAACAACGGAATTCAAGGAAATGAAGGAACTCAGGGAACTGAAGGAAAAGTAGGAACTGGGGGAACTCAAGGAAATGAGGGAACTTCGGGAAGTGAAACAAGTTCCTTGAGTTCCTTCATTTCCCCCAGTTCCCAGGTCTTTCCCCCCGGCCATAAACCCGACGAGAGTTTTGCCCGCCTGCCGGATTTGTTGGTGATTGATGGCGGCAAGGGGCAACTCGGCGTGGCAATCGAAGTGCTCAAGGAATTCGGATTGTTCGAGCTAGTTCCGGTGTGCGGACTGGCAAAGCAGATGGAGGAGATCTTCCTGCCGGGACAATCACAATCCATCCTGCTGCCGCGTCGTTCGCAGGGACTCTTCCTCTTGCAGCGTGTGCGGGACGAGGCGCATCGCTTCGCGCTCGAACATCACCGTTCGCGCCGAGGGCACATCGGCTTGGCTTCGCAGTTGGACTCGATCCCTGGCATCGGCCCAACGCGGCGCAAGGCGCTGCTTAAGCGCTTTGGCTCACTGGATGGAATTCGGGAAGCGACGGTAGAGGAACTGGCCTCCGTGCGCGGCATGACGCGCGACGCGGCGCAGGCGGTGAAGGAGAATTTGTAGACTTGAAGAGTCACTCCCGCGAAGGCGGGCATCCAGGTAAAGTTTTCCGGACTCCCGCCTTCGCGGGCATGACCTTAAGGATGCGGATAAAGCGTATTATGCTCCGGCGTTCCGGGTAAATACAGTACCCACGCCTTCTTGCCGGGCTGCAGGCTGGCCCCCGGCACATTCAATGTGGTAACTTTCCCCTGATGTTCCTGCCCTCCCACATTAAATTGGTAAGTGATGGTCCAGGGGTGCCGCTGGTTAACCCTCACATATAAATTTTCTTCCACGTTCACAATTTCCCCGGCCGCCGCCTGACCATTTTTCAAAACTTCCACAGTGCGCTGCATTGTTTGATAGCGTGAGCGTCCGATTCCACCACCAACCGCTAAAAGGATAAGCCCTATTACAGCAAAGGGAAGCCCCACAAACGCAGTGATGATGGCAACCGTCAGGATAAAGCCAAGGAAAGTGAAAATCGCTCCGAGCAAAAGAAAGACGAAGGCGACGATGGCCCCGCCGTCGGTCGAGAGGAGGCGCCAAACGTAATTTGGGGAAATGGCGCGCGGCGCGGGCGGCGGTTTAGGATAGTGCTCTTCCGGCTGACTGGCCTCGGGCGCGGCCGGCGCTGTCTCCGTCGCCAACGGCAGTGGCCCACCGCAGTTCTTGCAGTTGGATTGAAACGCCGCGTAGTTGGTGCCGCACCAGGGACAGGTGATCATTAGACTCACACTATGCCAACCGCCGATAGAGTTCAGCGTTTTTCCTTAGAACATAGTCTAAGGCGCGCTGAAAGTCATCTTCGGGACGGGCCAGAAGCTCTTCGACGCTGGCGCGCACCAATTCTTCGGGCGCAACTTTAAAGCGACTGGCAATTTCCTTAAGTTGTTGCAGCCGGTCATCGGGCAGAGTAATTGTAATTGTGGTCACCTTCTCCCACTAGAAATATCATTGTCACAACTCAATTATACGGCAAGGAATATTATTCTGATTAACCCCGCATCCATTTTTCAATAATCGTGTCAAGGTCTCCTCCACCCATGTTCGCTGCAAAATTGTATATATCTTGCCAGAATATTGATTCAGCATTGTTGCTTGTTCTTATAACATTGAAGCCCTGAGGAATATGACCCGGTTGTTCCTCCTCTTCCCAAACTTCCCGCCTTTCAACTTGCTCTGGATAAGGTATAAACATTCTACTTTCCGTTTTATAAACTTCTTTTTCCCTACTTGCCACCTTTGGGACAAGTATTCCCAAATTGATTTGACCACGCTCACTAAATAGTTGAGGCTCCCATACAAGCAACGCTGCAAGACAGCCTTCAATACCATTGAAAATGCCCTTGCCAGGAAAATGATATACGGCATCTAGAAAGCGGGAGCCAACCAAGATTGCATCTCGCCACTCATCACGCCCCTCATTGTGGTAATCCTCGCCATCACACTCAAGGCCAACTTTTCTTCGGCCATTTTGCGCAACAAAATCAACCCTAAATTTTCCGCAGATGGTCTGGAAATCAACTTGTTTCCTTAATTCCGTCGAATCGGACAAATACTTCACTATATTCCAAGCGAATATGTCCTCAATCGGGCTCTCGAAAGGTGGCTCATAAACATTCATCTTTGCACTTGTACTTTATTGCGGACAAGATTCATCCTTCTGCCTTCATCCTTCATCCTTCGACTCAATTTGTCGGCCGCCCCGGCAGATCCAGATAACGGGTCAACCACAGGGCCGGCTTATTTTTGCGTTCCACATAAGCGATCAAATTAAATTCGCCATAAATGCTGATCCACAGCTCAAAAGCTTTTTCGCGGGCTTCGGTCGTCAGCACATTTTCCCCAAATGAATCATGCAAGCGATAAGTCACCCGGGTAATTTCGTCTAACAGACCTTCATCCTCATACGCTTCGAGATAGGCTCTCACCAGCCACTGACCGGTGCGCGGCCCGCGATAAGGCTTTGTTTCTTGCGCCGAATGAACCAGATAAAGCTCGTCGGTGATTTCCGCCGGATACTGGCGCTGCTGCAACGCAGACTTTATCTCATCCGGTGTGCGAACCCCATGCGCGCCTTCGGACGTGGCGCTTCTGGCTTCCCCACTTTTCACCGACTCGGGAACTGCGCCGATGTCCACTGAACCAATTTTTAAGGGCGCGCCGGCTTGAATTCTCAAAACCAGCGCATCAACAATGAGGAGCGCTTTTTTCCAAAAGAGCAGCACCACAAAAATTCCGAACAACAGTGGCAGCCCGGTTTCAATCAACGTTTGAATTAAAGGAATCCAGTCTTTCATTTTTCACCTGTGGGCCTATCCGAATAGCGCTTCATCCTTCCGCCTTCATCCTTCATCCTTCAATTTCGGCCACGCTTCACGCACGCGACGGTATGTTTCTTGCAAGTCTTCAGGAATAACGCGCGTCCCGGCGACGGTGGACATGTAGTTCGAGTCCCCGGCCCAGCGTGGGACGACGTGCTGGTGGACGTGTTCGGCAATCCCTGCCCCGGCCGCCGCGCCGATGTTGACGCCCAGGTTGAAGGCGTGCGGGTTATAGACGGCCCGCAGCGCCGCGAGGCCCTGATTCGTCAGCAGCATGATCTCGGTCAGGGTGGGCGTATCCAGTTGTTCCAGGCTGGCAGCGTGCGCGTAGGGCACGATCATCAAATGGCCGTTGTTGTAGGGATAGAGGTTGAGGATGACAAAGGCGCTCTCGCCGCGCTGCACAATCAAGTTTTCGGCGTCGTGGTTCTGGTCCTGCGCCGGCTTGTCGCAGAAGATGCAGCGAGTGTCGCCGCCGGTCTGCTCCTGGCTGCGCCGTAAATAAGTCATGCGCCATGGGGACCAAAGGTGATCCATGAGTATTGCGCCATTCCCTCCTGCACTATCCTATGGCCTCTCGGGTAGCAAGTGGCAGGTGGCAAGTTACCTGCCACTTTCCACTTGCTACCTGCCACCCATATTCTTGGAGAAGGTGTTCGTTTCGATTCTACCAGACATTGTCAGACGGGCAAAAGAAAACTACAATCGGCGCATGTTTCAACCAATGACATTGAATCAAAGCCTCGCCGGGCTGCACCTGGGCCAGCCGGTTTTTTTCTACCGGCGAATCGGCTCGACGAACGACGAAGCTAAGCGCCTGGCCAATTTCGGCGCGCCGGAGGGGAGCTTGGTGATTGCCGAGGAGCAGACGGCCGGACGGGGTCGCACCGGACGAAAGTGGCTGACCCCACCGGGGACGGCGCTGGCCCTGAGCTTGATCCTGCGCCCCAGGAGCCAGCGCCTGCAAGCGGAACAAGCGACGCGGCTGAACATGTTGGCCGGGCTGGCCGTGTGTGAGGCGATCGAGGCCGTCACCGGTCTGCGTACCCTGCTTAAATGGCCGAATGATGTGTTGGTCGCTAAAAAGAAAGCGGTGGGGATTCTGGTGGAGACCGCGTTCGAAGGGAAACAGTTGGACTATGTGATTCTGGGCATCGGCGTGAACGTCGGTTTCAATCCACCGGCGGAACAGGTGCATTTCCCGGCGACGTGCCTGGAAGCTGAAGTGGGACACCCGATAGATCGCCTGAACCTGCTCAAAGTGCTGCTGACGCGATTGGAGGCGCGGTACAGTTCCGCCTCGCCGGTGGCGCTGTACGCGGATTGGCGCGCGCGCCTGACGATGATGGGCGAGCCGGTGATCATTCAGACCGCCACGGGTGATCAGCCCGGTCGGATGGAGGATGTCGCTCCGGACGGCGCGCTGATTCTCCGCTTGGATTCGGGCGAGACGCTGCGCGTGCTGGTGGGCGAGGCCCACTTACGTCCAGCCGCCGCGATTTGACTTGAGAATCAATCGGGTCTAAACTCTCCGGCGAATCTGGAGGCTTGAGCATGTTTGACCATTTACGTCAGCAAAGCGCTGAAGAGAATCCCCCTGAAGAAGAGGAAGAAGAGGCCTACACGCCGGACTATATGCCGGCGATGATGCCCACCGGCAGCGGCGGGGCAGAGCGCCTGTTTGGGCTGACGCCTTTGCAACGGTTTTTGATTGCGTTGATGCTTTTCTTGAATATTACGGTGTTGGGCTGTTTCGCACTGCTGGCGTTTGAAAAGGTTGTGTTGCCGTTCTAGTTTGATAGAGACTGTTCTAAAAACAATAGCGGGCTAACGGTCAAGTTGAAGCCGATGCGCTCCGCGCGCAACTCAACCTGACCGTTAGCCCGCTTCCTGTTTCACCGTCCCTCGTTTGACAAATCGTTTTTATTTGGGTTGTGGCTGGAAGCTGCACGATGGAAATTATTCGAACAAATATTTCCAAGTGGCTATCCAATTCAGACGAATCATCGTCCTTGCCTATCCTGGCTATCAGCAGCTTGCTGATAGGCTTTGTTTTGGGTGCTTGCGTGTATCCCGTCTGGACGGATAACGTTGAAAGCGCCCAGGTTTTAGCCGGCCTGGTTAAATATAACTCTCCGGCTAATCCCATGTATATTTACCACCGCTCGGCCTATTCTGTGTTGATTCAAGGGGCAGCTCTATTGCTCCGCCTTGGAATTTCTGAATGGATCGCGTCGGTGCTTTTCTCCGGTCTTCAGTCGGCCATTGGCTTTAGTGCGCTGGCGCTGTGTACCTTTGCCATTTCACGCAATATCTTTAGTTCATTATTAACGCCCTTTATTGTTTTAAGAATCGCTCTCTCCCCGAGCACTACCAGCTCGATCTATCTCGCGGCGCTGCATGGGCATAATTATCCCATCTTGTTTCCGACCAGCGCTAGTTTATACGGTGTCATCGGGCTTTTTCTAACCTTGCTCATTATAGCCCTGATGGCCTTACGCAAAAATAGCTGGGGATTATTTCTATTAGGATTAATGCCGGCGGTTCATCTAACGCTCTCGATTCTGTGTTGGCTCGCCGTCAGCCTTGGTTTAGTTTGGGATCGAAAATCAGAGCTGTCTCAGCTAAAGCCATTTCTAAAATTCTTTGCGTTGGGATTCGCCTTATTTTTGTTGACGTTCCTATGGCACCGAATTAATAATCAGCTGGACCCGGCCTCGCTGACCTTACTGCCTTCCACGAACGAGCTGGTGGAATACTTTTTGAAATATTGGGACGATCACAACACGTTGATTTCTCTGCCCCTCTTGCCTTTTTTCTTCGAAGTCGATCTCTATCTGATTATCATGGCGGCCAGCTATCTTTCCGCCTTCCCCCAGTCTGCTTTTTCGCCAGGGCATTTTATTGCCAAGGCGTTATTAGGTACAACGCTGGCCGCTACCCTCTATGTTGTGTTACAAAGTATCTTTCCGTTTCTCTTGCCTTTAAATCTAAATATTATTCTATCTAGATTATTAATCTATCGGTGGTTAAATCTCAATTCCATGGCGATGCCTGCCATGCTGATTGGTTTATTGAGCTGGCTTGTCCTGCAAAACCGAAATTTAATGGCGTTGGTTATCTTGGCCCTCATTGGTTTGTGTGCTTTAAGCAACACTATTCTCTCGCTCTCTATCGCCTCAGCGCTGCCCTATCTACTCGGTTATTCCTTACAAACGGAAACGTTGCTTTTCCTGCACGCGCTAGGTAAAAGTCTTCTTTTTCCTCTCGCCGCTTTAGGTGCTAGCTACTTAACTCTCAAGTCCACCCGCAGCCATTTTCTTAATAAAACCTATCCGGCCCGCTGGACGGAATTATTAAATCCCCTCATGGCGTTTGCGGTACTCCTGCCTCTCCTGGTGATTAGCTTTTCACCGTTTAAGTTCACCAAGTTTGCCGGCGCTGATGCGAATTCGGATTTGCTGACGAAAGCGGGACAGACCGAAGGCTTGATTCTCTCTGCCTCCCTGTGGGAGGTAGATCGAATTCAACTCCGCACGCGTCATCCCGTGTTGATGGATTTGACTCAAATCAACCTGATTGGTTATGTGCCTGGCACGGCGGCGATCATTGAAGATATCTTAAACACCGCTTACGGTCTCAGTCTTAAAGATCCGCGAGGCTATGCGAGCTATGAGACCATCTCTGCCACTTGGTCTGGACGTACCTTAACGGAATGGCAGACGTTGCAGCAAAGATTCGGCATCACGCGTGTGATCGCGCCAGCCAACTATCAGCTTCAATTACCGTTGGTCGGAAAGTCCAGAGATTTGATTATTTATGACATTCCTGCTCCTGGGACAAAGTTATAAATTGAAAACTACCCTGCTGGTCTGCACATTGAATGAAGTGAGCGGGATGCGCGTGATCATGCCGCGCGTACGGCAAGTGTTTGGCGGTCAAATCATTGTTTTGGACGGCGGCTCGACGGACGGAACGATTGAGTATGCCCAAGCGCAGAATCTTTTTGTTTACGTCCAAAAACAATCCGGCTTGCGCCACGCGTATAGAGAAGTTCTCCCTTACATCGAAGGTGACATTCTCATTACCTTTAGCCCGGATGGGAATTCCATTCCCGACTTGATCCCGGAATTAATTAAAAAAATGGAAGAGGGGTACGATATGGTGATCGCCTCCCGCTATTTGCCGCCCGCCCGGAGCGAAGATGACGATGTGGTCACGGCCTTTGGTAACTGGCTGTTCACCCAAACGGTGAATTGGCTGCATCGCGGAACCTATACCGACGCGATGGTGATGTTTCGGGCTTATCGCAAGCAGATCATTTTTGATTTGGATTTAGATAAAGATGAAAGTTACGCGTTGGCCGAACGCTTGTTTTTCACGCGCATCAGTTGGGAGCCGCTGCTCTCCGCGCGCGCGGCGAAACGCAAGCTGAAGGTCGCCGAGATCCCCGGGGATGAGCCGCCCCGGATCGGCGGGGTGCGCAAACTCAAAGTGCTGCAATGGGGGGCTGCCTATTATTTTCAATTTTGGCAAGAAGTGTGGCGCTGGCGCTAACCAAATAAGATTCCTGCCTTGTCCTTTTCTCCACGCTTGCAAGTTCTGAGAGAGAAACTGCCTCGGGTGAAATTCGCCCGAGGCGCTCTGTTGACCCTGGCGCTTTCGTTCCTCGTGGCTTGGATTCAGTTTAGCCTGGTCTGGCCCTGGGATCCCGCGCTTTCGTACGATACCCGCTTGTTCTACTACCCGGCGCAAATTGTTCCGGATAGCGCCCCGACTGACTGGACTCGGCTTTGGCTGGAACCGTTCTACCTGGCCTCGTCCACCCGGGAAGTGCAGGCGCATGAAAGTAAGCCTGTTTTTGTGATTGCCCTCCGTTTGTGGGGGAGCCTGGTTCGCGTCTTCAACCCGGCCGCCGCGATACCCGGAGCCCAAGAATATATGCTTTTTATGATCGCCACCTGCTGGCTCCTGTTCTTGGGGATTTGGCAGTTGGGGGTCAAGCTCGGTTCTCCTATCGTCGGCGGGCTGGCCGCGGTGGCCGTCTTGGTTTGCCCGTGGAATTTGGTGCTGCTCTATTTCCCGGCCTATACCCAATTATCAATGGCGCTGCTGTGTTTAAGTATCTGGCTGCTCTGGCATCAGAGCCTAACGACCGCTTTTTTAGCGGGTGTCGTCGCCAGCCTGGCCTTGCTGACCAATAATGCAGTGGTTGTCTACCTCGGCGCGATCGGCTTGTTGGCCCTGAGCATTGCGTTGCCCCAGCGGTGGCAGGCGTTTAAGCTGGCCACGGTGTTCATCGCCGGCGTGCTTACGGTTTTTGTGATCTTTAAGCTCCTCGGCCAAACGAGCCTGGTTCAGCCTCTCTTTGGTGGCGCGCCGATTGATTCCCCGTTGGAAGTCTTGCTACGTTATTACAGGCGATCAATTTTTTATAATCATTTTGATAAAGTCGCTACGCCCAAATATCCCGGCATTCTGCTTTTATTTTTAAGCTATAACTCGTGGGTCATGCTGGCCTTAATGATCGTGACCCCGTTTCTCTTTGTCTGGCGGGCAGCGAAAGAGGGCCTCGCCACAATTATTTTCGGCCGGTCCCGCCTCCGACAATCTCTGCTCATTTGGCTGGTCGGATTTATCGCAATCGCCGCCATTGATCTCCGGCCCGGGGTTCAATTAGGCCGCACCTATTTTGTTGGGTATCCTTTCTTATTGCTTGGGATCTTTATTTTATTTTGGGACACTTTCCGGGAAGTTCGTTACGGCAACGTATTGCTCCTAGGCCTCCTGCTGGCGTATGCGATTGAAACCCCGGTGCGCCTCTATGATCAATTTCGGGCCTATCATCAAGTTAGTAACGAAGTCTATGCGCTGACCCAAACTAGGAAACAGGTTGCCATGCTGGAAGCGGACGGCTATCGGCCGGTGCTGGCGACGACCCTCGGCCCGGTCTGTCACTGTGAAGCGCATCAGTTAATTGCCTCCATCCGCGCGCTGCCAAACTCGACCGCTTTAACCACGTTGCAGACCGAGTATGACTCTATTCTCAGCGGGCCGGAAATTCCGACGGTGCTACCGGTGAAGGCTGGCGCGGCTTTTACTCAACTGAACGAAATGCGTGAACTATTCACCAGTCCTCGACCCAAAGAATTTTTAGCGCTTTTGGTGAAGAGGAAAATTCCTTTTTGGCCGGCCTACCCGCTGTTGCTTTTTGAAGATGAACTTCATACCTGGCAGTTCATTACGACGCAGGTTACCGGAAGTGATTATCAAACGGGGGAAGGCGCCCTCAAAGTCTGGCAATTCGCCTACGTGACGGAGCGGGCGGATATTGATGGGAATGGGTGGTCGGATATTATTTACCTGACCAAGGCCAATCAGGAAAATGGGGAGAAGACCGTTGTTGTTAAATTAGCCGACTCGGCTAGCCTCTCCGAAGGAAAAGCGGCCTTTCAAGCGGTACTCGACCCTCGCTTCATTTGGTTTGCCGACATGAATGCCGATGGCCGAGAAGATTTGATTTATGCCACTGCGACGGTCAACACCTTAACCTATCAAGCGGCGCTCTCCAACGGTTCTGGATTTGAACCGCCCGTCCGCTTGGGAGACACGGCTAGCAACCGTCCCGTGGTAGATTTCCAGGACGTGACCGGTGACCATCAAGCGGATGCCATTTATTTTGATCCCGAGGCGCATGCGCTCTGGGTCGCCACGTTGAATGAACTCCACTTCAATCCTCCCCACGTTTGGGCGCAGGACCCCCGGCTCCAATCCACTGAGATTCAGTTTGCGGATATGGACGGTAATGGCGCGGCTGATCTACTCGACTTTGACACAACCACGAATGAACAAGCTAGCCTGCGGGTGGGACTTTCGACCGGGACGGCTTTCTCCCTATTAGCTGACTGGGCGACTTATGGAAAATCGCTGCCACAACAGCTACAAGTAGGCGACGTTAACGGGGATGGTAAAGAGGATGTTTTATATTTTGACTCTACTCCGAACCACCCGGCAACGATCATGGTCAGCCTAGCCTCAGGTACAGGCTTAACGGACCCCCACCGCTGGCTTACCTATCAGGGTTCTGAACCGAAGGGGATTTGGTATCTGGATGTGAATGGCGACAAGTGGCTGGACGCGGTTTACCGATCCGCCTCTCAAGAACTGAAGGTCAGTCTGTCAACGGGGCATTCCTTTGCGGAGAGTTTCGCCTATCGCGGCGATCCTCTTCACTTGCTGAGTTCTCAGACTCGATAAACACAACTCTTTCCATTCTAAATAGAAGGTGGATACCGAAAGGCCGCTAAACCAGCGGCCTTTTTGTTTTTAAGCGCATGCCTAAAATCTACCACGAAGACACCCAGACACTAAAGAGATTTTAAAGTTCCTTTGCGCCTGGGTGTCTTCGTGGTTAAATTCTCTCAAGGATTTAGCGTCATCGTTTCGATATTCCACAACCCCGAAGGCGAAGTAGGATCAAGCACAAAGCCGGAGACTCCCGGGCGAGCGGCGGCAAGCTTGGCCCGCAGGAATAAGGGCAGCATGGGTAAGTCTTGCGCGAAGAGACGCTGCGCTTCCGGGTGAAGCTGCGCCGCTTTTTGCGGATCAAATGTCGCGAGCGCTTGATAGCAGGCCGTATCAAAGCCAGCATTGCTGTAGCCCGTATTGTTCGCGCCGGCGGGATTTGCTTCGTCCGGGATTTGGGCGGTCGTGAATAACTCGCACGGCGGAAGGCTGCCCACTTCCCAGCCAAATTCTGCCAGATCAAATTGGCGGCCAAAGATCAGGCTATCCGGCCAATTACCCTCCAACTCACCACGCGTCAGCGGACGTGTCTCAATTTCGATCCCACAATTGGTTCTCAATTGAGATTGAATGGCTTGCAGTAGGCCTTCGCGGACGAGATCACCGATCGGCCCACTCGCGAGCGTGAGCCTGAGCGCGATGCCGTCTTTATCGAGCGTCCCGTCTCCATCAGAATCCGTCCAACCAGCCTCAGCGAATAAGGTGCGGCCCCGCGCCGGGTCGAAGGGATAGGGGTTATCGCGCGGTGAACTATGCAGTGGATGAGCGACGGGCAAATAAGCATCGAGAATTTCGGCGGGGTAATAGCCGGGGATGAGCGCATCGCGATCCAAGCAGTGAGCGAACGCTCGCCGCACGCGCACCTCCTGGAAAAAATCGTTCCCGACGTTGCGGACGTAGCCTTCGGTCGGCGTGATTCCAAAATCCAAATGCTCCAGCGTGGTTCCGCTTACGCGCTGCAAGCGCAGTTCGCCTTTAGCGTCGGCGTTGGAGAGCGAGTCAACAATGGTGTCTAGTTTGGGGCTGTAGGGAGTCAGGTCGCATTTTCCGGCCTGTAAATCGGCGAGGATGGCAGCGGGATCAGGGATGATGCGATAGATGACTCGGTCGAGGTAGGGGAGTCCCTCAGCGGCGCGGAAGTAATGCGGATTGCGCTCAAAGGTGAGGTGATCGCCGGTCACCCAATCCTGCAAAACGAATGGACCCCAGCCCATAGGATGGCGATTGACTTCCGGGCTGTCGCCAATTCGGGCGGGATCGAGCGCGCCGTACCAATGGCGCGGCAGCGGCGTCCAGAAGTTGGTGAAGTAGAGTGGGTCAAAGTAGCCGGGCAGACCTGTCCAAACGACTTTCGTTGAATCTAAAGTGTGATACGAAGCCGTGCGCTCACCTAAATCACGCTGGGGGCTGAAGGAATCAGGGCCTTGGCTGATTTCAAAGGAGAAGAGAGAGTCGTCGGCGGTCAGCGGAGCGCCATCACTCCAGGCGATATCCGGTTTAAGTTCAAAGGTCGCAGACATCTGGGGTACAGCCATCGGGCTGGGAGCGTGATAAGTGGCTATGGTCCCATCAATTTGGGAGAGTTGAATCCCTTCGGTGAGAGTGATAACTCGTCCCAACGCATCTACGACCAAATCACCTTCAGTCACAATAACGTTATTAACGGCGGCATCGCCATCCGCCACGCTCGGCAGCTTGGTGAGGATGACGGGTTGATAGGTGTAATCGCGGTTGTCAATCGGGCCGTCGTATAAAGCAGCGAGGAGATCGTCACGTCCGGCTTCGGGCGGCGCGTAGAGGTAGAGCGATTGCGGTTCGTCGGTAATACAGATGGTGAGTTCGGGCGCGGAGACAACGCCAGGGGTCGGGCTGACCGTTGGGGTTGGGGCGACCGCCGGGGTCGTGGTCGGGGTTACCCCCTGAAGGGGGCCTTCGGCCGTCGGCGCGCACGCGGAACCGAGAAGCAAAATCAGTCCTCCCCACCAGCATCCTGAGCGGAGGGCCGCGCTTCTTCGACTGCGCTTCGCTCCGCTCAGAATGAGCGGCCCGAAGTCGAAGGAGGCGCCCCTGCGTGAAGTATTGAAAATCGAAAGCAGTAAACGGTAGGGCTTGAGCAAAGTGTCGGGTTTATACCCTCTCGCCGCTTAACCGTCAACCCTAAAATTTTTCGCTTATAAGGAAGGGTGAAGGTATAATTAGGGTCTACTATATGCCTTGCCGACCCATCGTTTGGCGCGTTTTTTTTTGTTTCTGGGGTGAGCTTTTTGGTCGTTATGTTAGCCCGTTGGATGGGCGCAAGGTGAGGCTGAAAGGGTCGTAAATGGAAATCGGACAGATTCAACTGGTAGATATTGACCAGCAGATGCGCGGCGCGTACCTCGATTACGCGATGAGCGTGATCGTGGCGCGTGCGCTGCCGGATGCTCGCGATGGACTGAAGCCGGTGCATCGGCGCATTCTGTACGCGATGCACGATATGGGCATTCGCGCGACGGGATCGTACAAGAAGTCCGCGCGTATCGTCGGCGAGGTGCTGGGCAAGTATCACCCGCACGGCGACGCGGCGGTGTATGACGCGATGGCGCGCATGGCGCAGGATTTTTCCATGCGCTACATGCTGGTGGACGGTCAGGGCAACTTCGGCTCGATTGACGGCGACGCGCCGGCGGCGATGCGTTATACCGAAGCCCGGCTGGCACGCACCGCCGAAGAGATGCTGCTGGACATTGACAAGAACACCGTTAATTTTGGGGACAACTTTGACGGTTCGCTCCAGGAGCCGATTGTTCTCCCGGCCCGATTGCCCAACCTGCTGCTGAACGGCACGAGCGGGATTGCGGTGGGGATGGCGACGAACATCCCGCCGCACAATTTGGGCGAGCTGGCTGGCGCGATTGGTTATTTGATTGATCGCTACGACGAGGTGGATGACATTACCATTGAGGAGTTGATGAAGTTTGTGCCCGGCCCGGACTTCCCGACGGGTGGGCTGATCATCGGAACCGAGGGCATTCTCTCGGCTTATGCGACGGGCAAGGGCCGAGTCGTCATGCGCGCGGCGGCGCACATCGAGGAGATGAGCGGCAACCGCCATCGAATCGTCGTCACTGAGATTCCATTCCAGGTGAACAAGTCCGCGCTGCTGGAGCGTATTGCCCAACTCGTGCGCGAGGAGCGGTTGGACGCGATCTCCGACCTGCGCGACGAGTCCGACCGGCGCGGGATGTCTATTGTGATCGAACTGAAGCGGACCGCGCAGCCGCGCAAGGTGCTCAATCAACTCTTCAAGTACACGGCGTTGCAGAGCACGTTCGGCGTGCAACTGCTGGCGCTCGTCACCGACGAGACCGGCCGGAGCGAGCCGCGCCTGCTCTCGCTCAAACGCTCGCTGCAAATCTATGTGGAGCATCGCCGCGTCGTTATCACGCGCCGCTCGGAGTTTGATTTGGCGAAGGCCAAAGCCCGCGCGCACATCCTCGAAGGGCTGCTCATCGCGCTGAATAATCTGGATGCGGTGATTAAGACCATCCGTGAGTCCAAGGACGCCGAGGTCGCTAAAGAACGTTTGATGACGCGCTTCAAGCTGTCCGAACTTCAGGCGCAGGCGATTCTGGATATGCAACTCCGCCGCCTGGCCGCGCTCGAACGCCAGAAGATTGAAGACGAACACAAGGAAGTGCTGGCGACCATCGCCTACCTGGAAGATTTGCTCGCGCATCCGAAGAAAATCCTGGCGCTGATCAAGACGGATTTGACCGAGCTGGCTGATAAATACGGCGACCAGCGCCGGACGAGGATCGTCCACGATGCCCCCGAAGATTTGAAGGATGAAGACTTGGTGCCGGACGAAGCCGTATTGATTTCCGTCACCGAGCGCGGTTACATCAAGCGCGTGGCGGCCAAGGAATACCGGACACAGAGCCGGGGCGGGAAGGGCGTGACCGGCCAGGGCCTGCGCGAGGAGGACGAGGTGATGTACCTGCTCCCCGCCCGGTCGCTGGATACGATCTTGTTCTTCTCGAACAAGGGCAAAGTTTACTCGGAACGAGTCTATCAAATTCCGGACGCGGGCCGGGCGGATAAAGGCATCCCGCTGGCAAACATTCTCTCGATCGAAAGCGGCGAGCAGATTACCGCCGCGCTGCCGGTGCCCAATTTTGAAAACGCCAACTTCTGCGTGATGGTGACGCGCAACGGGCGGATCAAACGCGTGGCGATCAGCGAGTTCGCCGCGGTGCGGCCTTCGGGACTGATCGCGATTAATTTGGACGACGGCGATGTGCTGGGCTGGGCGAAGATGACGACGGGTGAAGAAGATTTGATTTTCGTCTCGGCCCAAGGGAAGGCGCTGCGCTTCAGTGAAAAGAAAGTGCGCGCGATGGGGCGGCAGGCGGCGGGCGTGACGGCGATGCGGCTGGCGAAGGGCGATCACCTGACGAGCATGGAAGTGGTAGACCCGGAGGGTGAGCTGCTGGTGGTGACGGTGAATGGCTACGGCAAGCGCACACCGTTGACGGAGTACACAGCCAAAGGCCGCGCCACGGGCGGCATTGCCACGCTATCCAAGGGCAGCATGAAAACGACCGGCCCCATCGCCGCCGCGCGGGTGGTGCGCCAGGAAGACGAGATCACTATTATTTCTACTGGTGGCCAAGCGCTGCGGACGAAGGTGAAGGAAATCCGCCAGGCGGGCCGCGCGACGATGGGCACGCGCCTAATCAATTTGAAGAAGGACGGCGATATTGTGGCCTCGGTCGCGCGCCTAGCGGCGAAGGATATTATCCCGCTGGTTGAGGAAGCTGCTCCGAAGAACGGCAAAGCGGAGAAGGTTACTCAAGCAGAATTGCTGGTAGCAGAAAGTGTGGGAGGCAATGGGCAGGCGGAAAGTCCGAAGTCCTAAGTTAAAGCACCAAGCCGCCATCCGATTGAATCGGACGGCTAGTTTAAAGTTCAAAAACCCGCGCAGCGGGTTTAGCAATTTTGCAGCCGTCGGATTTATCCGATGGCTGCCATTGATCTATGGTCAAAGTCCGAAAATACGCTGAACGTATCATCACTTGGCAACGTCTGAGAGCAATTATTCTTGCCTTGATATTGGCTGTTGCCATCTGGTTCGCTTATTTAATTTTTGTAAAAAGATATGTATGGGTATGGGCTGAGGGGACAGGCTTTGAAGGAAAGACTCTCTGGGATTGGATGCAATTACTTATTATCCCAGTTGCTTTAGCTATTACTGCGTACTGGTTCAATAAGAAGGAACGGGAGAGAGAATCAACGCTAGCGGAACAAAGAGCAGAACTAGACAGGCAAATAGCTGCTGATCACAATGAAGAAGAAGTTTTACAAGCCTATCTAGATAGAATGATGGAATTGCTGCTCGACAAACAGTTGCTCCAAGCAGAGCCCGACTCTGATTTGCGGGCAATAGCAGAATCACGAACGTTAACCACCATCCGCAGATTGAATGGAGAGAGGAAAGGAATACTTCTTCGATTCTTGAGTTCATCCAGGTTAATCACATTGGAAGATGGCAAAACCGATTCCCTTATTCGTCTGAGCGAATATAATTTAGATTTAAGCAGAACTAACTTGGATGAAGCTTGGTTACTTGGGGTAGACTTGAGTAAAATTAATTTGAGAGAAGCTAACCTTTATAAAGCTGTTTTGCGGGGAGCCACGCTATTTGATACCGAATTGACCCGGGCGAACATGAACAAAGCGGTACTGCATAATGCTTGTATGGAGAGAGCAAAATTATTTCAGACCAAATTAGAAGGAGCTTTTCTCCAGAATGCAAAATTGAGTCTGGCAGATTTATCCGAAGCAGACTTAACTGATGCAGACTTGTCCGGTGTGGAATTGCTTGGCGCAAACTTAAAAGGCGCAAAGGTCTCTGAAGAGCAATTACAAAAGGCTAAAACTCTGCAAGGTGCGACCATGCCCGATGGGTCTAAGCATGACTAATTGCAATGGTTGACTATCAAAAGGGCTTTACAGAGGTCTAGAGAACCTAAAATTCGAGCAGGCATCTTGATATCTGTATCTTAAATATTTCCATGAACCTCGCCTCCCTCCGTCCCCCCGGCCCACTCGTGGCTTACCTCCCCGATGCCGAACCCGGACATTTAGCCGAGTTCCTGGTCGCCTTTGCGAATTCTGACGGCGGCATCATCGTCATTGGCTTGGATGAAAAAGGGAAGACGCTCAATCGAGTTTACGCCGAGGAACTGGAAGGCGCGCTCAAGGCCGCCGAGCGGTTGTGCCGCCCGGCGATTGTGACCGGCTGGGAACAGGTCGAAGCGCAGTCCGGCACGACATACGCGATCACCGTGCCGCGCTCGCCGGAGCTGCACTCGCTTTCCGATGGGCGGGTGCTCATCCGCGCCGGAAACATGAATAAACCTTTGGGCGGTGAGGAGATTCGGCAACTCGCCGCGACAAAATCGTCCGGCGATTTCGAGTCCGAACACGCGGCGGGCGCGAAGCGGGATGATCTCGACGAAGAAGTGATCGCGGAATATCTCGACAAGCGCCAGCAGCGCCAGCGCAAAATAATGACTGAGACGCCGGACGAACTGCTGCACGAGATCGGCGCGCTGGACAATGAAGGTCAGCCCACCCATTCCGGCATACTGCTTTTTGGGAAGAATCCACAGCAGTTCACTCCCCAATCCGGACTGGTGTTCGTCAAGTTCATGGGCACCGAGCCGCGCGGCGAAGATGGCTTGGCGGGCTATGGGCGGCGTGAGGAAGTCACCGGGCCGTTGGCGCGCATCATCGAGGGGGCGTGGCAAATCGTTTGGGGCGAGATGTCGGTCGGGGCGGTTGTCAAAGGCCTGGAGCGCCAGGAAATCTCCGAGTACCCACCCTTCGCCGTCCGCGAGGCATTGGTCAATGCGGTCTGCCATCGGGATTATCGGCTCAAGGGGCGGCGCATTGAGATGCGGATGTATTCTGACCGGCTGGAAGTCATCTCTCCCGGCGGGCTGCCCGGGTTCATCACCGTGGACAATTTGGTCGAGGAGCATTTCTCGCGGAACCCGCGCCTCGTGGCCGGGCTGTTTCAGTGGGGCTACATCGAAGAATTGGGTTTGGGGATTGACCGGATGATCGAGGACATGGTGAACGGCGGTCATCCGCCGCCCAAGTTCAAGGCCGGGCCGTATTCGTTTAACGTGACCCTCTTCAACGCGCGCGAACGCAAGGTGACGCCTAAGTGGGAGACGGTGATGAACGAGCGGCAGGCGCGGGCGATTACGTATGTCCGCGAGCATGGCAGCATTACTAACCGCGAATATCGCCAGCTTTGCCCGGACGTTTCACCGGAGACGCTGCGGCTGGATTTGAATGATTTGGTTGACCGAGGCGTGATCCTGAGAATCGGGGCGAAGAAGGGGACGTATTACATCCTCAAGTAGGAACGCAGGCTGAGCCTGTCGAAGCTTGCACCCTTCGCACCCTTTGACCCTTCGACAAGCTCAGGGCTCAGGGTGCTGATTTATCCCAAATTTATCCCAAATGCCGATTTGGGATATTCCCATGAATTTTATGTCAAAGAAGTATTCATAAAGTGCCTTCCTGCACGTGATATACCCTGCCGCCAAATCATTCAGGTTCGAGGCTTCAAATGGCCGCGCCGCGCTACAGCGGTAGCCGTGGCTTGTCTCCTCGGCGAGGACACATTTGGTCAATGGCTCGGCGTCACCAAAGGCACGTTGTGGTGGGCTGCGGACCGCTCACACTCGGGTGTGTTCGAGATGTCGTTCGTCAAGCTAGTGCCCAGCGGCACCTTCTGGGCAGCTTGCTTCTACCCTGGCGATCCCGTGGTTGATGTGGACATTGTCCTTCCAGTACACTGGGGCGAGGGCGTGCTCGAAGAAGTTGATCTGGAGTTGGACATTCTGCGTGGTGCCGACGGCAGTGTTCGGGTGCGGGATCAGGAGGCGTTCTCCCACGTGCGGGAGGTGTGGGCCATGCCGGGCGACATCGCCGCGCAGGCAGAAGAAACTTGCGAGCGAGTCCGCGCCTGGGTCGAGCGAGGCGTTGAACCGTTCGGCGTTATCGGTCACGTCTGGCTCTCTCGATTCTTGGCCGAAGTTGACACCGCCAGCTCTTAGCCCAGCTGAGGCCGACTGTTCCGCACACTTCAAATGACTTCAATCTCTTGACACCTCTCCTAATTTGCAGATAATCAAGCTCAACTGAATGAACGAAAGGCTGTGACGGAGGAAAGTACGCGGGCGGAAGCCGCTAGGGAGGTTGGGCCGCAGACTGAAAGCCTGACCCGGTACAATCCCGCTGAAGTTCCCTCCTGAGCCGTTTGGGTGAACCCTGTAGGGATGACCGGTTGGTCATCCAGCACTAGCCTGAACCGTCCGTCCGACGTTACCCGGACAGCCAATGTTTGTTGGCGCAATAAGTGGGCCGTTCGCGGCCAAACTGGGTGGTACCACGGGAAGCAGACTCCCGTCCCTGTATTGGGATGGGAGTTTTTTTATTTGTGACGGAGGACGGAAGACGGTGGACGGATGTTTGAATCTGGCCTCCGTCCTCGGTCTTCCGTCCTCCGTCGGAGGTTTTCTATGCTCGCTCAACTCAACACGATAGAACAAGACGCCCTCGCCGCGCTCGATAGCGCAGCGGATACTCAGGCGCTCGAAGCCTGGCGCATTGCGCACCTGGGGCGGAGCAGTCCGCTGATGAATGTCCTCGGCGACCTGGGGAAACTCTCTAAAGAAGAGCGGCCCACCATCGGCAAACGGGGCAACGAGGTCAAGCGCGCGCTTGAGGAGGCTTACGCGGCCAAAGCTGAAGCGCTGCGCCGTGCGGAGATGGAACAGGCAATGACCGCCGGCGCGGTGGATGTGACGCTGCCCGGTCGGCCGCTCCCGCGCGGGCGGCTGCATCCCGCTACCCAAACCTTGCGCCGAATTTATGACGTGTGGGCGGAGATGGGCTTCCAGGTGTATCGCTCGCGCGATGTCGAGACGGATGAGTACAACTTCGAACTGCTCAACATCCCGCCGCATCATCCGGCGCGCGATATGTGGGACACGTTCTACACGACCAAGCCCAACGTCATCCTGCGCACCCACACCTCGCCCGGCCAGATTCATGTGATGCGTGAGTTTGCCCCAGAACCGATTCGCGTTGTCCTGCCGGGGATGTGCTACCGCTACGAGCAAGTGACCGCGCGTTCTGAGATTCAATTTCTTCAAGTGGAAGCTTTGGCGGTCGGCAAGCATGTGACGATGACTGATCTCAAGGGTACGCTGAGCGACTTCGCCCGCCGCATATTCGGCCCGAAAGTTCGCACCCGCTTCCGCGCGGATCACTTCCCCTTCACTGAACCTTCGGCGGAGATGGATGTGGAGTGCTTCGTGTGCGATGGCAAAGGCTGCGCGGTGTGCAAGTACAGCAGTTGGCTGGAAATTCTCGGTTGCGGCATGGTTCACCCGACCGTCCTGAAAAACGGCGGCTACGATCCGCGCGTCTATTCCGGCTTCGCTTTCGGCATGGGCCCGCAGCGCATCAACATGCTCATGCACAAGATCGAAGACATTCGGTATTACCTGGCGAATGATATGCGGTTCTTGGAACAGTTCTGAAGTGTTTAAGTGCCACGTGTTCAAGTGTCATGTGACTAAGACTCACGTGACACTTAAACACATAATCACTTAAACACTTAACCACAGGAGATGATGAGATGAAAGTTCCTCTTTCATGGCTGCGCGATTACGTAAAAATTACCCTCACCCCGGAGGAGATTCAGTATCGCCTAACCTTCGCCGGGTTGGAGGTCGAGGATTTGGAATACGTCGGGTTAGCGCCGAAGGCTGGCAACATTAACGGACTGCCGCCCAACGCTCAGGCACAAGGCTCAAAGGCCAAAGGTCTCGCCTGGGATCGGGAGAAAATCGTCGTCGCCCAAATTTTGGAAGTGCAGCCGCACCCGAATGCGGATCGCTTGACGCTGCTGCGCCTCGACGATGGTTCCGGCGTGGAACGCACGGTGCTGACTGGCGCGCCGAATCTTTTTCAATACAAGGGCACCGGCCCGCTGCCCAAACCGATCAAAGCCGCCTACGCGCGCGAGGGCAGTATTCTGTACGATGGCCACCAGCCCGGCCAACAGTTGACGACGCTCAAGAAAGCCAAAATCCGCGGTGTGGATTCGGACTCGATGGTTTGCTCAGAGAAAGAACTTGGCATTTCCGAGGAGCATGAGGGCATCATCATCCTGGACGATGACGCGCCGGTAGGCACGCCGCTCGCCGATTATATGGGCGACGTGATCTTCACTGTGAAGATCAACCCGAACATGGCGCGGAATGCGAACGTCCTCGGCGTCGCGCGCGAGATTGCCGCGCTCACCGGCCAGAAACTCAAGCCGCCGTCGTACACTGTGAAGGACCAAGGTCCAAGGATCAAGGGCCAAGTAACAGTTGAAATTAAAAATCCGGAACTAAATCCGCGCTTCACGCTAATGCTGATTAAAGGCGTGACCATCGGCCCGAGTCCGTATGAAGTGCAGCGCCGTCTGCGCTTGGCTGGGATGCGCCCGATCAACAACATCGTGGATGCGACCAACTACGTCATGCTCGAAATCGGTGAGCCGTTGCATGCGTTCGATTACGATGTGTTGGTGAGAAGAGCGACGGAGGACGAAAGACGAAAGACGAAGGACGGAGCTGTCACGATCATTACGAGATTGCCGAAGCCAGGAGAAAAACTAAAGACGCTTGATGATGTTGAGCGGGAGCTTGATGATTACACGATTCTCGTCTGCGATAAGCAGGGCGCGCTCTCGCTCGGCGGCGTGATGGGTGGGGCCGAGTCTGAAGTCAACGAGAAAACGGTGAATGTCCTGCTTGAGGCCGCGTCGTGGGAGTTCATCAATATCCGCAAGACGGTGCAATCACAGAAACTTCCCTCGGAGGCCTCGTATCGTTTCTCGCGCGGTGTGCATCCGGCGATGACCGTGCGCGGCGTCAGTCGCGGCATCGAGTTAATGCGCCAATGGGCGGGCGGAACAGTCGCCAAAGGCATGGTGGATGAGTACCCACGGAAGGCCAAGACCGTCGTCGTGGATTTGACTCCGGCGGATGTCGAGCGCGTTTTGGGAATGAAGATGACGGCGAAGGAAATTGTGAAGATATTGGAGAGTCTGGAATTTGAGTGCAAGATAAAATCCCAAATCCCAAGGACCAAATCCCAAAAGGACAAGGGTCAATCAGCAATCAGCAATCAGCAATCAACAATCCAAGTCACCGTTCCCGATCATCGCCTCGACATCGGCACTGACATCATTGGACAGGCGGATCTCATCGAAGAGATCGCGCGCATTTACGGGTACGAGCGCATCCCGGAAACGCAGATGTCGGACACCATCCCGCCACAGCGCGGCAACCGCAGCCTGGAACTCGAAGAGCGCGCGCGCGATCTGCTGGTGAACGCAGGCTTGCAAGAGATCATCACTTACAGTTTGACCTCGCCAGAAAAAGAACAACGACTGCTGCCGCCCGGCACACTGCCCGACGACCGGCCCTACGTCACATTAGCGAATCCGGTTGTCGTGGATCGCGTGACCATGCGCCATTCGCTCCTCAGCGGTGTCCTCGATGTGCTGACCTCCAACATCCACACGCGTGACCGTCTGGCGTTGTTCGAGATCGGGTCGGTGTATTTATCTCGCGATGGTGAGCCCTTGCCTGAAGAGCCACGCCGTTTGGCGATTGCGTTGACTGGCCCGCGCGACCCGCTCGCGTGGGAAGGTTCTGACCGCACCCCGATGGATTTCTTTGATTTGAAGGGAGTGGTGGAGGCCCTAACCAGTGGCCTGCATTTGGGGGAGGTTGCCTACGAACCGGCGACTCACGCGAGCTTGATGCCGGGTCACACCGCGCAGCTATGCCTGAGCGGCCAACCCGCCGGTTGGCTGGGCGAGTTGCATCCGCTCGTGCGCGAGAAATTCGATTTGCCCGCGCAGGCGGTATTGATTGCTGATCTTGACCTTGAACTCTTGCTCGCCAAGGTCAACGAACTACACCTCGTCAAAGCCGTGCCCGAGTTCCCGCCAGTTAAAGAAGACCTCGCGGTGATTGTGGACGAAAGCCTTCCGGCGGCGCAGGTGCAATCCGTGATCGAAGCAGCGGGCGGCGACCTGCTCACCGGAGTCACGCTCTTCGACTTGTTCCGCGGCGAGCAGATTGGTGCAGGTAAGAAGAGTCTCGCCTACAGCCTGACCTACCAAGCGCCTGATCGCACGCTCACCGACGCGGAGGTGGCCAAAGTCCGCGCGCGGATTGTGAAGAAGCTGGAGGAAGAGTTGGGGGCTAGCCTTAGAGGCTGAAGTCCGAAGTCGTCAGTCCGAAGTCCGAAGTCAAAAGTCCGAGGTCGAGAACGACTTCGGACTTTTTGCTATACAATGTCTGCGTTATGACTGCTTCAGTTTACTTTGTTCGCGTACATGGTAAGCGACCTCCCTTCTCTTGCCTCGCCTATTTTCTTTGGGGATCCAAAGCTGACTTTGACTCCGATGGCAACTCATCAACACCTACCGATTCCACGTGGACAGAATTGACACTTAAGAACAGAGCGAGCCCCGATGAGCGAATTGATATTGATCTTGTTTCCGATGACCCATTGATTCTTGAGATTAAGGGAAGCTCTGCGGTGCTGGCCGTACGGGCAGCTTACTATCTTGGTTTAGCAGTCGGAGAAACAGCGTATTCAGCCAATGGCCCCTTCTTTGAGCCGATGAAACTCGAGGAAGAGTTGGGTGAATTTGATATTGAGACAGCCTTGTGGCATTCTGCTTACTTTTAGCAAATCTCGCAGATGGCCGACCTTCAAAGTAAAGCAACCCACAATGAAAATGCCTCCCCTCGAAACATCCCGCTTGATTATCCGTCCCTTTGTGATGGATGACTTGCAGGCAATTCACCAAATCTTGGATGTTGAGTTGGAGCCGGAGTACAGCCGGACATCCCTGGACGAGCGCGCGCAATGGTTGCAGTGGTCGGTTTTGAACTATGAGGCGCTGGCGAAGTTGTATCAACCGCCGTATGGGGATCGCGCTATGGTGCTCAAGAGCACCGGGCAACTCATCGGCGCGTGTGGTTTTGTGCCGTGCTTGATGCCCTTTGAGCAGTTACCGGCTTTCTCGCAACCGTCTTCCCGACCTGGTCTCGCTTCCACGGAATTTGGACTTTATTACGCCCTCTCGCCAGCCCATCATCGGCAAGGGTATGCAACTGAAGCGGCGACGGTGCTGATTGAGTATGCGTTTAGCGAATTACGTCTTAAGCGAGTGGTGGCGACGACGGCCTATGACAACGTGGCTTCAATGGGCGTGATGCGCAAGTTAGGGATGACTGTTGAGAAGAATCCAAGCCCCGATCCGCCGTGGTTGCAGGTGGTGGGAGTGTTGGAGAACAAATCTTAAGTTCAAGGCTAGTGGGAACTTGAGGCTATATTTAATTAGAGCCTATCTCTAAACCTCACACTTGCGCCAACAGATGATGGCACAGGCGAAGGCGAGCAATGACAAATAGTTACAGGCTTTCTTTTCCCAGCGGACCAGCAGACGGCGGAAGCGGTTTATCCA